>Ga0335075_10001388_pt1 | contig 40150 bp, 38 predicted proteins | sample Lox_Sample_24_FD_206723 | JGI IMG/M metagenome (GOLD analysis project Ga0335075, IMG submission 206723) | Soil microbial communities from Loxahatchee National Wildlife Refuge, Florida, United States - Lox_Sample_2.4 | ecosystem: Environmental > Terrestrial > Soil > Wetlands | place: USA...
GCCGGATCGCGGCCTGCGTGACCCGGGCAGAGCGCGCCGACAGGTCGCGGCCGCGCTCCCCCGCCACGCCGAACATCTTCAGGGTCGTCATGCCCTGCAGATTGTCCACGAACTCAGCCGACAGGGGTCGGTAGCTGTCGGACCAGAACCGCATCCGCGGTCCCAGCGCCCGGTACTCCGCCGCCGGGACGAACATGACCGCTGCGGCGAATACCGCCACGCACGCCCCGGTGGGCGGGTCGATGATGACGACCGTGGCCACGATCGCCAGCGCGGACAGGGATGCGGCGATCACCTTGGCCAGGAACAGCCGGAAGTAGGCATCCAGGCGCTCGACGCCATCCACGAGAACGGCCTCAAGCTCGCCGGAGCGCTCCCGGCCCAGCCAGGCTGGGCCGAGCACCAGCATCGTTGCGACCAGCCGGACGCGCAGCCGGGTCGTGATGCGTACCGACGCCCCGGCCATCGCGGCTCCCTGGACCACAAGGGCGGCTGCGCGAGCCAGCACCAGGCCGACCGCGAGGGCCAGCCATGGCAGCACGGTGCTCCACCGTCCGGTTACCAGGACGCCCCCGAGCCCGTAGGCCAGGGCGACGCCCTGCCCGACCCGGGTGGCCGCCACGACCAGGCCGAGCGCCACCGCTACCGCCAGCGGCGCCCGTTCCTGGGCTGCCATGCCGAGCAGGCGGCGGTCAAACGCCCGCGCGTGCCGCGAACCGGTGGCAGGGGTCAGCCCGGTTGTCATCGAGGCAGCGACCACCCGTCTTAGTTGAGCTCGGTGCCGGTACTGGCGGTGCGGGCGCTCTGGAGGCGGGCGGTCCACCGCTCCTCGATGCGGGCGTATTTCCAGATCAGGATCGCGGCGGCCCACGTGACGATGAACATGCCGACGATGACGAACCCGGCCTTGTTGATGTCGAAGTTGAACATGAAGCCCCAGAACCCGCTGCTCTGGCTGAAACTATGCGGGAAGTCCTGCGGCACCAGGCTGAGGGTCTCGATCCCGCCGATGAAGACGCAGATCGCCACCGACAGGCCGGTGATCGCCAGGTTGTAGAACACCTTGCGGACCGGGTTGAAGAACGCCCAGCCGTAGGCGACGTTCATGAACAGCCCGTCGCTGGTGTCCATGAGGGACATTCCGGCGGTGAACAGGATGGGCAGGGCGATGATCGCCAGCCAGGGGATGTGCTCCCCGGCTGCCAGCGCGACCGCGGTCAGCAGGGCGACCTCGGTGGCGGTATCGAAGCCCATGCCGAACACGACGCCGACCGGGTACATCTGCCATTCCTTGTCGATGGTGTTCATCCACCGGCCGAAGAACCGGTAGAAGAAGCCGCGCTTTTCCAGCTGGGCCTCCAGCTGGGCCTCGTCGTACTCGCCGCGCCGCATCGAGCGGAACACCCGCACGATGCCGGCCAGGATGATCAGGTTGAGGATCGCGATGAGGAACAGGAACGCCGCCGACACGATGGTGCCGAACGTGCCGCCGAAGGACTCCAGCGAGGAGTTGGAGTGCGTGACCGCGGGCAGCACCGTCTTCTCGGCAATGATGAGCCCGACCCCGATCGCGATGACGATGGTGGAGTGACCCAGGGAAAAGAAGTACCCGAACGCGAACGGGCGCGGCTTGTCGGTGCCCTGCCGCTGGTTCATCGCCTTGCGGGTGGTGTTGTCGATCGCGGAGATGTGGTCGGCGTCGAACGCGTGCCGCAGCCCCAGGGTGTAGGCCGTCACGCACAGCCCGATACCGAAGAACCGGTAGTGCGCGGGCAGCACGATGATGATGAACAGGGCGAACCCGATCGCGTGCAGCAGCAGGATCGACCCGTACATGCCGAGCGTGCGGCGGCGCTCGGCCGGGCTCATGGAGGCGAACGACTCGCGGATGATCTTGCCCAGGCCGGGCGAAGGAGTCGTGGCGACAGCGGACATCAGGCATCCTCCGGTCGGCGTGGCGCGGAAGCTGGCTCGCTCGCAAGCTAACCCAGTTGCGAGTTCTTTGCAACTACTTGCTATGCGCATCTGTTGCGGGCAGCGCGGCGCGCCTAGCATCGGCTGGGTGAGCAGCGAAGTTCCGGCCGCGCTGCCGTCGCCGGGCGGCGATGTGGTCGAGAGCGCCATCGCGGTCCTGCGCGGGCACGGCAGCCGGATTACCCCGGCACGCCGCCTGCTTCTGACCGCGCTGCTGGAACCCGGCCATCACAGTGCCGGGCAGATCGCGGCGGCTGTTCGCGCGCAGGCACCGGGTGTCCACCTGACGACTGTTTACCGGAATCTCGAGGAGCTGGAACGGCTGCATGTAGTAGACCGCACCTACGTCAGCCATGGCCCGGCGACCTACCATCTCTCGTCAGCGGCGCACGGTCACCTGGCCTGTGAGGTTTGCGGCTCGATTGCCGAGCTGCCCGGCGAGGCGTTCCGGGCGCTGGCCGAGACCGCCATGTCGCTCCGCGGGTTCGAGATCAGCCCGGCCCGCTTCGCCGTCCCTGGCCGGTGCGCAGGCTGCCGGTAGCGACGGCGCGAGGCCTTCGCATCCGCACCCTGGAGCAGCCCGCCGAAGCGGTGCTTCAGCCAGACCGGTCACCACAGCCCGGGCGAGAACACGCTGACGTTCAGCCTGCCCTGGCACCTGCTCCACTCGATCTTGTGGCGGAACCTTTCCCAGCGGCGCTCGTGGGCCGCACGGCGACCTCGCAGCGGCGAGCACCTCGGGTCGTTCGACGCGTCCGGCAAGCGACTGTCAGCAGCCACTAACGGCATGCAGGGCTCAGGCTGTGGCGTGCTGGGGTACGAGCCGCTGTCCGGCCGGCCGATCACCAGGCAGCTATATGACCACCACTCACACCCCGGACGATCGGGGAGAAATCAGCCGGGTTCCTGTTCCTCGCCGCCTCCACCAGGCTCCTTGTGCGGCCTCGCCTGGAGCAGGGCAGTGGCGACGCCCAGGCCGCGAGACTGCCGGACAGCCGCGACGCAGATCATGCGGGCCCTGGCCGCCGACTGGGAACTAGGGCAGATAGTCACATAGAGAACGGCCGCGCTTGGGGAACTTCAGGATGAGGAGTCCGCTGCAGGGCCGGGAATGAGCCTGGTGGCCGGGGAACGCGACGGGAAACGTCGGTAAGACGCGATGCAGAGGTAGTTGCGAGAAGACTGCGGTTACAATGCTGATGCATGAGCTGGTGTCTCCTCAGCGGTAGGGCATCACGCCCCGCTCTGACCGACCAGTCCGCCTTCTCCGTCGCGCGCGAGGGGCCAGAGCCTTCGCGCCCAGCCTGCCCGTGCTTGCCGAGTTTCGTCGTCCCAGGAATATGAACCCGGAGGCTGCATCGCATGACCGTCTACACGCTGCCCGACCTGCCCTACGACTACGCGGCACTTGAGCCCCACATCAACGGGCAGATCCTGGAACTGCACCACGACAAGCATCATGCCGCCTACGTCAAGGGCGCCAATGACACCCTCGAGCAGATCGCCGAGGCGCGCGACAAGGGCACCCTCGGCTCGCTGGTCGGCCTCGAGAAAACACTCGCCTTCAACATCTCCGGGCACCTGCTGCACACCCTCTACTGGCAGAACATGTCACCCGACGGCGGCGACCGCCCCGACGGCGACCTGGCTGACGCGATCAACGAGCACTTCGGCTCCTTCGAGGGCTTTCACGCCCAGCTCAGCACGGCCACCACCGGAGTCCAGGGGTCAGGGTGGGGTGTCCTGGTATATGAGCCGACGGCTCGCCGTCTGCTCGTCGAGCAGGTCTATGACCACCACGGGAACGTCGCGCAGGGCTCGCTGCCACTGCTGGCGTTCGACGCCTGGGAGCACGCTTACTACCTGCAGTACAAGAACGTCCGTCCGGACTTCGTCAAGGCCATGTGGGAGGTCGTCAACTGGCCTGACGTCGCCGCCCGCTATGCGGCCGCAGCCGCCGGGCGGACACGCCCGTGAGCGGCGGCCGCGACCGGCTGATGAGCGAGGTCCTGCCGCAGGCGCTGGAGGTCATGACAGCCTTCAGCCAGTCCGACAACGATCCGAGCTTCTACTGGCAGGCCGTCCAGCGAGTCCTTGCCGACACCCGCGGCCGCCCGCCGGGAGCGGACCCGGTGGCACAGCTGACGTTCGGCCTGACAGCGCTCGCCGGGATCCTGCTCGATGACCTGAGTGCCAGCAGCGGCCGTGAGCCGGTGCACATCCTGGCCGAGCTTCACCGTCGCTACCTGGCAGCGTGATCGCGCGGGCCTGATCCCTCTCGGACCGTCCGACGCGGCGGTCATGGCGACGACGGCGTCCGTCAGGTCGCAGCGTGGCAGCAGCCTGCGCACTGGCCAGCGAGCGCCACCTGGCCGGCGGTAACCACAAAGCCGTAATCCCGCAGAACAGTTCCAGCCAGCCCCTCGAACAGGGCAGCCGGCACTTCAGTGATCTCGCCGCAGCTGCGGCAAACGAGATGCCCATGGGGTGACGACACAAGATGGTAGGTCGCCGGGCCGTGACCGGACGACATCCGCTCCACGACGCCCAGCCGCTCAAGCTCCTCAAGGTTCCGGTAGACCGTCGTGAGATGGACGTCGGGAGCGCGCGCCTGAACGTGCTCGGCGAGCTGTTCGGCACTGCGGTGTTCCTGGCTTGCCAGCAGCGTCTCTGCGAGTAGCCGCTTGGCGGGTGTGACGCGCCCGCCGTGTCGGCGCAGAAGCGCCAGCACGGCGTCAACGTCGGGCTGGTCAGCCAGAAGCCCCGAGCGAACGGCACCCATAGCGGAAGACTACGTCACCCCTGCACGTGACCTGGGACGCCAACGTGCCCAGGGCGGCGTGCTGCCCATCGGCGGCCCTGGTGCCGACCGGGTCGGCCTGCTGACAGGGTGCACCAGGTCACCGGGAAACAGAAAGCGGCAGGATTTGCCGCAAGCCCCCGCTGGCGACGCCGCCGCCGGCAGACGGCAAGCCATCCACGCAGTCGCGATCAGCCCCGGCCACTTCGCAGTGCCAGGCCGCATCGCTAACTGCCACCGGCGGCCGGAAAGTCGGCGCCGCGCGCTGCAGCGCGGCACCGCCATACACCGACGCGCCGCACTGCTGGTCACGTTGTGCAGTGCCGAGCCGCAATCGGCCATCTGGTCATTGAGGCGCGGATGCTGCAGGTCAGCAGCACCGGCACCGCAACCGGATGCCAAACCGTTGAGCAGCCCGTGGGGACGCAGGAGGTACACGTAGGCAAACGCGCCATAAAAGTACAGTCCCTCGATGCAGGCGGCGAAGCCGATGAGGTCGTGCAGGAAACCCCGGCGGTCCGCGGCAGTCCGGAATTCACGCAGCTCGTAGATCGAGTTGATCCACCTGAAGTGGAACTCGGCATTGCGGGCGATCAAGGGGATGAGCTCGACGCGGCGAAGGCACACGCCCCGCGCGTGCTCAGAGTGGCGCGAGGATGCAGTCGCCGCACACGTGGTTCCTGGCGGACTCCGGCAGCGCGAGCCGGTAGATAAGACAGCAGCTGGAGCGGCGGAAGGCGGGGCCGGGTGGCTGACGCTCGTAGCTCAGCAGCGGGTGGCCAAGGAGAGCTGTCGCTGTGGCTTGCGCTGCGGACCCGAGGTCAACCCGGTGCACTGAGACGTGCTGAGCCGCGCCGTTGACGGCAGACGCGACATTCCCCCACAGCACCCGCGGTGATACCTTGGCCAGCGCCAGTGCGGCCGCGGTAATAGGCGCGATGACCTCGTCGATAAGCTGACGCGCCTCAAGGCCGGACCCCGGCCCCGTGGAGGCAGGCGCCACGGCAAGTTCGCAGACCGACAGACATGCGGGTCCGGAGGACGTGTCATCGAGCCACCAGGTGTTATGGAGCTGCATATCAAGCCGCTGCCCGGCGGCGGCCACGGCCAGTGCCGGTGCGAGGAGCCGCGCGACCAGACCGAAGTGCAGCGCTGATACGGCAACCTTCTCGTCGACGAACTCGGGCTGATGACTCGTCCTTGCCGCCAGCGCGGCCCGCACCTCTGACATGCGCCGCTGAAGATGTTTCCCTGGCTCGGCCAGATCGCCGAGGCTGCGCCACGGCTCGGCCGCCACAGCATGCGGCGGATGCACGCTGACAGCGAAGAAGGGCCCGAGAGCGTCAAGGAGATCGAGCATGTTCTGACTCTCCATAGCCGCCCCGGGGTACTCGTTAAAACACGGGCCAGCGACGCGGCGGCCACCGTGGCGCTGGCGGTCGCAGCGCGGGTACGCCGACCGCGGGCCTGCCGCCTGCCCCGGCTGTCTGCCGCAACTTGGACGGTGCCTGCGACTGGCACGTGCACCAGCCTCGGAAGGTTACGCACCGGGCTTGCGGACCCGGGCAGCCGCCCGCCGCGCGCGGAGGGCAGTGAGCAGCATCTGCGCAGCCAGGCAAGCGCCGACTCCCTCGCCGGCCCGCAGCCGCAACTGCAGCAGGGGCTCCAGGCCCAATTCGGTGAGTACGGCAGCGTGAGCGCGCTCGCGGCTCTGCTGCCCGGCGACGAGACTGCTCTGCACGGCCGGCTCGAGGCGGACCGCGAGCAGCGCCGCCACCGAGGTGACCAGGCCGTCAAGCACCACCGGCACACCGCAGCTCGCTGCACCGAGCGTGACGCCAGTCAGCAGCGCTACCTCAGGTCCTCCGAGCGCCGCGGTTAGCGCTCGCGGGTCATCGAGAGCATCGCCATGTGCCGCCTGTGCCCGGCTGACGGCGGCGGTGACTACCTCGCGCTTGCGCGTGAGGATAGCCGTGTCCGCTGCTGCGCCCAGGCCCACCGCCGATTCCGGATCCAGGCCCAGCAGCACGCAGGACAGTGCAGCCGCGACAGTGGTGTTGCCTATGCCGGCCTCCCCGAGGCAGACCAGCCCGCGTTCGGCGAGCTGCTGCCCGACTGCGCTGCCCTGATCGACGAGCGCGGCGGCGTCGGCCCGGCCCATCGCGTCCGCATTCGCAAGATCGCCGGTCCTGCCGGCCGCCCGGGCGTACACGGCTTCCACCCGCAGACCGGCCTGCCGGGCTGTCGAGGCCCCCAGGGAGACCCCGAGCCGAGCGGCGGCGAGCACGTCGGCGGTCACCGACACCGGATAAGCCGATACCCCGAGACTGGCGACGGGGTGATCTGCCGCCGCGACGATCAGTGTCCCGCCGTCGGGCGGATCCGGGCGCAGCGCGAGGACCCGGCTGATGGTTGCATCGAGTACGCCGAGCGACCGCGGCACGGTCAGCAGATCGTCGCCAGCGTCGCGGGCTGCGACAACTGCCCGCTGATCGGGGCCGGCCAGGTGCGAGACCGGCGGGCCTGGCTCGTGGTCGACCGTGGCGCCACGCGTAGCGGCACGCCGGGCGTCGGCGCCAGCTGCCGGTTCCTCATCTGCCAGACTTGCTGACCGGACGACGGTCGGCCGGCTGCCGGCGGGCCACCGCTCGGCGATCACCACGTCGTCCAGGGGCAGCCGCCGCGACCAGCCGTGCCGCTCCAGCCCCGGTTCCGGCGGCCGTTCGTCGGGCCAGCCCAGGCATAGCCATCCGAGCGTGGATACGCCGTCCGGCAGGCCGAGCAGGTCAGCCAGGTCAGCGGGCTGGAATAGCGTCACCCAGCCCAGCCCGAGCCCGGCCGCGCGGGCCGCCAGCCACATGTTCTGCACGGCGCAGGCACAGCTCCACATATCCGTGTCGGTGAAGCTGGCCCGGCCGAGAACGCCGGCTGCGGGCACGCGCCGGTCGCAGGCGACGACCACGCCGAGCGGCGCCTCGCGGATGCCTTCAAGCTGCAGGTCGAGCAGCCGGGCGCGACGGTCCGGCGTCAGCATGCCGGCCTGGCGCAGCCGTTCACGGTCGGCCAGCAAGGCGGCGCGGTCGCGGGTCGCCTGCTCGCTGATCACGATGAACCGCCACGGCTGCGAATGCCCCACCGACGGCGCCTGATGCCCGGCGGCGAGCACCTGCCGGACCAGTTCGGGCGGCACTGGGTCGGGACGGAATCGCCGCACGTCCCGTCGCGCGGCCAGCACAGTTGCCAGCGCGGTCACGACCGGCTCGCCCAGGGCCCAGCCCGCCGGGTCGGCCGACCTGTCTGCCGCTGATGTGCGATCGCCGATCAGTGGTACGGGGCGGGGCCACGTCAGGTCGGTCATCGCAGCGCGGCACCGATCAGGGTGACCGCGGTTGCCGTCTCGATCAGCGCCCCGAACACGTCGCCGTTGATCCCTCCGAGACGCCGTGCCGCATGCCGTCGCAGCAGCCATGCGACCGCCAGCGCTGCAGCCTGCGGCCCGAGGATCCAGCCGGGCGGAACCGACAGCGCTACCGCGACGGCAGCGCCGAAGCCCAGCGCAGCGAGGGTCCAGGCGGCTGAGGCCGCGGCGGTGACACGGCCGGCGACGAGCCTACCGAACCGGGACTGGCTGACGGCGCGGGCGCGTGAGGCTGCCGCGTGCACGGCCGCGACCCGCCCGGTGGCAGCGCTGACCGCGAGCACGCCGACTGGTGCCCACACGCCACCAGAGACGCCGGCCAGTGACGCGATGTCGGCTGTGAGTATCAGGACGAGGGTGACGACGCCGAACGGGCCTATGTCCGGCTGCTTCATGATCTCCAGCGCTCGCTCGGCCGGGGCGCCGCTGCCCAGGCCGTCGGCGGTGTCGGCGAGGCCATCCAGGTGCAGCCCGCGAGTCAGTGCGGCGAGGGCTGCCGTAGCGAGGATGGCGCCGAGCAGGTTCGCGTGCGGCGTCCAGGCGCGGATGGCTGCTGCCGGGAACGCGGCAGCAGCGCCGATGACGGCGCCTATCGCCGGCAGGGCGAGCAGTGCAGCGGCTGCATCGGCCGGTCCCGGTTCTGCCCGTACCCGGACCGGGACGGCAGTGAACATGCCCGCCGACAGGGTCAGCTGCCGCATCATCGCAGCCTGCTGGGGATGCCGGCGGTGACGAGCCAGACCTCGTCGGCTGCAGCGGCCAGGCGCTGGTTGAGCTCGCCGAGCGCGTCTGCGAACAGCCGGCCGGAACGAGTGGCGGGCACGACACCGCTGCCGACCTCGTCGCTCACTGCCACCGCGGTGACTGCTGCTTCGGTCCAGCACCTGACGAAGCTGCCGACCGCGTCGTCCAGCCGGGACTCTGCATCTTCCGGAGGATGCGGCAGCCAGCATCCGCAGTCGTCCATGACCCGCGCAAGCCAGCCGGTGATGCTGTCGATCAGCACTGCGACGCCGTCGCCCTGAGCAAGGATCTTGGCCGGTTCCGGTGTCTCGATGGTCTGCCAGGTGGCCGGCCGGCGCTCACGGTGCCGCTCGATCCGGGCGGCCCACTCCGCGTCGCCGGGGTCGCTTGCAGAGGTGGCGACGTACGTGACCGCGGGCTCGCCCGATAGCAGGCGCTCGGCGTGGCGGGACTTGCCGGACCTGCTGCCACCGAGCACGAGAACGCGCCGGGCCGGACGCCGGGGGCTGGTCTCGATGATGACGGCTGCCGGATTGGTCAGCCCGCCGGCCGCGATCTTGGCGGGCAGATCGGCGAGCGGTGCACGGACGATGCGCTGAGTGGGCAGGCTCGCGTCGGTGACGCAGGCTGCGGGCGCATCGGCGGCCACGCCGCCCGAGATCAGGCGGGTGACGATGGCGGGCAGGTGCCGCATGCCCATGAGGATGACCAGGCTGGCGCGGGAGCGTGCCAGGGCCTCCCAGTCGACGCGGCATGCTGGATCGTCCGGATCTCGGTGCCCGGACACGACGGTGAAGCCAGCTGCGCCGTCGGTACTGGTCAGCGCCACCCCGGCCAGGGCAGGCGCGGCGGTGGCGCTGGTGACCCCGGGTACGACCTCGACCGGAATCCCGGCCGCCGCGCAGGACGCGAGCTCCTGGGCCCCGTGCGCGAACACCAAGGGGTCGCCACCCTTGAGCCTTACGACCGTCCGCCCGGCCAGGGCACGGCCGATCATGAGCTCGGTAATCTGCTCGTAGGTCAGCGTCGGCTTGCCCGGCAGGCGGGCAGCGTCGATGACCTCGACGTCGGGGCCTAGCCGGGCGAGCAGCCCGACGGGAGCCAGCCGGTCGGTGATGACGACATCGGCCGCCAGGAGCCGGTCGAGGCCGCGCACGGTGATCAGATCATCGGCGCCCGGCCCGCCGCCAACCAGGATGACTCGGCCGCAGTCGCTCGCCGCGTTCTCAGGCATGGTCCGTCACCGCCTCCAGCGCGAGCGCGAACCGGTCCGCCGTCGCGTAATCCCGGACCGCGACGCGGATCCAGCCCGGCGCCAGGCCGGGGAACGTCTCGCCGCGTCGCACCGCGAATCCATGGTCGTGCAGCCGGCTGCGGACGTCGGGGACCTGGGTGTCGAGCAGCACGAACGAGGCCGCCGCGCGCGGCACGACTCGGACCGCGTGCAGCCCTGCTAGCCGTTGCAGCAGGTGCGCTCGCTCCCCCGCCAGATGTATCGCCCATTGGGCCGCTTCGCGCAGCGCATCCGGCGAGGCGGTGGCCACGCACGCGGTGAGCGCCGGCGCTGAGACAGGCCACGGCGGCTGCCCGGCCGCGAGCTGGTCGATGACGTCTGGCGCGGCGAGCACGTAGCCAGCTCGCAGACCCGCCAGGCCCCAGGTCTTGGTCAGGCTGCGGACGATGACGATTCCGGTGAGGTCCCGCCAGCCTGCCAGCGATTCGGGCTCGTCAGGGATGCAGTCGGCGAACGCCTCGTCGACGACGACGATCCGGCCGGGCCGGGTCAGTGCAAGGATCGCTGCGCGCGGATGCGCGACTGATGTGGGATTGGTCGGATTACCTACGAAGACCAGGTCGGCGCTCGCGGGCACCCGTTCCGGGTCCAGCTCGAACGGGTCCGGCAGCATTACGCGGCGAACTTCGTGACCCGCCGCGCGCAGGGCGGCCTCGGGCTCAGTGAACTGGGGATGCACGACAACGGGGTGCCGCGGGCGCAGCACCCGCGCCAGCAGCACGAACGCCTCGGCCGCGCCCGCAGTCAGCAGCACCTCGTCTCGTGCGCGGCCATGGCGGGTGGCGACAGCGTCTGCCGCTGCGCCCTGGTCAGGGTACGCCGCGAGGTTGGTGTTGCGGATCAGCTCGGCCAGCCACGGCGGTGTCCCGGACGACCGGACGTTGACGGCCAGGTCGGTGAGGCCGGGCACGAGGTCGGCGTCACCGTGATGAGCCAGCCCGCAGAGTGTGGCGTCACCATCAGCTGGCCGAACCGTGCGCGTGCTCATCGGGCCGGGGTCCGGGCGCCGAGCGCCGCGCCGACGAGCCGCCGCGCGGCGTCCGGCAGGCCTGCCCAGTGCACGTGCAGGTAGGAGGCGAGCAGAGCCGGCGTCGCCCAGCCCTGCTCGGTGCCGTCGGCAAGTCGCCAGGCCGCAGAACCGCCGTGCGCTGGCTGGCTCGTGGTCCGGTGGAACTCGTGCGCCCGGACGACTGTCCCAGCTTTGGTTAGCGGGCTCGACGCCAGCGCTGTTGCCTCCCGGTACCCGAGCGTTAGCTTGGGCGACATCGCCGCCTCCGCAGGCACGACCGCGCACTGCGGGTGTCCGTCGAGGGTGCTGCCGAGCCACAGCAGGCCGGCGCACTCGGCGACGATGGGCATGCCTGCAGCCGCACGGCCCGCGACGTCGGCGCGGAGTGCCGTGTTCGCGGTGAGTTCGGCTGCGTATAGCTCGGGGAAGCCGCCGCCGACGACGAGCGCGTCGGTGCCGTCCGGCAGCGTGCTGTCGGAGACCGGGTCGAACTCGGCGACCTCGGCACCAGCGGCGGCGATGAGCTCACGGTGCTCGGCGTAGCCGAAAGTGAAAGCCGGACCACCCGCAAGGGCCACCCGGGCGGGCGCCCCGGGATTGCCGTCTGTTCCCCTGCTCTTCGGGCAGGGGAACGATGCCGACCAGGGCGCGGCCTGCACCGGCGGCGCGGCCCTGGCGATTGCGGTCAGCAGGTCCAGGTCGAGATGCGCGGCGATCATCGCGGTGAGGGGCGGGAGCCAGTCCCGGACGCTGGCAGCCCGCTCGGCCGCGGGTACCAGGCCGAGGTGCCTGGACGGGGTGTGCAGCACGGCCTCGGCGGGCAGCGCGCCGGCGACGGGGATGCCGGTGTCATCGAGCGCCGCGCGCAGGATCTGCTCGTGTCGGGTCGAGGAAACCTGGTTGAGCACGATTCCGGCGACCCGGATGCCGGGGTCGTAGCTGGAGAAGCCGTGCACGGTCGCGGCGATTGACCGGCCCGCGCCGCCCGCGGGCACGACCAGGATGATCGGCGCGTCGAGCAGCCGGGCGACGTGCGCGGTGCTGGCGAAGTCGGCGCGCCCGGCGGCGCCGTCGAACAGCCCCATGACCCCTTCGATCACGGAGATGTCGGTGCCCTCAGCGCCGTGCAGGAACAGCGGGGCTATCAGGTCCTCGCTGGTCAGCCACGGGTCGAGGTTGCGGCCGGGGCGGCCGGTCGCGGCGGCGTGATAGCTCGGGTCGATGTAGTCGGGGCCGACCTTGTGCGCGGAAACCCGCAGGCCGGCGGCGCGCAGCGCCGCCATGAGGCCGGTGGCCACGGTCGTCTTGCCGTCGCCCGACCGGGTGGCGGCGATGACGAGCCGGGGCTGGCTCACCATTCGATGCCGACCTGGCCCTTGCGTCCGGAGTCCATCGGGTGGCGGATCTTGGTCATCTCGGTCACCAGGTCGGCGGCAGCGATCAGGTCCGGGTGAGCGCGCCTCCCCGTGATAACGACGTGCTGGGTGCCGGGTCGCGCCGCCAGGGTCGCAACGACGTCGGCGATGTCGAGCGTGCCGTTGCTCACCGGGTAGGTGAATTCGTCCAGGATCAGCAGCCGGTAGGTCGCGCTGGCCAGGTCAGCCTTGACCTGCTCCCAGCCGGCCTGCGCAGCCTTCTCGTGGTCCTCGGCGGGCGTCCGGAGCCAGGACCAGCCCTCGCCCATCTTGTGCCAGGTCACCGGGCCGCCCTGCCCAGTGTTCTCGTGCACGGTGCCGAGCGCCTTGAGCGCGGCTTCCTCGCCGCTGTGCCACTTCGGGCTCTTGGTGAACTGGAATACGCCGATCGGCCAGCCGGCTGTCCAGGCCCGCAGGGCCATGCCGAACGCCGCTGTCGACTTTCCCTTGCCGTCGCCGGTGTGCACCACGAGCAGCGGCAGGGTGCGACGCTCCCGCGTGGTCAGGCCGTCGTCGGGTACCTCGGTGACTTGTCCCTGGGGCATCAGGCTGCTTCCTTTGCTTTGATGACGGCGGCCAGTTCCTGTGCTGCCTCGTCTCGCCGGGCCTGGTTCGCCGATGCGAGGCCGGCGATGGTGACAAGCTCGGCGCCGAGGTCGACGGCGATCTGGCTGGCCAGGTGCAGTCGTACGGGCCCGTCCTCGGCATCGATGACGATTCCGGCGACGCCAGCGAGCCGCCGGGCCGCGTGCTGCGCGGCGCCGAACGGGTCGGTGCCGCCGGTGGCGCGGCCGTCGGTGACGATGACGAGCAGCGGACGCCGGTCGGGGTCGCGCCAGCGCTCCCGGCGGATCAGGTCGGCTACCGCGTCGAGACCGGCGGCCAGCGGAGTCTGACCGCCGACGGGCAAGTCGTGTAGCCGGCGGGTTGCCAGTTCCACGGATCTGGTCGGCGGCACGACGGTCGTCGCCATACGGCCGCGGAAGGTCAGCACGGCGACTCTGTCGCGCCGCCGGTAGGAGTCCGCGAGCAGTGACAGTGCCACGGTCGTCACGGTCTGGCTGCGCCTGCGGGCGGCCATGGAGCCGGAGGTGTCCAGCAGCAGGATGACCAGGTTGGCCTCGCGGCCGCGGCGCAGCCAGCGGCGGAGGTCCTGACTCGTGGTACGGAACGGCTCGCCGGGCCGGGCGAGCGCGGCGGCCCGCAAGGTGGGGAGGAGGTCGGGGCGGGTGGTGGTCTCGATGCTGGCTGCGGGCCGGCCCTGCGCGCCGCGTGACCGGGATCGGTTACCGCCGCTTCCGGTGCCGAGCCCTGTTGCCTGCAGGTGCCGAACGCTGAAGGCAGCGGAGGGTGCGGCGGCTGTTCGCGGGCTCGGGCCCGAAGCCGGCCGGTCCGCTGCCGGCGGCGGTCCAGCGTCGGCCGGGACCGGGCCGTCCAGGGGGCTCGGGTCGGGCGCTGCCTGGCCGGCCGGGCCTGTGTCGTGCTGCGGCGGCTCGCTGCTGTCGCCGGCGGGCGGCTGGCCGCCGCCGTCATTGTCGGGTGGCGGCTCGGGCTCGTCGTCGCCGCCGAGTGCCTCGTCGAGCCGGCTGGCGTCCAGGCCGGGGTTGTCGAACGGGCCGCGGCGGAGCCGGTGCGGCAGCGCCAGGCTGGCTGCCTCGCGGACGTCCTGGTCGGTGACCACGCTGTCGCCGCGCCAGGCGGCGTGCGCGATCGCGGTTCGCGCGGTGACCAGGTCGCCGCGCAGCCCGTCGACGCCGAGTGACGCGCACGCGGTCGTGATCCGGGTCAGCTGCGCGTCGGGCAGGTCGACGGCGCCGAGCCCGGCGCGCGCGGTTGCCAGGCGGCTGGTCAGCTCCTGGCTCGCCTGCTCGTAGGCGGCCATCTCGGCGGCCGGCTGCAGGTCGTGCCGCAGCCGGGCGCGGACGGCGGCGGCGCGCTCGCTGGGGTCCGCGCTGGCGACGACGGCGACGGCGAGCCCGAACCTGTCCTGCAGCTGCGGGCGCAGCTCGCCTTCTTCCGGGTTCATGGTCCCGACGAGCAGGAACCGGCTGGCGTGCCGGAGCGACACGCCTTCGCGTTCCACGGTGGTGACGCCGGTCGCGGCGGCGTCGAGTAGCACGTCGACGAGGTGATCGGGCAGCAGGTTGATCTCGTCGACGTACAGGATGCCGCGGTGCGCCTGGGCGAGCAGGCCCGGCACGAAAGCCTCGGAGGTCGGCGCGCCGGCGAGTACCCGCGGGACGTCCAGGCTGCCGGCCACGCGGTCCTCGGTGGCACCGAGTGGCAGCTCGACCAGCCGGGCCGGGCGGTACCCCGCCTCGGCGCCCGGCAGGTGGGGGCCGTCCGGGCAGGCCGGGTCGGGTGCCGCCGGGTCGCAGGAGAACCGGCACTTGGCCACGACGGCGATGCCGGGCAGGAGCGCAGTCAGGCCGCGGACCAGCGTGGTCTTGGCGGTGCCCTTCTCGCCGGACAGCAGGACGCCGCCGACACCCGGATCGACGGCGCCGAGCAGCAGCGCCAGGCGTGCGTCGTCCTGGCCGACGACGGCGGCGAACGGCAGTGTGGACGACACCGGTGTCGCAGACGCCGGTGCCGCGAACTCCTGTGTCGCGGCCTTGGCTGGCTCGCGCGGCGGCTCGGTGACCTCCGGGACTGGCGTGGTCATCGGCGGTCCTCACCCGACTGGGCATCCTCGAGCTGGCCCTCGACCTCGAGGTAGGCGTCCTTGAGCTGGCTGATCGTGTCCTCTTCCGGTGTTTCCCACAGGCCGCGGTCGGCTGCTTCGAGCAGCCGCTCGGTGATGCCGCGCAGGGCCCAGGGGTTGCTTTCCTCGAGGAACTTGCGGGTGCCGGGATCGAAAACGTAGCTGGCGGCAAGCTGCTCGTACATCCAGTCCGTGACCACGCCGGTAGTGGCGTCCCAGCCGAACAGGTAGTCGACGGTGGCCGCGAGCTCGAACGCGCCCTTGTACCCGTGCCGCTTCATGGCGTCGATCCAGCGCGGGTTGACCACCCGGGACCGGAAGACCCTGGCCGATTCTTCGGTGAGCGTGCGGGTCCGGACATGGTCCGGCCGGGTGCTGTCGCCGACGTAGGCACGCGGCGCGGCGCCGGTCAGCTCGCGCACGGTCGCGACCATGCCGCCGTGGAAGGTGTAGTAGTCGGCTGAGTCGGCGATGTCGTGCTCGCGGGTATCGGTGTTCTTGACCGCGACGGCGATGCGGCGGTAGGCGGCCTCCATGTCCGCCCGTGCGGCGCGACCGTCCAGGCCGCGGCCGTAGGCGTGGCCGCCCCACATCGCGTAGACCTCGGCGAGGTCGCTGTTGTCGCGCCAGTTCCGGCTGTCCAGCGCAGCGAGCAGCCCGGCGCCGTAGGTGCCGGGTGCTGAGCCGAAGACGCGGCTGGTGGCCCGCCGCATGTCCTCGTGGTGTGCCAGGTCGGCCAGCACGTGTGCGCGGACGAGGTTGTCCGCCGGGTCCTCGTCCAGCCCGGCAACCAGCGTGACGGCGTCATCAAGCAGCGCGACGACGTGCGGGAATGCGTCCCGGAAAAAGCCGCTGATGCGTACCACGACGTCAATCCGCGGCCTGCCGAGCTCAGCGAGTCCGATGACTTCCAGCCCGGTGACCCGCCTGCTGGCCTCGTCCCAGCAGGGCCGCACGCCGAGCAGCGCGAGCACCTCGGCGATGTCGTCGCCGGCGGTCCGCATCGCGGCGGTGCCCCAGACCGACAGGCCTACGGAGACGGGCCACTCGCCGGTTTCTTCCCGGTACCGCGCCAGCAGGGAGTCGGCAAGCTGGCAGCCGGTTTCCCACGCGAGCCGGGACGGGACCGCCTTCGGGTCGACGGCGTAGAAGTTGCGGCCTGTTGGCAGCACGTTGATCAGGCCCCGCAGGGGTGAGCCGCTAGGCCCGGCGGGCACGTGACCGCCGCCGAGGGCGTGCAGCACGACGCTGATCTCGTCGCTGGTCTGCGCCAGCCTCGGGACGATCTCGGTGGCGGCGAACCGGAGCAGCCGCGAGACAGCCTCATCGGGCCCGCCGAGAATGGCCGCGACTGTGTCGTCGGCTGCGCCGGGTTGCCACCCCGCTCCCTCCATGGTTTCGACAAGGGAACGCGCGATCGCCTCGGCCTGATCGGTCTCCGCCCGCCCGGCGCGGCCGCTCTCATCCAGCCCGAGGGCCTCCCGCAGGCCCGGCATCGCACCGGTCTGGCCCGCCCAGATCTGCCGCGCCTGCAGTATGGCCAGCACCAGGCCGACGCGTTCGGGCCCGGTGGGGGCGGCGCCGAGCACGTGCAGTCCGTCCCGGATCTGGGCGTCCTTGACCTCGCACAGCCACCCGTCGACGTGCAGGACGAACTCGTCAAACTCGGCGTCATGCGGCCGGGAGTCCAGGCCGAGGTCGTGGTCAAGGCGGGCGGCCTGGACGAGCGTCCAGATCTGCGCCCTGATCGCGGGCAGCTTGGCCGGGTCGAGCGCGGCGATGCTGGCGTGCTCGTCGAGCAGCTGCTCGAGCCTGGCCAGGTCGCCGTAGGTCTCCGCCCTGGTCATCGGCGGCACCAGGTGGCTGACGATCGTCGCGTGCGCGCGGCGCTTGGCCTGGGTGCCCTCACCCGGGTCGTTGACCAGAAACGGGTAGATCAGCGGCAGGTTGCCGAGCACCGCGTCGGGGGCGCAATCGGCCGACATGCCGAGGCTCTTGCCCGGCAGCCATTCCAGCGTGCCGTGCTTACCGAGGTGGATGACCGCGTGCGCGCCGAAGCCCGACTCAAGCCAGCGGTAGGCCGCCAGGTAGTGATGGCTCGGCGGCAGATCGGCGTCGTGATAGATCGCGATCGGGTTCTCGCCGAACCCGCGCGGCGGCTGCACCAGCAGCACCACGTTTCCGGCGGTCAGCGCGGCGAGCACGATCTCGCCGTCAGGATCGTGAGAGGTGTCGATGTACAGCTCCCCCGGCGGCGGTCCCCACGCTTCGGCCATCGCCTCGCGCAGGCTCGCGGGCACCTGTGCGAACCACTCCCGGTACTGGGCGGCCGGGATGCGGACGACGGCCTCAGACAGCTGCTGGCTGGTCAGCCAGTCCGGGTCCTGGCCGCCTGCGGCGATGATCGCGTGCATGAGCGCGTCGCCGTCGGGTGGCTCGATGCCCGGCAGCGCCCCTGTCCCGTCCAGCGGGCCGACGTCGTAGCCCGCCTCACGCAGCGCGCGCAGCAGCGCGACCGCGCTCGCGGGCGTGTCAAGGCCGACTGCGTTGCCGATCCGGGCGTGCTTGGTCGGGTAGGACGACAGCACGATCGCGACCCGGCGCTCGGCCGGGCGCGTATGGCGGAGCCGGGCGAGCGCCATCGCCTGGCCGGCCACCCGCGCCGCCCGCTCCGGGTCAGCGACATACACCGACAGCCCGTCCTCGCCGGTCTCCTTGAACGAGAACGGGACGCTGATCAGCCGGCCGTCGAATTCCGGGATCGCCACCTGGGTGGCTGCGTCCAGCGGGCTGACCCCGCCATCGCCGGCGGCCCAGACGGCCCGCGGCGTGGTCAGGCACAACGCCTGCACAAGCGGAACGTCCAGGGCAGCGATGGCACCGGCGTCCCAGGCGTCGTCGTCACCGCCGGCCTGGGCCAGCGCGGCGGCGCTGCCGCCGGCCGCCAGCACCGTCACGATCAGCACGTCCGCGGTCGCGAGGGTGCGCAGCAGGCCGGGCTCGGCGGACCGCAGGCTCCCGCACCACACCGGCATCGGCGTGCCCCCGGCTGCGCGGACCGCGGCAGCGAGGTCGTCGACGAAGGCGGCGTTGCCGGCCAGTTCATGCGCCCGGTAGTACACGATGCCGATCACCGGTGCTCCGGCCGGGCCGCGACCGTCGCCCTGCGGCAGCTCGCGGACGCCCCACGGGGGCGCGGGCTGCGGCGCCTCGAAACCGGTGCCGCCGAGCATCACGGTGTCGGTCAGGAACCGCGCGAGCTCGCGCAGGTTCGCTGTCCCGCCATGCGCCAGGTACGCGTGCGCCTGTGCCGCGATCCCGGCTGGCACAGTCGACAGGGCCATCAGCGCCGCGTCCGGTGCCTGCTCGCCGCTGACCACGACGACCGGACGGCGCTGGCTGCGCAATGCTGCCAGTCCCTCCCGCCAGGCTTCCTCGCCGCCGAGCAGGCGCACGACCACGACGTCGGAACCGTCCAGCACCTCGGGCAGATCGCCCGGCATCAGGCGCGCCGGGTTAGCGAGCTTGTACCCGGCCCCGCTCGACCGGGCCGCGAGCAGATCAGTATCCGACGTGGACAGCAGCGTCACCGTGCACAGACGGTCGTCTTCCACGCAGGCCTCCTCCTGGGGTCCGCGCCCCAGTCCACGGTCGCGACGCCGGAGTGTCCTGGCTTCCGGATCGGCGCTCGCCCCGGCCTTCCAGCCTCCAGGGCCGTGACCGTAGATGGGGTTTGCTACCCGGTGACAGTGGCGGGACCGCGCCGGACTCACACCGGCTTCCTCCGCTGGCTGTCGCGTTGTGGACCTGACACTACTACGGCGGCCCGAGCCGCACCTGGCTGCCGCCGGACGTGGCAGCCCGGCCGGGGGATGCCTATGATGCGCTTCGTCAGCGGCGCCGGACCGCGAGGGCATGGAGTCGGCCTGATCCGGGCCTGGCGCGCCGGCGGCGCCGGGACAACCGGCTGGGAGCGGAGGTGGCAGTGCAGGGGACAGTCGATGCGTGCCCTGGCGTACTCATGCTGCATCCGGCGCGTGACGGACAGGTCGCGCGGATCCGGCTGCCTGGTGGTTACGTCACAGCAGCGCAGTGGGCTGCGGTTTCAGCGCTGACTCTTGAGTTCGGCGACGGGAACGTGGACGTCACCGCGCGAGGCAACGTCCAGGTGCGCAGCATCCGCCCCGGCGCCGTAGCCGCGCTGGCGAGCCGGGCCCGGGAGGCAGGCCTGCTGCCGTCGCGTGCACACGACCGGTCCCGGAACATCACCGCAAGCCCGCTATCGGGCCTCGGCGGCCGGCCGCCGCTGCGCCGCCTGGTGCAGGCGCTCGATTCCGCGATCCTCGCCGAACCCATGCTCGCCTCGCTGCCGGGCAGGTTCGTGTTCGCCGTCGACGACGGCACCGGCGGCGCCGGGGTTACGCGCTCCGATATCGGCCTGCGCCGGACCGGGCGGCAGGCCGAGCTGCTCATCGCGGGACACACTGCAGGCATCGCGCTGCCGCTCCGGGCCGCCGTGCCCGCTGCGATCGCTGCCGCGCGAGCGGCCATCACACTCGGCGTCGGCACGCACGTAACCCGGATCCGCGACCTCCCCGATGGCGCAGCCGCAGTTGCCGGAGCGGTCGGCGGCGCAGTGCTCGGCGCGGCACCGCGCGACGACGGCCGGCTGCCGCTCGGCCCGCTTCGCCCGGACAGCCCGGGAAGCGCCCAAGTCCTGGTTGTCGCGGCCAGGCTCGGCCGGCTGAGCGCCGCGGAGGCGACGCTGATCGGGTCGCTGCTGCACGCTGCAGACGTGCTCCGGCTGGCCTCGGCCGGCCGGATCGTGATCCCGCTGGCTGTAACGCCGGCGACTGCAACCGACCGGCTGACTCAGTCGGATCTGCTGACCAGCGACGAGGACTCTATGTCCGGTGTCACCGCCTGCAGCGGCATGGCCTGCAGCCGGTCGCTGGCCGACGTTCGCGCGCTCGCGCGGCCGCTGCCCGGGCGGCCGCGTATTCACTGGGCCGGATGCGCTCGCGGCTGCGGCACTCCGTCGGATGCCGACCTGGTCGTCGCGACCGCCAACGGGCGTTTCCTCATCGGCGGGCAGCCCGCCGACCTGTCGATTGCCGGAGCGTCATGACCACCACGGCCTCGCCTGACCGAGGCAGCGGCGAAGCCGCGAACAGGCCATGGGATTACGTGCGGGACGGTGCGCGGATCTACCGCGAGTCGTTCGCGATCATCCGGGCCGAGGCTGACCTGAGCGCGATACCCGCCGACCTGGAGCCCGCGGTCGTGCGGATGATCCACGCGTGCGGGATGACCGACCTGGCCGCCGACGTCGAGTTCTCACCGGGCGCGGGCACGGCGGCGCGCTCGGCACTAAGTGCGGGCGCTCCGGTCCTGTGCGACTCGGTCATGGTGGCCGGCGGGATCACCCGCTCCCGGCTCCCCGCCGGCAACGAGATCGTCTGCACCCTGCGCGATGCCCGGGTACCCGGCCTGGCGGCGCAGCTTGGCACGACCAGGTCGGCCGCGGCGCTCGACCTCTGGGGCGATCAGCTGGCCGGCGCCCTCGTTGCCATCGGCAACGCCCCGACCGCGCTGTTCCGGCTGCTGGAGTTGCTCGAAGCCGGGGCTCCGCGCCCGGCCGCGATCATCGGCATCCCGGTCGGCTTCGTCGGTGCGGCGGAATCGAAGCGTGCGCTGGCGTCCTGGCCGGGCGGCGTGCCGTACCTGACCGTGCACGGCCGGCGCGGCGGCTCCGCCATGACGGCAGCCGCGGTGAACGCGCTGGCGGGCGATCCGGAGTGAGCACGCGACCCGGGCAGATCACCGGCGTCGGAGTCGGCCCCGGCGACCCCGACCTGGTCACAATCCGGGCCGCCCGGCTCATCTCCGCGGCGTATGTCGTCGCCTACCACTGCGCCGCCCACGGCCGCAGCATCGCGCGCGCCGCCGCCGAGCCGTACCTGCGCGATGGCCAGGTCGAGGAGGTGCTCCGCTACCCGGTCACCACCGAGGTCAGTGACCATCCGGGCGGCTACGACGGCGCGATGGCGCAGTTCTACGCCGAGGCGACCGAGCGGCTCGCCCGGCACCTGCAGGACGGCCGCGACGTCGTCGTCCTGTGCGAGGGTGACCCGTCGCTGTACGGGTCGTACCTGCACCTGCATGAGCGGCTGCGCGGCCGGTTCCGGTCGGTGATCGCGCCCGGCGTGTCGTCGGTGTCCGCTGCGGCGGCGGCCGCGGCGGTGCCGCTCGTGCAGCACGACGAGGCGCTGATAGTGGTGCCCGGCACGCTGCCCGCCGATGAGCTCCGGGCCCGGCTGGCCGGCGCGGACGCCGCGGCTGTGCTCAAGCTGGGCCGCACGTTCGGCACCGTCCGGTCCGCGCTCGAGCAGGCGGGGCTGCTGGACCGCGCCGTGTATGTCGAGCGCGCGGGCACCGGTGCGGAGCGGGTGGAACCGCTGGCCCGCGTGGATCCGGCCGGTGTCCCGTACATGTCGCTGGCGCTCGTGCCCGGCCGCGGACACCGGGAAGCGATCCAACCGGGAGTGGTGATCGTCGGTCTCGGGCCAGGTGACCCGGCCTGGCTGACACCCGAAGCCGACGCCGCGATCGCGACGGCGACTGATCTGGTCGGTTACCGGCCGTATCTCGCTCGCATTCCGGTGCGTCCCGGCCAGGTCCGGCACGCGTCCGGCAACACCGTCGAAGCGGAGCGGTCCGCGCTGGCGCTGGACCTGGCCGCGGCCGGACGCCGGGTCGCGGTGGTGTCATCCGGCGACCCGGGCGTGTTCGCGATGGCGTCCGCGGTCCTCGAGCAGGCCGTGGATGGCGGCGAGCGGTGGTCCGGCGTGCCGGTGACCGTGCTGCCCGGTGTCACCGCCGCGCAGGCGGTGGCCGCCCGCGCAGGTGCGCCGCTCGGGCACGACTACTGCGTGCTCAGCCTGTCGGACCGGCTGAAGACGTGGCCGGTGATCGCCGGCCGGGTCGAGCATGCCGCGGCGGCGGACCTCGTGCTGGCGCTGTACAACCCGGCATCGCGGTCGCGTACCTGGCAGCTGGCCGCAGTCGCTGAGCTGATCATGCGGCATCGCAGCCCGGCGACGCCCGTCATCGTCGGGCGGTCGGTGGGACGTCAGGACGAGCAGCTGCGAGTGATCACGCTGGCCGACCTCGGCGCAGCGGATGTCGATATGTCCACGCTGGTCATCGTGGGCTCCAGCGCGACGAGGGTGGCCGAACGCGATGGGCAGCCGGTGGTGTTCACGCCCCGGCACTATGGCGAAGCTGGCGCAGCAGCCAGCTCTCGGCATCTTCGGCCGAGGAGCAGCAGTCGGGTGCACCCGCCAGCTGCGGACGGCTGACCATCACCACCGGGATGCCGAGGTTACGGGCAGCAGTGAGCTTGCCGGCCGTCAGCTCGCCGCCGCTGTTCTTGGTGACGAGGACGTCGATGCCGTGCTCGCGCATGAGCGCGCGCTCGGCGTCGGCGTCGTAGGGACCGCGGACCAGGATGACCTGGCGGTGCGGCGGCAACGGCCCGGCGGGCGGGTCGACGCAGCGGATCAGGAACCAGAGCCGCCGCAGGTGCGCGAACGCGTCGAGACCCTGCCGCCCGGTCGTGACAAAGACGCGGCTCCCTAGGCCCGGCAGTAGGCTTGCCGCGTCTGCCAGAGAGCTCGCCTCGTGCCAGCTATCACCGTCACCGGGCAGCCACGGCGGGCGGACCACCCGCAGCAGCGGGACCCCGGTCCGGCTGGACGCTTCCGCGGCATTGGCGGAGATGCCCGCGGCGAACGGATGCGTCGCATCGATCACGGCGCTGATGTGCTCCTCGGCCAGCCAGTCGGCCAGCCCGTCGATGCCGCCGAACCCGCCGACGCGGACCTCTCCGGCTGGCAGCGCCGGGTTGCGGACGCGTCCCGCCAGCGAGGAGACGACGCGCAGGTAAGGCTGGGCGGATAGCAGCGATGCGAGGCTGCGTGCCTCGCTCGTCCCGCCGAGGATCAGCACGGCCCGCGCGGATGTCATCCCGCGTCCGCTGGGTCGGGCGTTGCGGCAGGTTGCTGGCTGCTGCGGCGCAGCAGGTAGGTGTCCATGATCCAGCCGTGCTTGTCCCGGGCTGCTGCGCGCGCGGCGACGATGCGCGGTCCCGCCTCGGCCACCTGGCCGGAGATGAGGATCTCCTCTGGTGTGCCGACATAGGCACCCCAGTAGATCTCGTCGGTGCCCGCCGCCACGCTGAAGGCGCTCCTCGCGTCGAGCATCACGACGACATCGTCGCTGTGCTCGGGGAATCCGTCGGCCGCCAGCCGGCGGCCGGTGGTGATGTGCAGCGGACGGCCGGTCCTGGTCAGGCTGATCTGATGCCGGGCCGCCAGCGCCTGCAAACTGCTGATGCCCGGAATCACGCGCAGCTCAAAGCTCACGGCGCCGCGCGCGAGCACGTCATGCAGTACGTGCAGCGTGCTGTCGTACAGCGCGGGGTCGCCCCAGGCCAGGATCGCGCCATGACCGTCGTCGCCAAGCTCGGCGGCAAGAAGCCGTTCGTAGATGCCGGCCCGGCAGGCCCGCCAGTCGTCGACGGCGGCGGCGTACTCGGCGGCGCCGCGGTCGCGCTGGGCGTCGGCAGCGGTGACGATGCGGCAGTCGCCGGTGATGTAGCGGTCGCAGATCTGCGTCCGGACATCGGTGAGGCTCGCCTTGTCGTCGCCCTTGTCGAGCATGAACACCACGTCTGCCGCGTTCAGCTCGTTGATGGCCTGCACGGTCACGTGCTCAGGGTTGCCCGAGCCGATGCCGATGACGGAAACGACTCTCATGACGTACTCCGATCGGCGGACGGTCCGCGGTCGCGTCCGGGCGAGTACAGGTGGCTGTCGTAGAAGCAGGGCTCGGCCAGCACTCGCCCGACCACGATGATGGCAGTGCGGCGGATCCCCGTGCCGCGGACCTGGCCGGCGAGCTCACCTAGACGGCACCGGAGGATCTGCTCATCCGGCCAGCTGGCCCTGGCGACGACCGCGGCCGGGCAGTCCGGCCCGTAGTGCGGCAGCAGCTCGGCGGCTACCTGGTCGATGTTCTGCACCGCCAGGTGCAGCACGAGCGTGGCACCGGTAGCCGCGAGCGCTGACAGTTCCTCGCCAGCTGGCATCGGCGTCGCGCGGGCGGCGGTCCTGGTCAGCACGACCGTCTGCCCGACGCCTGGCAGGGTCAGCTCCTGGCGCAGCGCCGCGGCCGCGGCAGCAAATGCGGGCACGCCCGGAACGATCTGCCACGGTACCCCAGCCGCGTCGAGGCGCCTGGCTTGCTCGGCGACAGCGCTGAAGATCGACGGATCGCCGCTGTGCAGCCGGGCGACGTCATGCCCGGCGCGGTGCGCGGACACCAGTTCGGCAGTGATCGAGTCGAGGTCGAGGGCCTGCGTGTCGATGAGCCGGGCGTCCTTGCCAGCTCCGGCCAGCAGCTCGGGTGGCACCAGGCTGCCGGCGTACACGACGACTGGTGCCGCCGCGATAATCCGGGCCGCCCGCAGGGTCAGCAAGTCTGCCGCGCCCGGTCCGGCGCCGATGAAGTACACGGTCATGGCCTGGTCGCCTGCCACTGGGTGACCGGCAGCGCGGGCCGCCAGGCGGTGAACCCGCCTAGTGGCTCGGCGTGGCTGACGGCTACCTTGACCAGCTCGCCGCCGTGCTCGCGCTGCCATTCGTGCAGCATGGTCTCGGATTCAATCGTGACAGCGTGCGCGACCAGACGGCCGCCTGGCCGCAGACGGTCCCAGCAGGCCCGGAGGACACCGTCGACGGTCAGGCCGCCGCCGATGAAGACCGCATCGGGGTCCGCCAGGGCGGCGAGCGCGTCCGGCGCTACGCCCCTCACCACATTTAGCGCGGGCACACCGAGAGCCCTGGCGTTCCGGACCGCCCGGTCCGCGCGATCCGTCCTGGCCTCGATGGCGATGGCGCGGGCGAGCGGCTCGGCGCGCATCCACTCGATGCCGATGCTGCCGCTGCCCGCGCCGATGTCCCAGAGCAGCGCACCGGGCCAGGGCCGCAGCACCGCCAGCGCCAGTGCGCGCAGTTCCCGCCGGGTGATCTGGCCGTCGGTCTCGTAGGCGCTGTCCGGCAGTCCGGGCGTGCGGCCAGATGCTGTCCCAGGATCACTCATGGCCGCGATGGCCAGCACGCACAGGTCGGCGGAGCCTGCCGCCGTCATGGTAGCGGCTGGCACTGGCGGGCTCACTTGCTCGGAGGGCGCGCCCAGCTCTTGCAGCACGGTCAGGTCGCTGGCGCCCCAGCCGCGATTGGTCAGCACGCGCGCCACTGCGACCGGGGTCTGGCGGTCGCGGCACAGCACGATCACCCGGGCTCCCGGCTGCAGGGCGGCCAGCGTGGCCTCAGGCGGCTGATTTACCAGCGACACGACGGTGATTTCGTGCTGCGGCCAGCCGAGCCGGGCGCACGCCAGCGCTACCGAGGACACTCCGGGCAGGATCCGCACCGCCGCGGGGCCGAGCCGGCGCGCCAGTGTTGCGCCTATCCCGTACAGCGTCGGGTCTCCGCTGGCCAGGACGCACAAGCCAGGGCTCTCCCGGACCAGGTCGTCCAGGTTGTCTAGCAGCGGGACCGGCAGCGGAACCATGCGGGCTTGAAGGTCTGGCAGGAGGGCGAGCTGGCGTGGGCTGCCCGCTATCGCTGTCGCCGTGGTCAGGACCGAGCGGGCGGCCTCGGTCAGCGAATCCCAGCCGTCCGCGCCGATCCCCACGACGGTGACGTGGGCTAGCGGTTTCGTCCTACTGGCAGGTGAGTTCATCGACGGCACGGTATCGCGGCTGCCACGGCCTGCATGCGCACGGGCAGCGAGTGCCGCCGGCATCGGCAGCCGCCCCGGCGAACGCGGGTTGCTTGACATCGCCGGGAACACGTTCGTACCGTGACGCTGCCGCGGTTGGCAGACCGCCGTGAGCGCAGTCAGCAGCGAGTCGGGAGGGCGGATCGCGTGCCGGAACATGCCGGGCTTCGCCCGGCGCGCGAGGAGCACGGCTGATGTCCTGGCATCCGCAACCTCGGCGGATCCTCCTGGACGGTACCGACGCTGTGGCGCTGACCACGGATGACTACGATCGCCTGGACGCGATCCGCCGCCAGGCGGGAGCCCAGGCCAGCCGCATACACGCCCTGAGGGAGCAGCTCGCCGCAGCAACGGCGCTGCTCGGCGCGATCAGGCAAGCCGCCGTACAGACCGCATGCGGTCATCATACTGAGGAACACGCCGCACTCTGCTTCCGCGAGACGGTGCTGGCCCTGCTCGAGTCCAGTGCCGGTGCCAGCAGCTCGCGTCCGGGCCGCACCGATTCAAGCGGTGGTGCCGGGCTGGAGCCGCCCGCCTGAGCTTGACAGCGCGCGGACACTGACACGCCAGGAACACGCGTGGGGGACCCGCGCGTCTGCTTGACGCGCTCGCGAGCGAGCCCGTAGATTGTCGCCTGCTCTCGGCCGGAACGGCCAGAGCAGATGCAGATCCAGCGAAGTCCGGTGAGATCCCGGCGCTGTCCCGCAACGGTGGTCCCCTTCGGGGGCGAGCCCGGTCGCCTGCTCTGCGTCGGCGATGTGGTCCTCGGAGGAAGGACGGCTCGTGCGTCCCTCCGGAGGAGAGAGGGCGCGCGAGTGCGCGAGGACGATACTCGGGCTTGGTCGTCACGGCCGGGCGCCAGCCGCGGCGAATCTCCGCATGGCCCTGCGGCGAATGACGCTGAGCAGAGCCGGCCGGCCTTGACACCGCGGCCGCCACCGACGCCGCCCCTGACACCACGAGGGCAGCGACACGGTCGGCGCAGGGACCGCGTTCCCCTCTGGATCGTGCTGTCGGCCTGCCTGGCGCTGCTCATTGCGACGATGACCCTGGGCGTCGCCATCGGCTCGGTGCCGGTCAGCCCGGCGCAGGTATGGCACGTGGTCATCGCTGGCATCGCTGGCCATCCGCCGAACACGGTGGCGGGCACGATTATCTGGCAGATCCGGCTGCCAAGAGTGCTGCTGGCCGCGGTCGTCGGAGCGGCACTGACAACCGCGGGTTCTGTGGTCCAGGTGCTGGTGCGGAACGCGCTCGCTGACCCGTTCTTGCTCGGGGTCTCGTCGGGCGCGAGCGTCGGCGCCACCACGGTGCTTCTGCTGGGCGCGTTTGCATCGCTGGGCGTGTGGGCGATCTCCGTCGGCAGCGTGCTGGGCGCCCTCGCAGCGATGGCGGCGGTGTTCCTCGTCTCGCGCACCGGTTCGTCGCTGTCCCCGACCCAGCTGATCTTGTGCGGCGTCGTGATGTCCGCCCTGTTCGAGTCTGTTACCAGCTTCCTGATCTTCCGCGGCAACCCGCAGGCGACGCAGGCGGTGCTGTTCTGGCTGCTGGGCTCGTTCGGCCTGGCCAGCTGGAACCAGCTGCCTATCCCGGCGCTGGCCCTGGCGGCGGCGATGATCTACCTGCTCGCGCAGGGCCGTGCACTCAATGCCATGGCGATGGGCGCCGAGCCGGCCGCCTCGCTCGGCGTCGACGTTCACCGGTTGCGCCGGAACTTGTTCATCGTGACCTCGCTCATGGCCGGGGTTGCGGTCGCCGTCAGCGGGATCATCGGATTCGTCGGCCTTGTCGTACCGCACATCGTCCGGTTGGTTGTGGGCTCGGATCATCGCCGCGTGCTGCCCACGGGCGTCCTGTTCGGAGCCGGCTTCATGGTCCTTGGCGACCTGCTCGCCCGTACCATCGTCGCGCCACAGGAAATGCCGATCGGAGTGATCACTGCGTTCATCGGTGCGCCCACGCTCATTGTGTTGATCCGCCGCCGTCCCTACCTGTACGGGGCGACGCAATGAGCCTTCGGCTGGACGAGCTGTCAGTCGACATCGGAAGTCGCCGCATCGTCGCGGGGATCAACCTGGCCGTCGGCGATCGTGAGTTCGCCGGGCTTGTCGGGCCGAACGGCAGCGGGAAGTCGACGATCCTCAAGGCCATCTACCGCGTGCACCGGCCGTCGGCCGGCCAGGTGCTGCTGGACGGGACCGACCTGCTCTCCCTTGACCACAAGGCCACCGCTCGCCGCATCGCCGTCGTCACGCAGGAGTCGGCGAGCGAGTTCGACTTCACCGTCCGCGAGATGGTGATGATCGGCCGGACCCCGCACAAGCGCTCGTTCGAGCGCGACACCGATGCCGACCACCAGCTCGTCGATCATGCGATGGAGCGGGTCGGCTGTGAGCAGCTGGCGTCGCGCCGGTTCAACACACTGTCTGGCGGAGAGAAGCAGCTCGTCCTTGTCGCCCGCGCGCTGGCTCAGCAGGCCGACCACCTGATCCTGGACGAACCGACCAATCACCTCGACATCCACAACCAGGTGGAGATCCTCGAGGTCGTCGCCGGCCTCGGGGTGACGGTGCTGGCGGCGCTGCACGACCTCAGCCTGGCGTCGCTGTTCTGTAACGCCATCCATGTCTTGCGGGCGGGCCAGCTGGTGGCCGCCGGGGCGCCCGCGACGGTCCTGACCCCCGATACGATCCTGCGGGCCTATGGCGCCGACGTCCTGGTCATAGAGCACCCCGACACCGGAACACCGCACCTGATCCCCCGCCGCATACAGCCGGCCTCCCACGATCCGCGTGCTGGCGAGTCCTTTCCGGATTCGCCAGCGCAACTCACTCCGAGCACGTGAGCCGAGAGGAAACCCATGCATCACACTCACAAGCCCGCGTTCCTCAGACGCGGTCCGTGGCGGCGTGCCGTCTTGATGTCCGCCGCTCTGATCGCCGGTGTCGCTGGCCTGGCCGCCTGCGGCAGCAGCCCGTCCGGATCATCGGTATCGTCAGGCGGCTCGTACCCGGTGACAGTGACGAGCTGCGGCACCGCGGAGACCTTCCACAGCGCGCCCACGCGCGCCGTCTCCAACGACATCAATACAACCGAGGACATGCTCGCCCTCGGCCTGGAGTCCCACATGGTCGGCACGTTCGGCGTGACCGGCGACGGCCCCGTCGGCCAGCCCGTACCGCCCCAGTATGAGGCGGGGTTCAAGAAGGTCCGGGATGTCTCGTCCAACTACTTCACCCTGGAACAGCTGGTGGGGCTGAAGCCGGATTTCCTGTTCGCGGGCTGGAACTACGGTCTTCAGCAGGGCACCAACCTCACCCCGACGGGATTGGCGAAGTATGGCATCAAGACCCTCGTGCTGACTGAGTCCTGCGCCCACGTCGAGCCCGATAAGACTTCCGTCAGCATCAACGACACCTACCAGGACATCCGCAACCTCGGCGCAATCTTCGGCGTCCAGGCCCGGGCCAGGCAGGTCGTTTCCACCATGCAGGCCCAGGTCGCTGCCGCGCAGGCGAAGATCGCGGGACTCAAGCCCGTCACGGTATTCGACTATGACAGCGGGCAGTCCGCGCCGTTCACGGGGCCCGGCCTGGCGATGGTGAATGCTGAAATCAGCCTCGGCGGGGGGACCAACATCTTCGGGTCGCTCAAGCAGAGCTGGACCTCGGTCTCCTGGGAGCAGGTCGTCGCTGCCCAGCCGCAGTGCATCATCATCAACGACTACGGCACGCCGACGGCCGCGCAGAAGGAGCAGTTCCTGGAAACCTTCAGCGCCACCAAGAACCTTCCCGCCGTCAGGAACCACTGCTTCCTTCCGCTCAGCTATGACCAGGTCACGCCCAGCCCGCGTAACGCCGAGGCGGTAGTGAAGATCGCCAAGTGGCTGCACCCGTCGGCGTACGGACTGCCCGCAGACGGCTCCTAGAGGGAGCGGGCGCTTCCGGCGGTCACTGATCGAGTTGACGGCCGGAAGCGCGCCCCGGTACCGTGCCCAGTGCCCTGGGGCCGTGGCTCCAGGGCGACGGCCTGCGCAGCGAAGTCCGGTGCGAATCCGGCACTGTCCCGCAACGGTGAAGCCCCTCACGGGGACGAGTCCGGTCGCCTGCATTGGCACGTCGGCGAACCGCAGTCCTCGGATGAAGGGCCGTTCGCGCGACGCCGGATCCTGAGCGGCGTCTGCGAGCTCTCTTCATCCTCCGCGCTAACGGAGGATGACTCATGCATCAGCGCCCTGGCATCATTTCGAACGCTGACGGCGCGGCGCGGTCGCGCCCGCGGCAGGTCCTGGCTGACCTGAGCGGCCGCGAGTGGGCCCGGATGGCGGCGATGTTTCTGTTCATCGTCGCGATCAACCTCGCCGGGTGGGGCATCTACGTGCTCTGCGTGATGCCGCACCACTTCGACTACAAGGGCGAGGGCGGCGCGCGCGGCCTCGGCGTCGCGATCACGGCGTGGTTCCTCGGGTTCCGTCACGCCTTCGACGCCGACCACATCTCATGTATCGACAACACCACGCGCAAGCTGATGGCCGATGGGAAGCGCCCGCTGGCGAGCGGGTTCTTCTTCTCCTTCGGCCACTCGACGATCATCGTCGCGGTCGGGGTCGGCATAACGATCGCGGCCCGCGCTGTGTTCGGCGCCGTGGTCAACCCGAGTTCCGCCTACGAGACCGCGGGCGGCGCCGTCGGGACGCTTGTCTCCGCAGGTTTTCTTTACCTGATTGCCGTGCTCAACCTCATCGTCCTGGCCGGCATCTTCAAGGTGTTCCGCGACATGCGGCGCGGCGCCTACAGCGAGACGGAACTGGAAGCGCAGCTCCAGGCGCGCGGCCTGATGTACCGGTTCTTCGGCCGGTTCATGAGGTCGATCACCCACACATGGCAGCTCTACTTCGTCGGCCTTGTCTTCGGCATCGGCTTCGACACCGCGACCGAGGTCGTGCTGCTCGCCGCCACCGCGTACGCCGCGATCCAGGGACTGCCGTACTACGCCGTGCTGGCCCTGCCGCTGCTGTTCTCCGGTGGCATGATGCTGTTCGACACCCTTGACGGCTGCTTCATGAACTTCGCCTACGGCTGGGCGTTCGCCCGTCCCGTCCGCAAGGTCTACTACAACCTGGTCATCACCGCACTGTCGATCGGCGCAGCATTCCTCATCGGCACGATCGAGATCCTCGGCATCCTCACCTCGGAGGTGCACCTGCACGGCGCGTTCTGGTCGCTCATGGCCAACTTCAACATCAACGTCGCTGGGTTCTGCATCGCCGGCCTGTTCGTGGCGGTGTGGGCGGCCGCCCTCGCCTACTGGCGGTGGGGCAACGTCGAGGTCCGGTGGACCTCATGCATCACCGGCGACTCGGGCCGCTGACGGAAGGAGCGCGATTCCCTCGTGACGACCGGTTCGGTGCTGGTCGCCGGCACGGCTTCCGACGTAGGCAAGTCGGTGCTGACCGCCGGTATCTGCCGGTGGCTCGCGCGCCAGGGCATCCGGGTCGCGCCGTTCAAGGCGCAGAACATGTCGAACAACTCGGTCGTGGCGCCGGATGGCGCGGAAATCGGCCGGGCGCAGGCGATGCAGGCGGCGGCGTGCGGCGTGCCCGCCGAGGCCGCGATGAACCCGGTGCTGCTCAAACCAGGCAGCGACCTGACCAGCCAGGTCGTGCTGCTCGGCCGCGCCGTCGGGGAAGCTACCGCTGACGGTTACTGGCACCGCGGGGCCGGGCGTGAGCGGCTGCTGGCCACGGTGCTCAGTTCCTATGATGACCTGCGGTCCCGCTTCGACGTCGTCGTGTGCGAAGGGGCCGGCTCCCCCGCAGAGATCAACCTGCGGCGAGGCGACCTGGTCAACATGGGCCTGGCACGCGCCCGGGACCTGCCGGTGATCGTCGTCGGCGACATCGACCGCGGCGGCGTGTTCGCCGCCTTGTACGGGACGCTGGCACTGCTGGATCCAGCCGACCAGGCCCTGATCAGCGGCTTCATAATCAACAAGTTCCGCGGTGACCAGACGCTGCTGACGCCTGGCCTGGACGAGCTCATCGCACGGACAGGCAGGCCGGTGCTCGGTGTCGTTCCGTTCCTGAACCAGACCTGGATCGATGCCGAGGACGCCGTCGCCGCCGAGGGCTTCTATGGTCCGGTCGGCGCGCGCGACGACGACCCATCGCTCCGTGTCGCGGTTATCCGGCTCCCTCGCATCTCCAACTTCACCGACGTGGACGCGCTCGCGCTCGAACCAGGCGTTAGCGTCCGGTTCGTCAGCACAGCGTCGGGGATACATGATGCCGACCTGGTGATTGTGCCCGGAACGAAGGCCACCGTCGCCGACCTGGCCTGGGTGCGCGCGCGGGGGCTCGACCACGCGCTCGCCAAGCGGGCTGCGGACGGGCGGCCGGTCCTCGGCATCTGCGGCGGCTACCAGATGCTCGGCAGCGTCATCGACGACGAGGTCGAAAGCAGGGCCGGAACGGTACCCGGCCTCGGTCTGCTGCCAGTCACGACCCGATTCGCTGCTGCCAAGACCCTGCGCCGCCGGTCGGGTTACGCGGGCTCGGTGCCCGTCGCCGGCTATGAGATCCATCACGGACTTGTCCAAGCCGGCGGAGGCCGGCCCTGGTTCACCAGCCTGCCGTCCGGCGAGCAGGCAGCGGCGGCGCTCGACGGCTGTCAGGAAGGCGCCGTATCTGGGACGCTCTGGCACGGTATTTTCGAGAACGATGCGTTCCGCAACTCTTACCTGACGGAGACAGCCCGGCTGGCTCGCTGCGACTTCGTTCCGGAGGCAGGAACCTGCTTTTCCGCGGCTCGCCAGGCGCAGTTCGACGCGCTCGCCGACTCCATCGACAGCAACCTCGACACCGATGCACTGCTCAGCCTCATCGAACATGGTCCGGCGCGGGACATGCCGGCACTGCGGACCGTTTTGTGAGCCGGGTCAGCGGCGGGCGTTCCGGCGCCGTCGGGCAGCGGCCAGGCCGGTCTGGCGCGGACTGGCCACTGGCGAGCGGACTCATCGCCGGCGCTGTCGCCGATGCCATCCTCGGCGACCCGAGGCGTGGCCATCCTGTCGCGCTGTTCGGCCGCCGGATGGCGGCGCTCGAGCAGCGCGTCTACGCCGATCGCACGGCAACCGGCGTCGGCTATGCGGCCGGCGGCCTGCTGCTTGGCGCGGGCCCGCTGCTCGTCGCTGCTCGGCTCACCCGCAGCAGCCCAGCAGGGAGAGCCGTGGTTACCGCAGCGACGGCCTGGGCCGTCCTCGCATCAAGGTCGCTGTGCGAAGCGGCAAGCCAGATCGGAGCGGCCCTGGATGCCGGAGACCTGGCTGGGGCCCGCGACACGCTCCCATCGCTGTGCGGCCGTGACCCGCAACATCTGGACCACGCGCAGATCACCAGGGCGGTCGTCGAGTCCGTGGCGGAGAACACGAGCGACGCCGTGGTGGCGCCGCTGATCTGGGGAGCGCTGGCCGGCCCGGCCGGGCTGTCCGCATACCGGGCAGCGAACACTCTCGACGCTATGGTCGGCCATCACTCGCCGCGATACGAGCGGTTCGGCCGTGCGTCTGCCCGGGTGGATGACGTCGCCAACTGGATGCCTGCACGAGTCACCGCAATGCTCGCCGCCGGATGCTCGCCTGCAGTCGGGGGCAGGCCGGGACCTACCTGGCAGGCAGCACGCCACTACGGCCCGCTGCACCCTAGCCCAAACGCCGGCTGGTGCGAGGCAGCCTTCGCCGGCGCGCTGGGCGTCCGACTTGGCGGTGCGCTCAGCTACTCCGGGCGCACCGAGCACAGACCTAAGCTCGGTACCGGACGCCCGCCACAGACCTCCGACATCAGCAGGGCAATCAGGCTGAGCCGCGCCGTCACCGCCTGCGCAACCGCTCTGGCTGCCGGACTGGCAGCCGCAGGGCCCGCCACCGACCGCCGGCTCGCGGGCCGATGCTGACAAGGCCGCGCGCGAAATGGCAACTCAGGTAGTTCCCGCTGTGGAAGCTCCGCTGATCTTCGCCGCGACTTCAGCGGCCGCGGAATCCAGGTAGGCCTGGTCCAGGGCGGTGCGTGCGCGGTCCCAGGCGCTGGGCATCAGGTGCCGGTAGATGCGGTAGGTGACTTCGATGCTGCGGTGGCCGAGCCACTGGGAGACGTCGGTGATCGGGATGCCGCGGGCCAGCGCGGTGGAGGCGAAGTAGTGCCGCAGCGAGTGCGGGATGAACTGCGGCGGCAGGCCGGCCTTGCGGGCGGCGCGGGCGAAGTCGTCCTGGTAGGTGCGGCGCACGACGAGCTTCTGCCGCCGGCCGCGGAACAGGTACCCGTCTTCGGTGGTGCCGTAGTCGGCCAGGTGCTTGTCGATGGCGTCGGAGACGTACTGCGGCAGCGGGGTGTCGCGGTAGTCGCCGGCGGAGCGGAATTTCAGCGGCCGCAGCTGTCCTTGCGGGTTGACTTGCTCGCGGACCCGCAGGACGGTTCGGTCGCTGATGATGCACTGTTCGCTGACCGCGAGGGCCTCGCCGACGCGCAGGCCGCAGCCGTGCATGAGCCAGATGGTGACGGCCCAGTCGCCGGGCAGCCCGGCGGCCAGGCCGTCGGCCTGCGCGGCGGTGGGCACGATGAAGTCCCGGTTCACCGTGATCTCCGGGAGCGCGATGGACAGGCACGGCGACACCGCGATCATCTTGTCCCGGACGGCCTCGTTGAAGATCGCGGCGACGACCAGGTGCGCCTCGCGGACCCGGCTGGCGCCCAGCCCCTTGCTGCGCATCACGGCGATCAGGTCCTTGACATCCTCGCGGCGGACCCGGCTCAGCGGCCGGTGCCCGAACGCGGGGAAGACATGCGCGTTGAGCACGGACCGGTAGCCGGCCACGGTGCTGTCGGCGCCCAGGTGCCGGGCGAGCCAGGTCTGGGCGTAGGCGCGGAACAGCACGTCGCCGGCCGCCGGGTCGATGAACACGCGGGCTCGCTTGTCGTGCTCGATCTTGAGGGCGAAGTTGTCGGCCTCGCGCCGGTCAGCGCCGAAGGATCGTTCCTGCTGGCGGCTGGCCCGCCCGCCGAGGGTGCGGTAGCGGACCACCCACGCGTGCGGGCAGGTTTTCCAGTCCGTGTCGGGGCAGCCGCAGCGCTTCAGGATGGTGGCCATCGCCGGCCTGGGTGTCGGTGTGCCGGGGTGTGGCCGGGCCGGGTGATGTTCACGGCTAGTGCTCCTGCCGGTCGAGCCAGTCTTCTACGTGGCGCTGCCGGAATCGCAGGTGCCGTCCGACCCGGCAGGCCGTCAGCCCCCAGTCCTGCCAGCGGGCGTAGATGGTCTTGACGGGAACGCCGAGGTAGTCGGCTACCTCGGCGGCGGTCAGCAGCCGGTTGGATCCGCCGACCGGTGCCGCCACCTGGCGCCGTGCGCATCCGCGCTCACCTTGGCCGGGCGGGTCAAGCCGCCGCCGGGTCATGCGGCCGCCTGCTGCGAGACCAGCCGGTCGGGCTGCGCTGGTCCTGATGGTCGGGCGGGCGCGCGGAAGATGAGGACGTCCTCGTGCACGATCAGGTGCCAGGGCTCGCCGCGGGCGCGGGCCTTGCGGGTGTTGTCGAGCTGGAAGAACGACGGCCGGGGTATCAGCTGGCCGCCGCGGATCCCGGCGAGCAGGGCGACGCACCGCTCGACCGGGATCAGCCCGGCGGCGCGGCCGGCCTCGATGACGGTGCCGGGGAAGTCGGTCAGCTCGCCGTGCTGGCGCCAGGGCCGGGCGGTGATCACTGCGATGCCACCTGGGCGCAGCAGCGCGGCGCAGCCGGCGAGGATCTGGGTGATGCCGTCGGCCAGGCCGGCGGGGCCGGTGTGGGCGAGGTTGGCCGGGTCGGCGCTGTAGCGGTTGTTGTACTTGGCCACCCCGCCAGGCCGGGCGCGGACGTGGCCGTGGATGCTCGGCCCGTATGGCGGGGAGGTGACCACCAGCGCCACCCTCCCTCTTGCCCGGGCGGTGATCTGCGGGAGCTGGCGGGCGTCGCCGCGGATCACCTCGGCGTGCCCGGTGGCGCCCTGCCGCCGGGCGAGCGCGATCCCGTCGACGGCGATAGCGGCCCAGCGGGGCTCGTACTCGACGCCAATGCCGTCGCGGCCGAGGTGGACGGCCTCGATCAGGGTGGTGCCGATGCCGCACATCGGGTCGGCGACCAGGTCCCCAGGGGCGGTGTAGCGGGTGATCGCGGTGGCGGCGATCGCCGGCAGCATCTTTCCCGGGTGCGCCAGCGCGGCCGGCGGGTAGCGGCCGGCGCGCTGGGCGCGGGCGTCGCGCTGCGCGGTGGCCCACACCGACAGCGGCGGCGCATCGCCGTCGCTTGTGACTTCCATGCGAGTGCTGCCGCTGTTACCAACGGCGGGCGGGTGCTGGCCGGGGTCAGGCATGGCTTGTGTCTCCGGGTTTGGTGAACAGCAGCAGGTCGGTGTGCACCGGCAAGTGCCCGGTGTCCGCGGGGCCCGCTGGCGCGCCGACGGGCTGCGCCTGCGGGCTCAGGAGGTGGTCGTCGCAGATGGGGGCGTGCAGGGCGATGACGTGCTGGGCGTACACCAGCCCCGCGGCGCGGGCGTGTGCGATCAGCTGGCCGGCCCAGCCGGGGTGCCGGACGGCGGCGGTGATGACCGCGAGCAGGCCGCCGGGGCGCAGGGCCCGCTGGCAGGCCGCCCATGGCAGGCCCGGATCCGCGTCGCCGACACCAGCCGGGGCGGGCGGCCGGCAGCCCGGCACCGGGCAGGCGGTGACCACGGCAAGCGCGGCAGCGCCGGCGCCGGACCTGGCAGCGCGGCGGCCGGCGCCGGCCGCCGCGGCCAGGAACACCTCATCTTCCGGGCCGGGCACGGCGACCAGGTCGCCGGGGCGCGACAGGGCGCTGATCACCGCGAGCGCGGCGGTACTGGCGTAACGGCGGGGGCACGGCAGCTGGCCGGGGCTGGCCGGGCACCGCGCCGGTGCGGGGATGGCGGGCCACACGCTGACCGGCACGGCGATCGCGGAGACCCCAGGCCAGAATCCGGGCCCCGCCGGCGAAGGCCGGCCCGGCAGTGCACCGGACGTGCGGGCTAGTTCGGTCATGGGCGGTGGCGCCCCGCGGCCGCGCAGGATCGCTGACGACAGGGAAATCCGCGATCCGGCCCCCGATTTGACGCCCGGCCCGCCGCGATCTGCAGCAGCCGCGCGGGCAGCAGCCTTCAGCCGCGCCGGGGTCCGGCGTGCGTTACCGCAGCGCGTGCACCATCCGTGTACCTGGCACGGACCTCGCGTGTACCCGCCGTGGACCTGACGGGTGAATCCGGAGGCAGCAGCCGTGAACGGCAGGCCCGCCGGTCTGCAAGCGGACGCCGCCAGCCGGGTCACACCCGGGTGCATGCCAGGCCGGCCAGAAGGCTCCGCGAGGTGCATCGCAGGGCGCTGGCAGGTCCATGACGGCTGGCTTGCTGGGAGCCCGCAGACCCGCGAGTTCCCGCGAAGGAGCCCTCATGCGCCACGACGATCCCGCCGCCATCTGCCCGGGCGCTGCCACGCCGCCCGCCCGGGTCGCCAGGCCGGGGCCGCTGGATACGGCCGAGGCCGCGTTCCGGGCGCTGACCACCGGGCCGCGGCCGCTGGCCGTCAACCCTGGCCGCCTCGCCGCCGGGCTGCCGGACCGGATGATGCCGCTGGGCGAGCTGCGGGCGCTGCTGCTGCACCCGGCGACCAGCCCGGCCGCCCGGAACAAGGTCTGGGCCGAGCTGGTACGCCGCGCCTGCGCCGGCGACCCGGCGTGGGTGGTCGGCCTGGCCGGCGTGGCGATGCCGGGGCTGCGCCGCGCCGCGGCCTCCCTGTCCGCCGCCTGGCGCGGCGACCCGGAGGATTTGCAGGCCGAGATCCTGGCCGGGTTCCTGGCCGCGCTGCGCGCCCTGGACCTCGACGACCTGGACCGCGTGGCGCTGGCGTCGCGGCTGTGCTGGGCGGCGTGGCGGGCCGGGCAGAAGCACGCCTGCGCCAGCGCCGCCTGGGCGTCACGCCGCCGCGACCTGGACAGCTCCGGCGCGGGGCCGGCGCTGCCGTGGGGCCACCCGGACTTCGTGCTGGCCGCCGCGGTCCGCGCCAGGGTCATCACCGCGGCCGAGGCGGAGCTGATCGGCCGCAACCGGCTCGAGGGCATCCCGCTATCCCGGGTCGCCGCCGAGACCGGGATCAGTCACAGCGCGCTGTGTCACCGCCGCCGCCGCGCCGAGACCCGGCTGATCCGGGCGATCAGCGACGGGATCCTCGCCGATTCGGCAGCAATCCGGCCGGCTGGTGTCAAGAACCCGGCCTCCAAGCGGATTTCAGAAAGCGGGGAGGTCCCCCGGGGATGGCCGGGGCCCGGCGCCGCCCGGTCGCTGACACCACCGGCTGCCGGCCCGTGAAGGGAGGCAGCGCCCCGCCCGGCCCCGGCCGTCCCGTTCCCGCCCCGCCCGGCTCCCCGGAAGGAGGTCCCGGTCATGACGCTCGGCCCGCTGCTGGCCGCCGCCTCGATCGCCCAGGTGATCAGCAACGCCACCGCGTGGATCGTCGGCATTCTCGCCGGCGTGGCGACCCTGTTCCTGACCGTCGGCGGGCTGCGCTATCTGATGGCCGGCGGCGACCCGGCCGAGGTGGAGCGGGCCAAGACCGCGCTGAAGTCCGCCGCGATCGGCTACGGGCTGGCGATCCTGGCCCCGGTGATCGTGACCGTGCTGAAGTCCCTGGTCGGCGGCTGATGGCCGCCGCCGCCCCGGCCTGCGGGGTGCTCGACCTGTCCTGCCACGTCGCCGGCGCGGTCAGCTCCTGGTTCACCAGCCTGGTCACCTCGGCGGTCAGCCCGCTGTTCGCCCTGATCGGCCGCACCCTTCTCACCACGCCGCAGGCCGGCCAGTTCACTGCCGTCCACAGCCTGTGGACCGGGTCGCTCGCGATCGCCGACGCCGGCTACGTGCTGCTGGTGCTGGCCGGCGGGATCATCGTGATGGGCCACCAGAGTGTCCAGTCCTCGTGGGCGGTCAAGGACATCGCCCCCCGCCTGGTCGTCGGGTTCCTGGCCGCGAACCTGTCGCTGCCGCTCGCCTCGCGCGCGATCGCCCTGGCCGACGGGCTGTCGGGCGCCATCGCCGGGCAGGACCTGGACCCGGCACAGGCGGGGGCGATGCTGCGCAGCCTCACCCTGCGGGTCCTGTCCTCGGGCGGGATGTTCTTCGTCCTGCTCGCCCTGTTCGCCGTCGCGCTGGTCCTGGTCCTGGCGGTGGTGTTCGTGGCCCGGCTGATGCTCACCGTACTGCTCATCGCCGTCGCGCCGCTCGCCCTGGCCTGCCACGCGCTGCCGCAGACCGAGGGCATCGCCCGCTGGTGGTGGCGGGCGTTCGCCGGGCTGCTGCTGATCCAGTCCGCGCAGGCGCTGGTGCTGGTCGCCGCCGCCAGAGTGTTCCTGACCCAGCAGTGGGTCACGCTGACCGCGCCGCCGGGCAGCGTGTCGGGGTTCGACGCCATCCAGCTGCTGTGCGTGCTGTACATCCTGGCCCGCATCCCGTTCTGGATCGGCCGCCGCACCCTGACCGCCGGCGGCGGCCGGCGCGGCCCGCTCAGCGCGGCGGCCCGGTTCGCGTTCGCCGCGGTCGTGCTGCGCCGCGTCGCCCCGGTCCTGTCCGGCCGCGCCGCCGGCCCCCCGCGGCACCCCCCGGCAGCGCCCGCCGGAACCCGGCCGCTGCCGCCGCCACCGCCCCGGCCGCCTTCGGCAAGCGCGCCGGCTGCAAGCACTCCCTCGCCGTGACGGAGGCAGCCGCGATGAGCGACCACGACCCCGGTGCCGGCTACCAGCCGGTGCGCATCCCCGCCGACGTCGACCGCGACGACAAGATCCTCGGCGAGCTGACCGCCCGGCAGGCCGCCATCCTCGCCGCCGCGGCCGCCGGCCTGTGGCTGGCCTGGACCGCCACC
>Ga0335075_10001389_pt1 | contig 40110 bp, 27 predicted proteins | sample Lox_Sample_24_FD_206723 | JGI IMG/M metagenome (GOLD analysis project Ga0335075, IMG submission 206723) | Soil microbial communities from Loxahatchee National Wildlife Refuge, Florida, United States - Lox_Sample_2.4 | ecosystem: Environmental > Terrestrial > Soil > Wetlands | place: USA...
GCGATTTACGGACTGTCCGCGGCGATGGGTCAGGAGATCACGTTCAAGGACGGCATGGTGGAGCAGTCTAACTTCCACGACTACGACGCGCTGCGCATTCACCAGTCGCCTGCCTTCGAGGTGGCGGTGCTGGAGAACTATCACAAGATGGGAGGTGTCGGAGAAGTTGGAACGCCGCCGGCGGCACCCGCTCTGGCCAATGCAGTCTTCGCCCTCACCGGCAAGCGAATCCGTTCATTGCCACTGAGCAAAGAGGTGGCCTTCGCATGAGGCGGATCGCCACATTGCTGACAGCTCTTGCCATTGCTGCGATTGCTCACAATGCGGTCGCGCAAGAAGCCCCACCCGTATCGCCGCCGACCACCGTCGATCCGGCAAAGGGCCTCCCCGAATGGGAGAAGATTTACGCGGTCTTTTCTCACCCGCGCTGCGCAAGCTGCCACGTCGAAGACGACCACCCGCGCTGGTCGGGCGAGCACTACGGCGGAACCCGATTTCACGCGTTTAACGTGCAACGCGGCGAAGATGGCTCAGGCTTCGGTAACGCCGGCCTGCGCTGTACGACCTGCCATTTCGACAGCAATTCCAATGTTTTGCACGGCCCACCCGGTGCGCCGAATTGGCACCTGGCACCAGTTGAGATGGCCTGGTGGGAAAAATCCTCGGCAGAAGTGTGCGCGCAGATCAAGGATCCGGCACGCAATGGCGACCGCACTTTGGAGGAGGTTGCGGATCATATTCGCGACGACAAACTGGTCGCTTGGGGCTGGGCTCCGGGACCCGGCCGCGAGCCCGCTCCAGGCTCTGCTGAAGAAACATTCCAGGCGCTGCAAAATTGGGCAGCATCTGGTTCACCATGCCCGTCAAACTAATGAGATCATGAAAAATTCTGACTATATTGCAGTGCAAACTTGATGTAGAAGTCCGCCGCGCTTTGGAATGCTTCCGGGGCGCATTGAATGTGGTTGTCGGTGCACCCATATCGGAACCGATGCCGAAAATGTGAAGAGCGCCGGCTTGCCCTGACCTGCGCCACGGAAAGCGACCATGAAGTTCAGGTTTCACAAGCTGGCGGCGATTGCCGTCCTGATCGGTTTCAGTGCCTGGATCGCCACCGGCGAGTTCTCCTCCGTTGGCAGCGCGCAGAGCGAAGGTGGCCAGGAAGAAGCCGCCCCCAAAGCGGAAGAGGTAAAGCCGGTTGTCCGAACCGTCGCGGTCGTCATGCCGCCGCGCGTTCAGCATGCGCGCGCCATCCGGATCGCGGGTCAGACGCAGGCCAATCAGCGCGCCGTGCTGACCACCCGCGCCGCAGGCGTCATCGGTGAGCTGCCGGTGAAGAAGGGCAGCGTCGTCAAGAAAGGCGACGTCGTTCTCGTCCTCAACGCCGAAGACAAACTGGCAATGATCGATATGGCGAAAGCGCTCGTCGCACAGCGCGAAGCTGAGTTTGCTGCTGCGCAGCGGCTGGCGGATACTGGCAACATGCCGAAGCTCCAGCTGGAGACGGCGCGCGCCGCATTGGCAGCTGCCAAGTCCCAGCTCGAGGCAGCAACCGCCGAACTCGCCCGCAACGAAGTTCGCGCGCCGTTCGATGGCATCATAGACCGCGTCGATGTCGAGCAGGGAAGCTCTGTCGGACAGGGCGCGCAGGTCGCGACGCTCCTCAATCTCGATCCAATCATCGCAGCAGGCGAGGTAAGCGAGCGCGATCTCGGCTATCTCAAGGTCGGTGACGAGTCCGACATCAAGCTGGTCAATGGCAAGACCGTCGCCGGTACGCTCCGCTGGATCAGCCGCGACGCTTCATCGACGACGCGCACCTTCCCGCTCGAAGTCGCGATTCCGAATGCGGAAGGCGCGATCCCTGCGGGCATGACGGCGGAGATCACGTTGAAGACCGAACCGGCCGATGCGGTGATTCTGCCGCGTTCAGTGGTGACGCTTTCGAACAACGGCGACCTCGGCATCCGTGCCGTCGATAAGGACGCGAAGGTCGTCTTCTATCCGATCGACCTCGTCGACGACACAACCACCGGTCTCGTGCTTGGCGGCATTCCGGCTGACGCGCGCATCATCGTAGCGGGCCAGGATTTGGTCGCCGACGGCGACACTGTGAACCCCGTCGAGGCCGACCAGGAAACCATCGATCGCCTCATCGGCGAAGTTTCGGGCGGAACGCAATAAGGCCGTAAGCATGGACATCGTTAAACTTGCGATCCGAAATGCACGTCTGACTCTTTCGATCCTGGTCTTCCTGGTGATCGCCGGTGCGCTCGCCTATCAGGCCGTGCCGAAGGAAGCAGAGCCGGACGTCGCCATTCCCATCATGTATGTCAGCCTGGCGTATCAGGGCATCTCGCCGGAAGATTCCGAGCGGCTACTGCTTCGCCCGGTCGAGACTCAGCTCAAGAACCTCAAAGGCCTCAAGGAAATGCGGTCCGCCGCCTATCAGGGCGGCGGTTTCGTTCTGGTCGAGTTCGACCCGTCGACAGATCTCGGCGATGCGCTGGTCGATACGCGCAACAAGGTGCAGGACGCCAAGCGCGATCTACCGCAGGGCGCCGAAGAGCCAACCGTGACCGAGGTCAACATCTCCGAGTTCCCGGTGCTCGTCATCACACTCTCTGGCAACGTGCCGGAGCGCGCGCTGGTGACAGCCGCGAAGGAACTTCGCGATCGCATCGAGGAAGTACCGGGCGTGCTGGAAGGCACGATCCAGGGTTCGCGCGACGAGCTCGTCGAGGCAATCATCGATCCTGTGAAACTCTCGTCCTACGGCCTGCAGCTCGATCAGCTGATCCAGGGCATCGGCGCTTCGAACAGTCTTGTGGCCGCCGGCGCGATCGAAGGCGAGGAGGGCAAGTACTCGGTAAAGGTGCCGTCTCTCATCGAGACACCCGAAGATGTCGCGCGGCTACCTGTCGTCGCCGGCCCGAAAGCGGTTGTGCAGGTACAGGATCTCGCGACGGTGCGCTCGACCTTCAAGGACGCCGAGACGATCACGCGCTTGAACGGCAAGCCGGCAATCGCGATCGAGGTGAAGAAGCGCGTTGGCGCCAACATCGTCCAGACGATCGATGGCGCCAAGGCCGTGGCCGACGCGTTCCAGAAGCAGGTGCCGGAAGGCATGGAGGTTACGTACACCCAGGACAAGTCGGTGTTCGTGAACCAGCTGCTGAACGACCTGCAGAACCACGTGATGATCGCGGTCATCCTGGTCTTCATCGTCATTCTCTACGCGCTGTCCGGCCGCGCATCCCTACTGATCGGACTCGCGATCCCATCATCATTCCTGATGGGCATCCTGCTGCTCGCCATGATGGGCTACACGATCAACATGATCGTGCTGTTCAGCCTGATCCTTGCTGTCGGAATGCTCGTCGACGACGCGATTATCGTCACTGAGTTCGCCGAACGTCGAATGTCGGAAGGCATGCATAAGGCCGAAGCTTTTGAGCTCGCCGCGAAACGTATGGCCGGTCCGGTCGTCGCAGCGACGATGACCCGTATCGCCGCCTTCTCGCCTCTGCTCTTCTGGCCGGGCATTGTCGGCGACTTCATGAAGTACTTGCCGATCACGCTGATCGTCACGCTCGCAGCGTCAATGGCTTACGCGCTGATCTTCGCGCCGACACTCGGCGCGATGTTTGCGAAGGCACCAATCCACGATGAACATGAAACCCGCGACGGCGTCTATATGGCGATCGTGAAACGCGCGGTGCGTTATCCGATAACGGTTCTGGTTCTTACCGTGGCGCTGCTCGGCGGTTCGATCTGGGCTTACGGACAATTCGGCAAGGGCGTCGAGTTCTTCCCATCTGTCGAGCCGGACTACGGCCTGCTCTACGTGCATGCGCGCGGCAACCTCTCTCTTGCCGAGATGGATTTCGCGACCAAGGAAGCTGAAAGCCGGATCCTCGGCTGGCCCGGAATCAAGTCGGTCTACACCCGCGCCGGTAAGGCGCAGGGCGGTGGCCAGGACATCCCGGAAGATGTTGTTGGCGTTATCCAGTACGAGTTCATCGACTGGCGCCAGCGCAAACCAGCGCACCAGATCCTCGACGAACTTCGCGTCGCGATGGCCGGCATTCCCGGTGTGGATGTCGAGGTCCGCGTTCCCGATGCAGGCCCACCCACTGGCAAGCCGGTTCAGCTTCGACTCTCCGCGGTCAACCCGGAAGGGTTGAACGAGAAAGCCAAGGAGATGGCCGCAGCGCTCGCTAAGGTGCCAGGCGTGATCGACGTGTCCGACGGTCTGCCGCCTCCTGGCGTCGACTGGGCAATCGAGGTCAATCGCAACAAGGCAGCCCAATACGGCATCAGCCCAATGTCGGTCGGCACGGTTGTGCAGCTCGTCACCACGGGCCTGAAGCTCACCGACTATCGCCCGGCGGGCGCCGACGACGCAGTCGATATCCGCCTCCGCTTGCCCGAGGACCGCCGTACGCTGTCGACGCTCGATGAACTGCGCGTACAGACCTCGCAAGGCGCAGTGCCAATCTCGAACTTCGTCGTCCGCAAGCCCGAGCAGCGCGTTGGCATCCTGAACCGCATCGACGGCGAGCGCACGATCACCGTGCAAGCCAACGTCGCATCTGGTTTCCAGGTGGCCGCGGTTCAGGCCGATGTCGCCAAGCTCATGAACGAGACGGACCTCGGCAACATCAACTGGAAGCTCGCCGGTTCCAACGAAGACAGCGCCGAAGCGTCTGCCTTCCTTGGCAACGCGTTTGGCGCCGCGATCTTCCTGATCTTCATCGTGCTGCTCGCGCAGTTCAACAAGTTCACCAGCGTGTGGCTGGTGTTGTCCTGCGTCGTCATGGCAACGGTCGGCGCGCTGCTCGGAATGCTGCTAACCGGCCAGGCGTTCGTCATCGTCATGTCGGGTATCGGCGTGATCGCGCTGGCAGGCGTGGTGGTGAACAACAACATCGTGTTGATCGACACCTACGACCGGCTGCGCGAAGAAGGCTGGAGCAAGATGGATGCCGTGCTGCAGACTTGCCGCGAGCGCGCTCGCCCGGTCGTGCTGACGGCAGCCTCGGCGGTGCTCGGCGTTCTGCCGATCGCCTTCGGCCTTGGCCTCGAAATCTTCCACCACGAGACGACGATCAACGCGCCGTCGACGCAATGGTGGATCGCGCTCTCGTCGGCGATCGTGTTCGGCCTGTCTTTTGCAACGGTCCTCACACTGGTCGTCACACCGGCCATGCTGATGGTTTTCACGCGTGAGAAACAGAAAGGCCGCCGCCGCGGCTGGTTCTCGCGACTTTTCCGGCGCGGCAAGCTGGTTACCGGGCCGACGCCGCCAGCCACGGCTGAACCCGAGCATGTATCGGCGCCGATCCCCTTCCCGAAGGCCGCCGAATAACGGCTCGGGACTGATTTAGCGCAACAGCGAACAGGGCCGGCGGGGAACCGCCGGCCCTGTTCGCGCATTGAAGCTCCGATTTTTACAGCCTTGCGGAGATTTCAATGACCCTTACCACCATTCTGATCATTGTTCTTATCCTCATCCTGCTCGGCGCAATTCCGACCTGGCCTCATTCGCGTGGCTGGGGCTACGGGCCGTCCGGCATTGTCGGCGTGATCCTCGTCATCCTCCTGATCCTGGTTCTCATGGGCAGGATTTGACGGACCGGCAGGCTGTCTAGCTGGACTTATGCGATCGGCGCACGTTCGTTGACGGACGTTTCGCCGTGATCAAAATCCGCGGCCTTCGCCAGATTGGCGAGGGCCGCCACCACGAGTAGCAGCCCCGACAGCGCGATGAAGACCGGCGAAAAGCCAGTTTCCTCGGCGACGAATCCGATGCTGGATGGAGCAAAGAGTATGCCGGCGTAGCCCATAGTGGTCGCCACGCTCATCGCCGCGCCGGAAGAGATGCCGGGCAGGTTGCCGGCCGCCGAAAAAACGATCGGCACGGTGTTGGCAACCGCAAGCCCGCAGATCGCGAATGCGAGGATGACAAGAAACGGCGTCGGCGCAAGCGCGGCCGCGAGCATGGCCACGGCGGACAGAAAAGAGCATACGCGCAGCGTCAGAACACCGCCGAAGCGGTTGCGCACGCTATCGCCGACGAAACGCATCAGCGCCATCGCGCCGGCAAAGAAGGCATAGGCAAGGCCTGCGACACCGAGGTCCGCCCCCTTCTCCTGGGTCATGTAAAGCGCCCCCCAATCGAGCACTGCGCCCTCGGACACAAAAAGGAACATCGCCATCAGTCCGAGCAGATAGGGCGTCGGGCTGGTGGGGATGGACAGGCCGACGCGCTTCTTCTGATCGGCGCCAGCGGGCCGCTCCGGATCATGCAGAATGTTCGGCACCGCGATGACGGCGACACCGAAGGCTAGGACGGCAACGATCGCCGCATGAGTCGTTGGACCGAGCGACTGCAGCATAAAGCCGCCCAATCCGCCTCCCGCAAAGCCGCCAAGACTCCAGAAGCCATGCATCGACGACATCACCGCCCTGCCGAGCTTGCGCTCGACGGTGACGGTCGCGGCGTTCATCGCGACGTCGGTACAGCCGATGAACGCGCCGAATGCGATCATCGTAACTGCCGATAGAGCAACTGTGGGCGACAGCACGACCAGGAGCAGTCCGAACGCCTGAAGCAGTCCGAATGTGCTGAGCACCGGCCGCTGGCCGAAGCGCGCCATCAACCATCCGCACCAGGGCATGCTGATGAGCGCACCGATGCCGAAGCAAAAAATCAACAACCCCAGGGTGGATTCGGTAATCGACAGCCGCGTCAGAACCAGTGGGATCTGCGGCGCCCAGCTCCCGGCCATGAAGCCGTTTGTTAGGAACATCGCGGCGACTGCCCAGCGGCCGCGAGCCGCAGATTGCATGACGTTCGTAGCGTCCATGGGAAAGCTCTGTTGAGACGGCGCGGAAGCTAAATCGGTTCAGCGAAGTGTCAAGCCGATTGGCCGATCACTCTTTGGACCACGCTGCAATGATCACCCGAAAACGATCAGCAGATCTTTCGCGTCGATCTGGTCTCCCGCCCTGACCAGGACCTCCGCCACCGTGCCGTCTCGCTCGGCATGCAACGCCGTTTCCATCTTCATCGCTTCGATGGACAGCAGCACGTCACCTGCTTTCACCGGCTGACCCGGGTTGACCGCGATCGTCGATATGACGCCCGGCATCGGTGCGCCGAGATGCGCTTCATTCCCGGCTTCTGCTTTGCGCCTGAGCTTGCCGTTCGACGCACCATGCGCCCGGTCAGGCACCTTGACGCGCCGTGGCTGGCCGTTGAGCTCGAAGAACACGGTCACCATGCCCTTCTCGTCGACATCGCCGATCGCGAGGCAACGGATCACCAGCGTCTTGCCCTTCTCGATGTCGACGAAGATTTCGCCCTCCGAAGCCATGCCATAGAAGTAGGTCGGTGTCGGCAGCACGCTGACAGGGCCATACATGTCCTGTGCAGCGGCAAAGTCGGAGAACACCTTCGGATACATTAGCCACGAGGCAAACTCGAACTCGTCGAGTTTGCGGCCGAGCTTCTCTTCGATCTCCCTGCGACCGGCAGAAAGGTCGGCGTCCTTCAGCAAGGAGCCGGGCCTGACCGTGATCGGCTTCTCTCCCTTCAGAACTTTCTTCTGCAGCTTTTCCGGCCAACCGCCGGGCGACTGGCCCAGATCGCCGCGCAGCATGGACACCACAGAGTCGGGAAAGGCGATGTCGCGCGACGGGTTCTCGACGTCGGCGACCGTCAAATCCTGGCTGACCATCATCAGCGCCATGTCGCCCACCACCTTCGAGGACGGCGTCACTTTGACGATATCGCCGAACATCAGGTTCACGTCGTGATAGGCCTGCGCGACCTCGTGCCAACGCGTCTCCAGCCCGAGCGAACGCGCTTGCTCTTTGAGGTTCGTGAACTGCCCGCCCGGCATCTCATGGAGGTAGACCTCCGAAGCCGGCCCTTTCAGATCGCTCTCGAAAGCGGCGTATTGATTGCGCACCGCCTCCCAATAGAACGAGATACGCCGGATCCATTCCGGATCGAGGCCGGGATCGCGCTCGGTTCCGCGCAGCGCCTCGACCAGCGAGCCGAGGCAGGGCTGCGAGGTGTTACCGGAGAACGCATCCATTGCCGCGTCGATCGCGTCGACGCCCGCATCGACGGCCGCCAGCACGGTCGCCGCCGACAGCCCCGACGTATCGTGCGTATGGAAATGGATCGGCAGGCCGGTTGCCTCGCGCAGTGCCTTGAACAGCACGCGTGCCGCGCCAGGCTTCAGCAGTCCGGCCATATCCTTGACCGCGATGATGTGCGCGCCCGCCTTCTCCAGCTCCTTTGTCAGGCCGACATAATAGTTCAGGTCGAATTTTGCGCGCGTTGGATCGAGGATATCGCCGGTGTAGCAGATCGCCGCTTCACACAGTTTGTTTTCCTCACGGACGGCATCCATCGAGACGCGCATGTTCTCGACCCAGTTGAGGCAATCGAAAACGCGGAACAGGTCGATGCCCCCGGCCGCTGCCTGACGCACGAAGTGGCGGACGACGTTGTCCGGGTAGTTCGTGTAGCCAACACCATTCGCACCGCGAAGCAGCATCTGCAGCAGCAGGTTCGGGGCCGCGTCGCGCACCAAGGCAAGGCGTTCCCACGGGTCCTCGGTCAGGAAGCGCATTGCCACGTCGAAGGTGGCGCCGCCCCAGCATTCAAGCGAAAGCAGGTTGGGAAGCGCACGGGCGTAAACACCTGCGATACGTGCGATGTCGTGCGTCCGCATGCGCGTCGCGAGCAGCGACTGGTGCCCGTCACGCATTGTCGTGTCGGTAACAAGCACTTCTTTTTGCTCGCGCATCCAGATCGCAAATTTTTCGGGACCGAGCGCATCGAGTCTTTGCTTCGCGCCGGCTGGAATCTTGGCGTCGATATGAGGCACGATCGGCGCAGCCGCATCCGAGTTCGGCTTCGCACGCCCGCGTGTCTCGGGATGGCCGTTGACGGTAACATCAGCGAGATAGTTGAGCAGCTTCGTCGCCCTGTCCTGCCGCTTGACCTGCGCGAACAGCTCCGGCGTCGAGTCGATGAACTTGGTCGTGTAGGCGTTGTCGCGGAAATCCGCGTGGTTAATGATCGCTTCGAGGAAAGTGAGGTTTGTGGCGACGCCGCGGATGCGGAATTCGCGCAATGCGCGGTTCATGCGCTGGATCGCCTCGAGCGGCGTGGGCGCCCACGCCGTCACCTTCTCAAGCAGCGGATCATAGAAGCGCGTGATGACCGCACCCGAATAGGCTGTGCCGCCATCGAGCCGGATACCGAAGCCGGTCGCACCGCGATAGGCGGTGATCCGCCCGTAATCCGGAATGAAGTTCTGCTCCGGGTCTTCGGTCGTGATCCGGCATTGCAGGGCGTGGCCGTTCAGCCAGATGTCCGCCTGCTGCGGCACACCGCTTTCCGCCGTGCCGATCGCGGCGCCTTCAAGGATGTGAATCTGCGCCTTGACGATATCGATGCCGGTCACCTGCTCGGTGACGGTGTGCTCGACCTGGATGCGCGGATTGACCTCGATGAAATAGAACTTGCTGCTGTCGGCATCCATCAGGAATTCGACGGTGCCGGCGCCGACATAGTCGGTCGCACGTGCGATCTTCAGCGCGTAGCCGCAGAGTTCCTCACGCTGCGCGTCGTTCAGATACGGCGCGGGCGCGCGCTCCACGACCTTCTGGTTGCGGCGCTGAATCGAGCAGTCCCGCTCGAAGAGGTGGACGACGTTGCCGTGCGTGTCGCCGAGCACCTGCACTTCGACGTGCCGTGCGCGCTCCACCAGTTTTTCGAGATAGACCTCATCCTTACCAAAGGCGGCCTTTGCCTCGCGCTTGGCCTCGGTCACCTCGCGCGCGAGATCCGCTTCCGAGCGGATGACGCGCATGCCGCGCCCGCCCCCACCCCATGACGCCTTCAGCATCACTGGCAGGCTGATCTCGGCTGCCATCCTCTTCACGACGGCAATGTCGTCCGGCAGCGGCTCGGTCGCCGGCACGACAGGCACACCGACCTCGATCGCCAGATTGCGCGCGGCGACCTTGTTGCCAAGTCTTCGCATCGTTTCCGGCGTCGGCCCAATGAAGACGATGCCTGCGGCGGAGCACGCTTCCGCGAACTCCGGGCTTTCCGACAGTAGACCGTAACCGGGATGGATGGCATCCGCTTCCGCAAGCTTGGCAACGCGGATTACTTCGTCGATCGATAGGTAGCTTTCGATAGGTCCAAGATCACGCTCGAGGTGCGGGCCGCGTCCGACCTGGTAGCTCTCGTCGGCCTTGAAACGATGCAGTGAATATTTGTCTTCCTCGGCCCAAATCGCGACAGTACGAATGCCCAGTTCGCTCGCGGCCCGGAATACGCGGATCGCGATCTCCGAGCGGTTGGCAACAAGAAGCTTCCTGATGGGCAAGGCCGCACTCCGCAGGGTCTGACGGGAGACGACAAGAACGTTTAGCCGGATTTTGTTGCAGTGCAAACAAAATCGGCGAGAACATTGAATCGATTGAAACCAAGGCAGTCGTGCAAACGAAAATGCCCGGCGCGAGGCCGGGCATTTCCCTTGAGAACCGAAGGTTCGGCTTACATTTCGAAGTAGCTGTACTTGCCGTCGTCGCCCTTCTTCCACTCGTACATGACATAGTCAGGACGCGTGATGTCGCCCTTGGCGTCGAAGCCAAGTTCGCCGATGGCGGTCTGGAACGGACCCTTAGCCTTGGTCGCCTCGGCAACCGCCTGCGGATCGTTCGAGCCGGCGGCGGCAATCGACGCGGCGATCACCTGCACAGCAGCGTAGGAGTAGAGCGTGTAGGCTTCCGGCTCGAAACCCGCAGCGCGGAACTTCTCGACGATGTCCTTCGCGGCCGGATTCTTGCGCGGATCCGGAGCGAACGTCATCAGCGTGCCGTTGACCGCGTCGCCGGCGATCGAGGCGAGCTCGTTCGACACGATGCCGTCACCCGACATGAAGGTCGCCTTCAGACCCTGATCGGCCAGCTGGCGCATCATCAGGCCTGCTTCAGTGTGCAGGCCGCCATAGTACACGACGGAGACGCCGGCTTCCTTCATCTTGGCGATCAGGGCCGAGAAGTCCTTGTCGCCGATGTTGATGCCTTCGTACATCGCCTCGGTCACGCCGCCGCCGTTGAGAGCCTTCTTGGTCTCGTCAGCGAGGCCCTGGCCATAAGGCGTCTTGTCGTGGATGACCGCGATCTTGGCGTCCTTGAAGTTCGCCGCGAGATACTGGCCGGCCACGATGCCCTGCTGGTCGTCACGGCCGCAGGTGCGGAACGTGTTCCAGAGACCGCGCTCGGTGTACGTCGGATTGGTCGAAGCCGGCGAAATCTGGAAGATGCCGTTTTCGGCATAGACTTCCGAGGCCGGGATCGAAACGCCCGAGTTGAAGTGGCCGACCACGAACTTGACGCCGTCAGCGACGAACTTGTTGGCAACCGAAATGCCCTGCTTCGGGTCCGAAACGTCGTCACCGACGACGACTTTGACCTGTTCGCCATTGATGCCGCCAGCCGCATTGATGTCGGCAGCGGCCTGCTCGGCGCCCTTCTGGAGCTGTGCGCCAAAAGCGGCGTTCGGGCCAGTGATCGGGCCGGCGACGCCGATGAGGATGTCCGCCCAGGCGCTGCCGCTGAACGCTACCATCGCGGTCAGGGCAACTGCGGACAACAGAGATTTCTTCATTGAGACACTCCCATTAACAGAGTGGGCCGAGAAATTTGCTTTTTCGTGCGATGCCCACCCAATCGCAGAAAACGTACTTTGCCGATTTTGCGGCAGTTGTCACGCCGAATCCCGTCGTCATCGGCGCGAATGGTGAACGTCAGCCGGCGGTTCCCCTCGGTTTCCAGGACAGCGGCGAAGAGCGTTCGTAAAGCCAGTGATACTGCGTAACCATCTGCCTGGTTCGCGTGTACCGATAGCCGATGGTGCCTAGGATCAGCAGGATGATCGTATCGACCAGATAGAACTGGAAGCTCGTCATCGTGCCCTCGAAAAGGGCATGGTGAATGAACCGCACCGCGACGCCCAGCGCCAGCAGATAGATCACCAGGCTCGCATAGGGGCGCCAGGTCTGGGCGCACGCCTTGCCGGTCATCCAGGCCGCCCAACCGCCGAGCAGGCAGGTGACGAAAAAGAACTGCCAGACCGATGCTTCTTCGTAGAGGATGCCTTGCATCTTCGATCTCCTCCGTCCGGGACGCTAGTGCCGGCCGCCTTCGAGGTAAGCCGCCCGCACTTCCGGGTTGGCGAGCAGTTCTTTGCCGGAGCCGCTCATCGTGACATTGCCGTTGACCATCACATAGCCACGGTTGGCGAGCTTGAGCGCGCCGAACGCGTTCTGCTCGACCAGAAACACGGTCAGGCCCTGTGACTTGTTGAGCTCTTGGATGGCGTCAAAAATCTGCTTGACGATCAGCGGCGCCAGTCCGAGCGACGGCTCGTCGAGCAGCAAAAGCTTCGGCCGCGCCATCAGGGCGCGCGCGATGGAGAGCATCTGTTGCTCGCCGCCCGACAACGTGCCTCCGCGCTGGCTGATACGCTCCTTCAGCCGCGGGAAGAGCGTGAAGACTTTCTCGGCGTCCTCGTTGAAAAATTTCAGATTGTCGAGGCTCGCGCCCATTTGCAGATTTTCGAGCACCGTCATGCGCGGAAAGATCCGGCGGCCCTCCGGCGACTGCGCGATGCGCAGACGCGCGATCTCGTGCGTCGGCAATTCCGTGATGTCGGTACCGGCAAAGGTGATCGTCCCTTTGCGGGCGCGTGGGTTGCCGAAGATCGTCATCATCAGCGTCGACTTGCCGGCGCCGTTCGCACCGATCAACGCGACGATCTCGCCTTCGTGCACGGCGACATCCACGCCGTTCAGCGCGCGGATATTGCCGTAATACGTTTCGACGCCCTCGACCTTGAGCAGCGGTTGGTTCGCCATTATTCGCGCTCCCCGCTATTCTTGTCGTCGGGCAAAGGCTTGGTGCCTTTGGTTCGGTCTTCAGGTTGCCGCTGCGGTGTTTTCGCAACTTCCTCGGCAACCTTACCCCTATGCTCTTCCGGCACCGGTGCACTTGGCACGCGGTCAGCGCGCGATGCTCCTCGCGAGACCTTCACTGCCTCACCCCGGTCGCCATGTTCCATCGTGTCGGAAATCGGACCCGCCATCATGGACGATGAGGATGACGGCCCGTGCTGCGCATCGGGACCGGTGTCGAGTTCCTCGATGACGCCCTCGTCGCCCACTTCGGAGAGCACGCCCGAGACCTCTTCGTCGTCGACACCGAGATAAGCGGCGATGACGCGCGGGTCGTTCTTCACATGCGCCGGATTGCCGTCGGAAATCTTGCGGCCATACTCCAGCACGACGACATGGTCCGATATCTGCATGACAACCGACATGTCGTGCTCGATGAGCAGGATCGACGTTCCGGTGTTGCCCTTGATGTCGAGTAGCAGTTCGTTGAGCGCAGCGGATTCGCGCGGATTGAGACCCGCCGCAGGCTCGTCAAGGCAAAGGAGGTCCGGTCCCGTGCACATGGCACGCGCGATCTCGAGCCTGCGCTGCGCTCCATAGGGGAGATCGCCCGCCGGATCGTCGGCGCGCTGCGTCAGATCGGTCTTGTCCAGCCAGAACTTCGCCAGCTCCGTCGCCTCGGCGGAAGCCTTGGCATAGCCGCCGAGGCCCAGAAGGCCGAGTACAGTGAAACCCGACGCCACCATCAATTTGTTGTGCTGCGCGACAAGCAGGTTTTCGAGCACAGTCATGCCTGAAAACAGCCGGATGTTCTGGAACGTCCGAGCCACTTTCGCACGCGCGGTAATCTCGTGGTCGGACATGCGTTCCAGTAGAAAAACCCGGCCGTCGCCAGTGGCCTTGCTGATCATACCCTCGGTGGGTTTGTAGAAACCGGTGATGCAGTTGAAGACAGTTGTCTTGCCGGCGCCATTCGGTCCGATCAGCGCGGTGATCTCGCCGCGCTTGGCTTCGAACGACAGATCGCCAATCGCGACTAGGCCGCCGAACTTCATCGACAGATGTTCGACTTTGAGGATCGGCGCCGCGGCGTTTGGTTGCGTATTCATCAGCCGTGCCCTTCCTTAGTGAAGGACCCGGAGATCGCTTTTCGCTCGAAGAGGAACGCAGTCGGTTCGCGCGTGCCGACGAACCCGCGCGGTTTCCACAGCATGACGACGACCATCGCCACACCAAAGAGCAGCATGCGGTAAAGCTCCGGCGTGAAGTCTTGACCGAACAAGTCCTTCAAGAAGTCGAGCTGACGCAGAATCTCGGTGCCGCCGATCATTACCAGCGCAGAAATCGCGATGCCGCCGAGCGAACCCATGCCACCCAGAACGACGATTGCAAGGATGATTGCCGATTCCAGAAACACGAACGATTCCGGGCTGACGAAGCCTTGCCGTGCCGCGAAAAACGACCCGGCAAAGCCGCCGAACATCGCGCCGATCGCGAACGCCGTGAGCTTCGTATTGGTCGTGTTGATGCCGAGCGAACGGCAGGCGATTTCGTCCTCGCGCAACGCCTCCCATGCCCGCCCGACCGGCATCTGCCGAAGCCTGATGGTCACGAACGCGGTGAGCAAGGCGAGAGCGAGGATGAGATAGAAGAGGAATATCTTGTAGTAGGTGCCCGACTGCGGAAGGAACGGGAACACCTTCGAAATGTAGAACTCCGACGAGACGTTGAAGTCGAAGAACCCGAAGAACGTCACCTTTGGAATGCCGGAGATACCCGCCGAGCCGTTGGTGACCTCGCGCCAGTTGATGAGCACCAGCCGGATGATCTCGCCAAAGGCGAGGGTGACAATCGCCAGGTAGTCGCCGCGTAGCCTGAGCACGGGGAAGCCAAGCAGCACGCCCCACAAAGCCGCCATCGCGCCTGCCGCCGGCAGCAAAATCCAGAACGACCAGCCGAACTCGGTGCCGAGCAATGCGTATGAATAGGCGCCGACCGCGTAAAAGGCGACATAACCGAGGTCAAGCAAGCCGGCGAGGCCGACCACGATGTTCAGACCCCATGCGAGCATCACGTAAATCATCACCTGGATGCCGAAATTGTCGACCCATTTGAGCGACTGCTGCAAGCCTTTCTGCAGCGACCAGGTAAGGCCGCCATCGGCCCAGCCGATGCTGAAGATGGTGACGCAGATCATCGGGTAGAGGATCAGCAGGATGATTGCCAGCGGATAGAAGTAGCGGATGATGAAGGCGCGGAATTTATAGAACAGGAACGCCAGTACATAGACGATCAGAAAAGCACGCAGCAGGATGAAATAAGCTCCGACGCGCGGATGTGTCGCCTCGCCAATGGTTTCAATGACCGAGGGCAGCAGGAGCAGGCCCGCCAGAACTGCTGTTCCAATCGCGTATGGCAACTGAAAAAAACGGTCCGCGGCACCGCTTGACGCCACGCCTGCCGCTGCGGCGACAGCTTTCTGCCGCGCCAGGAAGGGCCGTATCCAGGCGACCATCGCAAAACGTACAATCATCACGAGCGCGACGACGATCGCCAGCGTGCCCCAGCGCTGAATGATGATCAGTTCGTTCCGGATGTTCTGGTCGGTCTTCATGCCGATCAAAAGCACGAACAGGCCAAAGGCAATCACCCCGGCATAGAGCGCATCGCGCGTCGCGCGCGCGTACAGGTTCTCGCCATTCAACTCGGTCGAAATCGCCATGAACTCAGACCTTTTCGACTTCGGGCCGGCCGAGAATGCCGGATGGCAGGAAGATCAGGACGATGGCGAGGATCGAGAAGGCGGCGACGTCCTTGTAGTCGATCGAGAAATAGGCGGACCACATGGACTCGATGAAGCCGATCATCAGGCCGCCGAGCACTGCGCCGGGGATCGACCCGATTCCGCCCAAAACGGCGGCCGTGAATGCCTTCACACCAGGCACGAAACCGTCCGAGAAGACGACCACGCCGTAATACATGAGGAACAGCGTACCGGCGACAGCGGCCAGCGAGGCGCCCATAATGAAGGTGATCGAGATGGTGCGATCGACATCGATGCCAAGCAGCGCCGCCATCTTGCGGTCTTGCTCGCAGGCGCGTTGCGCCCGGCCAAGCGCCGTCTTGTTGACCAGATACCAGAAGATCGCGAGCAGCGAGACCGTGACGATAACGATGATGATTTGCTTGAGCGAGATGGAGATGCCACCCACGTCGTAAACCCGCGAGACCATCGGCGGGATCGGCTTGTTGCGCGGGCCCTGCGTGACTTGCACGAAATTGGACAGCGCGATCGACATGCCGATTGCCGTGATCAGCGGTGCCAGTCGGAAGGAGCCTCGCAGCGGCCGATAGGCGAGCTTCTCGATCGTCCAGTTGTAGAAACTGGTCAGAAGCATTGCCACGATCATCATGATCAGCAAAGCGATGGCGACGGGGATCGCATAGAAGAGACTGACAAGAATCAGGAAGACGATCAGGGCGACAAATGCGCCAACCATGAAGATGTCGCCGTGGGCGAAGTTGATCATCCCGATGATCCCGTAGACCATCGTGTAACCGATCGCGATCAGGCCGTAGATCGACCCCAGCGTCAGCCCGTTAACAAGCTGCTGGATGAAGTAATCCATACTTACGCGGCTCCCCTGGAATGTCGCCTTGCGGTCGCATTCCTTGTCTTTGTTCCCCTAGTCCTAAAGTCTCGAACCCTGAATGCAACGGCATTTCGCACTGCGGTATCGAGCGTTCAGACGCTTTTGGCTGGGCAGTTTTTGTGCTCCGCCCCCTCTTGGACCGGCGCGGAAGCTAGCACTGGCATAACGCAATGTCTTGCGTCCGCAACAACTTTTTGAGGCCATTTTTCGAAGAAACCGTCGGAAAGTGGAATGCCGTTCACGTAATTTTGCACGAAACAGTATTGTGCAGGGTGTTTCACCGAGATGCGTGTGAAGCTTCATCTCACGCCACCACGAAACCATGCGCGAACGGGTCGCGGTCATCAATGAAGATCGTGTTGTAGCCCGTCATCCGCGCCCAGCCGCCGATCGAAGGAATGATCGCCGGTTTGTTTCCGACCGAAACCTCGCGCTCGACCTTGCCGTGAAATAGTGAGCCGATGATGGACTCATGCACGAATGCGTCCCCCGCCCTGAGCTTGCCCTTGGCGTGGAGCTGCGCCATGCGCGCCGAGGTGCCTGTGCCGCAGGGCGAACGGTCGATCGCCTTGTCGCCGTAAAAGACGGCATTGCGCGCGTGCGCTTCCGAGTGTTTTCGCGCGCCGGTCCAAAGCATATGAGAAAGCCCGTTGATACTCGGGTTCTCCGGATGGACGAACTTATACTTCTCATTGAGCCGACGCCGCACAATCGGGCTCCAGGCCACCAGATCGCCGGCTGAATAGTCGGCCATGTCGCGGTAGTTCTTCTGCGGGTCGACGATGGCGTAGAAATTGCCGCCATAGGCAACGTCAACGACAATTTCGCCGAGAGACGGGCACTCGACTGTCAGCCCCTCCGCGTAGAGGAAGGACGGCACGTTGGTGATGCGCACCTCCTCGACATGATCACCGACCTGCTTGTATTCGGCGACCACCAGTCCTGCCGGTGTGTCCAGATTGAGCCGCCCCGGCGTTTTCGGTTTCACCAGACCATTCTCGACCGCCATCGTGACCGTGCCGATCGTGCCATGGCCGCACATCGGCAGACATCCCGATGTCTCTATGAACAGGATGCCGATGTCGCAATCGTCACGCGTTGGCGGATAAAGGATCGAGCCCGACATCATGTCGTGGCCGCGCGGTTCGAACATCAGTCCGGTGCGGATCCAGTCGTATTCGGCAAGGAAATGCGCCCGCCGTTCCATCATCGTCTTGCCGTCAAGCAGAGGCCCGCCGCCGGCGACCAGCCGGACCGGATTACCGCAGGTGTGGCCGTCGATGCAGTGGAAGGAATGGCGCGCCATCGAAAACTCTCAGAAACGCTGTGCCGAAAACGGCGATAGGTCGATTGCGGTCTTTTGCCCGAGCATCCGGTCGCGGATCAACCGCCCCGTTGCAGCGGCCTGCGTGAGGCCGAGATGCCCATGGCCAAAAGCATAATGCACATTGAGCAGATTTTTCGGCCCGCCGATCACGGGGAGTGAATCCGGCAGCGACGGCCGATAGCCCATCCATTCGCGCCCGCCCGATGGGTCAAGGCCGGGGAGAAAGCGTCGCGCCTTTTCCAACATAGCCTTCGATCGCGCAAAGTTCGGCGGCCGCGTGAGCCCACCGAGTTCGACGGCGCCGCCAACCCGCAACCCTGTCGAGAGCGGTGTTATGACGAAGCCGTGCCCGGAAAAGATCAGTTGGCGTTTCACGTCAAACGCTGATCTCGGCAGCGTGGTGTTGTAGCCACGTTCTGTCTCGAGGGGGATACGGTCTCCGAACTGTTTCGTCAAAAAGTGCGACCAGGCGCCGGCAGCAATCACCAGTTGGGCGGCCGTTAGCCGGCTTCCATCGGCGAGAACAATTTCCACCCTGGCACCATCCGAACGCAGGTCGCTTACCCTTTCCTTCCGGAAGCGCGCACCTTTGCTTTCGGCATACCGCCAGAGGGCTTTGCCGAAATCCTTGGGATCATCGACATTTTTCCAGCCGGGCACGAACGTGCCTTTGACGAACTTCGCAGAAAGCCCTGGCTGCAGCGCCGCCATTTCGTCGCCCTCGACATGCCGGTAGGCGATGCCGAAACGGTCGCGTGCGGCCCAGCCGGGCAGCGAAGCCTTGAACTCAGCGTCATTTTCGTAAAGCTCCAGCGAGCCGTCTTCGTGAAGCATCGGCCGGGTGGCGGAGCGATCCATCAGCCCCATCCACTCCGCCTCGGCAAGCTTCATCAGCGCGCCTTGCGCCGCGAGGCTGGCCTCATATTTTGCCGGCGCGCCAGCGCGCCAGAACCGGTAAAGCCAGGGAAGAAGCTTGGGCAAATACGCTGGCGGGACGGCCAGCGGGCCGAGCGGATCGGCCAGCCAGCGCGGCAGATTTCTCATCATGCCCTTATGGGCGAGCGGCAGCACCTCCGAGAAGGCAAGCGCGGAAGCGTTGCCGGAACTCGTCTCCTCACAAATGCCCGTTCGGTCAAAAACCGTCACCTGCCTGCCGGCTTCGGCAAGGAACGTCGCCGTACAGATGCCGACGACCCCGCCACCGACAATGGCAATATCGATCTGCGCTGCCTCCCCCATGCCCGAAGATCAGGCGGCTTTGCTGAGCTTCAGGTCGGGCAACAGCGGCCGGGTCGCAATAGCGTCCTTGATCACCCGCTCGGCCATCGCCCGGCGCTCGCCGAACAGCGGCTTTCGAGGCATGCGCACGCGGTCGTTGGTGGCAATCGCGTGCACCTCCGCCAGCTTGATGTTCTGAACGAGGTAGGTGGACACGTCGAGATCGAGCAGCGGCCGGAACCAGCGGTAGATTTTCAGCGCTTCCTCCCGGCGGCCTTGCTTCATGAGTTGATAGATCGCCACCGTTTCAGCCGGAAAAGCCGTCACGAGACCAGCCACCCAGCCAATGCAGCCGACCGACAGCGCCTCGAAGGCCAGGTTGTCGACGCCCGTGAACAGATCATAGCGCGTCCCGAAGCGATTGATGATGTCGGTCGAGCGGCGGATATCGTCGGAGGATTCCTTCACCGCCACGAAACGCTTGTCGTTTGCCAGCTTCTCCATGATGTCGACGGTAACATCGACGCGGTAGGCGAGCCGGTTCGAGTAGATCATGATTGGCAGGTCGCCGCCCTCGGCAACGGCCCTCAGCGTGGCCTCCGTCTCCTCGGGATTGGTATGGTAGATCGGCGACGGCACGACCATCAGCCCGTCTGCCCCGGCCTTCGCAGCCCGTTTGGCGAGCGATACCGCATCTCGCGTCGCCGCCTCGTTGATGGTGAGCAGCACCGGCTTTTTGCCGGCCACCTTGCGCGCGGTCTGGAAGACCTCGAGCTTCTCGTCATGCGAGAGCATCGGCCCTTCGCCCAGCGAACCAGCGACGATGACACCGTCGCAGCCGGCGTCCATCTGGATGCCGAAGCAGCGCTCCATCTCCTTGTGATCGAGATGATCGTCCTCGGTGAACTTCGTCGTGACTGCTGGAAAAACACCGGCCCACATGGCTTTTCTCCTCTGATATATCACTGATATATTTCCACAGGCGGGCAATTGTCAAGCCCGATTCCTAACTGATATATCAAAAGTATATCACCGGAGGCTGCCCATGGACCGGGTTTTGTCGAACCAAACTCCTCCCCGGCAGGAGCCGGAAGCGGCCAAGGCCTATAGAGCGCTGGAAAAGCTTATCGTCACGTTGGAACTCGCGCCGGCGAGCATCACGACCGAAGGCTCGCTCATCGAGCGCGTCGGGTTGGGCCGCACGCCCGTCCGGGAGGCCATTCAGCGCCTGGCCTGGGAAGGCTTGATCGAGATTCGCCCGCGCGCCGGGCTGGCGATCGCACCCATTCATGCAGGCGACTGGCTGAAAGTTCTGGACGCCCGCCGCGGCGTCGAATCCATTCTGGCCCGTGCGGCCGCCCGCTTCATCACCCGCGAGGGCGCGGAGCTGTTTCATACGGCGGCGCTTCACATGCAAAAGGCGGTCATCTCGGGGAATGTCGTCGCCTTCCTGGAAGCCGACAAGGCGTTGGACGAGGCGATGGCGGCCGCGTCGGAAAACCCTTTTGCAGCGAGGCTCGCCGCGCCACTGCAGACCCACAGCCGCCGCTTCTGGTTCCGCTACCAGGCGGACACAGGGCTGGCGGAAGCTGCTGAGCACCACGTGCAGATCATTCGGGCGATTCTCGAAGGTGATGTTGAGGGCGCCGGACGAGAGGCTGACCGCCTGATCGGGCTGCTGCGCCTTCACGCGGAAGCCGCGGCACGCTGAGCGCGCCGGGGCGAAGAAAGCATCGATTGCCGGTTAAACGTCGTTGCCGGCGACCAGCATCTTGGAATCCCAGCCTTCACCGGCTGACAGCACGCAACTGGTGCCGTCTGTTCCCGTAGCAAGGATTGTCCAGGAGCCTTCGCTGGATACAAAAATCTCAAGCACGGCGTTATTGTCCACCATGCCCACGGCCATCGGGTTTTCCTTGAATTCCTGTGCGAGCTTCTGGACCATCACGTCACGGCTGCCGCAAAAGCTTTGCTGGGACGAAGCCGGAGCAGCGATCAAGACAGCCGATGCCACGGCGGCGGTAAGGATAATCGGGCGCAACATTTGGCGTCTCCTTAAGCTGGCCGAGCGGGATCGGGCGCCGGAAGCAATGCTTCCGTCATCCGGCACGTCGGTCCGGTTTTCGGGTCTGCCCGGGCGCTCCTCCTCAGCGATCCGGTCTGCGGATCAAGCCGTTCGAGGGCTGCCTCGTTCCATCACGAATGGGTGACGGACGGTTACGCACGGTGAATGCTTCGCGCAGCCATTTCAAAAAATTTCGCGCGATTGTCGATCCCGCTCGGGGCCGGTCGTCGTGCCGTTGTGTAACCCGTTTTCAATTGGAGAACTGCAATGAGCGAGAAAACGATGACCCGCATCGGCTATGTGCTGTCCGGGCTGTTTGTGCTTTTTATCCTGGGGGCATCCGTCACGCCCAAGCTCCTCGGCATGCCCATCGCCGAGGAAACTATGGCACAGCTCGGCTGGCCCGGTGGCTACGCGCTGCCGATCGGCATCCTCGAGCTGACGCTGACGCTTCTCTACATCTATCCGCGCACTAATGTGTTGGGTGCGGTGTTGTGGATTGGCCTGCTCGGCGGCGCGATGGCCACGCAGATCCGCGCCGGCAACCCACTGTTCAGCCACGTGCTGTTCAGCATCTATCTCGGACTGTTCCTGTGGGGCGGCCTGTGGCTGCGCGACCCGTCGCTCAGAGCAATCTTCCCGTTCCGTCGCTAGGTCGGAGCACCAGAAACGAAAAGGGCGCGGCCAAGCCGCGCCCTTTCGAATTCATTTTGCCAGCGTCAGTTCATCGTCGGGATGACGAATTCGGCGCCATCCTTGATGCCGCTCGGCCAGCGCGAGGTCACCGTCTTTGTCTTGGTGTAGAAGCGGAAGGCGTCCGGCCCGTGCTGGTTCAGGTCGCCAAAGCTCGAAGCCTTCCAGCCGCCGAAGGTGTAGTAGGCGATTGGCACCGGGATCGGCACGTTCACGCCGACCATGCCAACCTGCACGCGGCTGGCGAAGTCCCGCGCCGCGTCGCCATCGCGGGTAAAGATGGCGACACCGTTGCCCATCTCATGGTCGTTGGCGAGCTTGATGGCGTTCTCGTAAGTCGGCGCGCGCACCACCGAGAGCACCGGCCCGAAAATCTCTTCCTTGTAGATGCGCATGTCGGCCGTCACGTTGTCGAACAGACAGCCGCCCATATAGTAGCCGTTCTCGTAGCCCTGCATTTTGAAGTTTCGGCCGTCGACCGCGAGCGTAGCCCCTTCTTTGATGCCGATGTCGACATAGCCCTTGATGCGCTCAAGCGCCTGCTTCGTCACCACTGGACCGAAATCCGCCGAGGAATCCGTCGACGGACCGACCTTCAGGCTTTCGACGCGCGGGATCAGCCGCTCCATCAGCCGGTTCGCCGTGTCGTTGCCGACCGGCACCGCGACCGAGATCGCCATACAACGCTCACCGGCCGAGCCATAGCCCGCGCCGATCAACGCATCGACGGTCTGGTCCATGTCGGCGTCCGGCATGATGATCATGTGGTTCTTGGCGCCGCCGAAGCACTGCACGCGCTTCCCGTTCGCGCAGCCGCGCGCATAAATGTACTGCGCGATCGGCGTCGAGCCGACGAAGCCGATCGCCTTGATGTCCGGATCGTCGAGGATGGCGTCGACAACTTCTTTGTCACCATTGACGACATTGAGCACGCCAGCCGGCAGGCCGGCCTCGACGAACAGTTCGGCGATGCGGACCGGCACGGACGGGTCACGCTCGGACGGCTTCAGGATGAATGCGTTGCCGCAGGCGATGGCCGGCGCGATCTTCCAGAGCGGGATCATCGCCGGGAAGTTGAACGGGGTGATGCCGGCAACCACGCCGAGCGGCTGCCGCATTGAATAAACGTCGATGCCTGGGCCGGCGCCGTCGGTGAACTCACCCTTCATCATATGCGGCGCGCCGATGCACACTTCGACAACTTCGAGGCCGCGCTGGATATCGCCCTTGGCGTCGGCGATCGTCTTGCCGTGCTCTCTGGCAAGCATGTCGGCAAGCGAATCGTATTCACGATTGGCGAGTTCGAGGAACTTCATCAGCACGCGCACACGGCGCTGCGGATTGGTCGCAGCCCAGCCGATCTGCGCCGCCTTGGCGTTTTCGACCGCCGCGCGCAGTTCGGCTTTCGAAGCCAGCGCGACCTTGCCACGGACGGTGCCGTCCATCGGCTGCATGATGTCCTGGCTGCGCCCGCTCGTTCCGGCAACGCGCTTGCCGCCGATGTAATGACCGACTTCGATCACGGCTTCACTCCCCTGGATAAGATTGGATGGTCGCATTCTCCCGCTTCGCCCCGCCCGATGCAACACGGGCGGCCTCGCTATCCGTTGTGCAGAGAATGATGAGCGGAATTGGATGGACATCATTCTTCGCAAATGATTGGTTGACCGCATGAACTGGGACGATGTTCGCATTTTCCTTGCCGTTGCGCGTGCCGGGCAGATCCTGGGCGCGGCGCGGCGGCTCGACCTGAACCATGCGACGGTGTCACGCCGTGTCGCGGCGCTGGAGGAGGCCTTGAAGGCAAAGCTCTTCCGGCGGCTGACCACCGGCAGCGAGCTTACGCCCGCCGGGGAACGGTTTCTCACCGTCGCCGAGCGGATGGAAGCGGACATGATCGCTGCGCGCGCCGAAATCGCCGGCGAGGGCGACGCGGTGTCGGGCACCGTTCGTATCGGCGCGCCCGACGGGTTCGGGGTCGCGTGGCTTGCGCCCCGACTTGGCGCGCTCACCGCCCAGCATCGCGATCTTTCGATCCAGCTCGTGCCTGTGCCGCGCTCCTTCTCCCTGTCGCGGCGCGAGGCCGATATCGCGATCACGGTGGAACGTCCAACTGAAGGGCGGCTGGTCGCCGGCAAGCTGGTGGACTACACGCTCGGCCTCTATGCCTCGAAGGGCTATGCAAAGGAGAACGGTCTGCCGCAAACAGCCGGCGAGCTTTCCGCGCATCGGCTCGTAGGCTACGTGCCGGACCTCGTGATCAGTCCGTCGCTCGACTACGCGGCGGAGTTCGCCCGCGACTTCACCGCCCGCTTTTCGATTTCATCGGCGCTTGGGCAAGTTGAGGCGGTACGATCGGGCGCCGGCATCGGCATCCTCCACACCTTCATCGCGCGAGCGCATGCGGACCTCGTGCCCGTACTCGCGACAAAGCCGATCCGCCGCGCCTATTGGCTTGTCTATCATGAGAGCGTGCGACCGCTCCGGCGCATTCAGGCCGTTGCCGAATTCATCACAAAGACGATCGAGCGCGAGAAGACGACGTTCGTCTAGGCGACCCGCCGGGACTCATGCGCGAAGGTGCTGAGGCCCAGCCATTGCTGCATGCTTCTGGCGATTGCAGGATCGCCGTTCAGTTCAAGGTGGCCGTGTTCGGCCTCGTGCTTGATAGTGCTCAGCCCCATCCAGATCGCCGTCATGGTGCGCAGCGAACTCTGCACGAGAAGATCGAGGTCATAGCCGGGATCGAAGTTGCACAAATCGGCCTTCCCGTGCTCCACCACCAGCCACCAGCTTTTCTGATTGGCCGAAAGCTCGGGGTACAGAAACTGTATCGTGCAGCGTTTCTGCGGCAAACGCTTCACGTCAAGGCTTCGGCGCATGTCCCACATGAGCAGTGATGGATCGAGATTCTTCAGCGAAAGGCGCGATTCGACCCATCTTTGCGCCCAATTGCCGAGCCCGATGATAACGGGCCGCAATTCCTCGCCGGATTCCGTCAAGCGGTATTCGGTGATGCCTTTGACCTTGTGCGCCTGGATGACACCGGCCCGCTCCAACTCCTTGAGCCGCTTGGACAAAAGCGCCGGCGACATTTTCGGGACGCCGCGGCGCAGATCGTTGAAACGGGTCGAGCCGCAGAGAAGCTCGCGCACCACCAGCGTCGTCCAGCGGCTGCACAGAACCTCGGACGCCATCGAAACCGGGCAAAACTGGCCGTATCCGCCGCGTTCTTCCATCTCGACCTTTCATTAGCTGCCGCTAGAATAGATCAAATCGGCGTTTGCGGAAACGGTCGATAGTACAGTTCCTGAACTGGAGCGGAACGCCAAACCGTCCGATCCTCCATCATCCCATCCAAAGGAGGATATGGACATGGCCGTGATGGCAAAAATGAAGGATGAAGCAGCTGCAGCATCCGTCGTCGGGATCGCGCAAGCTCTCGCGCCGAAGCTTGCGGAGCGCGCAGCCGAAATCGATCAGAGCGACCGCTTCGTCTCGGAGAATTATCAGCTCCTGAAAGAGGCTGGCCTCGTCGAGGCAGGCGTGCCGACGGAACTGGGCGGTGGCGGCGCGGACGTGCCGGAACTGGCCGAGATGCTGAAGACATTGGCGCGCGCTTGCGGCTCGACCGCGCTCGCCTTCTCCATGCATACGCACCAGGTGGCGATCCCCGGCTGGCGCTGGCGGCATCAAAAGGTCACGGCGGTGGAGCCATTGCTGAAACGTGTCGCTGCCGAGCGGCTGATCCTCCTCTCCAGCGGCGGCTCGGACTGGATTGGCGGCTCGGGCAAGGCGGAGAAAGTCGAGGGTGGCTACAAAGTCACCGCGCGCAAAGTGTTCACGTCGGGCGCGGAAGCCGGCAGCATCCTGATGACGGGTGCGATCCACGAAGCCGAGGATGGTACGCGCAACGTCATCCATTTCGGCGCGCCGATGAAGGCCGCGGGCGTGAAGATCGAAGACACGTGGCGCACGCTCGGCATGCGCGGGACAGCGTCCAATGACGTTGTCATCGACAGTCTCTTCATCCCGGATGGCAACGTTTCATTCTCGCGAAAGGCCGGCGAATGGCATCCGGTCTTCCAGATCATCGCGACCATCGCCTTCCCGCTGATCTATGCCGTCTATCTCGGCGTGGCGGAAAGTGCGCGAGACCTCGCGGTGGACCTCGCGAAGAAAAAGCCGCTGACGGATCATGCAACAAATCTCGCGGGCCGGATGGACACGACGCTGCGGTGCGCGCAACTGGCCCACCGGCACATGCTCGACACAGTCGCCCGCAACGCGCCCTCCGCCGACACGGTCAACGAAGTGATGATCGGCCGCTCGCTCGTCGCCAAACATGCGATCGAGACGGTGGAACTTGCAATGGAGCTTGCTGGCGGCGCGGGCTTCTATCGCGCGAACGGGATAGAGCGCCGATTCCGCGACGTGCAGGGCGCGCGATTCCATCCGCTGCAAGCGGGGCCTCAGGCGCGTTATGCCGGCGCCATGGCGCTCGGACAGCCGGTGTCGAATATCTTCTGACAACCACATACATCGGCCGCGTTCTGCGCGGCCGATGTACGTGTCGCCTCCGATGAAATCCGAACAGTCACGGCAGGACGATATTAATCTTCGCCGGTTTAGGATCATCGTACGGCCTCGTGGCGGAGTGGAGACGCGGCGGACTGCAAATCCCCACATCCCTGGTTCGAATCCAGGGCGAGGCCTCCAACGTTCTCATCAGAATATCTGAGCTTTAGGCGTACCGGCCAGGTCCCAGCTCACTGACGTCGATGTCGGGCTTCTTGCCCGAAACGATGTCGGCGATGACGCGGCCCGAACCGCAGGCCATCGTCCAGCCAAGCGTCCCATGGCCCGTGTTGAGATAGAGGTTCGGGATCTTCGTCGCGCCGATGATTGGTGGGCCGTCCGGCGTCATGGGGCGAAGTCCGGTCCAGAACGTCGCCTTCGACAGATCGCCACCCTTTGGGAAGAGATCGCCGACCGAGTGCTCCAGAGTCGCCCGGCGGGATTCGTAGAGGTTGATATCGTAGCCGGAGATCGCGGCGGTGCCGCCGACGCGAATGCGGCTCCCCAGCCGCGTGATCGCCACCTTGTAAGTCTCGTCCATCACCGTCGATTCCGGCGCGCCGGATGCGTCGGTGATCGGCACGGTGATCGAATACCCCTTGATCGGATAGACCGGAATATTGATCCCGATGGGACGCAGCATCTTCGCGGAATGGCTGCCGAGGGCGGAGATATAGGCATCCGCCGTCAGCAGGCCGGCTGACGTTTTCACGCCCGTGACCCGACCGCCACCCAGCGCCTCGATGCGCTCGACCGTCGTGTTGAAACGGAATTTCACGCCTTTCGCCTCGGCCATCTTCGCCAGCCGTTCGGTGAAGAGCTTGCAGTCGCCCGTTTCGTCGCCGGGCAGGCGGAGTCCGCCCGCGAATTTGCCGCGCACATTCTTCAGCGCGGGCTCGACGGCGATGCAGCCCTCCGCGTCAAGCAACTCGTAGGGCACGCCAAAATCTTTCAGGACCGCGATGTCGCTCGCGGTTCCTTTCACCTGCGTGTCGGTGCGAAAGAGCTGGAGTGTGCCAAGCGCGCGGTCGTCATAGGCGATGCCGGTGGAGGCGCGCAAAGCCTTCAACACGTCGCGGCTGTATTCGGCGATCGGCACCATGCGCGACTTGTTCAGCATGTAGCGCGCTTCGGTGCAGTTTCTGAGCATCATGAAAACCCAGCGCCACATCGCCGGATCGAGCATCGGCTTGATGACCAGCGGGCCGTGGCGCATCACCAGCCACTTCACCGCTTTGACCGGCACACCCGGTCCCGCCCAGGGCGAGGCATAACCGGGCGACACTTCGCCGGCATTGGCGAAGGAGGTTTCAAGCGCCGGCCCGGGCTGACGCTCGACGACCTCCACCTCATGACCCGCCTCCGCGAGAAACCATGCGCTGGCGACACCGATCACGCCGCTGCCGAGAATCAGAACCTTCATTCAGCGCCCCCGCCGAGATAGACCCTGTGGAACCGGTCGCCGAGGCCGGTCAGGATCTCGTATCCGATCGTACCGGAAAGCCTCGCGACATCGTCGACGGTCTGGTTCGGGCCGATCAGCTCGACCAGATCGCCGGCGCGAATCGCGTCCTCGGCGAGTGACGAGATGTCCAGCACGATCGAGTCCATCGACACACGCCCGAGGAAAGGCAATGGCACACCGTTGAAGAAAGCCTTGCCATTGGCGCGGCGCTGCCATCCGTCGGCGTAGCCAAGCGAGATGGTAGCAGCGCGGAGCGCCTTCTTCGTTCGGAACGTGTGACCGTAGCCGATGCCTTCGCCTTTCGGCACATCACGCGTCTGGATCACCTTCGCGTCGAGCCGAACAACAGGCTTCATAGGGTTCGGTTTGCCTGGCGTCGGATTGACGCCATAGAGCGCGACACCCGGCCGTGCGAGATCGAAGTGGAAAGCCTTCCCCAAAAAGATGCCGGAGCAGTTGGCGAGCGAAGCCGGCGCGGCAGGCAACTTTTTGCGCAGCGCCTTGAAGCGGCGAAGCTGCTCGCCATTCACCGCGCTGCCAGGTTCATCGGCGCAGGCGAGGTGGCTCATAACGAGCGCGACATCGATGCCGTCGAGCAGCGATGGGTCGGCGGCGAGTCTGTCGACCTCGCTTGGCGCCATGCCCATGCGCGCCATGCCGCTATCGACCTGAAGGGCGGCGGGAAGCGCGCGACCGGCCCGTTTGGCTTCTATACGCCATGCCTCAATCTGCCCGAGGCTATTCAGCACCGGGATCAATCCAGAGGCCGCGCATTCGCGTTCCGAACCAGGCGGCAGGCCGTTGAGAACGAAGATGGCGGGCGACGCGCCCAACGCCTTGCGAAGCTTGATGCCGGCGGACACGTGCGCGACGAAAAATGTATCGCAGCCGTCCTGTTGCAACGCGCGAGCGACTTCAACGCCACCGAGACCGTAACCATCGGCTTTGACCACGGCCGCGCATTTCGCGCGGCCAAGCTTCTTCACCAAAAGACGATAGTTCGCGCGGATAGCGCCAAGATCGATCGTGAGGATCGCTCCGGCTGCCGCGCGGCTGATCTCTCCCCTCTGCATTGACAATCTCTACTCCGCTGCGTCCGACGGGCGCGCTGCTTCGTTCGGCGCATCAAGGAAGCCGATATCGACAAGGAACTCCAGATAGCGGCGCAGCAACTCACGGCTGGGTTCCGCCGGCGCCACATCCTGCTCCGCAAGATGCGCGCGCGTGAGGTCAGCGGACACAGGCGGGAAGGCCATCGGATCGAGCATACGCCGGAAGGTCTCCTCCGGAAACGCCATCAGGTAGGGCGCGATCGGCTCAAGCGCCTTGTCGTTCATTCGTCTCGAGACCGTCTTCAACCATTCCTCGGCGGGCATGCGCGTCACCGCATAACCCATGGACTGGGCGACCTCAATCAGGTCCTTGTTGGTGGCCTTCAGATCGCCGACGAGATGGTAGGTCTGGCGCACGCCGTCGGTGCGGTTCGACAGGCCGACGACCGCGCGAGCGGCGAAGTCGACAGGTGTCAGATGCATCGGCGCGTCGATCACCGGCAGGACCCCGAGCTTCAGCATGGTCTTCACGTTGCGCCAGACGAAGTCGTCCGGTTTGACGATGCCGTTCAACGCATCGCCGCTGATATAGCCGGCACGATAGACCGTGACGGGACAGCCGTGATCGCGCGCCGCAGCGATCATCTGCTCGGTGACCCACTTCGCCTGCGAATAGCCGCCCGGCAGACCGACCATGTCGGCTCGCATGTCGCCTTCCGAGACGATGTCCGAGCGCGTGCCGCGAACGTCCGAGAAGATGATAAGCGAGGAGAGATAGTGGACAGCAGGCGCGGGTGTCGCATGCGTCGCGAAGTCGAGCACGTGCTTCGTCGCCAGCACAATGCCATCGCGCAGCGTGGCGTAGTCGGCCTGGTGATTGACGTGCGCGGCGATGTGATAGACGCGCTGCGTCGAACGGGCGAGCACCTCGAACGCTTCGCGCTCCATGCCGAAGCGCGGCGTGCCGAGATCACCGGCGATCACCTTGACCCGGGCGTCCAGGGTCGCCTGACCAACCGCCAGATCGTAGCCTGCGAGGCTCTGCCGGACCCGCCGACGTGCGGCGCGTTCATCTGGAGCGCGCACGATGCAGACAATCTCGGCGTCGGTGGTGTCGAGCAGCTCCTTCAAGACATAAGCGCCGAGATAGCCGGTCGCGCCTGTCAGCAGGATGCGTTCGATCGGTGCCGGCGCCCCGGTGTGGAAACGCAACGTATCGGCGAGGCGAGAATCGTCCGCAAGTTGTTTCTCCAGCGCCGGGGCCATCGCGGCCGGTTCGGCAACAGCGCCGGCTTCGGTGTCGCTGCGCACCATCCGCAGGATGGATTCGGCGAGGTCGCGCAACGTCGAGCCGCCCATCACCGTACCCATAGAGAGTGTCAGGTCGAGATCGGCCTCGACGCGATGGACAAGCTCCACCGCCATCAGAGAGTCGAGCCCGATCTGCGACAGCGGCTTGCCGGGCTGCACTGACGAGGTGTCGGAATCGAGCACCTGCGCGACCTGCTCGATGAGATAGTCGAGGAGGATGGCGCGCGCCTCCGAAGCCTGGGTCGCGTTGCGCAACTCTTCGCGCACCCAAGCGCTCTGGCCGCGCTCGCCACGGCCCGTCGCCATCGCCTCAAACGGTTTCGAGGCGCGCACGGCGGAATAGATCTTCATGATCTTTGGCCAGTCGATGCGCGCGACACCTGCACCGGCCGTATCCTTGGTCAGCAGCAACTGGAGGTTCTCGATGACCTCGTCCCGCCACACGCCGCGCAGCCCAACGCGTTCGAGGTAGAGCCGCGTCTTCTCATCGCGCTCGACAAAACCGGTGCCGCGGATCAGGTCCCAGTCCACCGTCAGGCCCGGCATGCCACGCGCGCGGCGATGCTCAGCCAGCGACTGCAGAAAGACGTTTCCGGCATTGTAGTTCGACTGCATCATGCCGCCGAGCAGTGCCGATAGCGACGAGAACGCAACGAAGTGATCGAGCTGCATGTCGCGCGAGGCGACATGCAGGTTCCAGGCGCCGGCCAGCTTCGGCTTGAAGCCGACGTCGAACTGTTCCTCATCGAGGTCGCGGATGAACTGGTCGTTCAGCACCATCGCGCAATGGAAGATACCTTTCAGCGGCGCATGCGCCGGATTGGCCTGCGCAAGCGTGCGGCGCACGTCGTCGATGCTGGTCACGTCGCCGCGCAGATCGAGCACCTGCACGCCATGCGCGCGCATGTCGGCGATCGCCTTCGCAGCCTGCTCGTCGCGCGGCCCGGAGCGGCTCATTAGCGCGACGTGACGCGCGCCAAGCATCGTCATCCAGCGCGCAACCTCCAGGCCGACGCCCGAAGCGCCGCCGGTGATCAGGTAGAAGGCGTCGGGACGGAAGAGTCGTGGCTTGTCGCGCGACGGCGCGACCGGGACAGGATCGATGTCGAAGTCGAGCACCACCTTTCCGGAATGCTTGCCTTGCGCCATCAACTTGAAGGCATCTACGGCTTCCGTGATCTTGTACACGGTCGGCGGCAATGGCTTGTAGGCGCCGTCCGCAATCTTCGCCGCCACGTCGTCGAACAGCTTTGCCGTCTCGGCCGGCGCGACCTGCATCAGCTGCGCCAGGTCGATCGCCATCAGCGAGAGATTGTTGCGGAAGGCACCGAGCCCGATCCGGTTGTCCGCATAAATGTCGATCTTGCCGATCTCCAGCATGCGCCCAAAGGGCGCCAGCACGGAGAGGTTCTTCGGAATGAAATCGCCCGACAGCGAATTCAGCACCGCGTCGACGCCGCGGCCCCTGGTGATCGCCATCACCTCGTCGGCGAAACGCAGCGTGCGCGAATCCATCACGTGATCGGCGCCGAGCGCCTTCACCATCTCGCGCTTTTCCGGCGATCCCGCCGTAGCGAAAACTTCGAGGCCGAGCGTCTTGGCGATCTGGATCGCCGCCTGTCCGACGCCGCCGGCCGCGGCGTGGATCAGCACGCTCTCGCCCGGCCGCATACGCGCCAGGCCGATCAGCGCGTGGTGCGCGGTCATGAAGACAGTCGCGAGGGTCGCTGCTTCCGGGAAAGACATGCCGTCCGGCTTCGACGCAACGAGCCGATGATGCGCGATGACGTGTGAGGAGAACGAGCGCGTCGAGATTCCGTACACCGCATCGCCCGGCTTTACATTCGTGACGGTCGCGCCGACACGGGTAACAACGCCGGAAAAATCGTCGCCGAGCATCTTCAGGTCGATCGGATCGCCTGGATACATGCCGAGCACCTTCATCAGATCGCGGAAGTTGATGCCGGCGGCCTTAACTTCAACCTCGACCTCGTCGGCCCCCGGCTCCGCGCGCTCGATCTCGTTGAGGCCGAGGCTTGCCAGCGTGCCGGCCTTGTCGAACTCGAGCCGGAAGGGCTGAACCTCGCCGCTTGGCTGCTTCGCATTCTCCAGCCGGTCTGGCAGGTCGGCATCGCTGAGCTTGCGGATGCGGTTCACATAACGGCGGCCGGCGCGATAGGCGACTTCCGTCTCGCCATCAGGCCGCGACAGCTCGTCGGCGAGGTCCTCGATCTCATGAGCGTCGCCGACGGCATCGAGGTCGATCAGCGTGAATGTTGTCTGCGGATATTCGTTCCGCGCGACACGCATCAGGCCGAGGGTGGGAGACGCGTCAACGCGGTCCACCACATCCGTATCGACGACGCTCTGCACACCGCGCGTCAGCACCACGAGCTTCGGCGCCAGATCCTGCCAGCGTGACGCCAGCGCCCGCACCAGTGTCCGCACGTGATGAACACCGGTCTGTTGCGCCGCCAGCATGTCGGTAATGTCGTCGCCGGTTTTCTTCGGCGTATCGAGGCTCCAGCAATCGACGACAACGGCAGGTGCATCGTCCGGCGCTGCCGCCATGAGCGCCGCCAAGAGACTCGCCTCGTCACCGACGCGGACAGCATCGACGCCGACCAGATGCGTTTGCCATCCACGCGCGCCGAGGGACGCGGCAAGCGCCTCGGCGGCGCCACCAAGATCGGCGAACAACACGGCGCGGCGCGACTGTTCTGACGGTGCGATGGCCTCACTCTGGTCGACCGCCTGGTCGGGCGCGGGTCCAGCGCGTGCGACCATCACGCACTGCACGGCCTCGCTCTCGTCCGCCGACGTCGTGAAATAGTCCGCATCGGCGAAACCTTGCTGCTGCAGCACCCGCTTCCACTCGTTCGGCGAGAGCAGCGGAGCATCCTTGCGCAGCTCCGTGTCGGCGAAGCGCCACCAGCCATCGAGCAGGCCAAAGGTGTTCTGCAGCGACGAAAGATGTCTGGTCGGCTCCAGGAACATCAGCATGCCGCCCGGCGCGAGGCAGGCGCGAAGGTTGTCCAGCGTCTCGCGAACCGACAGCGTCGCATGAACAACATTGCTGCCGATCACGATGTCGAGCGATCCGGGCTCCATGCCCTGGCTCTCGGGCGACTTTTCAACGTCGAAGACCTTGTAGTCGACGAAATCGAAACGCGCGAATTGCTGCTTCGCAGCGATGATGAAGGGCGCGCCATAGTCGGTGAAGGCGTATTCGGTTCGATTGGGCGGCAGCATCGGCAGAATTGCCTGCGTCAGCGAACCTGTGCCCGCGCCGATCTCCAGAATGCGGATCGCCCGCCGCTCCGGAAACGCCTTCATCGTCTCGGCGAGCGCAACCTTGAGCAGGTCGTTGAACGCCTTGAAATCGGGCCACTCGCTATAGAACTGCGCTGCCAGCTCGCTGCTGCCATTCGGGAACATCACCTCCAGCGGATCGACGGCTCCGGTCATGACGCGCGCGAGCTCCGGGCCGGTAGCCACCTGCAACGGGTTCGCCGCTTCCGCAGCGCCAAAGTTTTCACCGAGTGCGACCGCGACGTCGTCGCGGGTCTCCTTGCTCCACGGACGGAGCACGCGCCACGCCTCTTCACCGTCGCTTTCCAGCACGCCCGTTTCCTGGGCGAGATTGTCGAGCTGGGCGCGGATCAGCCGGCGATAGCGATGCAGCGCGCCGAGCGCCGCCACCGCCTCGTCCAGCGTGAAGGTGCTGCCAACGGCGGGATTCCAGCCGAGCGCACGATAGGCCGTCTGCACATAGGCGCGCGAGAGCTGCTCGCCGCCGCGCGCCGCCGCGTCGTGATAGAAGCCCAGATCATAGCGCGCGTAAGTTTCGGGGATCGCGGCCCGCGCCGCCGTCGCGATCGCATTCGCCGGCGGAAACTCCACAGCGCTCGTCGCGCGGCTGCCGCGTAGATGACTCGGCTTCCAGCGATACTGGTAAAGCGCCGGTACGTCGGCCGACTGGCTTTGCTCGAAACGCTCGACCCGGAAGCCGAGGATTTCGGCAACGAGATGCCCATATGTGTCGTAGACCAGCATGTCGGCAATGCCGGCGCTGTGAGTCCACTCGCCGTTCCTGACGTCGACCCAGAGATGGTTCGGCACCCGCTCGACAAACAACTGAACGCGCCGGAAGCGCGCGGGCAGATAAAGCGCATTTTTCGTCGAAACGCCCTCGGGAGGCACGACACCGGTCAGCGCTTGCAGACACGCGTCGATCAGCGACGGATGGAAAAGCGACGACGGCGCCTTCGGCGCGAGGGCGTCCGACGCGACGATCTCCGCGACCGCGCGGCCGGGTCCGCCCCAGATCCGGCGGACCTGCCGGAAATGATCGCCGAACTGGTAGCCGGCTTCGAGCACACCGCGGTAGAACTCGTCGTGCTCCACAGGACCGGTCAGGCCTTGGTGAAGCGACTGCACGGAGACTGGAGTGCGTTCTTTCGCGGGCAGCTTCACCAGCCGGCCGCGCGCATGGCGCTCCCATTTCTCCTGGCTCTTCTGGCCGCTGCGAATTGCGAAGCTTTTTTCCGCCTCGTCATAGACCGTCTGGAGATAGGGCAGGTTCTCCGGCGAGACGATCAGCGCGCGCTCGATCTCGACATCCTCGACGGCGTAAGCTTCCTCGGGATGCAGGTGATGCGCCAGCGTCAGGCCCATCTCGACAAAGGCCGCGGCCGGCATGACGATGCTGTTCCAGATACGGTGATCGTCGAGCCAGTCGAGCCGGCGCGGATCGGGCAGCGATTCCCACATCGCGACCGAACCGGGCTGACGCCAGCCGAGCAGCGGCGAGATTTCAGGCGATAGACGAAGCTGCGCCGTCTCCGCGGCTTCAGTCCAGAAGGTTTTCCGGTTCCACGGATAAGACGGCAGGCGGACGAAACGTCCGTTGCTTTGCACCAGCGCAGCCCAATCAAGCTCGACACCGCCGATATGCAGCTTCGCGACATTGGCAAGGAGTTCGGCGGAATCGTCCTGATTGCGGCGAAGCGTATGCGCGACAGTCGCGCTCGCCTTCATCGCCGAGACGGTTTCGGTGATGCTGTTGATATGCGAGGCGTGCGGTCCGATTTCGAGGAAAATCTCCGTGCCGAGATCGATGCAGGCGCGGATACCCCTTTCGAACCGCACCGGCTCGCGGACATTGCGCCACCAGTAGGCGGCGTCGATGCCGGCGCCTGCGAAGGCCTCGCCAGTGACGGTCGAAATGAACTGCACATCGCCCTCGCGCGGCGCAATGGCTGCGAGCGACGCCAGCAGGTCGTCGCGGATCGGCTCCATCTGGCCAGTGTGGAAGGCGTAGTTGATCGGCAGCTTGCGAACGAACACGCCGTCTTTCTCCAGCGCGGAGAGCACGCGAGAAAGAGCGTCGTTCTCGCCGGCGATCGTCACCATCGAGGCGCTGTTGATCGCCGCCACGTCGAGGCCGGGTTCTTCCGAGATCATCAGCCGCGCCTGGCTTTCCGACAGGCCGACAGCGGCCATGCCGCCCTGTCCCGCCGTCGTGTGCTGGAGACGGCTGCGATGGAAGATGACCCGCACCGCATCCTCGAACGACAGCGCGCCTGAAGCATGAGCTGCGGCGACCTCGCCGACGCTGTGGCCGACGACACCCGCAGGCGTGACGCCCCACGATTGCAGAAGCCGCGTCAGGCCAAGTTGGATCGCGAAGATCGCTGGCTGCGCAATGTCCGTCCGGTCGATGTTGGACTCGTCCTCGGGGCGCTGCAGCTCTTCGAGCAGCGACCAGTCGGCCATCGTCCGAATGATGGCGTCGATCTCGGTGACCGCGTCGCGAAAGATCGGCTCGCGCGCCAGCAAGTCGCGTCCCATGCGCCACCACTGACCACCCTGTCCCGAATAGACGAACGTGATGCGCGGCTCCGTTTCCGGTCCGCTGCCGGCGACGATGCCGGACGTCTCGCCATTGGACGACAGCCAAGCGTCTATGCGCGCCAGGAGTTCCGCGACATCGCGTCCGATGAAGACGAGACGGTGTGGATGATGCTCGCGCCGCGCCCCCGCGTTGAAGCAGACGTCCCGCGCTTCGTGAGTCTTCGCCGCGAGCAGCCTGCGATACTTCTGCACCAGCAATTTCAGCGCCGTCTCGTCGCGCGCAGAGAGCGTCAGAACGAGCGGGCGGTCGGCGGTTACTTCAACGGGTGCCGGTTCGCGCGCCGGCGGCGCCTGCTCGAGCACAACGTGCGCGTTGGACCCGCCGAAGCCGAAAGAATTCACGCCGACAACCGGCAGATCGCCATTCGCGGCGAGCGGCTCGGCCTCGGTGACGATGCGGATATTGTGCGCCTCGAACGGAATGCTCGGATTGGGCGTGACAAAATTCTGGTTCGGCGGGATGATGCCCTTGTCGAGAATGAGTGCGGCCTTCACCACGCCGACGGCGCCGGCGGCCGATTCCAGATGGCCGGTGTTGGACTTCGCCGAGCCGATGCGGAAGCGTGCGCTGCCTGAAGCGCGATCGACCGCCATGACGGACGAGATCGCGCCGGCCTCGATCGGGTCGCCGACCGGCGTGCCAGTACCATGGGCTTCGACATAAGCGATGCGCGTCGGATCGATGCCGGCCTTCTGATAGGCGCCGCGCATCAGCGCTTCCTGCGATGCCTGGCCGGGCACCAGCATCGAAGACGTGCGGCCATCCTGATTGGCGGCCGTCGATCGGATCGTCGCGTAGATGCGATCCCCATCGGCCTGGGCTTTCGACAGCCGCTTCAGGAAGATCAGCCCGGCGCCCTCGGCGCGCGCGAAGCCGTTGGCGCGCGCATCGAAGGCGAAACACTCGCCATCGGGCGACAGCATGCCCGCCTTGGAGAAGCCGATCGTGCCATCTGGTGCGAGCAGCGCGTTGACGCCGCCGGCGATCGCCATGTCGCATTCGCCCGTCCAGATCGACGTGCAGGCCTGGTGGATCGCAACGAGCGCCGACGCACACGCCGCGTCGACCGACACGCTTTGGCCGCGCAGGTCGAACTGATAGGAGATGCGGTTCGAGGCGATCGACAGCGCAACGCCGCTCGACGTGTGAACGTCGGTGCCAAAGGTGTTGCGTGTCTGCAGCGTGCCGTATTCGTAAGCCGAGATGCCGACGAAAACGCCGGTCTGCGTGCCGCGCAAATGCTTCGCCGGAATGCCCGCGTCTTCGAGCGTCTCGTAGGCAACCTCGAGCAGCCAGCGCTGCTGCGGGTCCATGCGCACCGCCTCGCGCGGCGAGATGTTGAAGAAGCCGGCGTCGAAGCGATCATGGTGATCGAGGTAGCCGCCGCGCGTGGTGATCACGCGGCCCGGCGCATTGCGATCGTCGTCGTAATAGCGCTGGGCATTCCAGCGATCGGCGGGCACTTCGCGCAACGCCGAGCGCTTCTCGATCATCAGGGTCCAGAACGCTTCCGGATCGTTCGCGTTGCCGGGAAAGCGGCAGCCGATCCCGACAATCGCCAGCGGCTCGTTGTTCTTGACGGTCATGCCGCTGTCCTTCTGTCGGACGTCAGCGGATGAGCGGCAAGATCAGCACGGCTGCACTCAAATGCGGGAAGCTGCGCATATCGATCTCGCACGGCGAACGGAACGGCCCGGACGATCTGCACCAGAAGGATACGCAGCGCCATGCAAACGACTCTCCAACCGGACCGGCTGCTCCCAGTCCTGCCCCTTCGAATGGCAGAGTGCGGTCGCGGCTCTGGCCTGTCAACCTTGGATGGCGGCGGTGGCGACTGGCTGCGGCGCGACGCGCGTGAAGAAGGAAACGATGTCGTCGAGGATCGGCAGCCTGGCCTGCAGCGGCTCACCGAGCGCGAGGATCGGGCGGGCATGCCCGGCGCCCTTGTAGTAAATCGTCTCGACCTGCTTGCCGTTCTGGCGAAGCACCTCCGCCATCGTCTGCGCATGGCGGGGGCGTACGAGTTTGTCCGCGCTCCCCTGCAGGAGCAGGATCGGCGGCGTTGCGCTTTCCGCGGTCACCCGGTTGATCGGCTGCGTCGGAGCGAAATCCTTCGTGCCGGCGAAGGCTTCCAGCGTGATGTTGGTGGAGAGCGGCTTGAAATCGTAGGGGCCGGAGATCGCGGCCAGGCCCTTGATGACGGATGGCGACAGGCCTTCGGCAGCGAGGAATTCCGGCGCGAGCGTCACCATCATCGCATTGTAGGCGCCGGCCGAATGGCCGACGAGGAAAAGCCGCTGCGGATCGCCGCCATAGCGCGGCGCCATGCGATGCGCGAAGGCAACCGCCTTGGCGGTGTCCTCGACGAAGGCGGGGTAGCGGACCTTAGGCACCAGCCGGTAGTCGGCGACGATGGTGACGAAGCCGCGCCGCGAAAAGGCCTCGCCGACGAAGGCGTAGTCGGCCTTCGAGCCGGTGCTCCACTTGCCGCCGTAGAAGAAGACGATCACCGGCGCGGCCCCGTCAGCGTTCGCCGGCAAGAAGATATCCGCCTTCTGCCGCGCGTCCGGACCGTAGGCGACATCCTCGACGACGACCTCGCCGGCATCACCCTGTGCGGCGAACTCGTTGTAGACGGAGATGCCCGAGCAGCCGGCGAGCGGGAGCGTGGCGCCAAACGCCAGCGTCAGTGCTGCCAGGGATCGGCCGAACCAAATCATCGCGCACTTATAAAAACGAAGCCGGTGAAAAAGCGAGTCCTAATACAGTGCCCTTCGCCTGTATTACTTTGATATGGATCGTGAGCGACAGAATAGATGGCCGCTCAGGCCACCGCCTGCTTCCGGTCTGCGTCGAGCCAGTGTTCGAGGAAATATGGCAGCTGCTTGTGCCACCACGGCCAGTCGTGCGAGGCGTCCTCGCCCCAGAAATCGACCCAGGCCGGAATGCCTTTTGAGGCGAGCACATTTTCGAGCTCATGCGTGTCGGCGATCATCGGCCCTTCATGCGCGCCGCGGCCGACGCAGAAGGTCATCCGCAGCCCGCGAATCTTCGCCAGCAGGCGCTCGTCTTCGAGATTGGCGAGATAGTGAACGGGCGAATTGAAATAGATCTGTCCGTCCAGCGCGCCACCAAAAAAGTCAGCCGCGGAATAGACGCCCGACAAAGCGATGCAGCCGGCGGCGAGTTCGGGAAAACGGAAGGTGAAGTTTGACGAATGGAACGCGCCCATCGAGCACCCGGAAAAGATCGGCTTCAGTTCGGCGCCGCCATTCGAGGCGCGCGCCAGCCCGAGCATCTCCGGCAGCGCTTCCTCGCGGATGTAGCGGAACCAGGCTTCGTGGCGCGCGATGCGCTGCTCCGGATTGCCGCCGCGATTGGTGAAGGTCTCGCCGTCGATTGAGTCGACGGTGAAGATTTGCACCTCGCCACGCTCGATGAAGGGCGCGAGCGCGTTGATCGTGCCGGTGTCCTCATACTGGAAGAAGCGGCCGTTCGAGGTTGGCCACATGACGATCGGCCGCCCGGCATGGCCGTAACGCTTCGTCTCCATGTCACGGCCGAGGTTTTTGCTCGCAGCCTTCCGGTATTCAACCTGCATCGTCACTCCGCTTCCGCGTGGATGAAATTCACCGCCTCGCGCAGCGCCGCCTTGTCGGCATGGCGCATCTGGTAGGCGTAATTGCCCATCGCCTTGGAGAAGATTTTCTCGATCCGCTGATGGTGCCTGATCTTGTCGCCGTGGGCGGCTAGCACGTCCTCATGGCTGTGGCGATAGCGGATTCTGTCCTTTCGGGAGGCGTAGGCGGCATAATATGTCCCGGTCTTCGGCCCGT
>Ga0335075_10001390_pt1 | contig 40110 bp, 36 predicted proteins | sample Lox_Sample_24_FD_206723 | JGI IMG/M metagenome (GOLD analysis project Ga0335075, IMG submission 206723) | Soil microbial communities from Loxahatchee National Wildlife Refuge, Florida, United States - Lox_Sample_2.4 | ecosystem: Environmental > Terrestrial > Soil > Wetlands | place: USA...
TTTCGTTGAGGTCGTGCATCCCGTCGCGCGGATCCCAGTTGTTGATGACCACGGTGTAGGGAATCCCGCGGGGCTCGATCACTTTGGTGATGGTGCGCGCGGTCGGGTCGAAGCTCAGCGGCTCGGACTCGATCGGGACGATGACGCGGTCGGCGACGTCAAGCACCACCCGCAGCGCATCGGCGGCCGGGCCGCGGCCGAGCGGATCGGCGGTGTCGTCGCCGGCCTGCAGGTCGATCCATCCGGGGGTGTCGACGTAGACGTGCGCGATGCCGGGCAGTTCGCCGAGCCGCTTAAGCCCGTCGAGGTCGTCGTGGGCCTGCACGATGTGGAACGGCAGATCATCGATGCGCGCGGCCCACCAGATCGCTGAGCCCTGCGGGTCCACCGACACCGCGGCGACCGGCGAGCTGGCCTCGGGATCGTCGTCGTGGTTGAGGACATCGGCGGTGACGGCGGCCAAGTTGACCGCGATCGTGCTTTTGCCGACGCCGCCCTTTTGATTGAGAACGACATGAACAGCCATGAAATGGCCTTTCCGTATGCTTCCCCCGCTAAGCCGGGGTACTTCGGATGAGACAGCCGCAGTCTACGGTGCCGGTGTGTGACTGTCGCCTCGACACGCGCAGGTCGCGGCACATTGCAGCGGCCTGGCGATATTGCGGCAAATCGGCCGACCCGGGTCCGGTGCCAGGCGATGGCGGTGAAGGCCCAGTTGACGGTCCACTGGCTCGGCGCCGGTGAATTAACCGCGGTTAAGTGGCAAACGATTCGATCTCGCGCGGGCCGGTCGATCTCCGTGTACTGCAACCACTCCCCTAGTTCGACCGTCCCCGTGCGGTGCTCGGAAATTGCCGGGCCGCGGCGCCGCCGTGGCATGCCACAATCAGCAGATGCCTACCGCCACAGACCTCTTCGGGGTCGCCGCAATGGTGGCGCTCATGGCGCTGTTCGTCCTATTTGCGTTCTGGCAGTTCCGGCGGATACGAGATGGCCGCATGGACCCACCCATCGGTCCGGAATGGTCGCGCCCGCCCTCACCACCGTCGGGGATCCGCTGGGGCAACGACCAGCCACTTAGTGACATCGAGGACAGCCATGTGGGGCGGCCATTCCCGCCGGCCGGAGATAGCAGCCCGTAGCGTGTCCGGTCGGTACGCGATCTGGCGTGGACGTGTCATAGCAAGCGGCGCCTATCCGTCAGTGAAATACTGATGGGGTGGCCACCCGACCCCAGGTGCATCGGCACGAACTGGGGTCGGCCATTGAAAGGATCGCACGTCGGAGGGTAAAAGTCGACGACCGCAACCGGGAGAAGTTGCCCGATTCGTCCGACTCCGATCCCCGCGAAGTGCTCGATTACCTGCGGAAATACAGCGGGGCCGGCATCCCGCTGTGGGTGCTGCAGGCCGACGTGTGCGACGCGCTCACCCTGAATAACTGGCTGTGGTGGGAGGACCGGCGCCGGGAGTTGCACTTCCTGAGAGCCGGCCGCGATCGCGGCCTGTTTCTCTCCCAACTCGGGGCCCAGGTGGGTGTCGGCAAACAAGGAGTGCTCGACCGCATCGACCGGTTGGAGGCGTTGCTGCAATATGACCGGCCTGACGAGAAGATCTCCCGCGCGGCGCGTCGTGCCGCGCGGGAGCGGTCGCAGCGGCTGCCCGATCAAGAGGCGTGGCTGAGCGCTCGCCGCGGTGAATTGCACGCGGTCATCGCTGACGTGGTGGACCAGGCCGACCGGTTTGATGTCGAGGAGCGCGAGTGGGTCGACGAGCTGGAGATCGATGGTCGCGACGACGACCTCACTGCGTCGACGATGGTGATCCTGGGCCTGGCGACCGCGGAGCTGCGCACGGCGCCGGCGGTGCTGAGCCTGGACAGTTCCCGCCCCTATGCGGTGCATACCGTGTTGGCTCGGGCCGAGATGCTGCGCAGCCAGTTCGCGGAGCTGGGATCTCGGGCCGCGCGGTCTGAGGCATCGTGAGCGCTGCGCGCCAATAGCCGTGGCCCGGACCGGGGTCGGCACTGCTGCCCTCATGGCGAGTCCTGCAGTGGGGCCAATGGCGCGAGTCAGTTTGAACGCCCCGCCCAGTGTGGCGTCAGGTTGTCGCCGATCTCGGGATTGTTAGCGCCAGTCTCAACGATCATCGTGCGCTCCACCTCGCGGACCTCCGCATCGACGGCCGTTTCCGAACCCCACAGGACTTGCTTGCGAGCGGTGTAACCCTTGATCTGCCCGCCAAGATCGGCAGCGATCCGCGCCTTCGCGCTCGGGCTCCCGAAGTAGGTGAGACTCCCGGTCCGGTCCATGCCAACGTCGATCTTCCCGTTCGGGTAGCTGATCTTGGAGACCTGCTTGACGTCATCGGCTGTAAACATAACCGCCGCTCGAGGGCGAAGTCGCTTCACACTGATCCACTACCGGGCCATTTGGAGCCGCCGATAGGCTCAGCAACCCTGCCTGCAACGCTTGCGGTCAACTCGACTGAAGTTGAGCTGGTCTTTTTCGACAAAAAAAGACGCTTGCCGATTAACCGCGGTTAATTGGCAAACGCTGTGTGACGCCAGACCCAGGGCTGGCTGACCGACATTGGCCAACCGCCGTGGCCCCGAGATCCGACATCCGCCACTAGCCTGACCGTTGTGAAGGATGACGATGCGGGGGCGTGAATTTTTCTCTCGCATTCCCAACACGACATCAGCGAAGTTCGCCGCGTCCGCGACGCCCTGGAAGCCACGGGCACAACCCGCTGCTGTTCTTCCTGAAATGCCTCAGCGACCACTCCGAGCTTGACGATTTGATCCGGCGGGAAATCGAGGCGGCAAAATTCTTTTTGCTCTGCGACAGTCCCAACTCGCAGGCGTCCCGGTGGGTTCAGCACGAGGTTGAGCTGATCAAGTCGATGAAGGGCTAGGTGTACCGATCCATCGACCTCGCCAGCCCATGGCGGGACCAGTCGAAGCCATCGACGACCTTGCGGGGCGGGGGACTAATCTCACCGATATCGACAGTGTCAGCCTGGCCGAGCTCTCCCAAGCGATCGACCCGCCCCGGTGAGCCCGGGGCAGTCTGATGTGCGAGCTCGGCGGCTGCTGTCTCTGTGCTGACCGCACCAAGGCCGCTTGTTGCCAGCCGGTGAAACGCCCGGCCGCCGGCTTCGATGCACTCGCCTACCGTCCGGGTAATCGGCGTAGGCGCACGACTTTCCCCTTCGGCTCGTTTCGTCACAGTGATGCTGCACGGCCCGGCCTGGTCGGGACGCCCGGACCCACTAGCTGGCGGCGCAGCAGATCACCGCGTCACCTGATCACTCGGTGATCGGGTGACCGACATCGCCGCACCCCCGCCCATTCCGCGGTCGCTGCATCGCTCGATCACTGAATCACACCGTTGCCAAGTGTTCGCGTCGCTGCATCACCGGGTGATCCGGCAACTGCATTACTGGGTGACCCGGTCGCGCTGTGGCGCGGTGGCCGAGTGATCGGGTTGCCGCATCGCGGGATCACAGTGTCACGCAATGGTCGAGTGATTCGATGACGAGATCACCTCGCGATGGTGTTACCCGCTGATTCCGTCACGCCCGTCGCGCGGTGGCGAGATCACCAGATCATCGTGTCGCGCGGTCGCGGCGTGACCGCAAAACTCGATCACCGGGTCGCGCGATGACACGGCGACGGCATCACCGCATCGCAGGATCACGCGGTGCCGTGATCACCGGGTGGCCGGATCGCAAGGTCACCGTGTGATCACGTCATCTCGACACACCATCGCCGCGCCACCGGAACACCCGATGACCCTGCTGTAATTATTGTGAACATAGTTGAAGGAGTGACTGCAGTGAAAGCAGAAGTGATTGCGATCGCCAATCACAAGGGCGGGGTGGGCAAGTCGTTTTCGGCGGTGAACCTGGCCGCCGGCATGGCCCGCGGAGGGTGGCGCACCCTGCTGGTCGATTGCGACCCGCAGGGCAACTCCACGTCGATGTTCGATCCCGACGACGACGTGGAGTTCGACATCTACGACCTGATCGCCGACTCCACCGCGATCGACAAGGTCATCCGCAAGACCCGGGTGGACCACCTCGAACTGGTGCCCTCGACACTGGCGGTCGCCAAGCTGGACATGGAACTGGTCACCATGCATCGCCGTGAGGAACAACTCGCAATGGCGTTGCAGCCGGTCTACTCGTCTTACGACGCGATCGTGCTCGACCTGTCGCCGAACCTGGGGCAGCTGGTGATCACCGCGCTTAACGCCGCCGACTGGTTCATCGTGCCGACCGATGCCAGCAAGTGGGGCAGGCGGGGGGTCAACATGTTCCTGGAGTGGTCACGAACGCTGCGCCAGCACCAGGTGCTGTCGGCGACATTCCTGGGTGTGCTGCTGACCAAGTACGAGTCGCAGACCCTGATCAGTCGCGAGACCCTGCACGCGCTGCGCAAGGACGGCCTGCCGATCTTCGACACCATGATCCCCAAGCGCACCGCCGCGGAGCGCATGGTCAGCGAGCAGGTGGTGCTGGGTGACCCGGAAGCCGATCCGGATCTGGCCCAGGCGTATGCGAATTTCACCGTTGAGGTCATGACCCTCGTCGATGAGGGCCGACGGAATCGAGGGAAGCACCATGCCTAAGAAGGACACCACCGCCGCTGTGCTCGGCATGTTGTCGACCGCCGGGGCTCAGACTCGTGGGGTGCCCGACGCCAGCAAGACCGTCGTAGAGGCTGCCGCCGCGCCACCGGCTGTCACAGTGACGGAAGACCTGCCGGCGTCGGTAAGCACGCTTCCCACCCCGCCTCGGCCCATCGCAGCGCCCGAACCGGAGGCGCCGCGCACGTTGCGGCTGCGCCCGGCCACCGCGCAGCGGCTGCGGCAGGCGTGGCTGGAGGCCAAACGCGACGACGTCCTGCTCACCGCCCAGGATTTCGCGTCCGAGCTGGTCGACGAAGCGCTGTTGCGGCGCAGGCGATTACCGGCCGCGCACAATTAACCGCGGTTAAGTCGTTAGGCGCTTTGCGCATCGTCGCGCAGCTCGGTGAGCCATCCGTCGCGGTCCAATAGCACCCACCGGGTTGCGCGCCACAAGAACGGCACCACCGCGGGGTCGCGGCCGGGATTGACCCGGTAACCGGATCGGGTGGCCAGCTGCGGCTGCAGACCTGCCACGATGTCGGCGCATTCCCGGCATGTAGCGAAAACCTCTGCGGGAGAGCAGTTTTCTGGCACCGCTCGGCCGGGGGAGCGGTGCTGGAGGCTGTCAAAGCCGTACTGGCAGCCTTGGGCGAGGACCTCACAATGGCCGCTGCTGCGGGCGAGCACCGCGGCGTTGACTGAGCGGGCAGGGTGGGCTGCGCGCGGCCTGCGTAACGGCGCCGGGGGTGGGGGATCGGGATCGGTTGACCCGCCTGCGATCGACGGCGGTCGGTCCGCGGGCGAAGAGTCCTTGGTGGCAATGGCTTTCAGGTACGGCGCGGCCTCGGCGTGCCGGCCGTCGATCCACACGCCGGCCCACATCCCCCAGGAGGCAGCGCAGCTCAACGCTTCGCGGGCGCACCATCGCCGCGCCCCACATGCCAGGCACCCGGCCAGCGCGTCGTGGCGATCGTGTGGGTCGAACCAGCGCTCCGGATCGCGTTGGCAGCCAAGGACCTTCGGTGGGGGAGGGGCCCCGGTCATCAGGACTCACCCGGGTCGGGGTCGTGGTAGCGGCGGCGTCGGACCCGGTCCTGGATGTCCCGCAGCGCTTTTCGCGCGGCTTCGCGCCCGGGGCCGGCCAGCGCGGCGCGGCCGGCTTCGCGGGCCAGCCGGTTGGCGTCGCGCGCGGCGAGCTGCGCGGTGACCCGCGCCCGGGCTTGGGCGAGCTCGTCGCGTTCGCGTGCCACCTCGTAGGCCGCGGGCCGGTTGGTCAGATCGCCGTGTGATGCCAGCATCGCAGCGAGCAATCCGATTGGCTTGTGCGGACTTTCGGGTAGCCAGTGCCCGGTGCCCACCCAGTCGCGGATCAGCGTGTTGACATCGCGCGGGGTCCAGCCGTGTCGGGCGGGGCCGGCCAGGATCGGCGCCCATGGCGTGCCGGTGCGGTAGCGACGCGCCCACGGCGGGCTTTGCTGGTCGCGGATCCACTTGTTTGCCAGCGCGACAGCCCGGGCATCCGGGCTTGGGCGCCGCGCAGCGGCGCTGCTACCGGCGCTGTGGCGCCGGGTGCGGGTAGTGAGGAGTGATTTAGGTGAGGTTTTCAGGGGTAACTGAGACCCTCCGGGATGGGGTGACAGCGACTGAATCCGGCAGTCGTGCAGCACCCACACCGATGCCCAGCCGCGGCCCCTATCCCCAACCCGCCAGCTGGCGAACCGCTCAGCCTTGGTGCGCTGCCGGCCTCGCATCACCTCGGTCGCCACCCCCAGTAACCGCAGCGCGGTGGAGGCGCGCTGCACGGTGCGCACCGACAGCCCGGTGATCTCGGCCAGCCGGGCGTTGGTCGGGCGGCAGTTGCGTCCGGTGCGGTGCTCGGCGAAGGATGCACGCGCCTCGGCCACCGCGACAAGGCTTTTCACGCTGACCGGGTTGTTGGGCATCACCGGCCGCACGTCGCTGTCGTAGCGCAGCGCATAGGCCGTCGGCACGGTGGATTGCGCCCAGCGCTGCGCCCGGCCGCTCCAGCATGGGACGGCGGCCCAACCGGCGTCGACCTCCAACACGATGCGCGGTAGGCGGTCGAAGCAGTGCCCGCCGGCACGCTGGATCCAGATCGGCGCGGTGCGGGCGGCGCCACGGCGCCGCGAGGTGCGGCTGCTGCCGCGGTAGGGGTGGACGATGAAGTGGGTGGGTCCACGGGACGCGGTAACTAGACCGTGCGCGGGGTGTGCGCTACCGTGGAATGCGTCTTTCATGACGATTCCCTTCAAGGTGGGGGTTTTCGCGAAAGCACCCATTCGGTTCGAGTTGCAGCTCGAACCGGCCGCCCTCGGCCTCCGGGCCGGGGGCTTAGCCGTTCTAGGCGCTAGCGCGTGCGATGTATGTAGTTGAGGGGGTTGGGGTTTGGATGAGGCCGGCGCACTGGGCCGGCTGCGGTCCTTTCGTTCGGGACGAGAACTTCCTGCCTCCGGCGGATATCCGCCGGGTATTTCAAGGCGGATATCCGCCTTGTCGTCAGGATGCCGTACCGCACTCTAAATGCCGGGGTGACACGCCGTAACAGCTGTCACAACCGTCACGGCTGACTCACCCCGCGATAAGCCTCGATGGGACGGGCTTGCGTCCGCGTCCGGCTCAGGGCGAGCCACGGCACGACGGCGCGGGCGGTGTGTTCATCGCCAAACCCGTTGGTCGCCATCAGTGTCGGGCCATCTCGCAGCACGCCTGCCTTTGGCGCGCCAGGCGCAGCGCAGTCCACCTCCGCCGATTGGCGGGCCACAGACGCCGCTACGGCGCTGCGGGCAGCCACAGGTAGCGCGCTCGACAGCGGCGCGCAGCGAGGGGTGCGCCGGGCGGTCAAGGACGATCGTGCCAGTGAGACCGTGGTAGCGGTACTGGCCGGCACCGATGCCGAACACCGCGAGTTCACCAGCCAGGCAGGGTAATTCGTCGACCGGCAGCGTGTTGAGCACGGGGCTCACCAATCCGGCTGGTAGGCGCGCGATGTCGGTGTCGACGACGATCAGTGGGGTGCCCGTCAGCGAGACCGGCACGAACCGCACCCACCGTCGGCTCACCGTCAGGGCCGCACCGCGGGGGTCCACCAGAGCGTTGTCCGCCTGCACCGTCGCGTACAGCCAACGCAGCCCCGCCGACAGGCCGGTGTGGAGGCTGGCGAGTTCGGCGAGGCCGCGCGGCGACGATCTGGCTGCGGCACCGGACTGTTGACGCGGTGGGGCAGCGGACGTCCTCGGCAACAGGTGAACCATCTGGGCCCCGCAGCGCGTCATGGAATGTCGGGTTGGCTGGTGTAGCCGGCGTACGCGGCCAGCGACCGGAGTTGGCGTAGCGCGAAGGTGCGCCCGCGGCCCTCTCTGGGGATGTTCACCCCCGACCACATGCCGTGGGCGCCGGGGGTGTGCAGGGCCTCGTTGGCGCACACCCAACGCCGCGGGCAGCGCCGGCACAGCGCCTTCAGTTCGGGATCCTCGCCGCCGGCGTACCACCGATCCGGGTCGCGCAGACAGGGCGGGCTGGTCAACGTGTTCGGCGGAGTTAGCATCACGGTCACGTGCGCTCCTCGGGCGAGGCGATGGCAGGTTGGAGCTAACTTTAGCGCTATACCTTAATCATAACAAGCGCTAGTTTTAGTATGCGTAGGCGCAATGGCCTGGCAAACTTAATCATCTGTTTGACCAGTTGTTTTAGCCAAGCGGTAAAGGTCGACAACGCAGGGTGGCGCGATTTCGGCCGTTAAACTGACCCGATGAGCGAAGAGGCGGGCGCGCTCGGCATCAGCCGCGCCGGGGCCGAGTTCGCTGCCCGCCGCCGCGAATTAGGTATCTCGCAAAGGAAACTCGCAAGCATGAAGGTGATCACACCGCCGGCGTTGATCGCTTTTGAGAAGGGTCGCGCCTGGCCGCGCGAACGTACCCGGACGATGCTGGAGGAGGCGGTGCAATGGCCCGCCGGATCGTTAGCGAGGCTGCGTGCGGGGGGCACCGTCTCCTTTACCGGGCCCGCCGACGCCCCCGATTCCGCGGTAGATCAGACGCCGGTGATCGCCGGGGCGGTGAACGTGGCACTGAGCGCGGTGACCAGCGCGATCGCGGGGTTGCCCGACGACGACGACCCGCAGTTCCCGGTGCGGGCCCGGTCGGTGTTGGCCGACCTGCGCCAGCTGGAAGCCATCACCGCCCAGGCGGTGCGCAGCAGCCAGGGATCGGCGGGCGTCATCAGGACATTGGCGGTGATCCGCACCCGTTACGACGCGTTGATGACCCGGGCGGCCGCCAGGACCGATGCGACGCCGGGGCAGCGGCTCTACATCGCCCGCCGGGAGGCCAACCTGTCGGTGGACGAAGCGGCGGCCGCGATGGCGACCGCGCCGGAAGTCGTGTCGGCCGCCGAAAGCGAGAAACCGGTGAGCGCCGACGATCTGCAGCGCATTGAAGCGCTGATCGACACTCTTCGCGGATAATGGGCTGATGATGCTGGGCGACATTGCCGCACGGGTGAGCGAGGTGCTCGTCCGGGCCGAATCGTTGTTCGCGGTGCCCGAAGACGCCGCGGCCGCCGACCAGCTGGGCCGGGCCGCCGACGCCAACCGGGCGCTGGGTGGGCGTACCTCGGAGCTCTCCGGTGCCGCGGCGACCGCGCACCGTCAGCTCGTCGATCAGTCGGCCGCGGACTTGAGCGCGGCGGCCGACGCTGATGATCAACTGGCTGCACAGCTCACCGCGGCGGCCGCCCGCCATCATCGCGGTCACGCGCGGGCACGCGATTTGCGCGCGGACGCGGCGGCGGTGGTTGACCGGTTCGCGGTGCTATCCGGCACGGGCACAGGCGAATTAGCGGTACTCAAGGCGTTACGTGCGGGGGTGTCGGGGATGCAGCAGCTGCTTGCCGAGCATGCGGGCCAATCGTCGGCCGCGGCGGCCCAGATCCGGGCGGTGGATTACCGCCGATAGCACGTGAGCCCCGCCTAAACGTCAAGATTGCGGCTGATTTTCTCGGCTACTCTGTAAGCAGCGAGCGGATCGACCGCCCCTAACACCTTCAGTGGCTCGACCCACGGCAGTCCGATCCATGCCTTCGCCAACACGCGCACGGCCATATTTTCCAGCCCGATGGCGGCAAGTCGTTCAGCAACACTCACCAGTTGTGAGGCCGTAGGTCTCTTACTGATGCTGCGCGCGATGTCGTCGACGCGATCGTCGTATCCGGCTCTGGCCATTACTTCGATAACCGAGCAAAGCGTTTTTTCATCCCACAAGATTCCAATCAGCGCCTCTGCGCGATCGGCGAGTTCGACTGCGTGGGTGATGTTTCCCGCTTCGGCCTCGATCTTGCCGATCGCAGCCATCGCCCGCGCTCGGAACGAGTCTTCGGTAATGGTATCGGCGATCGCTTCGGCGCGGTCGACGTGGCCGCCTTGGGCCACAGCTTCTACGATGCCACTCAACGTCTGGCCTTGGCCTACTCCGTAGTAGCTGGCGGGGAGGGTGTAGGCGATCGTTTCGGCTAGATTGAAGAGTTCGGTCGCATGGTGAGGGTCGCCGGCTTGCGCGACGATTTGACCGATCACCCGTAGCGCCTCAGCCCGGTCGTAGTCAGAACTCAAGGTGTCGACAAGCGTTTCGGCGCGGTCGATCTCGCCGCTCCGAGCGACTGTTTCGACGATCGCCCTGAGCGCCTCGGCCCGATAGTGGCCATCAACAATGGTGCGGGCGATCGTTTCGGCGCTGTCGATCTCGCCGCACCGAGCCGCTGTTTCGGCGATCACCTTCGCCGCTACCACTTCGTAACCGTCGTCTGTGATGCTCTGGATAATCGCTTGGGCGCGGTCGATCTCGCCGGTTTGCGCCACTGTGTTGGCAATCATGACCAGGGCTCGGCCTCGCCGGTGGTCGATCGTGATGGTGTGGGCAAGGCCTACGGCCCGATTGAAAAGTTCGATCCCGCGGTGAAGGTCGCCCACCTCGACCGCTGCACTACCTATTGCCGCAAGTGGCAGTGCCCAGGAGCTGCCCTCCGCGGCGGTGATCGTGTCTGCGAGGCGTTCGGCGCGGCTGCTCAGCTCCCTCGACCGGTCGGTGTCTCCGGCCCGAAACGCCAATCGAGCGATTAAAGCCAGCACTCCCGCCTTCTCGTAGCCGTCGATGATGGTGTCGATAATCGTTTCGGCGCGGTCGATCTCGCCGGCGTGCGCTATTGTGTGGGCGATCGTAGCCAGTGCCGTGGACCGTTCGTGGTTGTCGGTGATGGCTCGGGCGACGGCTTGCGCGTAATCGATCTCACCAGATTGCACTGCGATTCCCGCGAGTGTGATCAACGCCCGCGTTTCGTAATCATCCTGACTTATTAGGCGGTTCAGCCCCGCGTCGGCTAAAACAGTGAGCTGCTGGGCGCGATCGATGTCTCCGCTCACAACCACCGTTTTGGCGATCAGGCTCAGCGCCTCGGCTCGGCGGCGATCGTCGGTGATGGTAAGGGCGATCGCTTCAGCACGGTCGACGTCACCGACCCCCGCCACGACGTTCGCGATCGCGCTCAGCGCCTCCGCCCGATAGGACTCAGCGGGAATCGTGTTGGCGACACATTCGGCCCGGTCGATGTCCCCGCTTCGGGCCACTGTTTTGGCGATCAGGCCCAGCGCCTCGGCTCGGCGGCGACCGTCGGTGATGGTAAGGGCGATCGCTTCAGCACGGTCGACGTCACCGACCCCCGCCACGACGTTCGCGATCCCGCTCAGGGCCCTGGCTCGGTAGGAGCCCTCGCGGATGGTTTGGGCGATTTTGCGTGCCTGATCGATGTCGCCGGTGCGCGCAACGATTTCAACGACCGTGCTCAGAGCATTGGCTTGGTGGCTGTCGTCGCTGATGGCGTGAGCGATCGTTTCGGCGCGGTCAATGTCGCCGATTTTGGCGGCTGCTTCAGCGATCGCCGCCACTGCCCAGGAGTTGCCCTCGGCGTTGGCGAGGCGTTCGGCACGATCTATGAGTTCGGTGCCGTGTTGAAGGTCTCCCGTTTGGGCGATGATAGGACCGATCGTGGCCAGCGCGCGGGCCTTTTGGAAGCGTTTAGTGATGGTAGAGGCGATTGTTTCGGCGCGGTCGATCTCCCCGCTTAGGGCCACCGTTTGCGCGATCGCCTGTAGCGCATCGGCCCGGTAACTGTCATCAACAATGGTGTGGGCCATCGTTATGGCGCGGTCAATGTCGCCGTTCCGGGCCACCGTGTTGGCGATCGCGATCAACGCCTGAGCCTGGTTGATTTCGGCGAACGATCTCCACGGCCGAGCAACGTCGGTAATGGTAGAGGCGATCGTTACGGCGCGGTCGACGTCCCCGCTGTAGGCCACGATTTGAGCGATCTGGCTTAACTCGTCGGCTTGGCGGTCCTCGTCGGTGATGGTGAGGGCAAGCTCTTCGGCCCAGTCGACAAACCCGGTCCGGGCCAAGGCGGAACATACGGTCGCCAGCGCCCCCGAACGTGTTAAGCCATCCGCTTTCGATTGCGCTGCAGCTACCGCGCGGTTGATCTTCCCGAGGTGAACCCACGCGGTGAGGAGTTCATTTGGGACGTTGTCGTTGCGGATCGTGAGCTGGTGACGTTGGCGTGCCAGCAAGCAGATCTTGGCAAGGTCGGGGTACGGCTCGTCCGCGAGAAGCTCGAGAGCGACGGAGATTTCGTTGATTGCCGCCGCGTCGCCAGCGGTGCGCTCGAAAAGTCGCTCGTGTCGGCGGGTGTCTGTGGCCAGCGCGTACAGTCGGTCGCTGTCCTGGAGTTCTTTAAGGAGCTCGGGATATTCCAGCAGCAAGTAAGTGGGCGACGTGGCGGGCCACTGGTCGGCGCCATACTGTTGCGCCCAGGCGTGGATCTTCTCGCGGTAGTCGGCTAGTTCACGACCGAGTTCGTCGACGGCGAGGCGGGTCAGTTCTTGGTGAGCGAGGACATACCCGACATCGCCCGGCTGGAACACTGCGTTGGAGAACGCGTGTGGACTCAACGAACGCCCGGCCTCGCTGGCCAAGAAGCTCTTGACTTCCGATTGTGGTTGGTTGCAGAGTGCGGCGAGGTCCTTGACGGTCAGTCCACCGCGTGCGGCAGTGATAAAGCCGACGAGGCGTCGGTGCACTTTCCTGTTCTTGCCGGTCAAGAGGCCCTGCAGTTCCCGTTCGGCTTTGTCACCGATCCCACGGGCATACGGGGACGGCGTCAGCACGGTCTTTGGCCAGTCACCTAAGGGATGGCTGGCCTCGATATCGGTCGGAACGCGAGCTTTGTCCCGGCTGGCCAGGATGATTCTCAGCGCCGGGTAGTCGGGCTTGGGCAGCTGGGAGACGATGCTGGGCGATCCCACGTCCTCGTCGAGCCCATCGATGATCAACGTGAGTGGTCGGCGGTTGTCGGCGGCTTGCTGAGCGGCCGCATTCAGCTGTTGTTGATACAGATTCTGTTTGGCCGGCCCCTCCCAGCCGGCTGGCAATGTGTCGCCGGTTAGCACCGCCAGCTGCGGCAGCACGTTGTACAGGTAACCATCGAGGCTGTTTTCGATAGCGACTCCAGCGCGGATGAAAAAGCACACCACGTCGACGTTGTCAGGGGGGTGCATGGCAAACCAGGCGAGCAGGCCGGTCTTGCCTGCCCATGGCCCGGCCTGCCACCACAAATATGGGCGGTCCCCGCGGCAGAAATTGGCCAAGGCGGCGAGTTCGTCGTCACGGCCCACTAACTCGTTGGGGACCAACCGACTAACGGTGACGCGATAGCCCTCGGCCAGCGCGGCCGCCTGCATCCCCAACGCCCCGTAGTAATTGATGCTGGGGCCGATGGTGAGGTTTCCCCCGGTGGATACGTGGCTGATCTGCGCGGTGAGTCCGGGGTGGGGCGCCGCGCCGACTAAGGGTGGTCGGTTTTTGCGGCGGCGCCGATCCCGCTGACGTTGATCGCACCGGCGACCTTGACATCGCTGGCACGGAACGCGGTCGCGTCCCGGACGGCGAGAAGGTCGTGGAATTCGAGGCTGCCGGCTTCGACTCGGGACAGGTCGACGCCGACTGTGGCGTACACGGTACGGTCGTGGGCCACGATCGCCTCCACTAGTGCCGTGGCCGCGGCCAGCACGTCGTTGTCTTCACCGGCCCCGGCGTCAGTGAGACTTTCTGCCAGTGCACTCTGCTGCGCCTTGGAATCCGGCCTTCGTTCCAAGCCTGACGTGCTGACGTCTGGGTAACGTTGGGAGATAAGATGTTTCAAGCCGAAATAGGCGTCTTTGATCGCCTCGGCCGCGGTGTCCTTGACGCCCGCTGCAGCCCCGGCAGCGAAGGCCGCTACCACGATGGAAACAGGGTCCATATTTTTACCCCTCGCGCGAAAACCCTCATCTGATTAGCCCTTTGACCCTAGCGGCGGCGGTGGGACGAAATTCGGAAATGCCGAAAGCGCAGCCGACAATGTTCCTGCTATCGGACAGGCGGGTTGGAAGATCCAGGGCCGGGCCAAATCCACAACCGGCACGCTCTTGAGACGGCGCCGGAAAACGCGCTGACACGCCAAACGCGCAGCGGGGCGGACATTAGTCCGGCTGAATCCAGGGGTAGTCGGCTAGCTGGCGACTCGAGTAGCCCGCCGTGGCAAATTCAGCCAGCGATGATCCACCCAAGCGCTAGAGTCGGCAAGTCAAGGCTGGTCAATCGTTGGTCAGGCAGCAAAGGGGTTAGGGACATGGATCCTGTGTCGGTTGTGGTGGCGGCGCTGGCAGCCGGGGCTGCGGCGGGCCTGAAAGATACTGTGGCCGCGGCGATCAAGGACGCCTATTCCGGCTTGAAACATCTTCTCTCCAAACGCTATGCCGATGTCAGCACGTCTGGGCTGGAAAAGAAACCGGACTCGAAGCCGCAGCAGAGTGCACTGGCAGAAAGTCTCACCGACGCCGGTGCCGATAAGGATGCGGACCTGCTCGCCGCGGCCAAGGCCCTGCAGGACGCGATCAAGGCCCACGACCCCGGCGCATACGCCACGGTCGGCATCGACCTGTCCCGAGTCGAAGCCGGCAGCCTCGACATCCACGATGTGCACGCTGCCGAGGGCGCGACAGGTGTTCGTGCCAGCGATGTCAAGGTCGCCGGCGCGATGAACATCAGCCGCATCGACGCCGGAACCCAAAAACCAGAGCACCCTTAACCGGCGCGGCAGCCCACCCCGGACTCACCGCGCAGATCGACCACGTATCCACCGGGGGAAACCTCACCGTCGCGGGCCGCGACATCATTTACTACGGGGCGCCCGGGCTACAAGCGGCTGCGCTGGTGTCGGGGTATCGCGTCACGGTCGGTCGATTAGCTCCCGACGAATTATTGGACCGCGAAGACGAATTGGCCTGCCTCGCGACGTTTTGCCATGGCGATCAACCGTATTGGTGGTGGCAGGCCGGCCCCTGGTCAGGTAAAACGGGTTTGCTGGCCTGGTTTGCCCTGCACCCGCCCGACGACATCGATGCGGTGTGTTTTTTCATCCGCGCCGCCATCGACACCGAAAACAGCCTGCCCGCATACCTTTCCATCGTGCTGCCCCAGCTGGCCCTGCTCACCGGCGACCAGCTACCAGCCGACCTGGCTGGACCTGACCCAATGAACATCTATCAGGATTTACTCGCCAGGGCCGCGCAACACGCCCAGGACCGCGGTCGGCGACTGGCGTTGATCATCGACGGGCTCGACGAGGACAAAGGATCGCCCAGCATCGTCTCCCAGTTGCCCAACCACCCGCACCCGGCGCTGAGAATCATCCTAGCTAGCCGCGCGACTCCTGACGTCTTGTCTGACATCAAAGACGATCACCCGCTGCACAACTGGACCAAGACCGCGCTTAATCCGTCGCCACACGCCCGCGGAATCGGTCAGCAGGCCGAAGCCGAACTGCAACGCCTGCTGACCGGCAAGAACAAGAAAGTGCATCGACGCCTCGTCGGTTTCATCACTGTCGCACGAGGCGGACTAACCATCAAGGATCTCGCCGCACTCTCCGACCAACCACAATCGGAAGTCAAGACCTTCTTGGCCAGCGAGGCCGGGCGTTCCCTGACCCCGCACACTCTCGCCACGACATTCACATTCCTTGACGCCCCCGAGGACGTCGGATACGTCCTGGCCCACCTAGAATTGAGTCGGCTCGCCGTCGAAGAACTTGGCCCTCAACTAGCCGACTACCGCGACAAGATCCACGCGTGGGCCCAGCAATATGGCGCCGATCGCTGGCCGCCGATGACGCCAACCTATTTGCTACTGGAATACCCCGCGCTGCTCCAACAACTCCACGACTCCGGCCGCCTCTATGCGCTGGCCACAGACACGTCTCGGCGCGACCGACTCTTTGAACGTACCGGGGGCGACGCCGCCGCACTCAACGAAATCGCTATCACCCTCACGTTTCTCGTCGATCAAGCAGAACCCGACCTTGCCAACATTTGCCTGCTGGCGCGTCAACATGATCTGCTCATCAGCCGCAATGAACAGATACCGGACGAACTTCTCAGCGCTTGGGTCCACCTGGGCCACGTCAACCGCGCGTACGCCGCTGCCCAATCCAAGCCGGCCCGCGTTCGATTCGAGGCGTTGACCGTGATCGCTGAAGCGGTAGCCCAAACCGGCGACATCAACCGCGCCATCCAAATCGCCGACATGTTCAGCGACGACCGTCGAGCCGAAATGCTGAGCGCGATCGCTAAAGTCGCGGCCCGAAACGGCGATCGCTGCCGCGCAATTGAACTCACCGATCGTGCCGAAGCGATCGCCAACGCCATCACCCCCGACAACCGCAAGTTCCAGCAACTCGCCGCGGTCGCAGCCGCACGGGCCTGGGCCGGCGACATCGATCGCGCCGAAACGCTGGCCCAGGCCTTAACCGCCGACTTTCGCCGAGCCATAATGTTGATGGCGATGCCGTCGCTCGGCGGTGCGTTGAGCGCGATCTCTGAAGGAGTGGCCCATGCCGGCGGCATTGACCGCGCCGAAGCCATCGCCGACACCATTCCCGACGATGATGAGCACGCCCGGGCGCTGGCCGCTATCGCGAAGATCGCCGCCGAAGCCAACGAGATCGAGCGTGCTACCGAGCTCAGCGACCGCGCCGAAGCGATCGCCAACAACGCCGCCGCCAGCGATTACAGCAAAGCCCAGGCACTAGCCGCGGTTGCCGCGGCCATCGCCCGAACCGGCGACCTCGACCGCGCAACCAAACTCGCCGGCACCATCACCGAACCTTGGGCTTCGAGCGAAGCACATAGCGCGATCGCCGAAGCAGTGGCCCAAAGCGGCAACATCGACCGCGCAACCAAACTCGCCGGCACCATCACCGAACGGTGGGCTCAGGACAAAGCGCTCGGTGCGATCGCCGAAATCGTGGCCCAGCGCGGCGACATTGACCGCGCCGAAGCCATAGCTAACACCATCACGGACGACTACAGCTACAGCCGCGCCCGGAAACTGAGCGTGCTCGCCCAAATCACGGCCCGACGCGGCGACTTCGAGCGCGCCGAGCAGCTTGCCCGTAGCGCGACGGAGCGCCTCAACCGCTTGGTCGACGCCTATCACAAATGGGAGGCGTTAAGCGCCATCGCGAAAGGTTTGGCCGAGGCGGGCGACGCCGATCGTGCGGAAACGCTGGCCCAATCGATTACCGACGACTCGTTGCGAGGCGAGGCCGACTATTTCCGAGGTCGCGCGTCGAGCGCGATCGCTGAAGCAGTGGCCGAAACGAGGGACTTCGACGGCGCCGAAGCCATCGCCGACACCATCGTTGACAAAGACGACCACGCCCATGCGCTGGCCGCGATTGCGAAGATCGCAGCCGAAGCACACCAGATCGAGCGCGCAATTAAGATCGCCGATCGCGCCGAAGCAATCGCCAACACGATCTCCAATGCCGACGACAAATCCCAAGCGCTAGGCGTCGTTGCCGCGGCGATCGCCCGAGCCGGCGACTTCGACCGCGCAATCAGACTCACCGATCGCGTTGAAGCGGTCGCATCGGCCAGCTCTGCCGAACTCAGCAAATCGGAGGCGCTAGCAGCGGTTGCCGCCGCGATCGCCCGTACCGGTGAGCTCAACCGGGCAATTGAGCTCATCAACACCATCACCAACTTCTGGATTTGGTCCGAAGCACTAATTCCGATTGCCGAAGGCGTCGCTGAGACCGGCAATCGCGACCGCACAATCGAACTCGCCGATGGCGCCGAGGCAATCGCCAACGCCATCACGGAGGAATTTTATATATCCAGGGCACAAGCCGCGGTTGCCGCGGCATGGGGCTGGGCCGGCGATGCTGGACGCGCCGAGGCCATCGCCGGCACCATAACCGACGACGCGGACCACGCTCTGGCGCTGGCCGCTATCGCAAGGGTCGAGGCCAAAGCAGGCAGGATCGAGCGCGCAGTCCAATTCACCGACCGGGCGCGGTCGTTGGTCCCCGACGGGCTTTCGTCGACAGTCGAAGCACACTTCGCCTCGGTCGCTGAAGCGCTGGCGCGAGCGGGATGCCCCGATCGGGTCGAGGACATCGCTCGAGCCACGTTGTCGGCAACCTCGTTGGAGAAGGTCGCGAAGCAATTGGCAGCCAATGGCCACCATCAAGCTGCCGTGCGCGTGTTGGCACGAGCATGGATGTTCGTGACGTGGGGTGATCCTCTGCAAGCCTTGGTTACTGTCGATCGAAGCGCCGCTCATCGTGTGATGGGGGACATCAGCAACAACCTTTGAAGGTTGATGGGTCCGGTGTGGACTTCGGGTTACCGACCGTCGGGGTTGCGCTCCGTTCCTAGCCGACCCCTCAGACTGCGACGACGCGGATCAGACCCTCAAGCCCGGTGAAGTCTTCGGCATTTCGGCTGTAGAGATCGAGGTGGTTGGCGTGCGCCGTCGCGGCGATCAGCAGATCGGCGAATCTACTTCGCGGCTTGCGTCCTTCGTGCACCACGTCAGCGACAATGAGCCCGTAACTACGAACGGCCGCGCCGTCGAACGGGATGGGCTCCAGCCTCGATTCCGCCTCCTGCAGCCGGGCCTGGCGCTTGAGTATCTGACGAGCAGGGGCCTCACGCCGGTCGTACCCAACACGCTGCGCGAGTTGGGTTTCGATTCCCTCGAGCAAGTGCAGCGCCTCGCCGGGCTCCCCGGTCACCTGGCCACGGAACCACCCGCCCAGACGGAGGTGGCCGGTCAAGAAGATGCGGACGGGGCCGCGCAGGCGGCACCTGCTGCGGACTGGTTTTGATTGGAATCTGTGACGTCATTTGTTCGTGAATTCTGGCGTCGGTGTCAGCTCTGGAGGGTGCCGGGTGTTCGTGAATGTTGACGTCACTTGGCGTCGGGTTTGTCGCGATTGCGTTTGTCGCGATTGCAGAGTGTGTGGGCGAGTCGGTAGGAGTCGGTGCCGGTTTCGATGATGTTGCCGCCGAAGGTGATGCGGTCGACGATCGCGGCGCTTATCTCGACCTTGATCTCAAAATGAGACGTCTGAGCTGGTGCTTTATGTGGTGGACGTGTGTCTATGACGTTGAGCGGCAAGGGCCGTCCTCAACGCCCTACGATGCCCGATGTGGACGTTTACGACGCAGTACAGTCTCGGCAGTCAGTCCACGGCTTCACTGATCGCCCGGTTGCGCCTGACGTCCTTCTGCGGGTTTTGACTGCCGCCGCGTGGGCTCCATCAGGAGGCAACTTGCAGCCATGGCACATCTACGCAGTGTCTGGTGATCGACTGTCTGAACTGAAGCGGCGAGTCGCTGAGCGCGTAGCGATCGGGGATCGCGGCGACACGCTGGAAGTTGCCATCTATCCGACTCCGCTAGAAGCGCCCTACCGAGAACGTCTGGCAGATCTTGGTGAACGTAAATATGGCGCACTGGGCATTGATCGTGATGATCAGGCCGCCCGGGCCAAGGCCCGTGCTGAGAATTGGAACTGCTACGGAGCCTCCACGGCCTTGTTCTGCTATCTAGACCGCGATATGCCCCCGCCACAATGGGCGGACGCAGGCATGTATCTGCAGACGGTGATGCTTTTGCTGCGGTCAGAAGGACTACACAGCTGCCCGCAGATAGCGTGGGCGGAATATCACCGCACCGTCGCGGAAGTGATCACACCGCCGCCACAACGTATCCTGCTGTGCGGCATGTCGATTGGCTTCATCGACCCCGCTGTTCCACACCCGCGGATACCTCGCGCACCGCTTTTAGAGACAGTCACGTTCTTGCAGTAACAGGTGGCGGCGGCATCCTTGCTGGTGGCGATACCAGTCGTCGTCGATGCGCGCCGGCCCCCGCTGCACGGAGTTGCCGTGTGTGCGCTGGAGCTTCACATAGATGCAAGTCTATTCATACGTGCCGCCGGATATTTCGGCGATTCTGCGCTGGAGGCACCACGAGAAGTACACCTTATACTTCCGCTGCAAATCACGCCGGCGCCAGTCGTGCCCGCCGATCACGCGTCGGCAAGAAGCGGAGTTGCAGTGGCACGCCATGATCTCGTGTCCGTCGTAGTCGTCGAGCAGCGCGTAGTCGACGGTGAGTTCCTCGCCGGCGCTGACATCGCGCATGGCGACGTAGTCGATGTTGCTGCCCAAGCCGACGTTGGGTTCGCGGGAGTGTTGCTCGACCCGGGAGGGCTGGCGCGAGACCAAGGACGCGCTACTTGCCGGGTGTGGCGAAGACGAACAAGGCCTTGAAGGCGATCTCGATGAAATAAATCGCCTCGACCAGACCGACGGTGATCAGAAACGTTGTGAACAACCGTGATTACGCTTCGGGTTGGCGGGCAACGCTGGCGATAAACACTGGGCGGCGCCGCCCGCTCATCCACGCGGGACGTAGGTAGCACTGTGTCCCAGATGATTCGAGCGAAAGCGCAGGCGGGTCAGGCCGGCCGAGATTGTCATACCGGGAGAGCCGAGGAGGAGCTGCACCGCTTGCAGCGGATGAAAGGGTGACCGGACCTTGAGGTAGCCGTAAGCGCTCAGGTGGGCCACCTTGCCTTCGTGGTTGAAGTGCCAGACTTCGATTCCGCGCCCGCTGTTGCCGCCTACGACGAATGGGATTCGGTCATCACCTGGGAGGCCTGGCACGAGTCGTGGGTCCTCATCCCTGCATGGGAACACGGCGACATCGGCGAGATCGTGAGCCGATGGCCAACGCAGGTGAAGGCGTGCGGCTTGGCCATCGATGAACGCCCGAAACTGATCATCGGTGTCCGCCTGACCGACTTGCCCAGGACGACAATCACTCACCTGGACCGCGACATTGTGGCGGTGCACTGGTGGTGAGGGGTCTTCGACCGCCTCGACACCGAAACTCGGTTGGCGGTAGTGTCGACGCGGCGGATGAGCCCGGTGGACTCGGCGGTGATCACCGAAGTGGCGGCTTGGGATCTGCGTTGTACTGATTTCCTTGCCGAGCAGTGGGATCGGACCACCGCCGGATTGCCTTCGGCCTTAAAGCTTTACCGGGAGCAGATGCCGTGATCCCGGCAGATATCTTGCACGACGCCGACGTCGCTGCGGCATGGCGCGTCGGTGCCCCCGGTTGAACTCGAGCAAGCTTGGCAAGCGGGGTTGGTGGACCGCTGGGGGTATAGCATCCGCCAGGCGCCGCACGTTTTGGACGAGGCGGACGTCACCCAGCGTCTGTGGATTGCGCACAACAGGATCCTCATCCCGCACGTCGAGGAGGAGCGCGCCGTATTCGAACGACTGGTGATGGAGAAAGCGTCCACTGCCGCACTTGAGGGCCTGATCCGCCGCGATGACGATGTGATCGAAATCGGGTCGTTGGCATGGTTGGTCGACACCGGAAGGGTCCGGATCGGACGGGAACGGCGGGTGCGGCTGCAGGCATTCAGAGATCTGCGTAACGATCTCGCGCACCGTCGGCCGGTGTCGGACAGATTGCTTCGCCACGTCACCGCATACCTCGGATTCTGAACGCTCACATCGGATCGTCGAGAATTTTGTGAACGGGCCACTATGGTGGCTGTCCGATACTTGATGCTGTGGCGGTTGGCGCGTTCGTTCAGCAGGTGAAACAGGTGCTGAACCGTGCGCACTCACTATTCGGCGATCCGCCGGCATCCGGTGGACCGGCGGCGTCGGGCTCGGGCGTGCGACTGGCCGCGGCGGGGCAGTCGGTGCGCGCCGGGGCGCAGCGGATGTCGGCGCTGTCGGGCCAGATGTCGTACGGTTACGGTGTTTTCGCCGCTGGCGCCGGTCGGTCACTAGATGGCATGGCCCGCACCGATGGTCGTCTGGGCGCCGTGTTGGACGACGCAGCCGGGACGGACCGGTCGGGACGAGCGGATTCCGGTGCGGTGACGCAAGGAGCGGCCTCTGATAGTGCCGCGCTGGAACCGATTTCGGGCACACCGGCCGCAGAACAGGCGTTGATCGCCGCGCTGCGCGCCCGGGTGTCCCAGCAGCAGCAGGTGGTGGCGGCCTATCGGGCCCGTGACGCGCAGCTGGCTGCAATGCTGCGGGCGTCGGCCTACGCCCGGCATGGTGGTGGCGTCATAATGCCGGCTGGCGGCGGAATGCCTTGGGGTGGGATGAATTTGGGCGGCGGTACGCCGATGGGCACCGGGATGTTGTCCGGTCTTTCCGGTCTCACCGGTATGGCGCGTCGCCGGCACCCCCCGCGCGCCAGCCTGATGTCTCATATTGACCATCGCGGCGACGCGGTGCCCGGCGGGCCTGGTGAGATGGCGGCCCGTGCGGCGCTCACGAAGCTCGGCCGGCCGTATGTATGGGGAGCCAAGGGGCCCAGCAGCTTTGACTGTTCGGGTCTGACGGGCTGGGCGTGGCGGCAAGCCGGGGTACAGCTGGGCGCTGACACCTACCATCAGATTGGCGACGGGGTCGCGGTCCCGCCCGGGCAGGTCCGCGCCGGCGATCTGATCTTTCCGAAGGATTCGTTCGGCACGGCAGGGCCGGGGCACGTACAGCTGGCGATCTCACCGGCGCAGGTCATCCACGCTCCGCAGCCCGGAGATGTAGTGCGTGTCACCGCCATGCCGTCATCGTATGTCGCGCGTCGTCCCATTCCGTTGGGCTAAGCCGCCAAAAAGGTGCATGGCGGCCCTTTCGGGCGGCGTTAGTCTGAAAGTCACATCCACGAAAGGACTCCGCGGTGGCCAACGGCTTGGAGGCGCAAGTCCAGCACGCGTTGGGGGTTTTGGCGCGCGCGCAGAACGTGTTTGGCGGCGATCAGCCGCCGGTGGATCCGCCGGTGTTCGCCGCGTGCCGCGAGCTGGAAGACAACGTGGGCCGAGGATATTTTTAGGCGCCCAGGGGAGTATGGTGAGCGGGCCGAAAACATTTGGGGATCCCACCCATTGGGGAGTACGGCCCGAATCGATGCCCGACGGTTGGACGAGGGGCTGGGTGCCGCCGAACGCCGATTTCTATATCGACAAGGCGGATAAATACTGGGGCAGGGTCCTTGACGAGGCCCGTCAGGCCTACGGCGACCCGAACATTCACTACAACACGAATCAGGTTGATCAGGAACGCTATCTGGTCTTCGGGGACGGCACCCGCCTGCCCGAAGACGGCACGGTCGTCTACCACGATTGCTCGAACGGGCGGACCTTTCGCCAAAACAGTGACGGCACAGTGTGTCCGATCGGAGATGATGGCCGTGCGGGTGCCCCGCTCAGCCCGGCCGCCTACCGCAGGGCCGCCAACGGCAGCTACGCCCCGGTCGACGGTCACGGCCAGCAGGTCGCGCCGTTGCAGGCCGGAATCCCGGGCAGCGACAACGGGTTACACACCGACCCCACCACCGGGCTGCTGACACCGAAGAACGCCGAGGGCGACTACTACACGCTGGGCCCGGACGGTGAGAAATCCTACTTCGACAAGAACCGGGCGCCGATCACCGCGGACCGCTTCACCACCGGCGCACCCGCGGCTGGCCCGCCGGGCTCGGGCGTGCTGGCCACCGACGAACAGCAGTCGGGCCGGGCGGCCGACGCGGTCAAAAAGCTGCAGGATGACCTCAAACACCGCTACACCACGATCAGCGACGCCGAGGAGAAGCTGTCCGAGGTGTTGCTCAACGCGCACGCCACCACCGCCGAGGGCCAGCGGCAGCTCAACGCCATCCAGCACAAGATCGTCGACGCGGTCGACAACCCGGCCCTGTCGCTGGACACCCCCGCCGGCGAGGAGGCGTTCCTGCGATTTCTGCGCAGCCAGATCAAAGACATCGGCGACGTGGTCAACTCGGGCGGCATGACGGCTGATGATCAGGCCAAGGCCGCGCAGGCGTTGGGCGCGCTGTACGGCGCGGACGCTATCGCCGAGCATCCGGGCCAGGCTCCCGCCGCTGACCCGCCGGCCGCCGGGCCACTCGCGCCGGATACGCCCGGCGTCCCGGCGACCCCGGTCGCGCAACCCGTTCCCGCGGTGACCGATCCCGGCCTGGGGGGTGCCGACCCGATGCCCGACTCGCTGTCGGATGCGCTGGGTGGTGAGCCGCTGGCGGGGCTTGGCGCCGATCCGTTGAGTGGGCTGTCGTCGATGCTGCCCGGTGCGCTCAGCGGGCTCGGTGCGGCCAGCCCGCTGGACGCGCTGAGCGGGCTGGCCGGTGAGGGGGCGCCACTGGCGGGGTTGGCCTCGCAACTCGGTGACCGCCCGGCTGACCACGACGGCGACACCGACTCCGACAAGCCCGACCACGACTCGGAGGGCCGCAAGTCGGAGCGGGCCGGCGCCGACGGTAAGGGTCCCGAACCCGCGCAGGATCAGCATCCCGGCGATCCGCAGCCCGGGCCGCAGACCGACGGGACCGCCGGGGCCGGCGCCCCGCCGGCCGGACCCGCCCCGGCGACAGCTCCCACCACGGTGGTGGCGTTGCCGGACGGCTCGACCGCGACCGCCCGTACCCCGGCGCTGGCCCAAGCCGTCAAGGCCAACCTGGCCGGCACCCCGATCGACGCGGCCTACCGGCAGGCCGGGATGGAGTTGCCGCCCCCGGGCACCCCGGTGACCAATCCCGTTGACCCGTCCCGCTTGTCGTGCGGAACGATCGGGATGTTCAAGGACCACTACGTGCTGGCACTCAGCGCGGTGAAGGCCTATCAGGACGGGCAGGTGGTGCCGCTGGCCTCAGTGGCGTCTGGCCCCGACTTCCTGGGCTGGGTGGACCCGACTGCAGTCGGGGCGGCCACCACCGCCGCCGCGGCGCCGCCCGCGCCGGTCGCCGAACCGGCCCCGGCGGGTGCCGGCTAGCCACCAAGCCTCGGCGAAAGCGCGCCGTTAGGACAACAATCAATCCCTAGAGCACCGAAAGGCAGACACCCGATGAGCGAACCGATCCACATCAGCGCCGCGGTGATGAACGAGGTCGCCAACGGCCACGACGAGGTTGCCGACGCCATCGCGGCCGCCCGGGCCGCCGGCGCGGAGATCTGGGCGGCGGTGGCCAGCTACGGTCCGATCATGTATCAGGTCAAAGAGGCGGTGGCCGATGTGCTGGCCGACCGGGAGGCGGCGCTGCTCGAGCACGACAATCGGCATCGGCTGGCCGCCGATGAGCTGCGCCGCCAGGCCCGTAACTTTGTCGACACCGACGAGGCGAACGCCGGGCGGCTCAAGTTGTGAGCAGCGAAGGCAGCGTGCCGCTCGGCGAACAGTCCTTCGTCGCCTCGACCACGGATCAGTCGGTGTGGGTGCGGGTCGCGGTGAAGGGCGGCGTGCTGGGGGTACAACTCGAGCCCGCGGTGATGCACCGGCCGGGGCATGAGATCGCGGCGCGGATCGTGGCCTGCGCGGACGTGGCGTACCTGGAGGGCCAGGTTGCGCTGCGGGATCACGCCGAACAGGCCCACGTCGACCCAGAGTCGTTGGCGGGGATCGCGACCCGCACCGACTTGGAGCAGGCCCGGGCGCGGCTGCGGGAGCTGTAGGTGCAGGTTGACGCCGCCGGATTGGTGGCCGCCGCCCACCGGGTGGCGGCCGCGGTCGACGGTGTCAGCGGTGGGCAGGCGGTGCATCCACCGCTGGCCGCCGATGACACCTCCGGCGGGGCGGCGGGCCGGTTGTCGTCTGCGGGTGCGCAGCTGGCCGCTGCGCTGGGTGCGCTGTCGGCGGCGTTGGCGGCCAGCGCCGACCAACTGACCCGGGTGGCGACCGGGTTTGTGGCCACCGATGAGCACAACGCCTACCGCATCACCAGTCTCTCGGATGTGCCGGGTGGCCCGGGCCTGACCGGGTGGGCGCCGTCAGCGCCGCCCGTCCCGCCGGATGTGCGAGCGCCGTTGCCTGCGCCGATTGCGGTTGCTCCGGAGACGATCGCGGCGGCGGTGCACTCCGGTGACCCGGGCGCCGGTGAGGCGTTCATCCGTTCGTGGACAACGGTTTCCGCCGCGGCCGCCGACGCCGCCGCGGTACTCCGCTCGGCGATCGACAACTTGCCCGACGCCCTCGACGGGCCCGTCTCCACCCCGGCGGTGAGCCGACACCTCCGGAACTACGCCGCGCAGTTTGAGACCTGCGGGCACCGGGCGCAGCTGCTCGCCCAGCAGGCCAGCGAGCACGCCGCCCAGCAAGCCCAAGCGCGCCAACGCATTCCGCACCCGCAGCAACTTCAACGCGCGCAGCACCGGGTGCAGACCGTCGCGCTGGCCAATGCCCAATCCGGCGGGGCGTATGCGGTTCCGCTGCAGCAGGCCACCGCCGATCTGACAGCGCTGAATGAGCAAGCGATGCAAGGCTATACCGGCTATCACATCGCGACCGCCGCCACCACCGCCGGCAGTCTCGACGAACCCAATACCGGCACCTCCAGTGCGGATCACGGTGGCACCGGCGATATGTCGACCGACGACGGGCACCCGGGCGTCCCGGCTCGCACCGATCCGCCACCACCGGAGGTCGCCGGTCAGGCCGCCGCGCTGCTGCCCGAGCTGATGCCGACGGTGCTGGGTTCGGCCGGCGGTGCGCTCGGCGGTCTGCTCGGGGCGGCGACCAGGGCCCCGCAGTCGCTGATGCAGGCCGGCACCGAGGCCCTGTCCGGGTTGACGCCGGCCAAATCCGGTGACTCGTCGCCGAAACGCGGTGAGCCCGCTCCCGCACCCGAGGTCGACAGCGGCGAACCCGACGTAGACGACCCGGACATCGACGTTGGTGGTGGCGGCCAAACCCTGCCGGCCGCAGGTAGTTTTTTCGCATCGCCAGAGTTGCCGGTGACGCCGTCGACGGGGGCGGAGTCGACGGCTCCGACGCTGCCCGCCGGTGCATCGCCGGCACCCAGCCAGCCGGCCGGCGCCACGGGAATGATGCCGATGGGAATGCCGATGGGCGGCATGGGTGGTCGGGGCCGCGGCGCGGACAAGGACGGGCCGCGGCGGACCAAACACGTGGTTGCCCGGCCGATTCCGCATACCGAGGAGGTCACCGGCAAGGCCAGCGCGCACCGGCTCGCGGTGTCGGCGACAGGACCGAAAAGCCCTGACACCCAAGGCGATGCGTCGTCGGCGCCGCCGGCACCGGTGGTGCGCCGGGTGGTGTCGCGGGCGCCGGAGGATTCGTCGTGACCGACGCCAGCAGCTTCGATGACCTGGGGCCCGAGGAGAAGGTCAAGTTCAGCGAGGCCGAGATTGCGGCGACGCTGGCCAAGCTCGACGACGCGATCGCCCGAATGGCGGCGCTGCGCACCGACGTGGAGGATCCCGACGGCCTGATCCGGTTCACGCTGGGCGATGACGGCCGGCTGCTGACCTTGTTCATTCAGGACAACGTCGGGCAGCTGATGACGAACCTGGCCCTCGAGGAGAAGCTGAACCGGCTGCTGGATGCGGGTAATCAGGCGATGCGGTTGTCGCGCAACGAGTTCTGGGCGTCGCTGGACGACTTCCCGACGCCGCCGGTGTGATACGAGCTCATACCTAGATACGCCGTGAAGTCGCGGATCACGTTGGACGGCAAGGGATGCAATGGCGAGGATGGGGGCAAAGTTTGGGAGCGTCATCCTGGGCAAGACTAACCCTGTTCGCCGGCCAGCCGGGCGGCCGCCGAGTGGGGAGCTTTACGCAGCCATGCCTCGCTAAGCAACTCACGAAGCAAGGTTGGAGTCGCGGGCTTCAACGCCACCACCACGCAGGCCAATCGCTTACCCCAGTAGAACTCTTCGCACACCGTGGGGTTCTCGGCGACAGCGGCGCGAATCTCGTTCTCATCCACCATTATTCGTATATGTCCGGGATCGGGTACGGTGGCGAAGATTTTCCCGCGCACCCGAAACGACGTGATGCCGTGGTGGTCGGATTCGGTTGCTTCGGGCAGCGCGAGGGCCAATTCGCGAGCTTGCCGCAAGGTACTCAACGCTCCTCCGACTGTTCGCCCCGCGCGCAGACTACAACAGCAATCGGTTGCGTCTCCCGCATTGGAAATCATCGATCCCGTAATGCCAGGTGGCGGGGCTCGTCGTAGCCGTTTGTCGGTCCGCTCAGCGGACCGCGCCCTTGTCGGGTTGGCATGAACTGCGTTGAGTTCAACCAGGTCGGCCCGAGCAAGGCGCGACCCTTTGGGTTGCGGCCCGCCGACCGCGTTCAAGCACGAAGAGGTGACCGATGACGAACGTCACGCCCCCGCCCGATTTTGGCAGCCAAACCAACTACGTTATCGGCAGCAGCAACGGTGATCCGCTGCAGGACTTGAAGATAACGATCGCGATCACCGAGGACCTCGTCAGCAACCTCGGGCTGTCATTTCAGCTCAACGGGTACTCCCCGTATCAGCTGCACGGGTCTCCCGCGGGCGGATACCTCAGCAGTTGGCAACAGTACGTCCTCATGATGCAAACAGGCACCTATGCTGCGCTCACCCCGAATGTCGTAATCGCGAAAGTCGAACCGTGGCCCACGACAGGCCCCAATTTGCTCAACCAAAATTACGGACTCAACGACGCGACACTGACCGTCAACGAATCGGGATTCCTGGTCATCCCGAAGGACTCGAAGTTCGAAATCTCCCTGGGTACCGATGACTCGCAAAACATCCGGTACGTGACATTCGCCTACACCGACAGCCATGGTGTGCAGCACAAGACGACTCCATCGACGGTAGATGTGCTGGCCCTTGCTCAGCAGAAAAAGAAAGGCCTCGCGCCGTTGTGCGCGTTCCAGCTCGACGTCGTCGGCCCGGTGAACAGCCTGCAAACTTATCTGCAGTCAGGCAAAGGCACCATCACCTATTCGGCGTCGAAACCGCTGACGGCCTACACCGACGGCAACCACTTCCAGTCGGCCACCGGGGTGACTCTCGACACGCAGGAGGGCACCGCGGAGACCGCCAACTCCAGCTACGGCCAGCTGCCCGAGGGCTCGGACACCTCCATCACCCAGACGTTTGCGGCCGCCGATATCGGAGTGTTTGCGCCGGGCGCATTCATCGCGGCGGCGGGGTGGGCGAGCGGCCCAGTAACCAGTGTCTATGGCATCAATCAAGCCGGCCAACTCGCGGTCTGCTCCGTGGAGGGCTCGGGGCACTGGAAGTGGTTGACGCCGGCCAGCCCGGTCGGGCCGCAAGGCTTTGCGCTGCGTGGTGGTTTCGGGCTGCGCGGCTCGGGGATCGCGGCGTCACCGTTGTTCGGGCTGGACAACCTCTTCTTCGCCTATGTCGTCGGTCAAAACGCCCAGCTTTACTCGCTGCAAGTGTCGAATGCTCCAGACGGGGCGATATACCCGGCCGCCATCAGCCCCGCCGGCGCTGTGCCGCAGGGCTCTTATCTGGCCGCTAGCCAGCAATTCGGGGTCACCGAGCAGGGCCCCGGTGGTCAAAGCGTCGGGGGTCAGACCGATGTGTTCCTGATCGATTGGAACACAGCGCTGGTGATGTACTCCGAGACCGTCACCGCGTTCGCCGGAATCGGCAATTTCACCGGCCCACACGCCATTAGCGCTCAAAATCTATTTCCTGGCAACGCCCCTATCGCGGTGTCTCAGCAGTTCGGCGCGGCCGAACAGACCGATGTGTTCGTCGTCGACAACACCGGGACCTTGCAGCTGTTCTGGGCTAACGGCCCGGGGGAGTGGGGCGGCCCGATACCCGTCAGCCCGTACGGATTTCTAGCCGCAGGCCAGCCGGCCGGTGTCGCGGCCTCCCAGCAATTCGGCAGCGGGGACGGTAAGCAGACCGATGTGTTCGTCGTCGACAAAAACGGCACGCTCAACGTGTTCTGGGTCGAGGGGCCGCCGCTGGAATTCGAGTGGAAAGGCCCGCTGGCGATCAGCGGTAAGAATTTTGCTCCACCGGGCGCCTTCATCGCGGCCTCCCAGCAGTTCGGCAGCACCGATCAAACCGATGTCTTCGTCGTCGACAACTCCGGCACGCTCACCGTGTGCTGGGTGAACGGCGCCGGCAAGTGGAAAGGCCCAAAGACGCTGACCGGCAAAAATTTTGCTCCGCCCGGCGCCCCTGTCGCGGCCTCCCGACAGTTCGGACTCGACCAGACCGATGTCTTCGTCATCGATAACAAAGGCAACCCCAACGTGTGCTGGGTCGACAGCGCAGGCAACTGGAATGGCCCGAAAGTTCTCGTCGCGGAAGTCTGATGCAGAGCCGTAAAGCTGGCGACGTCGAGTTCCTTTGTGCGATAAGTCAACTGGCGAGGACGCGGTCTGATCGGCTGGGTTATCGCCCGAGACGGCTCGAATCTTGTTTTCATCCGGCATGATCCGCATGCGCCGGGGATCGGCCCGCAACGACGTGACGCTGTGGTGGTCGCATTCCGCTGCTTTGGCAGCGATCGGGAATCTCTAATGGCCGAGGGTGTCGGGGCAGATGTGGCGTTGTGCGGCATCGATAATCACGTGCGCCTGCGGGCGGGTCTTGAAAAATTCCTTATTGACTACGTCTTCGGGCATCATGCCGTGATGTAGGTCTTTGCAGATGTTGTCTGCAAGTTCCAAGGCCCGCGAGGGTGTCCGGTAACCGGCGCCATTGTGCGCCAGCTCGCCGAGATAGTCCTGCTGCGCATCAGCGTGCGCAAGCGGCGGGGCGCAGGTGATCACCGCCAAGACAACCACGGCGACTTGGTATTTCACCCGCTACACCTCCTTGTCTAGCAAGGCGAGTGCGTATGCGTCACCGGCCGCACTTCAGTTGGTATCACGGGCGGCCGGCTTCAGTTGCGAATTCACGTTTCTGACGGACCCAGGTCGCGTCGGTTGCGGTCGTCGCACCCGGAGTCGACTCCGGCTGATCTCCTGTCATTCGCAGCGCGTCAGCGAAACCTGAGGGTGTCCGGGTTCGTCAAGCGGGTGGGATACTTTGCAGCGATGGTCCGGCAGCCGGAGACGCGTTACGCGCAAGGCCCGAGAGGAAACCTCGCCTATCAGGTCGTGGGGACGGCCCGACGGACTTGGTGGTTGTTCCGGGCTGGTTTTTGCACGTCGACTTGCTCTGGGGCGATCCGGGTTGGGCATCGTTCGTTGGACGACCTGGCATCGTTCGCGCGAGTGATCCTGTACGACAAGCTCGGCACCGGTTTATCGACCCGGTCGATGCGGTGCCGACCCTGGAAAGCCGCGCCGACGACTTGCGTGCCGTCCTGGATGCGGCCGGCAGTGACCGGGCTGCGTTGTGCGGGCTTTGCGAAGGCGGCCCGATCAGTGGCACCATCATCGCGCTACTTGAGGCCGCCTGGCAGGCAGGCTATCGGGCGGGTCGCCAAGCCCCTGGCAGTGCCGCCGCCCAACCCCCCTTCTAGGTCGGACTTAGCCCATTTGCGGCGCGCCGCCGCCACCCGAAGCCAGCGCGTCGGCGCATGCACAGCTTCGGTTAAATAGCTGGACTGCAGTATCGGCCATTGCGTTTCCGCAGGAGGAGTAACTGTGCAGACTGTGCTGGTCCAGTTCAAAGAGCCCGGGCCGACCCCATCGGAAGCCGAGGTGCGGCGGTTGCTCGACCTGAATGAGGACGAGTTAGACACTCAGTTCGGCGTCATCCCGACTGATCCTAACGAGGGTGTATACGCGGTTCGAGTCAGTCAGCTGGCGAGCAAACGCGTTGAATCGGCTCTTGCCGCGCGTCCCTCCGACCCCGCCGAGGGCATCTTTTCCAATCCACGAATTGAAGCCTTCGGATCATCGGCCTAGCCAAGGCGCGGCACTGATCCCAAGCGTCGGCTGAACCGATGCCGTGACAGTCAGCTGCGACAGTTGGTGCTGCGTGACCTCAGCGACAAAGGGTGCCGATGATGCGCGAAAGTGCTTGTACTGGACCGGCTTTCATAAAGCTATTAATGCCCGCGGCGTCCTTCAATACGGTTCAGCATTCGATGATGTAGTCGGGATCGGTTGTGGTGTCCAGCCACTTGCCGTACGCGCCGCCACCGGCTCGCTTGACGGCGTCGCACACTTGCCCTTGTGTTTGGCCGCCGAGCGCAAATACGGCGTAGATCGGGTTGCCCTCGGCTGTGGCCGGCCGCAGCGACGGGCAGGTCTGGTCGGTCCGTAAATAGAACGCGCCGGGATGGGCATCCAGGAGGCGTTGAACCCCTGCGGCATACAGGCCGGGCGTGGTGACCGATCCCAAGATCACAATTCCTTGCCCGTTACAGGACGGGCGACTGATCGGTTGGCCCAACCCGAGGTCAGCGCTCTGCGGGTGCGGAGCGGGTAGGGGAGGTGGCGCCGAGGTGAGGGGTGGCTGACTGGGTTCGGCGACGTCCGGCGGAGACGCCGGGTGGCCCTCGGTTTGTTGTGGATCCGGTTCGTGCGCTACGGGTGGGGTGGGGCTCGGCGAGTAGATCACTGGTGGCGCGGATTGTGGTTGTCCCAGTCGCGCGCCGATGAACGCGACCAGTCCGACGACCAGCAATGCGCCGACGCAGGCGAAGGCGATTAGCGCTGGCCGCCGGGTCAATGCTGCAGCGCCCGCGCCGTGGACCGGCGGCGGCGCCTGGTGGGATGGGGGGACGTTGATGGTTGGCTGAGTGGGGCCGGCGGGCTTGGCGAGGCCCGCAGCAGCTTCGGCGAGGGCTGCGGCGAACGTCCGGCAGTTCGCGAAGCGGTGCGTGGGCTCTTTGGCCATTGCGGTGTGTAGCACCGCGTCCAACGCCGCCAGGTCCGATCGCGGGGTCACCAACTTGGGTGGGGGAGTGGACAGGTGATCACCGATCACCACGGCCGGATTGGAGCTGACGAACGGTGGCGCACCGCTGAGAAGATGAAATGCGGTGCAGGCCAACGCGTATTGGTCAGCTCGGCCGTTAAGAGGTGCGCCCCGGAGTTGTTCGGGTGCTGCGTAGCCGACCGAGCCCACAGTCATGTTGGTCGCTGTCAGTCCGCCGGTGTCGTGGGCGGCGCGGGCGATTCCGAAATCGGCGAGCAGTATGCGGCGACCGCCACTGCGGGACTCGGTGAGCAAGATATTGCTCGGCTTGACGTCGCGATGAAGGAGGTGCTGTTCGTGCGCGTAGTCCAGGGCGTCGGCGATCCCCGACACGATCTGCAGCACATCGGGCAACGGCATGCCGTAGGGGTAGCGCTGCTGCATCACGTGCCCGGCGTCGGTGCCGTCGACGTAATCCATGGTGATCCACAGCTGGGCGTCGATGTCGCCGCGATCGTGCACGCCGACGATGTGGGGATGCCAGAGCGTGGAGGCCAGATCGGCCTCGCGTTCGAATCGGGCCCGGTAGTCCGAGTCCGCGGAGACGTCGGCGCGTAACACCTTTAAGGCGTCGCGGCGGGGAAGGCGGGGGTGCTGGGCCAGGTACACCTCGCCCATGCCCCCGCTGCCGAGCAGTCGCACAACCCGATATCCGGCGAACACCTCGCCGTCCCCCAGTGGCACGTCGGAAGTTTACCGATTCAGACGCACACGCCGCCCGCTTCGGGGCCCGATCGCGCCCCTGCCCTGGCTGCACCGGGCGGAAACGGCGGCTTAGCGGGGCCGGTCGATTTCGTAGGTGCCCTTGTCGTCGGCCACGACGACGGTGACGTGGCGCCGGGCACCGTCGACGGTGACGTCGCAGGTGAAGGTCGTTCCCTTGTCGGCGCTGGGGTTGTGGCCGTTGTTGCAGCTGACGTCGGTGACGGTGTTGGCGCCGTAGCCGCTGGCGGGGTCGTTCAGGGTTTGCAGCACCCCGACTTGCACCTTGCTGACGTCCAGGACAGTCCCGCCGGTCACGCCGAGTTTCAAGACGCCGCTGAGCAGCACCGCCGCTTCCACCGCGACCGCCAGGATTCCCGCGCCGATCAGCAGCCAGCGGATGAGCCTTTTGCGTGCTGCTGCGTCGAGGTGTTGCGGCGTGAGTGTGGTGGGCGGTTTAACCGGTGGGCTGGGCGGGGCCGGGCGGGCCAGCTGCTGATACCACGGCGTGGCCGGCGGTGGCGGAGGCTGGTGGTAGGCGGGGGGAGGCTGATGCGGGACCGGCGGCGGCGGAGTGGGCGGGGGTGGGGTGCGGGGCGGGACCGGCAGCGGTCGAGATGCGACCGTCTTTTCACCGGACTGCGGCCGGTGATACCACGGTCCGCGGGCGACGGTGGGTTCGTTGTCGCCGGGGCCGTTCACGCGAACCTCTGGTAGCACTGGTCGGCGTCGGTGATCAGGCCGGTGCGGAACGCGAAGATCCGGGTGAACCCGGCGGGGACGGTGTCGCCGTTGACGTCGCTGGCGACGAGATGGTTGGTCAGCAGGCCCGATATCGCCTCGTCGAGGTCGCCGGCGGTGAGCACCATGGTGTTGCCCGAGGGCAGCGCGACGGGTTCGGACATGGCGCGCTGGGCCACCCCGGTCAGGCAGGCGGTGCGCAGCGCGGCGTGCTCGCCGGTCAGCGAAAAGCCGTGCTGGTGCTGCAAAGCCAGCATGTAGCGCGAGGTGACGACCGAGTACGCGGTGTCGTCGCCCTGCAGTAGTTGGCGGCTCTGCTCGTCGGTGTAGGTGCCCATCCTTTTCAGCTCGGGTAGGTCGATGTTGATGGTGTTGGTGGCCGGGCAGTAGGAGGCCGGCGGGCTGGGCCGCGCGTCGGCACACCCTTCGCTGCCACCGACGGTCAAAACGGGGGCGTTGTCGGGGTGAAAGACCTGCGTCAGGGTTTCCATCAGCAGCCCCAGCGAGCCGTCGTCGATGGGCAGTTCGCCGGGCTGGGAGTCGGCGGGCGGGTAGAACAGCAACCCCTTGGGCAGGCCGGAGCGGCGGCTGGCGATCTCTTTGCTGTCGATGGCAGCGCAGCTGGCGGGGTCGCCGTCGAATCCCTCTTGGAACGCGCCGACGCGATCCAGCGCCGAGCCGTGGGCGTCGGGGTCGTTGACGGGATCGTCGGCGGGATCGCGCAGGGTGATGCCGCCGGCGAGTACGTGGTCCAGACCGTCGGTGGTGTTCATCGCAAACCTTGGCGAGTGACCCTGGGCAACCCAGCGCAGATAGACCCCGGCGAAGCAGTCGGCCTGTTGTTCGCGAACGAGTGTGCCCGCCAACAGCTTCACGAGGTGCGCTTTGGTTTGCACAGCGTGGCCCAGCTCGTGCGCGAGCACTCCGGGCACGGCAATGTCGCCGAAGTACTTGCGCGCGTTGGGGATAAACGAGCCGCGGTCCCAGGAGACCGAGTCGTCGCGGCGGCAGTAGGCCGCGTTGGCGTCACCGGGAGTGACGGATCGCCCGCACACGACCAGGCTCAACGGATTGGTCGAGTCATAGGACCTCAGGCGGGAGACTGGCTGGTATTGGCCCGGGAAGAACTCGGGGTAGGTGGTGGTCCAGAAGTCCTGAATGTCGTTGATCGCCAACAGCGCAACCCGATCGTTGTCGCCGCCGTCGGTGCCGTGAACCCGGCCCGCCGGCGCGGGGGCGTCGGGGCGCAGCCCGCTGAATCCGTGGGTGGCGGGTAGCCCACCGACACGGTCGGGGTCATACATCATCGAGGCCGCCCGGCCCGTCATCACGGTCGGCGCGCACCCCGTGACCGTCACGACCACGCAGGCTGCCACCAGCACGCCGCCGAACCAGTCGCGGGCGCGCAATCGTGGCCCAGCGGCCCCGCGGGCGCGGTGCGTCATGACATCCCTCCCGTGTCGCGTATCGGCGCTGGCCGGTGAGGCCGACGTTAGCCCACGCACGTCAATGCTGCGCCCGGAATCCGGGCGGGCTGGTTGGTCTCGAGGAATTGGCGCGCGCAGCCGGCATGTATGGGGATACTGCTGTGCGGACACGGAAGGGGATGTCGTGGCGACAGCGCGGGCCGGATCGACTTTCGGCAAATACCGGCTCAAACGCCTGCTGGGACGCGGTGGCATGGGTGAGGTGCACGAGGCCTACGACACCAGCAAGGACCGGACGGTCGCGCTGAAAATCCTGACCGACGAACTCGCCCGCGACGACGGTTTTCGTGCGCGTTTTCAGCGGGAATCCCGCGCCGCGGCGATGCTGGAAGAGCCCCATGTGATCCCCATTCATGATTGGGGCGAGATCGACGGCAACCTCTACATCGACATGCGGCTGGTGCGCGGCGACAACCTCCAGGAAATGCTGCAGCGCGGCCCCCTTGAACCGGTCCGGGCGGTCGCGATCATCCGTCAAGTCGCCGCAGCGCTGGACGCGGCCCACGCGCACGGCCTGATACACCGCGACATCAAACCGCAGAACATCCTTGTCACCGGGCCGGAAGATTTCGCGTACCTGATCGACTTCGGGATCGCTGAAAGCCGCGGCGATAGCCGGCTGACCACCACCGGCAGCGCAATCGGCTCCTACGCCTACATCGCTCCGGAGCGGTTCTCCGACCGCCCCGCCACACCGGCAGTCGACACGTACTCGTTGGCCGCAGTGCTCTACGAATCTCTGACCGGCCAGGCTCCCTTCCAGGGCAGCTCCATCGAGCAGGTGATCGCCGCCCACATGTCCTCGCCACCGCCGAAACCGAGCGCGGTCAACCCCCGGGTCCCCGCCGCGCTCGACGATGTAATCGCGCGCGGCATGGCCAAAGAACCCGACGACCGCTACGGCAGCCCCGGGGCCCTGGGCCGAGCCGCCGAACGCGCACTCGCACCCGCCTCGGCGCCGAGCCGCGATCCACAAGCGATCGCGGCCACCCACGCGGCACCGTCCCCCGCGGCAGCCCCGACGCTCGCGGCCTGGCAAGTGGCGCAACCACCTTCACCCGCGCCGCAGCAACCCGCGGCCAATACGACCCGGCCCTGGCTGATACCCGCCGTCATTATCGGCGGCCTTGCCCTCGTCCTGGGTGGCATCGGTATCGCGACCGGACTCAACGCCGGCCAAAACACCCCGGCAGCCAGCAGCGCGCCACCCTCGCCCGGCTACACCATCCCCACGCAGCCAACGCCCAATCAGTCGGAGGAGCCGCACGGCGCGCCACCGGTGCCATATTCGCCGCCCGCCAGCGCTCCCTCACCTGGAATCGTCAGCGTGCCCGGTACTGATCAATCCGGCTGGATCGGCTACCCGGCGGCGCGCTGCGCGACCGGAACCCAACCGGCCGCGTTGGTCCGCACCACCCAGTCGGTGGTCGTTGTCTGCGAGATCGGGCCCGGATCGTTCTACTACCGCGGTGTCCGTCTGTCCGACGGCGCCAGCATCGAACTCGCCAATGCCGTGCGATCGTCCATCGGCTTCGACGTCACCAACCCCAGCGACGGCACCCGATACCAGATCCGACCGACCACGTTGACGATCATCTCGCCGAGCGGGCAAGCGTCGTCCGAGCCCGTGATCGAGTACTCGTCCAGCTAAACCACCAGGGGGAGGTGCCGGTGGCTGCAGCCAGCGCCGGATCGATGTTCGGCAAGTACCGGCTCACCCGACTGCTCGGGCAGGGCGGCATGGGTGAGGTGTACGAGGCGCACGACACCGGCAAGGACCGGACCGTCGCGTTGAAGATCCTGCCGGAAGAGTTATCCGGCGACGAGGGGTTCCGCACCCGGTTTCAGCGGGAATCCCGCGCTGCGGCGATGCTGGAGGAACCGCACGTCATCCCGATCCACGACTGGGGTGAGATCGACGGAAAACTGTTCATCGACATGCGGCTGGTGCGCGGCCAGGACCTGCACGAGCTGCTCAACCGCGGCCCGCTGGAGCCGGAGCGGGCGGTCGGGATCATCCGCCAGATCGGGGCGGCGCTGGATGCCGCCCACGCGCACGGTTTGGTGCACCGCGACATCAAGCCGCCGAACATCCTGATCACCGCGAATGAAGACTTTGCGTATCTGATCGACTTCGGCATCGCCGAAAACCGTGGCGACACCCGGCTGACGGTCGCGGGCAGCGCGATCGGCTCCTTTGCCTACATGGCGCCCGAGCGGTTCGACGACCGGCCCACCACACCGGCGGTTGACGTGTACTCGCTGGCCGCCGTGCTGTACGAAACGCTGACCGGGGAACCGCCGTTCAAATCCGGCTCCATGGAGCAGGTGATCGCCGCTCATATGTCGTCACCGCCGCCGCGGCCCAGCGTCGTCAACCCGCGGGTGCCGGCCGCCTTCGACGAGGTGATCGCCCGCGGCATGGCCAAAGAGCCCGACGACCGCTACGGCAGCCCCGGTGCGCTTGGCCGCGCCGGCCAACGCGCGCTCGAGGGATCCAGCACCGGACCGACCGTGATCGCCCAGGCCGCCCTGGCCGATGCGGCTGTGTCCGCGGCGGCTCAGTCCGGACCGACGCTGCCGGCATGGCAAGTCTCACACCAACCTTCGCCGAGCACCCAGGCGCCCGCGTCCGACCGAGCCCGCCCGTGGCTAGTCCCCGCGGTGATCATCACCGCTGCCGCGCTGCTGCTGGCCGGCATCGGCGTCGTGATCGGGTTGCTGGCCCGGCAGCACTCCGCCGCGCCCACCAGCGCGTCACCCTCGAGCGGTTACACGATCTCGACTCCGACACCCACCTACCAGCCCGAGGCGCCGCCCTCTCCGCCCAGCACGCCCGCACCGGCCGTGCCGCCGGCGGTCACCGGCCCGGACAACAGCGCCAGCCACGCCGTGTGCGACAACGGTTTTTCGTTGACGAACATGACCGGTTTCGGCAGCCGCTCCCAGCGCGGTAGCGAGGGCACATCGTGCTTTTTCGCCCGTAGCGTGCTGATCTCCTACTGGAATCGGTACCGCAACGCCAGCCGCGGTCCCCGCACAATCTCGGCCCCCGGCACGGTCGACTGCCGCGCCGTCGAGGGGAACGCTATCTGTGCGGGCAGCGATTTCGTCATGCAGTGCGCCGCGGAGGGCTCGGATAGCTGGATCACCTGTCGCGGCGGCAACGATGCGGTGGTGTTTCTTTACTGAGGCCCGGTGACGCAGACGGAACGGATGCTCCACTTCTGCGAATTTGTCATCTTCGTGCCACCTCCATCAATGCAGCGCTAGCGAGCAGCGTATTCATACCGGTGTCGGCCACCAATTCCTGGCGCTGAGCCGAGATATCATCCGGTCCTGCGCGCCGCCCTACGCAGCTAGTTCTTTTGTGGCGCTTAGCTTTTCGGGTGCAGCGCAGGCGGCATCGACGTTACGGCTCTAGTAGGCAACGTAAGAAATCCAATCGCCGCAAAGGCTGTAAGAAACTGTGCCCGTGGGCATCTCGGGCTTCTCCACTCAGCTCACCGCGCTGCGCGGACGTTGTTGGTTGCGAGGTGCGCGCTTGATGTGTCGTACGAGACTCAGGCCGGCGTGAGTTGGGGGATGGCCGCCAAGATGGCCTTGATGATCCGCGTGTCGCTTGCGGCTTGTAACGATGTCGACCGAAACAATTGTTTCATGGCGCCAAATGATGGGAACGACCCGGCGGAACCTCAGGTACCACCGGAGCGCGAAGGGAATGGGCCGCCACCTGCAGAGCTGGGCAATTCAACCGCTGAGCCACAGCTACCGGCGCCCGGCGATGAGCCCCGTGGTGGAGGCGAACCAGAGCCGAAAACGTCGAACTCGGCGGAACAGAGCAGATCCGATAAGCGGTCTACAGTTATCATCACAGCCTTCGCCGGCATTATCGGCGCAGCAATTGGTGCCTTAATTGGCGCGGTGTCATCGTATATCGTGGCTCAATCAAATAACACTCACGAGGCAGATGAGACGCAAGTAACCCGCAGGCTGACAATCTACGCGGACTTTCTCACTGCGGAGGCAGACTATTTGAATGCCGCAGCGAGACTGAACGCCTATTTTGGGGGCTCTGTTCCAACGGATATGGCCGACATAAGCAACGCATATGGCCAGGTCAGCGACAAGGCGGAGAAAGAGGCTACCGCAGGCTACAAAGTCAGCCTCATTGATTCGCGACCGGTCGATCGGGAGCTCGACAAAATCGCGAAACAAAATGTCACGATCGCGTCTATGGCCAACGAACTGTACGGCGAGATGCTCCACGTTTTCGAGATCACTCCGAGGGACATTCCTGGTTTTAAGATCCAGCTAGATGCCGCCAAGCTCAAAGACTTTCAGTCACAACTCGATCATGCGACCGACCTACAGTCC
>Ga0335075_10001391_pt1 | contig 40107 bp, 33 predicted proteins | sample Lox_Sample_24_FD_206723 | JGI IMG/M metagenome (GOLD analysis project Ga0335075, IMG submission 206723) | Soil microbial communities from Loxahatchee National Wildlife Refuge, Florida, United States - Lox_Sample_2.4 | ecosystem: Environmental > Terrestrial > Soil > Wetlands | place: USA...
GCTATCCATTCCCCGACCTGTTCCGGCAGAAGATCTCCTACGTCCCGACCGGTGGTCCGCTGGCGATGGCGCCATTCGAGAACTGCCTCGGTGCCGCAACAGCCTTGGTCCGCCGAACATCCTTCACATCGCTTGGCGGGTACACAGAGGACTACGGGGTCGGACACGAGGACTTCGAATTCTACGTGCGTGCTCTGCAGGCCGGATTACGAATCGAGGTCTGCCCACTGCCGCTCTATCTGTATGAAGTCGATCGCCCCAGCATGGCGTCCAGTACGTCCCGACTGCGAAATGCCAGCCGAATCATCCGCTCGATAGAACTCGGCGCTTGTCCGGATGCCTGGCAGGACCTCATCTCGGTGACCGCCGGCGGCCGAGCCCAGGAGGATATGACGAACTTTACTCTGTATAACCGCAGAACCAGCCCACACGCGCACCTTTTGCAGCGGATCGCAGATACGCCCGCTGGTTCTCCGGAGTACGCCACCCTGGTCAGCGAATACGCCTCGGCTGTGGACGCCCGGTCGTTTGCGTGGGCAATGACGCGGCTGGCGACGCAGCGAGGCAAGGGGATCCAGGCTGACACCTCGGAGCAGACATTCCTTCCAATGCTTCCGGACGTGTCGGCAAATCAGCGAGAACCGGCTCGCGGCGTCGATCAGCACTTACTTGGTTCGTTGATCGACCTCTCGTTCGGCCGAATCGCAGAGTCGATCGGGAGCCTCCGCCTTTCGGTCGAGCGAAGCGGCATGCGCCTCCTGCTGCACCATGTCCGATATCTGACATCGTTGGCTGAAACACCGAACGTGCAGGTTCACGACCTCAAATCGGTGCTTCAGGTTCTGCGGCGAGCCCGCATAACCGCGGAGGTGTTTGAGCGTGCCGCAGCGGTCATCTTCCGTCTAGCAGTGACAGCGCGGGAACAGGAATTGGCGCTGAGCGTTCTGGATCGCGTCCTCACGACTGAAGATCAAGACTACCTCAGCAGACACCCGGATGTTGCCGACGCGGCTGCTCGTGGGGCTTTCCGTTCCGGGCTCGAGCACTACGAGCGGGCTGGCCGTAAAGAAGGGCGCCCCGGGTTCGCCAGGCTGATCGAGCTGCAGGCAGTGCTCGGCGTCCTTCTCGATACGGAACCACCGCTTGCGGCGCTTCATCATTTCGTTGCCAGCCTCAACCAGGCTGAGCCGGCACTGCCACAACCGATCGATGGAACATGCCAGGGTGACGCGGTCGATCTCGGGCGGACAAGTCCCGATGCCGCGCGTCACGAGACGATGATACTCGACATGGTACCCTGAGGAAAATCCAGCATGCCCAGTCCGGGAAATGTCTGCGCTCCGATCAACATCCACGGGATCGGACGCTCGGGGACAACGCTGCTGCAGAACATCCTTGCAGCGACCGGCCACGTGCAGGTCTGCAACGAGACTGCGGGCATGGTTCTTTGCTGCTACCGTGGCGGTGAAGTCGCTCTGCTGTCCGACGATTCGGAGTCGACGCTCGACCACGCCGAACTGCCGGCAGCTATAGTGCGAGCCGCCCTATGCACTACTATGCCGAGCCGGAAGCTGCATTGGTGCCAGAAGCTTGGAGGTATCCCGAACCAGGTCGTCTGGAACATGACGACCACCGCTGACCATAACTATGCCTCACTGCCGTATCCATTCCCCTACGAATGGTACTGGCGCGCCGTCCACGACGCCTTTCCCTCGAGCAAAGACGTCCTCATTCTAAGAGACTATCGTGATGTAATTATCTCACGGTATCGCCGCTCGCGTTGGCCAGCAACGGACATAGCGTCGGATGTTGCTGTCTACTTCAACCTTCTGGCGCATCCAATGGCGAAATTTGATCATGTCATCCTGTTCCAGGATCTGGTTGCGCAGCCTAAGGCTACAGTCGCCGGCATGCTTACAGCGCTTGATGTCGAATCCGAGCAAGACGCACTGAGGGCGATGGAGTACTATGCCGTTCCGTCCGACAGTCGAGACCTTGCTCAGGCCCGGGCCGTGGGATTCACATGGCAGGGTTCGCATAACGACCTGGTCACGGATGAGATCAAGCGGATTGTGGCACCTGCGGTGTCGCGTCTGGAGCGCAGATTAGGTGTCCAGATGGTGCGCTGAGCAGCCTGCGTAACGGGCAGAAACACCTCAGCTCGGCGCATCGCGGAAGGCAGCTCTCTACTATGGGCGCCGGATCGAGGCCAACAAACCGGAGCTGGGAAACAGCGATGAAAAGCAACAAGGTATTTGTATCAGAAATCATCAATATGTGGAAGACGAAGGACTCGCCGGATTTCCGCTATTACGGTAAATTCGATCGCGAGGACACGACGGAACCGTTTTGGGTGGAGGGAGGCTCATTCCGTACGTTGTTCACCCGTCTTGATATTGCTCGGACACTCGAACTTGCCTGTGGTATAGGTCGTCATTCGGCCAGAATCGTTGATTGCACAGACCAACTGTACATGTTGGACACATCTGTTGATGCTCTGGAAGTCGTGAAGCAGCGGTTCGCACAGTATAGAAACGTGACCATACTGCTAAGCACGGACGGGGAAACCATACCCGCCCTGGATGGATCGCTCACCGCGGTGTTCTCCTACGATGCCATGGTGCATTTCGAGGCGACGACGGTTGCAAGTTATCTCGCCGAGACTGCCCGAGTGCTGTCGCCCGGTGGAGGGCACTGTTTCACCACTCTATATATGATCGAAACCCGGCTGGCAATTTCCGTGACAATCCTGGATGGCGCAACTTCATGAGCCACGCATTGCTTGCCTATCTGGCGTCGCGGGCGGGAATGAAAATTGTTGAAAGCGTCTCATTCAATGAATCCCAGGAAGGAACGATGATCGATGGCCTGACGCTATTGGAAAAGCCAATATGATGACGGGGGGTGGCGCATGGCACCGTCGGCACCCCACACCGGCCAGAACAGGCGAGCCCTCGACACTCCCTTACGGCAACTAATGTAGCCTGTCCTTCACCCACTCCCCCAGGACCTGCCACAACGCCGTCTCCGCCCCCGACCCCGCCACCATCCCGATATGCCCCGCCCGAGGCTCCACCAACCGGGCCCCGGCGATCAGCTCGGCGATCACCCGCGCCGAGTCCGGCGGCACAATCCGGTCCTGCCCCGGCGCCACCACCAGCGTCGGTATCCGAAGCCGCCGTGGGTCCACCGCCAGCCCCGCTACCATCCACGTCCCCAGCGCCGGGCGGTTCTCCCCGTACCACCCGCCCAGGCACTCCCGCGCCACCGGTGCCGCCAGCGGCACCCCGTCGTTCAGCCAGTCCTCCAGCGCCACGAACAGCCGCGCGCGGTCGCTGGCCGGGTCCAGCCGCGCGAAGGCACGGTATTTCTCCCCCACTCCAAACGGGTCCAGCAGCGCGAACAGCACTTGCAGCCAATCGACCGGTAGCGTCCCGCCAAACGCCATCGCCGGCTCGAGGAATGGCAGACAGCGAGCGGCCAGCAGCGCCCGCTCCGGATCGCCGGCATGGAAATCCCAGGGCGACGCCAGCAGCGCCAGAGCCCGCACCAGCTCCGGCCGTCGCTCGGCCGCCGCCACCGCGAGCGTCCCGCCCATGCAGTACCCCGCCAACACCACCGGCCCACCCGCCAGCTCCGCCGCCGCGACCAGCGCCCGCTCCAGCCTCCCGGCCACATAGTCGGTCAGAGTGAACCGCCGCTCGGTCTCGCCCGGCCACCCCCAGTCCAGCAGCAGCGGGCGCACGCCATGCCCGGCGAGCCACCGCAGCATCGAGTGGCCAGGCGCCAGGTCCAGCACGTACGCACGGTTGACCAGGCTGGGAACGAACAGCGCCGGCGCGCCGGCGCCGTCCCCTGGGCCACCATAGTCCAGCATCCGGCTGCCGCCCTCCTGCCATACTGAAGGCGGGTCTGGCAGATCGCGGCGCCACGGGTGCCGCCGATACGCCGCGATCCCCGCCACCAGCGCCGAATCCAACCCCGCCGGAGACGCCTCAGCCGCCGCGCTTTGCAGCTTTGCGGCGAGGGCTGCGGCTGCCTCGCCCCAGGCGCTCAAGCTCGTCCAGTCGCCGCTCGAGCCCGGCCAGCCGGCCGGCAAGGCGCTCGATTTCAGCATCCCGAGCATCAGGTGCAGCAGCAACGGCCGCGGGCCTCGCCGCAGCAGCGGCCCCGGCGCGTCCGCCCGCTCGGTCACGCGCGCCATGCGGCATGCCGGCCAGCACCGACCCGGCCGCACCCGCCCACAGCGCCAGCAGCGTCCGCCACGTCTCCTGCGCTTCCCGGTCCGTCGCCAGAGCCGCCAGCTCGCTCCGGCAGATCGTCATCCAGTCGCGCGTGAGCTGCTCCAGGTCCACCCCCGCGCCGTCCTGTCGTCCCGGACCCGTGGCGTCGTCCATGCGTCATCCAGCCTCCTTGCGGCACGGACGATAAAGGCGTCACGGCGCTCGCGGAAACCCGGATTTCGCGCCCGGCCGGATCGCCTGTATGGTGCCCTGCGATTGCACAAACCGAGGGCAGGCATGGCCGAGGACCTCCGCGCTGAACCAAGCAACAAGCCGGCCGCCGAGCCACCCGTGGTAGTGAAGAAATACGCCAACCGGCGGCTCTACAACACCGAGAGCTCCAGCTACATCACCCTCGACAGTCTGGCGCAGATGGTCCGTCAGGGGCGCGACTTCGTCGTCTATGACGCCAAGAGCGGCGAGGACATCACCCGCGGCGTGCTGACACAGATCATCGTCGAGGAGGAGGGCAAGGGCCACAACTTATTGCCCACGGCTTTCCTCCGCCAGCTCATCGGCTTTTACGGCGATCAGATGCAGGCGTTGGTCCCCCGCTACCTGGAACAATCGATGGCCGCCTTCGCCCAGCAACAGGAGCAGATACGGGCAACATTGCAGCGCACCATGGGCGGTCTGTTCCCGTTCGGCAACGCGACAATGGAAGAGGTCGGACGACAGAACATGGCGATGATGGAGCGGGCGCTTACTCTGTTCACCCCATTCTATCGCCCACCCGAGCCATCCTCCGACCGATCTGCCGCCACAGAAGAAATCACGGCCCTGCGTGCCGAGGTCGAAGCCCTCAAGCGACAGTTGGCCGACACCAAGACCCCCCCTCCCCTTGCGGGAGGCGGCCGGGGAGAGGGGGCCACGGGAGGAAGCCGCCGAGGCCGAGAAGCCATTACCCCCCCCGAGCCGCCGCCACAAACGCACGAATCAAAGCCGGATCCTTGATCCCCGGCTGGCGCTCGACCCCCGAGGACACATCGACCGCCGTTGCCCCCGTCGCCTGAACCGCCATCCCCACATTCTCCGGTGTCAGCCCACCCGCCAGAATCCACGGTGCCGGCGCGCGCCATCCGCGCAGCACCGACCAGTCGAACCGCGCCGCGTTCCCGCCCGGCCTCGTTGCTTCCCCCGGCGGCTTTGCCTCCAGCACCAGCCGGTCGGCGCTGCCCGCCGTCGCCGGCAGATCTGCCTCCGTCTCGATCCCCAGCGCGTGCCAAACCGGCCGCCCGAACCGCGCCCGCAGTTCTGCCACCCTGCCGAACCCGCCATAGATCTGCAGCGCATCGAGTCCGATTGCCCGCAACACGCTTTCGACCAGCCCATCCGACGGATCGACGAACAGCCCGAGCCGGCCCGGCCCGCCACTAACCCGCGCCGACAAGGCAGCAGCGGTTTCCGCCGCGACGTATCGCGGCGAGGGCGGATAGAAGACGAAGCCCACCCAGTCGGCCCCCACCTCCACGGCGGCGTCAAACGCCGCCGGGTCGTTGATCCCACAGATCTTGACCCGCACGCTCATACGAGCACGCCGGAGATCGCCGCCGCTGCCGCCATCGGGTCTGGTGCCGCGGTGATCGGGCGGCCCACCACGATCCAGTCCGCCCCGGCCGCGACCGCTTGCTCAGGGGTCATGGTACGCGCCTGGTCGCCCGCCTCGTTTCCCAGGGGCCGAATGCCGGGGACCACGAGCTTCACCTCCTCGCTGAGTTCGGCGCGCAATGCCGCGACCTCGTGCGCGCTGCACACCAGACCATCGACTCCCTCGCTTACCGCCAGCCGCCCCAGCCGCAGCACCTGCTCTACCGTCCCTCCGACGACGCCGATCGCGGCCAAGGCCGCCTTATCCAGGCTGGTCAGCACCGTGACGCCCAGCAGCAACGGCCGCTCTTCGCCGGCGCGCTCGACCGCCCGCCGGGCTGCCGTCATCATCGCCGGCCCGCCGGAGGCGTGGATTGTCAGCATGCGCGGACCCAACGGCAGCACAGCTTCGACCGCGCGGGCCACGGTGTTCGGGATGTCGTGCAGCTTCAGATCGAGGAACACCGGCCGGCCTCTGATGCCGCGCACCCCCGCCGGCCCATTCGCCAGGAAGAACTCCAGTCCCAGCTTCACCAGCCCGCACCAGGGCGCCACCGCCTCGGCCCAGGTGCGGGCCTGGGCCGGTGAGGCTGTGTCAAGCGCCACAATCAACCGACTCGACATTCAACCTCCCGGCGGCGGCATCGCCGTCGGGCGTAGCCGCGCCTTAAGTTCCCGCACCTGCTCCTCCAGCAACCGCACAGCCGCCTCCGCCCTGCGAGCCCGCCGCCGCTGACCCAACTCTGAAATCCAGACCATGGCAGCCCCGAGTACCAGCGCTACAGCAGCAGCGACCAGCACGGCGAGCGATAGTGGCACGTCCCATCGTACATCCGTCGGCCAGAAGCCAATCGACACCGGCTGGCGATTGGACAGCGTGAACACCACCAGCAGCAGCAAGAACAATGCTCCGATGAGCCATCGCAACAGCCGCCATGCACGGCCCGTCAGCCCCCGGCGGTACCGTCGCGGCACGGCTACCGAACCACCCCGTGCTGGCGCAGGAAACCAAGCAGCGGCAGCAGTGGCAGGCCCAGGATCGCCGTGTGCTCGCCCTCGATCCGCTCGAACAGCTGGATGCCGAGCCCCTCCAGCCGATAAGCCCCAACGCTGGTCAGCACCCGGTCGCCCTCCGCCGCGAGATAATCATCGAGGAAGCCGTCCAGGAAGGCACGCATTGTCAGCCGTGGCCGGGCAATATGGTGCCATAAAAGATGCTCCCCACGCTGGCAAACGACAGCGGTGGCGAGCACATGCGCCCTGCCCCGTAATGCGAGAAGCTGCCGGCGTGCGGCTTCCCTGTCTGTGGGCTTATCGAACCACTCGCCGTCGCACTCCAGGATCTGGTCCGCTCCGATGACCACGGCATCGGGGGAGCGAAGTGCGACACGCTGCGCCTTCAGGCCCGCCAGTGTCGTCGCTGTCTGCTCGGCCGTACCGCCGCCGGCCCTGGCAGCGCGCTTAATCTCGGCCTCATCGATTGCGGCCGCCTCGGCCCGAAAATTCAGCCCGGCGTTGGCCAGCAATGTACGCCGGACGTCAGATGCGCTGGCGAGGATCAGCCTTGGATCGAGGTTCTGTAGCATACGGTCTTAGGGCAATGGCACGCCCGGAAGCCGCAGACCAGGGGGGCCAGCATCGTCACGACTGGGCTTGTCCAGTTCGTGTCCTGGCAGGTCGCGCCGGGGCGCCTCAGTAGGCGTGAGGTGGCCGGCAAAAAGGCCGGCAACAATGGATGTACCTATGCCAAATCAGCAGCCGCGGCGCCGATGCAGAACTCTAGCTCATTGCGGAAGGCGACAGCCTGATCCAGGTTCATCTCGACGAACATGCGCCGAAACGACCCGTCTTCTCGTTCTTTTCGCAGCCTCAGGAAAATAGCGCCCGGGACCGCCTGGATAGCGAGCTGATCGGCCTCAGCGTCAAGGTCGATAACGGGGTCCGGGTATGACATCGAAACCCTCCCTCTCGATCTCGTGAGCATGGCACAAACCCCTGACCAGGGCAACACGAAATCGTGAGTTCAGCCCCGATCGCGCTTAAGACTGGATCAGATCAACGGCCTCGCTGCATTCGCGGTCCTGCCGTGGCGCGCATGCCAGGCATCGATAAGCTGGAGGACGGTCGCTGCTGTCTCCTCGATCGAGCGGCGGGTCACATCGATCACCGGCCAGCCGCGGCGGTTGCACAGCCGACGCGCCCAGAGCAGTTCGGCCTTGACGGCCTCCTCATCGACGTAGTCGCTGCTGTTCTGCCGGACCATCGCCGCACTGTCCTGCGAGGCAATCAGCCGCAGCCGATGCCGGCGAATGTCGATCAGCGCCGGCGGTTCAAGGGTCAGGCCGATCACCGGCACGCTGAGCTGGTGCAGGAATTCCGGTTCCGGCAGCCCTGGAACCAGGGGGATGTTCGCCGCCTTGATGCCCCGGTTGGCGAGGTAGAAGCAGGTTGGCGTCTTGGAGCTGCGCGACACGCCGACCAGCACGACATCCGATTCCGCCAGCCCGGCCTGCGACTGGCCGTCATCGTGGGCCAGCACATAGTGCATGGCGTCGATCCGCTGGAAATAATCAGCGTTGAGCACGTATTGCCGCCCTGGCCGCGCGCCTGCCGGCTGACCGATCGCCTCCTGCAAGAGATTCATCACCGGGTCGAGAACATGCACCACGGGAATGCCAAGCCGCAGGCAGGCCGCGTCGAGGTCCATACGCAACGCCTTGTCCACCAGGGTCGAGAGCACTGGTCCCGGATCCGCCTCGACGCCCTCCAGGACACGATGGAGCTGGAACCGCGTCCGGATCAGGCTCCAGCGATGATAGAATATCTGAACGTGCTCGAACTGCACCGTCGTGGCCCGGGCAATCGTGTTCAGTGTCTCCCCGGTCGCGTCAGAGACAAGATGAAGGTTCACCCGATCAAGCGCCATGGCGCCAATGCTAGCAGGGACCCAAGCAAACTGGCAGCCTCGTAGGGCGGACGCAGTCCGCCGGTACGCCGACGGCGGACTGCGTCCGCCCTACGGCGCAAGCTGACTGAGTCAGAATCCCGGGGATAACTTGCCGCCTCACTGCCATCTCCGAGAATACCGGCCGGACAATGGGGACTTCCTCGGAGATGTGCATCCCGGAGATAATTCCACAACGCCTGACAAGCCTCTTGCGGACAACCCTAAAGGATTCTCCAACTCCAAAGAGTTACCTCGTCTCGCTGCTGTGGATCACGTGACCGGATTCCCCGAGAATGACGGGGTACCCCGAATCCCACAGACCCATCTACTTCCTCTCCCTATTTTTCCTTTATTCCTTGATCTGTTAAGCGGAGCCGATGGACAGACATAAGTCGCTGCTATGCGCGCTGCGCGGTGAAGCGGTATGGCCACCGCCTATCTGGCTGATGCGCCAGGCAGGACGCTACCTGCCGGAATACCGTGCCGTGCGCGCCCAGGCGGGCGACTTTATCGCCCTCTGCACAACCCCGGCACTGGCCGCCGAGGTAACCCTGCAGCCTGTGCGCCGTTTCGGCTTCGATGCAGCAATCCTGTTCAGCGATATTCTGATGCTACCCTGGGCTCTTGGACACCATGTGGCATACAGGGAGGGCGAAGGACCGGTTCTGCCCCCGCTGCGAGACAGGGCGGCAGTGGAGGCCCTCGACAGCACTCGGCTTTTGGCGGCAATCGAGCCAATCCTTGAGACAGTCCGACGAGCTGGCGAACATCTTGGTGCCGAACAACCGGGCGCTGCGCTGATCGGATTTGCCGGCGCGCCGTTCACGGTCGCCTGCTACATGGTGGAGGGCGCCGGATCGAAGGATTTCGCCGCAACCCGGATGATGGCCTATCGCGATCCGGGTCTGTTCACGCAACTGATCGACCGGCTGGCAGACGCGACAGTGCTCTATCTCGAGGCTCAGATCGAGGCCGGCGCCGAGGCCGTGATGTTGTTCGACACCTGGGCCGGCCTGCTTTCTCCAATCCAGTTCCGCCAATATGTCATCGGGCCAACATGCACGATCGTTTGGCGTCTCAAGCAGCGCTTTCGGTCGGTGCCGGTGATCGGCTTCCCCCGCCTGGCAGGTCAGTTGATCGGCGAGTACGCGGCCGTCACGAAGGTTGATGCGGTTGCCATGGACACCGCAATGGACCCGGCGCTCGTGCGGGCTATCGTGCCATTGGCGACAGCACTGCAAGGCAACCTCGATCCGATGGCGTTGGTTGCCGGCGGAGCGGCACTGACAGAGGAAGCCAGTCACCTACTCGGTGTAGTGCGTGGTCACCCGTTCATCTTCAATCTCGGCCATGGCATCGTGCCGCAGACGCCGCCGGAGCATGTCGCCGAACTGGTGAGGTTGGTGCGTGCCGCATAGAGCGAACCCGCGCATCGCGATCGTGCTGTTCAATCTGGGTGGCCCGGACCGGCCGGAGGCGATCAAGCCCTTCCTCTCCAAACTGTTCAACGATCCTGCGATCCTGCGCGTCCCGTTCTTCGTCCGGCCTTTTCTGGCACGGGCACTTACCCGCGCACGGCTGGCTCCGGCGACGGCGAGTTATGCGAAGCTTGGTGGGTACTCCCCGCTCCTGGAATTTACCCGTGCACAGGCGACAGCCCTGGAAGCGGCCTTGCCCGAGCTGGAGGCTCGCTGCTTCATCGCAATGCGTTATTGGCATCCTTTCAGCATGGAGGCGGCGCGCGAGGTCAAGGCCTGGGGACCGGACGAAATCGTGCTGCTGCCGCTCTATCCGCAGTTCTCCACCACCACGACCGGTAGCTCGCTGACGGTGTGGCGGGAGGCGGCCGCCCGGGTCGGGCTGGCAGTGCCGGTGACGACGATCTGCTGCTATCCGGACATGCCGCTGTTTGCTGGAGCACTTGCTGCCGCCGTCAGAGCTGCCTGGACAGAAATGCGGGAGCGCGTGCCGGATCATCCAGTGCGGGTGCTGTTCTCCGCACATGGCTTGCCGGAGGCGATCGTGCGGGCTGGCGATCCCTACCAGTGGCAGGTGGAGCGCACGGTCGAGGCTGTGCTGCGGGCGTGGAGCGACCGGCAAATCGACTGGTTGATCTGCTACCAGTCTCGTGCCACGCCCCAGAAATGGCTGGAGCCCAGCACAGAGCACGAGATCGAGCGGGCCGCCCGCGAAAGCACGGCGCTCGTTGTGGTGCCGATCGCCTTCGTCTCCGAGCATTCCGAGACATTGGTCGAACTCGATATTGACTACCGGGACTTAGCTGATCGGCTGGGCGTGCCCTGTTATGCGCGCGTCCCGGCGCAGAACGCAGATCCGGGCTTTGTCGGCGCACTCGCCGGGTTGGTGCGGGCGAGCCGGGAGGCTGGTCCTGGCGTGCTGAGCCATGCCGGCCGCCGGATATGTCCTGCTGGTTTCACCGCCTGTCCGCTTGTCCATGGCTGAACACGCGGGCCGTCTTCGTCTGGTCATCTTCGACTGCGACGGCGTGCTGATCGACAGCGAGCCGGTGGTCAACCGGGTGGTCGCCGAGGAATTGACCCGGCTCGGTTGGCCAATGACGGCGGAGGAGAGCTGTGATCGCTTCCTCGGTCTCGACCTAGACGCGATGGTACCGCTGATTGAGATAGCAGTCGGCAGGGTACTCCCGGCTACGTGGCAGGCGGCCATGCAGGCGCGAATTGTCGCGGCACTGCGGGACGACGCGCCGATGGTCCCGGGCGCGCGTGAAGCATTGGAAGCAACCACCGCACTCGGGCTGTCGTGGCGTGTCGCATCCAACTCCTCGCATGAGGAGATGCAGGCGAAGTTCGGCCGCAACGGGCTGCTCCGGGCAGTCGCCGGCCGACTGCATAGCTTCACCGACGTGGCCTGCGGCAAGCCGGCGCCGGACCTGTTCCTCGCTGCCGCGGCGGCGGAGGGCGTACCGCCGGCCGAGTGCTTGGTGGTCGAGGACTCGATCCCCGGTGTAACGGGTGCCGTGGCCGCCGGAATGGCCTGCCTTGGCCTTGCCCGACATGGCGACGGGGTAGCGTTGGCAGCAGCGGGTGCTACTACGTTCGGCAGCCTGTTCGATCTGCCGGCATTGCTACGCGCGGTGATAGGGCGACCGGCGTGACGATCGGTTTCCTCGCGCTGTTCTTTCCTTGGACCCTGGCATTTCACATCATTGCCATGGTCGCCTGGATGGCCGGCATGTTCTACCTGCCGCGGCTCTACGTGTACCATTGCGACACCCGTCCGGGCTCGGCGGAAAGCGAGCGGTTCAAGGTCATGGAGCGCCGGCTGCTGAAGCAGATTATCAACCCGGCAATGATCGCAACCTGGTTCTTCGGCATCTTGCTGGTACTCACCCCCGGGTTGCTCAACTGGGCGGCCGGCTGGTGGCACGTGAAGCTGACCTCGGTCCTGGCACTCTCGGCCCTGCACGGCGGATACGCCCGGTGGCGGAAGGACTTCCTGCACGACCGCAACCGCCGCCCGGCGCGGTTCTACCGGATCGCCAACGAGATCCCGACCGTGCTGCTGGTCGTGATCATCGTCATGGTGGTTGTCCGTCCGTTCTGAATTGATCACTTTTCGAGGCGCCTGAACCGCCCTGTCTCTTGACTTCGGGCCGACCGTGGACCACCTCGCGGATTGACGGAGCCCGACGGCTGCCTTAGTCTGCTGTTCTCTCCTCCGGCGGCGATCAACCGCTGTCGCTCCGACCCATCATCAGACGGAACAGACCGCCCCGGCGGTCCTTGGCGTACACCCGATTAGCGGGTCCGCCCCTCCGGGTTCAGCTTGCTTCTGCTCCGTCGCCACCAAGAACGCCGAGGCGTCCCATCCAATGCATCTCGCCGAACTCAAGGCAAAGTCCCCCGCCGACCTGCTGAGCTATGCCGAATCGCTGCAAATCGAGAACGCGTCGTCGCTGCGCAAGCAGGACATGATGTTCGCGATCCTGAAGAACCTGGCCGAGAACGACCAGGCCATCAGCGGCGAAGGCACGCTGGAAATCCTGCCCGACGGGTTCGGGTTCCTGCGCAGCCCCGAGGCCAACTATCTGCCCGGTCCCGACGACATCTATGTAAGCCCGAGCCAGGTGCGCCGCTTCGGCCTGCGTACCGGCGATTCGGTCGAAGGTCAGATCCGAGCCCCGAAGGACGGGGAGCGGTATTTCGCCCTGCTGAAGCTCAACACGATCAATTTCGAGCCGCCTGAAGCGGTTCGGCATCGTATCAATTTCGACAACCTGACCCCGCTCTATCCGGATGAGCGGCTCAAGATGGAAGTCGAGAACTTTCAGTCCGTGGCGAAGGGCCCGGGTAAGGATTTCACGCCGCGGGTGATCGACCTGATTACCCCGATCGGCAAAGGCCAACGGGCGCTGATTGTCTCGCCGCCGCGCACCGGCAAGACAGTTATGTTGCAGAACATGGCCACCGCCATCGCCGCCAATCACCCGGAAGTGTTCCTGATCGTGTTGCTGATCGATGAACGGCCGGAGGAAGTCACCGACATGGCGCGCTCGGTGAAGGGCGAGGTGATCAGCTCGACCTTCGACGAGCCCGCCACCCGTCACGTGCAGGTCACTGAGATGGTGCTGGAGAAGGCCAAGCGCCTAGTCGAGCACAAGCGCGACGTGGTGATCCTGCTCGACAGCATCACCCGCCTGGCGCGTGCCTACAACACGGTGGTGCCGTCGTCCGGCAAGGTGCTGACTGGCGGCGTTGATGCCAACGCGCTGCAGCGGCCGAAGCGCTTTTTCGGCGCCGCCCGCAACATCGAGGAAGGCGGGTCGCTGACCATCATCGCCACCGCGCTGATCGACACCGGCAGCCGGATGGACGAAGTCATCTTCGAAGAGTTCAAGGGCACCGGCAATTCGGAAATCATCCTGGACCGTAAGCTGTCCGATAAGCGCACCTTCCCGGCGATCGACATCACCAAGTCCGGGACCCGCAAGGAAGAGCTACTGGTTGAGAAGGGGACGCTGTCGAAGATGTGGGTACTGCGCCGCATCCTGAACCCGATGGGCACGGTGGATGCGATGGAGTTCCTGTTGGACAAGCTGAAATACAGCAAGACCAACAACGACTTCTTCGATGCGATGAATACCTGACACTCCTCTCCCCCGCACGCGGGGGGAGAAGCAGAGTGAGGAGAGCCGGCGAAGACCGGCCACCCACGATTATACACCGCCGCCGCGCTGATCGAAGATGTGGGTGCGGCGCCGCATTCGGAACCCGGTGGGGACGAATTACAGCAGGACCAGTAATGATTTCTTCGATGCGAAAATAGTAGCGAAGCGAAGAAAACCGATATCTGAAACTTACCCGGAAGTGGCTCCGCCGTCTCGCATGGCGGGCAGTTCCGCGATCGGCAGCCAGACGCTGACCGTGGTTCCCACCCCCTCCTCGCTCTCGATTAGAAGCTGGCCGCGATGGCGATTCACGATGTGCCGCACGATCGCCAGCCCTAGCCCCGTCCCGCCGACCGCACGCGACCGCCCCTTGTCCACCCGATAGAACCGTTCGGTCAGCCGCGGTAGATGCTCGCGCGGAATGCCCGGCCCGCGGTCGGCCACCGACAGCACCAGCCCCGCGCGCGCCGGCCAGCGCATCCCGTCCGGCGCCGGCACCAGCTCGAGCCGTACGAGTTTGCCCTCCCCGCCATATTTGACCGCGTTGTCCAGCAGGTTGTGCACCACCTGCGCGAGCTGATCGGCATCCCCCGCCACCGCCGGCAACCCGGGTGTCAGCCGCGTCTCCAGCGTCACCGCCTCCACGACCAGCCGCGGCTCGAATCCCGCGACCAAGCGCGCCAGCAGCACGCCGAAGTCGACGAGCTCGGCCGGCGGCTGATGCTCGGTCAACTCGATCCGCGACAGGCTGAGCAGATCGTCGATCAGCCGGTTCATCCGCCCCGCCTGCTCGGCCATGATGCCGAGGAACCGTTGCTGCGCCGGCGGATCATCGGCGGCAGGGCCGCGCAGCGTGTCGATGAACCCGATCAGCGAGGCAAGCGGCGTTCGCAGCTCGTGGCTGGCGTTGGCGACGAAATCCGATCGTGTCCGCTCCACCGCGCGCTCCCGCGTCCGGTCCGACAGCACCACGATGGCGCATCCCCCATCGGCCAGAGGCGGGTCCAGCGGCACCACGGTGGCCAGCACCTCGCGCGGGACCGGCACGGGACGCGACAGCTCCGCGCTCTGCGCCTCGCCGGTCGCGAACGCGAGGTCGATTGCGCCGCGGAGCCCCGGATGGCGCAGCACGGCATTCGCATCGGCGCCGAACGCCGCGCGGGAGGCGGCGTTCGTCCGCCGTACCCGCTGCTCGGCGTCCAGCACGATCAGCGGGTCTGGCAGCCGCTCGACGATGGCAGCATCGGCGCGCCGCAGGCGTTCCAGCTCCGCCGCTTGTTGCGCCGCCAGTCGCGTCTGTCGATCTACTTCACCAGCGAGACGCCGGCTGCGCAGCCACAGCGCGAATATCGCGACGACAAACGCTGCGGCGGCCACCAGCAGCCCGACGATCAGCCCATCGCCCAAGGCCGCTGTCCCTCAGCCGAGCCTGTCGGTGCCGGCGCACAAATCCGGTGGCGGCCCGATACTGAGAACCCAGCCGCCTCTGACGCGACTATCATGGGATGCGTTCCGACCGCTGCTGATCCGGGCGAGACTCGGGCGGCCCGACTCCCAGCAGATAGTGAATCCGCTCACCTACCAGCCGGCTGGAAGACTGACTCTCGGGCGGACGCAATTCAATGTCGTGATGGCCGGGCTTATGCCGGCTATGACGTTCAGGGACGCTAAGACGCGGGTGCGAGCGCCCCCGGCGGCCGTATGCTACCGCGGTTGTGCTTTCTGCCTGTCGAGATGCTGCGTCGCGATTGGATTGGTATCGGTCTCCGCACGTCCGCCGAAGGCTGCCTGCGCATCGAAGTCCGTCAGCGGCTCCGCCCATACCCGCGGGCCTGTCCCACAGTCCGTATCATCGGCGCAGCAGGCGAGCACAGCCTCCATCGGCCCAGCGCAATCTGAAAGGCCTTCGGTCACCGCGTAGGATCCAAACGCCTTTGCCAGCGCCCGTTCCGCGCTGGCCTGAACAGGCCCCTTGGAGCCTCGTGCCAGCCCCAGAAGCACCGAGAGCGCCGGTCGGCGAACTGCTGGGTCGGCGCTTCGCAGAGAACTCACAGCAACGAAATAGGCAGAGAGATCGTCGTCCAGCATCTCGGGCCCCGCCTCCGCGTAACGAGCGCCAGCCTATGCTTGGTCGCCCCCGTATGCTGTGACGTAGTTCACACCTACGAAGATATGCTTAATTGGTCACCGGCCCAAATCCGGAGCGTCCCCGAGCAGGCTCGAGTCGTCCGGGCCAGCAGGTAGCCGTGGCCTGCGGATAAAGGTTCACACGGAGCGCCACGGAGTTCACACGGGAGAACCTCTTCGGCCCAACGCCAATGACGTGCTCGGCCACAGCGTTCAGCAACCTGGGAGAACCACGGCGGCTCCCCATGTGGACTATTCCACAACCACGAGCCCGGGGCCCAGGAACGTCTAAAGTTCTGGCTAATGGATAGGGAACTCCCTTCGATGGCCAGCATCGTCCGAATGGACACGGGGCCGACTGGCGCCCGCCATCTGCCCATCTCGACGCGTTCGCCGCGCAGGATATTAGCCAACGCGGTAGAAGTCCAGCCGTATTAAGCAGCGTGAATCCGCAGCCGCCAGCTTGTCCCGACAGGTCGTTCAGCTTGTGACTATCTGCGGCATCCGTGCGCATCTTCTTACACCTGTACTAAATTCTTTCTGAGTCTTCCGTGATTGGCGTAGGTGGTTTGGGGAGGTCATAATGGCGGAAGCATGCAGGGGACTGGGTTTGGGAGTTTGGAGCGGCGGAATCTCTCGATGCCACCTCGATCGCCACCCCGACAACAACGCGGCTAGGCTGACCGCCCAAATCCTTTACTCATGCGAGTCCCTCTGCGCCTCTGCGCTGGATCTTTTCTCTGCACAGTACCAGTTGATGAATAGGCAGAGACGCAGAGGCAGCCGTGCACCAAGCCCGGTCATGATGCGCCAGAGCTTTCTTCCTCCCTCTTGCTCTGATTGCCTTTCACCGCATGGCGGCGTTCGTGCGCGATCAGCCACGCCTTGCGCTCGAGGCCGCCGCCGTAACCGGTCAGGCTCGCATCCGCCCCCACGACCCGGTGGCATGGCACCGCGATCGCCACAGGATTCGCGCCATTCGCGAGCCCTACAGCGCGGCTTGCTTTCGCCCTCCGGATCCGTGCGGCCAGTTGACCGTACGTGGTGGTTGTGCCGGGTGGGATCCGGCGCAGCGCCGTCCAGACCAGACGTTGGAACTCCGTGCCGGCCGTGCGCACAGCAAGCCGGTCAAGCGCAGCAACATCGCCATCGAAATAGGCCTCGATGCCCCGGCGCGGCTCGCCGGCGTCCCGGATCGGGGTCAGCGCGTACGAACCGTACTGCTGCCGGAGCAACCGGCGCATCCGCGCCTCATGGTCCAGGAATTCGAGCGCGCGCAGCGCCTCACCATCGGTGACAAGCACGATCGTCCCGATCGGAGAAGCGACGTGGCTAAGCAGCAGCTTCAAGAGACCTCTCCTTGGCCGAACCGTGCGTTGCCGGACCCGCCGACCAGAGATGCACAGCGGCATAGGCCCGCCATGGGCACCAGGCCGCGGCTCGGATCAGCAGTTCCGCCGGCGTCGGCCGTCCGTCGGCCGCCGCCGACGCCCGCAGCAGCCCGATATCGGCAGCCGGAAAGGCGTCGGGTTCGCGCAAGGCGCGCATGGCGATGTACTGCGCGGTCCACTCGCCGATTCCGGGGAGCGCACGCAGGCGGTCGATGGCGTCCTCCAGGCTTCGGCTCGGTTCGAACAATCGCCGATCCGCTGCTGCCGCTGCCGCCAGCGACAGAATCGCCCGACCCCGGGCGGCAGGCATGCCGAGCGTGGCGGCCGGCTCGGTTCCGATGATCCGCTCGGGCGACGGAAACACGTATCGGAGGCACGCCGCATCTGCCCGATCCGGCGATGGAAGCGGTACGCCATAGGCCGCCACCAGCTTCCCGGCGAGCCGGGTCGCGGCGGCGACCGAGATTTGCTGGCCCAGAATTCCCCGGACCGCCAGCTCGAACCCATCCCAGGCGCCGGGAACCCGCAGACCCGGCCGCGCGGCAACCAGTGGTGCGAGCTGCGGGTCCGCCGACAGATGCTCGGCGATGATGGCCGGGTCCGCGCCCAGATCGAAAATCCGCCGGATGCGTTCGACGATCAGCGGCAGCGCGGTGACGACGGGGAAGCAGATCGTGGCGGCCAAGGCATGCTCATCTCGTCGCCGGTACGCCGGGCGAACAAAGATCGTCCCGTACGCTTCGCCAAGGGCGATGGTCCGCGCATACAGATCCGGCCGCACGTGCTCGACGCCGGGGATGGCTCTCGGCGCCAGGAAGCCCACCATGGCTGGCCAGTCGTACGGCGGCTTGTACGGCAGCGTGAGCGTAACGGCGGAATCGGCCGCTGCCGTCGCCAATTCGCCGCGTCGAAGGGCGCCAGGCGGGCGGCCGTACAGCTTCCGGAACGTGTCGTTGAAACGGCGCACACTGCCGAAACCCGCGGCAAGCGCCACTTCGGCCATCGGAAGCCTGGTGTCGGTGATCAACCGCTTGGCGAACAGGGAGCGCCTGGTCTGCGCGACTGCCTTCGGCGAGGCTCCCAGATGCTTCTGGAACAGCCGCCGAAGCTGTCGCTCGCCCATGCCGAGCCGCGCCGCCAGCCCGTCAACGTCATCCTCGTCCAGCGCGCCGGCCGCGATCAGCGCCAGGGCACGAGACACTGTGCTCGATGTCCCGTTCCACGCCGCGAGATCCGGCGAGGTCTCCGGCCGGCAGCGCAGGCATGGGCGGAAGCCGGCCTCCTGCGCGGCTGCCGCGCTCGGCATGAAGATGGTGTTCTCGAGCTTCGGCGGCCGGGCCGGGCAGATCGGGCGGCAATAGACGCCCGTGGTCCGGACGGCGATGAAGAACCGTCCATCGAACCGGGCGTCGCGGGTCAGGAGCGCCCGGTAGCAGGCCTCGCGATCCAGATGCATGTCCGCACCATGGCAGGGATCCGCACACTGTTCTCGCCATTTTCGGACGTGCAAGGCTTCTGATGGCGGACGCCTCCAAATCGATCCGGGTGTCGGTTAGGGATCGACACAGAGAATCCAGCGGGGCACATTATTTCCCCCGGAGCCCCTGGATCGCCGTGAACCACACCGTGGGCTGTGTAATGTTCCTCGGCGATCTCGGTATCCTTGGTGGCTTCTGTGTCGGATCCGCTGCGGTGGCCAACACAACAGAAGAATGAGGCGAGGTGCTGCGTCACGCCGGCATAGCCGTAGGAGCTGGCCCGGCAATCGCATCCGCCCCACTCGCTCCTTGCGGGGCGCGTGGATTTGCTCCATGTTTGCGTCCGCTCTGGCGACGTGTCCCGGGATCGCCCATCTGTGCGGTCTCCTGGCCTAGCCGGCGAGCGCGGAGACCCCGTGCGCCCTGGGTTGGGTCAGGAAATGGGTCCGCGCCGCCGCCAGGCTCCGTTGTCCGCGCCGCGCGCGGCTTGCGCGCTGGGTCGGTCGCGCCTGCGCGCCGATCGTCGCACTGCCGAAGGGGCCGTGTTCCAACACGGGCTCGCCTGCCCAGACTGATACCAGGGACCGTCACATCGGACCAATGACCGCCGCAACGCCAGCTACAGCCCGGACAAGGTCCCGGGCCGAACGGGAGACAGTCCCGCACGGCGACCTGCCCGGCGTTCTTTTCCGGCCGGCGGCCGGTCCTTACCTCAACCACCTGTTCAGCCGCCTCGCCGCATGCACCTCCCAGGTGCGTCGCGCCCCGGCGGCACACCGGAGTTCACGACTGTATGACCAAGCGTATGCTCATCGATGCCACGCACGCGGAAGAAACCCGCGTGGTGGTGCTGGACGGTAACCGCCTCGAAGATTTTGACGTCGAGACATCAGCCAAGCGGCAGCTCAAGGGCAACATCTATCTGGCAAAGGTCGTCCGGGTAGAGCCCAGCCTTCAGGCGGCGTTCGTCGAATATGGCGGCAACCGCCACGGCTTCCTCGCCTTCGACGAGATCCACCCGGACTACTACCAGATCCCCGTCGCCGACCGGCAGCGCCTGCTGGAGCTGCAGGCCGAGCAGGCTCGTGCCGAGGAAGAAGCCGCAGACCGGGACGCCGAGGCAGCGGCCACATCGGCTCTGTCCGACAACAGTAACGAGGCGTCGTGCACCGATCCCGAACCGACCGTGGAGACGGCGCCCGATATTGAGGCAGAGCAGCCGCCCGCCGAGGCCGAAGAGGCAACAGAGCCGGCGCAGCCGCTGGTGATCGAGCCTGTCCGTGCGACCGATGCTGCCGAGCCGGCTGACGCCCATGAAGAAGCGCCACCGCATTCCGCTCCGACCGAAACCGGCGACGAGAGCGGCGCCACCCGGGAACTGCTGGCCGAGCCCGAGGCACTGGTTGAGGCTGGTGACGGAGAGGCGGCGACTGCCCCGCTTGGCGTGGCCCCGGCCCCCACCGATCCGCTTCGCGGCCCGATCCTCCCGCAAGGGGAGGAGGCTTACGCTTCCGTCCACGAGACGACCGCGACGCCAGAGCCGGACAACGAGGCGGAGGGCGACGAGGACGAGTTCGACCGCATCCCCGAATCGCCGCCGCCGGAGACGATCGGTGGCGAGCACGACGTGGTGGAAGAATCCCGCGAGCGGCGAATCCCTTACCGTTTCCTACGCAACTACAGGATCCAGGAGGTCATCCGGCGCCGCCAGATTTTGCTGGTGCAGGTGGTGAAGGAAGAACGCGGCACCAAAGGCGCGGCGCTGACCACATATATCTCGCTTGCCGGGCGCTATTGCGTGCTGATGCCCAACTCGCCGCGGGGCGGCGGCATCTCGCGCAAGATTACCTCGGCCGCCGACCGCCGCCGACTCAAGGAGGTGATGGCCGAGCTCGACCTGCCGCAAGGCATGGGACTGATCGTGCGCACCGCCGGCGCCAACCGCCCGAAGCCGGAGATCAAGCGCGACTGCGAATACCTGCTGCGCCTGTGGGACGACATCCGTGAGCACACGATGCGCTCGGTTGCACCGGCGTTGATCTATGAGGAAGCCAACCTGATCAAGCGCGCCATCCGCGACGTCTATTCGCGCGACATCGACGAGATTACCGTTGATGGCGAAGACGGCTGGCGGGCTGCACGCGACTTCATGCGCATGCTGATGCCGAGCCACGTCAAGAAGGTGCAGCTCTGGCGCGACTCCAACGGCGCCGCGGCGCAGCCCTTGTTCGCCCGCTATCAGGTCGATGCGCAGCTTGACGCCATGTTGAGCCCAACCGTGCAGCTTCGCTCCGGCGGATACCTGGTGATCAACCAGGCCGAGGCGCTGGTGGCGATCGACGTCAACTCCGGCCGCTCGACGCGTGAGCGCGGGATCGAAGAGACCGCGCTCCGCACCAACCTGGAGGCTGCCGACGAAGTGGCGCGGCAGCTTCGCCTGCGCGATCTCGCCGGCCTGATCGTCATCGATTTCATCGACATGGAGGTGAGGAAGCACAACTCGCACGTCGAGCGGCGAATGAAGGAGGCGCTGAAGTCGGATCGGGCGCGCATCCAGCTTGGCCACATCAGCCATTTCGGTTTGCTGGAAATGAGCCGGCAGCGCCTGCGGCCCAGTCTCGCTGAAACCAGTTTCGTCACCTGCCCGCATTGCGCCGGCATCGGCCATGTCCGCAGCACGGAAAGCGCCGCGATCCATGTGTTGCGCGGCGTCGAAGAGGAGGCGGCGAAGCGTCGCGCCGCCGAGATCCTGGTGCATGTCGCCGCACCGGTCATGATGTACATCTTCAACTTCAAACGCGATCGGCTCGTTGATATCGAGTCGCGCTACGCGATGCGCGTGATGTTGACCGCCGACGAAACGCTGTTCTCGGCGCAGTTCCGGATTGATCGGTTGCGTTCCCACGTGCCGTCGGAGACGCCGGCTGCGGTCACCGCCGGGCCTGGTCACTTGGCGGAGCGCGAGGCCGAAGAGGACGAGGACGAAGCGCTCGACGAGGATGCAGAGTCGGATCTCGATGAGGCCGAGGCGGCTCCGGGCGAAGCCGCGAACGCTGGCGAGCCATCCGAGGACATCCCGCCGCCGGGCGAGACGCCGGAGGAGAGCGAGCGCCGCCGTCGCCGCCGTCGCCGCCGCCGTCGCGGCGCGCGGCGCGAGGAGGCTCCGGCCGCCGCGGCGCCGGGGCCCGACGCAGAGGCTGACCAGCACGCCGAGACGGAGCACATCGAAGGCGTCCCCGAGCACGCCGAGACGTCCGACGAAGATGACGCGCGGAATAGGCGTCGGGGCCGGCGGGGTGGTCGGCGTCGCCGGCGCGAGGACGAAGAGGCGCTGCCGGCCCTGGCCGAGCCCGGCGCCCAACAGCCCGAGCTGCCGCCGCTCTATGTCGGCCCGACCCCGGCGAACCCGTTCGGTGGCAGCACCTTCGATATTTTCGACGCACTGGAGCAGGCGGAAGAGCAGGAGAAGCCGGCCCCTGCTCCAACCGTGACCCCATTGCCGATCGTTGCCGGGCCGCCGCCTGCCGTCGAGCCTGTGGATGATATCGAGCCCGTGCCGGAGGCAACGACACCGGGCGAGGCTTCGACCGAACCCTCTGCGGAGGCGCTGCCGATCAGCGAGTCGTCGCCCCCCGAACCCCCCGCACCGGCAAACGATCGGGATGCCGAGCCGGCGGTCGGACCTATCGTTATTGGTACGGAAGACACGCCGCCGGTCGAGAAGAAACGCGGTTGGTGGCGGCGGTAACATAACAGGAGGCGGCCCGCCCCATCCGTCGAGGCCGGCCTTGTGCAAGGCCCAGGGGGCATAGTTACTTGTATTCGAACTGGTAGGTTACGCCGACGCTGGCGCCATTGCTCTGGCCGGTCGCACCGATCGCCGAAGTGGTTTCTCCGGTACCGACGGTGGCGTTTAGTTTCAATCCCTTCGTAATATCGTACTGAATGGTGCCCTGCCCGCCTGCGCCGGAGGCCGTCTGCTGCGCCCCGACATAGAGCCGACGGCCGATGTAGCGGCCGGCCTGTAGCGACGGACTGCCGTTGGGGCCAGTGCCGATCCCCAGCGCATCCAGGCCGAGCGCGTTCTGCACCCCCTGCAACGGATTGGGGAAGTTGGACGACGAGCCGGAAAGCTGGGCCAGCCCCTGCGCGATCGCCGCGAGCTGGAATGGGCTGAGCTGCCCGTTGCTGTTCGGGAACAGAAGCTGCGCGAGAATCTGGTCCTGCGGCATCTCCGGCACGCTGGAAAGCGTGATCTTTGGGTTGCTGGCCGTGCCGCCCACCGTCAGCGTCGATGATGAGGTGCCGCTGGCCGACGTGGCGACAAGGTGGAGCGCCGGATCTGTCAGGCTCCCGCCGTTGAAGCTGATATCGCCGGAGGTAAAGGTGAGCGTGGTCGCGACCAGGTCGAATGTGCCGCGGCGCAGGGTGAAGCCGCCGCGCGGCAGCATGTGCGCCGTGGTCCCCTGAATGGTAATCGTGCCGCCCAGCTCGACATTCAGACCTCGCCCGCGCACCCAGACCTGCTCGGGGGCACGGACTGTCAGTCCCATCGCGATCATCAGCGGCGGCGCCGGCTTCGGCGGAGGCGGCGCGCCGAGGATGTGGATAGGAATCGTAGCCACACTGGTCGGCAGCTTCGAGGGCACTTGGATCACCGCCTGCCGCACGTCCACCGTGCCGTCCAGTGCGAGGCGCGAGCCAACATTTCCGTTGATTCCAAGGGCCGCATCGAGCGTGGCGGTCACGATGCCGCCGGTAAGCGGCGTGGCGTTATGCGCCACCAATTTCAGATTGATCGGCATTCCGGGCTGGGACACGCCGATCGTGCCGCTGCCGCTGATGGTGCCCTCGCCGGCGCGGGCGGTCAGGCTGTCAAGGCGCAGAACATCGCCGGCGGCGGTCAGGCGTGCGGTGATCGCGCTCAGATGCGCCCCCTGGGCGTAATCTCGCACGTCACCGCCGTTGAGCTGGGCTTCACCGGTCAGGCGCGGTGCCGCCGCGGTGCCGCCGATGTTGAGCGCAACGTTTATAATTCCGGCCACTCGCTCGCCGTTTGCCTCGAGCAGCGGATTGGCGACCGCCAGATTGATCGTGCCGGTGGTACGCAGATCGATCGGCCCGGATGTTCGGAGCGGGGCGGTTCCATTCACCGTCAGATTCGATGTGCCCGCGGTCAGGCGCGCATCGATCCGCGCCGACGTCCCGTTCAACGTTGCGGTCGCTGTTGCAGCGGCCGGGGGCAACGCACGACCGGTCTGGGTCAGCAGGCGGACTCCCGAGGCTTGGATACGCACGGTTCCGCCCGGCCTGGTCGCAGTGCCGTTGACGGTGGCAGCCAGCGTGACCATCCCGGCCACGCCGCCCCCCTGGGAGCGCAAGAACGGGTCCGCCATGGCAAGGTTGATCGTGCCCTGGGTCTTCAGGTCGAGTGGTGCGGTAGTGCTGAAGGGCACGCGGCCGTTGGCTGACAAGCGCGACGGACCAGCCGTCACTGTCGCATCGATGAGTGCTGACTGACCCTGAAGCGTGGCAGTCGCGTTGAAATTCGCCGGCGGCAGGTCGCGGGCGGTTCCGCTGTCGAGTCGCAGCGCGGCGCCGCTCGCCCGGATCGTTCCTTCCGGTGCAGCCGAGGTGCCGGTGAGTCGCGCGTCGGCCGACAGCGTGCCGCTTGCGGCGAGTCGCGGAGAGGCCAGCGCGGCAAGGCTGAGCGGGACGTTGCGCGCGCTCGCCGTCAGGTCGAGGGTCGAGCCGATCCTGCCGTTGACCTGCACCACCGCGGCGCCGAGCCCAAGGCGGAGATCGTTGATATCCACCCCGTTGGCGAAAGCAAACCGGGTCGGGGCGAGCAGGCGCAGGTTCTGCTGCCGCCAATCGCCGGTCAGTGCAGAGATCGTCACCGTCTTTGCCGGGACATCCACCGTCGCGGTGGTCGTCAGCCGCGCCTCGGATCCGTCGAGCTTGGGCAGTGAGGCGGCAAGCTGCATCTGCAACTGGTCGGCCGGCCCCTTCGCATCGAGGTTCATCGACCCGGCGATCGAGCCGGCCGATAGGCCGGTCACCACCACGCGCCCATCGACCGACGGATGGCTTGCCGGATTGGCGATCGTCGCATTCACCGTTGCATTGGCAACCGAGCCGGTGCCCGGCACGCCCGCGTCGTGCAGCTCAGCGGCCAGCACGGCTTGTGTGGGAGTCGCGTGCAGCGTCAAGTGTGCGTTGCCGGTGACGGGTCGTCCAACCAGTGGGGCGAAGTCGGACAGACTCTGCACGGCAAGGGTGATGTCGCCCACCGGCACGGTCGCTCCCGCCGGCAGTGTCAGCGCACCGTCAATGGATGCGCTTTTCCACGTGGCCTGGTGGATTGTCAGTTGCATCGTGCCATCCGGCTGGCGGCTACCGGCGAGCGCGAGCTGAAGCGGCGAGCCAAGCAGCGCGCCTTGTGCGCTGACGGTTGCCTGCGGAGCGCGCGGCAGCCCTGTTGCCTGGAGGTGGGCCGTGAACGGGCCAGAAGACTGGCCGGGCAGCCCGACCTCGCCTGCTAAATCAGTGGTAAGGGCCAGGTTCTGCTCCGAGCCGGTGAACTGGCCATGTGCCTGCAGCGTGCCGGCAAGCTTGGGATCGACCGCGGCCAGGCGAGGGAGCGCCACCGACCAGGCGAGATCGACCTTCTGCGGCGAGACGGCGCCATTCGCGGCCACGGACACGTCCTGCCCGTCAACGCTCAGCCGACTAAGGTCCAGGCTGTCGCCGGCAATGCTGGCGACGAGTGCCAGCCGCGCCGAGGTGCCGATCAGCGCTGGGCCAGGGGTGGGTCCGCCGGTCAGACTCACCGTGCCGTCGAGCGCCACGTTCGTCGTGCCCGCCTGCCGGGACCCTGTCAGGTGCAACGATGTGCTGCCTTGCAGGGCCAGCCCCTCGGCGGCTGCCAACGGTCCGATCTGCGGCACGTTCAGTTGCAGTTCCGCCTGCTGCACGCCTGCCGTGTGAGCGGTGCCGGATACTTCGATCAGCGGGTGGTGCAAGGTGAAGGTGACCGGTCGGTCCGAGGCGTCCAGCCGGGCATCCGCGGTCAGCAGGATGGGGGCCGCTGCGAACAAATCCGGCTGACGGCCGGGCACCGTCACGCCATCAAGCTGGGCGCGCACCTGCACCCGGCCCTTGTTGCCGGTGGCGTCAACGTCGATCCGCCGCACCGTGGCACCCGACGCGGCGAGAGCATCGATCCGGAGCGAGCCCGTCAGATCGGGATTGGTGAAGCCGCCGCTGATGGTTGCGTTCAGTACGGCCGACTGGAACGACACGCCCGGCCGCGGCGTCATTGCAGGGGCGCTCGCATCGACCTTCGCCGTCAGCGTCTTGCCTTCGAGGTTCAGACGGCCTTGCACATTCGCCCGCAGCTTTCCCGCGGTCAGCGCAAGTTGCGTCGCCAGATCGCTGCGCGGTCCGGCGACCGACGCGGCGAGGTCGATCGGTTCGATCTCAGGCAGCCCGGCCGCGGTCGCAATGAGACCGCCCGGCATCTCCTTGACGGCGAGCTTCGCATGGATCGCCGTAGGCGTGAGGTCGGCGGATAGATCATAAGTCCCGCCGCCACCGATCCGGGCAGCCGTAAGGTCGATGTCGGCGTTTTTGAGGGACACCCAGGTCAAGCTGCCATCGAGCTTCAGCGTCGCCGCGGTTCCGGCCACCGCCTGGGCGATCGCCAGCCGCCCGACCTGAAGGTTGTGGACCTCGGTTTTGGTCGTGCTTGACGCGCCGCCCGAGGACGAACTTTGCGGCAACCGCAGGAACTCGCCGGAGGCGGCGCGCAACAGGGCGACGTCGATGTTGTTGTGGATCAGTCGGAGCGGCGACCAGACGATGTCGACGTCCTGGAATTTCGCGTAAATGCCGTTGGGATCGAGAAGATCGACTTCATTGGCGGTCACTCGGCCGCCCCAGTGGATCTCCAGTCCTTTCGTTCGGACCGTCGCCGTCGCCTTCGACACGACCCGATCGAGGACAAATGGCGAATGCGCGACCACCACGACCAGCACCGCCAGCACGGCAACCACCAGCACGACGGCACAAGCGAAACGGCGCATCAGAACGACTGCCCGATGCCGATATAAAGCTCGAAGCTGCCGCTGTTCGGCAGGCGGACGGCCGGGAACGCCACCTGTGCACGGATCGGCCCGAACGAGGTGAAATACAGCAGCCCCGTGCCGACGCCGATGCCGTATTTGCTGGAGTAATTGGTCCCGCGCGCGGTGACTTGTCCCGCGTCGGTGAACAAAGTGAAGCCCCAGTTCTGCAGGAAGCGCTGGCGCAGCTCGACGCTGCCGGCGGTGACCTGGGTGCCGCCGATCGGCGTGCCGTCGGGGAATTGCGGCCCGACCGACTGGAATTTGTAGCCGCGCACTGTACCGCTGCCGCCGGCATAGAAGCGCATGTCGGGGGGCAGGTCGAACACATCGGAGACCAGCGCATCGCCCGCCAGTCCACGCAGCGCCAGCACGGTCCGTCCGTTGCCGACGAGGTCGAAATACGTCGAGCCGGCAAGCTGCGCGATCAGGAATGCGTGGTGCGAGCCGGTGAGCGATTGCGTGGGCGTCAGTGTCAGGGCCGCGCGGATGCCGTGAGTCGGGTCCAGCAGGCTGTCGGTGTCGTCGAATTTCGCGGTCATCGGCACGCTGATCAGATTGTAGCGGGTGCTGACGCCCTCCTGTGTGATTTCCTCTTCTTCGCCGGCGAGTCCATAGCTGACGGTCCAATGCGGCGACAGCTTGCGGGTGAGCACGATCGACTGGAGCAGCGCTTTCTGCGTGTACGCCAGCAGGCTCTGGTCCACGGCGCCGACATTGACTTCCAACGATTGGTCACGGCTCAGGAAATCGGGTTTGATGAATTGCGCATTGAGCTTGTAGCCGGGGTGAAGCTCGGAGTTACCGCCGCCCTGGAAGGCTGCGGTCAGGTTCAGTTGCTCGGCGTTGCCGAACAGGTTGCGGTCGTGCCAGCCCGCAGTGAGCCCGATGCCGAGATCGGTCGAATAGTTCGCACCGAAATCGACTGCGTGCACTGGACGCTCGCCGAATACGAAGGTGATTGGCAGCGTCCCCTGGGGATCTAGCTGCGTCGCCGGCTGTGCCCGGACATAGGAGAACACCGGCAGCGACGCGAGATCGGAGCGTGCGGCCTCGATTGAGGTCGGGCTGAACTGTTCGCCCGGATGCAGCAGAAGTCGTTCGCGGACGAAGGAGGGGTTCACGCCGTGCAGGCCCTGGAAGCTAATCGGTCCGATGTCGACGCGCGGGCCGGTATTCACCTTGAACGCCACATCCATCGATTGGGTACCGAGATCGACCGTCGCCGGTACCAGATCCACCGTCGCCAAGGCGTAGCCTTCGTCGTGGAGTGCGCTCAGCAGCCTCTGCTGGGCGGCGAGCACCGAGCCGGAAAGGGCCGGCGCCCCGGCTGGCAGATCGAGCTTGCCGGCGGCCTCCGGCGGCACCTGCCCCTCCAACGTGACACGCCTGAGATGGAACTCCGGACCAAGGGAAAAGTTCACGACCACTTGCGCCGGCGGACTGGCGGGAGCCTGCTCCAGCAGGTTCACCAGAGCCGGGTCGTCGATCGCGTGGCCCTGAATTCGGATCTCCGCCCGGCCCTGGAAATAGCCGAAGCTCTGAAGTGCGGTCATGAACCGGCCCTGGTCGTCGCGCGCCCGGGCCACCAGGGCAAACGGGCCGACCGGCGCCGACTCGCGCAACGACATCAGGTTGGACGATCCGCTCAGCGCGGCATCCAGGGCACTGTTGCCGGTCTTGGCGAGGGTGACGGTGTAGGGCTGTGAGTCGGCGCGCGGTGCCGGCCAGGGCATCACGATCCCCGCAATGATCAGCACGGTAACCACCCGACATGAAAAAGGGCGCGCCATGCGCGAAGGCTAAGGGAAAAACGCGCAGAGTGGATGTCAAGGGACGGTCACTCTTGCGCCATTGTTCCGACATGCCCGGCGGAGTATCGCAAACCCATGCGTTACGCGCCACGCCGACTCGGCCGCGCTGGCCATCGTTCGCCGGTACCTCGTTGGGGATCGGCCGCCGATCTTGGCATCAGCCCGCTGTTGCGGCGTCGCAGATGGCCGTTGGTCATGGGCTCGGTCCGGGCCGGCCGCCGGCTTGTCCTGCTGCTGCTCTGGACATTCGTGTCGATGCCGATCCAGGGCGTCTGCCTGTTGCTGCCCGGTCGGCCGAAGGTCGTGTTCGCACGCATCTATTGGGCGTGGTTCTGCCGTCTGCTGGGGATGCGCGTGCGGGTGATCGGCGAGCCCGCTCGTACTGACAAACGTCGCATCGTCTTTGTCTCCAATCATTCATCGTGGATCGATGTCCCGGTCCTCGGCGGTCGGCTCGACGGCTGTTTCGTCTCCAAAGGAGAAGTCGCCGAGTGGCCGCTGGTCAGCGCGATCGCTCGGCTTGGGCGCACCGAGTTTGTCAGCCGCCAGCGCGGCCTCATCCTGCAGGAGCGAGACCACATGCGTGCCCGCCTGGCCGAGGGCGACAACCTGATCCTGTTCCCGGAGGGCACCACGTCTGACGGATCGCGCGTGATGCCGTTCCGCTCGGCCTTCTTCGCGGTGGCGGAAGGTGCCGACCCGCCGTTGATGCAGCCGGTGTCGGTGGTTTACGACCGGTTGGCTGGGCTGCCGATCGGCCGGGCGACTCGGCCGCTGTTCGCTTGGTACGGAGACATGGATATCGTCTCGCACTACTGGCGACTGGGGCGGCACAAGGGGCTGCGGGCAACTGTGCTGTTGCATGCCCCGCTCGATCCGGCGACGTTCCCCAATCGCAAAGCGTTGTCGCAGGCGGTCTGGCGCGTCGTGGCGGATGGGGCGGCGACGCTGCGGCAGAACCGGCCGGCGCAGCCGATTGCCACTGCGGTGCCGCCGTCCGGTGTCGAGCCGGCCGGGGAGACTGCGTATGCCTAACCTACACCTCTCCCGCAAGCGGGAGAGGTGTTGACATGCTATCGGCTGATCCTGTCACAGTGCCCCGCGTGAATGGAGGCGACTGACGATCCCGCGCTCGATCGGACGAAGACTGCCGGTAATCCTGCCTCGTTCTGGCAGGCATCGGACGGCGCTTGGCGGATGCCGGTGAGGGCAGCAGCGATCCCCGAATCCTCTGACTGCAAGCGGGTGCACGTGATCACCTGGGGCTGCCAGATGAACGTGTACGACAGCGCGCGCATGCAGGACGTGCTGGCCCCGCTCGGCTACGCGCCGACCCCGGCGCCCGACAATGCCGACATGGTGATCCTGAACACCTGCCATATCCGCGAGAAGGCGGCCGAGAAGGTTTTCTCCGAGCTCGGCCGCCTGCACCGGCTGCAACAGGCCAGGGAGCGCGCCGGGGGCCGCATGATCCTGGCGGTGGCCGGGTGCGTCGCCCAGGCGGAAGGCGCCGAGATCCTCGCCCGTGCGCCTTACGTCGATATTGTGCTAGGCCCGCAGACCTACCACCGGCTGCCGGAGATGGTCGCCCGCGCCGCGCGGGCCGCCGGTGCCGTGATCGACACCGAGTTCCCCGCCGAGGACAAGTTCGACTACCTGCCAGACGCCTCCGCCCCCCAAGGAATCACCGCGTTCCTGACGGTGCAGGAGGGTTGCGACAAGTTCTGCAGCTTCTGCGTGGTGCCCTACACCCGCGGCGCCGAGCAGAGCCGGCCGGCCGCCGCGGTGATCGCGGAGGCAAGGCGGCTCGTGGCCCAGGGCGCGCACGAGATTACGCTGCTCGGGCAGAACGTGAACGCCTGGCACGGTGAGGGCCTCGACGGCGGCACATGGTCGCTGGGCTGGCTGCTCCGCGCTTTGGCCGAGCTGCCCGGCCTCGGCCGGCTGCGCTACACCACGTCGCATCCGCGGGACATGGACACCGAGCTGGTCTCGGCCCATCGCGACGTGCCGAGCCTGATGCCGTTCCTGCACCTGCCGGTGCAGTCCGGCTCCGATCGCGTCCTGGCGGCGATGAACCGCGGGCACCGGGCGGACGACTATCTGCGCACCGTTGATCGACTGCGCGACGCCCGGCCCGACTTGGCGCTATCCTCGGACTTCATCGTCGGCCATCCCGGCGAGACCGAAGCCGATTTCGCCGCGACGCTGGCACTGGTCCGGCAGGTGGGGTTCGCGCAGGCGTTCAGCTTCAAATACTCGCCGCGGCCAGGCACGCCGGCGGCCGCCGCCCCGAGCCAGGTCTCCGAGCCCGAAAAGGACCGGCGGTTGGCGGAGCTGCAGGAGCTGCTGCGGGCGCAGCAGGCGCGGTTCAACGCCGGCTGCGTCGGACTGGACCTGCCGGTGCTGTTCACCGGCACCGGGCGGCACCCAGGCCAGATCGCCGGGCGTTCGCCTTACCTGCAGCCGGTGCATGCCACCGGTCCGGCGACGCTGATCGGCACCGAGGCCATGGTGCGAATCGCCGCCGCCCTCCCCAACTCTCTGTCCGGAACCCTCAGCACGGAGCGAGCCTGCGCTTGAGCCACATCGCCATCGTACCCACCTCTCAGTCCCGTCACGACGGCAAGGCCGTCACCCTCCAGTTCAGCGACAACACGCTGCTCCCGCTCCTGCTCGGAGATCACGACAGACATCTTGTGCGCCTGGAACAGGCGCTCGGCGTCCGCCTGTCGTGTCGTGGCAACCGGGTCGCGATCGCCGGCGAAGCGTCGCGCGTCGATGCGGCGCAGACCGCGCTGGAAGGCCTGTGGCGCCGGCTGGAGCGGGGGGAGAGCGTAGGCAGGCCGGAGGTAGAGGCAGCGATCCGCTTTGCCGACACAGAGAGCGATCCGCGGCTGCCGTTGCCGGATATGCCGGCGATCCGCACGCGGCGCGGCGCGGTGGGCGCCCGCAGCGGCGGGCAGGCGGCCTATATGGACGCTCTCAGCCGGCATGAGATGGTATTCGGCGTGGGACCTGCCGGTACCGGCAAGACCTACCTTGCCGTGGCGCAGGCGGTGGCCATGCTGCAGGCCGGGCAAGTCGATCGCATCGTGCTGTCCCGGCCGGCGGTCGAAGCCGGCGAGCGACTCGGGTTCCTGCCGGGTGACATGAAGGAGAAGGTCGATCCCTATCTGCGCCCGCTCTACGATGCGCTGCACGATATGATGCCGGCGGACCAGGTGATGCGCCGGCTGAACAACGGCGAGATCGAGGTGGCGCCGCTCGCCTTCATGCGAGGCCGCACTCTGGCACAGGCTTATGTCATCCTGGACGAAGCGCAGAACACCACGCCGGTGCAGATGAAGATGTTCCTCACGCGCATGGGCGAGGGCACGCGCACTGTGGTGACCGGCGATCTGAGCCAGATCGACCTGCCCGCCGGCGTCCGGTCCGGCTTGAAGGACGCATTGGAAACACTGGAAGGCGTGGCCGGCATTGCGGTGATCCGGTTCGACAAGCGCGACGTCGTGCGGCATCCTCTGGTGGCGCGGATCGTTGAAGCGTATGAACAGCGAGCAGCGGCGGCCGGCGACAAGCGCCGCGAGACACGACGGGCGCACGGCGCGGCCCCTGCCACACAACAGCCGGTGGAGTTAGGCGCCGGCAAGTAGCGATGGACCCTGCAAGTACATCCCCCGCACGAGCGGGGATCCACCAAGAACTGGACATTATCGTCGCCGATCGGGCCTGGCACCGGCTTGTGCCAGGCGTCCGGCGGGTAACCGCGCGCGCGGCCCGGGCGGCTCGGCTGTCGGGGGCGATCCTGCTGACGGACGATCGGACCGTGCGCCGGCTGAACGCACGCGACCGCGGCCGCAACAAGCCGACGAACGTGCTGTCCTATGGCTGGCCGGCGCCTGGCGTGCCCGGCCAGCTCGTCCTCGCGGCCGGGGTGGTGCGCCGTGAGGCTGCCGCCGGCGCCCGCCCGGCAGCGCATCACCTGGCGCATCTGGTGGTGCATGGGGCGCTGCACCTGGCCGGCCACGATCATCTGCGGGCGGGCATGGCGCGCCGCATGGAATTGGCCGAGGCCCGCATCCTGCACCGCATCGGCGTGCCGAACCCCTGGAAGCCCCGCACATGAGCAGCGCCCTATCGCGCCTGAGCCTGCTGGGCCGCGTACGCGCGTTGCTGAACGGGCGTGCGACAGAGCCCAGCGTGCGCGAGTCGATCGCCGAGCTGGTCCAGGAAGCGGCGGCCGCCCCGCAAACGCCGGGTGTCGCGCCGGAGCTCGACCGCCATGAACGGGCGCTGATCGCGAATGTCCTGCGGTTGCGCGAGACCACCGCCGGCGACGTCATGGTGCCGCGCGCCGACATCGTGGCCATGCGCGCGGACCTGACGTTCCAGCAGGCGGTCGAGCAGATCCGCGACGATGGCCATTCCCGCCTGCCGGTCTATCGCGAGCAGCTCGATGACGTGCTGGGAATGGTCCACATCAAGGACGTCTATGCCTTTGTGGGCCGCCCGGAGGAGTTCTCGCTGGAGAAGATCCTCCGCCGGCCGCTGATGGTGCCGGCACAGATCCCGGTGCTCGACCTGCTGCTGCAGATGCGCCAGGCGCGCGTGCATCTCGCGCTGGTCGTCGATGAATATGGCGGAATCGACGGGCTGGTGACGATCGAGGACCTGGTGGAAACGATCACCGGCGACATTGCCGACGAGCACGACGAAATCGAGGCGCCGATGCTGGTGGAGCGGCCCGACGGCACGTTGGATATCGACGCGCGGCTGCCGGTGGAGGAGTTTGAGCAACGACTCGGGCAGGTGCTGAGCCCGGCCGAGCGCGATGCCGATATCGACACGGTCGGCGGGCTGGTGTTCACGCTGGCCGGGCGGGTGCCGGCGCGCGGCGAGGTGATCGGGCATCCCTCGGGGATCGAGTTTCGGATTCTGGAGGCGGATCCGCGCCGCATCCGCCGGGTCCGCGTGCGCCGCACGGTCGCGCCTACACGGGCGGCGGCCTAGATTCAGAGGCGGCGCCAGAGCGGCGTCTAAGGTCCACCTCTCCCGCGTGGCAGGTGAGGTCGGTTCACGCAGCGAGCCGGGTGAGGGTTTTTACGCGCCGCGGCACCCTCACCCACCGCGCGGGAGAGGTGGACCTTCGCCCTCGTCCGCGTATAGTGCCCTTGACATCGCGGGTGTAGCTCAATGGTAGAGCCCCAGCCTTCCAAGCTGGTTGTGCGGGTTCGATTCCCGTCACCCGCTCCGACTCATACTTGACACCGGCGCACCCGCAGCCTTTCTACGCCCCCTGCCCGCGCCCCTTATTGGGCAGCGGGGCCGACTGGATGGCGTGCAGGGGTGTAGCTCAATTGGCTAGAGCGCCGGTCTCCAAAACCGGAGGCTGGGGGTTCGAGACCCTCCACCCCTGCCAGTTCGAGCAAGATAAACAGTGACAGCCGAGGAATGGTGACTGGCGTGGCGGTGGATCCGGCAAGATTCGTGCGGGAGGTCAGAGCTGAGGTGGCGCGCGTCACCTGGCCCACCCGGAAGGAGACTATGGTGACCACCGGGCTCGTGCTGGGGATGGTGGCGCTCGCGGCGGCATTCTTCTTCTGCGTCGATCAGGTGATCGGGCTCCTCGTGCGCATGCTGTTCGGCGTTCCCGGCTGACAAGGGCGAAGGTAATGGCTAAGCGTTGGTACGTGGTGCACGTTTATTCCGGCTTTGAGAAGAAGATCGCGCAGCAGATCAAGGAGCAGGCGGCGCAGAAAGGGCTGGCCGACCAGTTCGACGAGGTGCTGGTGCCGTCCGAGGAGGTGGTGGAGCTGCGCCGTGGCCAGAAGGTCAACGCCGAGCGCAAGTTCTTCCCCGGCTATGTGCTGGTGAAGATGGACCTGACCGACGACGCCTGGCACCTGGTGAAGAACACCCCCAAGGTGACCGGCTTCCTGGGCAGCCGTACCCGGCCGTCGCCGATCTCGGACTCCGAGGCCGAGCGCATCATGAAGCAGACCCAGGAGGGCGTGGAGCATCCCCGCCCTTCGGTGCTCTTCGAGGTGGGCGAGCAGGTGCGCGTCGCCGATGGCCCGTTCACCAGCTTCAACGGCACCGTGGAAGAAGTGGACGAAGAGAAAGGCCGGGTGAAGGTCAGCGTCTCGATCTTCGGGCGATCGACACCGGTGGAGCTGGAGTACAGTCAGGTTGAGAAAGCCTGAGGCGCTGAGGGACTGTCTTTTCCTGGCCGTCATGCCTGGCGAGGGCCGGGCACTCTCAAACGCAGGTCTTCATGTCGCGTTATTTCCCGCTCCGGACCCTTCCCGACGTGCAGCGGGGCACTCGGGCGCGCGCATTCCCGTGGCGTGGGGCGCGCTCGGTCCTTAGGGGCCGAGGCGAAGTTCCCGCAGGCGTATTCTCATTGCCTCATCCGAGACCTGAAAGGCCGCAGTCAGCCCGGCCATGTCCTTCACTAACCGGTACACGCCTCGAACGAGTTGCGCTGGCATGAGCATCTGGGCAGCGAGCTTGTTTGCCTGTACTTCGACCGCATCACTGAGTCTGCTGCGATAGAGCGCGTCATCCGTCACTCCATCACCGATCAGGTCTCTATGAAGCAGATAGTGCGCAATCTCGTGAGCCAGTGTAAATCGTTTCCGATTAGATGAGTGCACCTTATTTACATCGATATGATACCCTGCGGAACCAGTCCCAGTACGCATGATTTGACCGGAGACATCAGCCAACAGTGTCGCGTTCATATTCACGGTAAGGCCAAGGGCGTCAGCCATTCCCAGAAGATCGACCGGAGCCGTGTGCAGAAAGGAAGACGCAACCGCCATCGGCGTCGCCGGGCCGGTCCGAACGGTCTCGGACATAGCATCTACTCCTTACTATATGCCTGGGCCACTTCCTCGCCCCCAGGCGCGTCGTCGGTAAACCCCCACTCTTTTGCAAGTTGCTGCACTTTTCGATCAGCGGCCTTATCGGCCGCCTCGGCCGCTACCTTGGTGGCGATGTTCCCCGCATGTTCTCGCAATGTGGTGTATCCCCACACAGCTAGCAATCCCACCCCAATACCGACTGAGGCTACCACAAGCGCTGCGACTGTCAGTGCTACAGTTGCCACTGCCGGGCCATCCCATGTGGCTGGCAGCGACGCAGGACGGCAGATCAGGAAGATCAGTACGCCAAGGACGGCGCAATTCACCCCCAAAAGGATGCGTGAGGCCCATGCGCGGGTCAGCGCTTGGCCACTCAGGCTCGTCTGTTGTCCCTCCGTCATTTTTCGACCCGGATCGTCAAGCCATCCCTATGTCGCAAAAAATTCTCGCTGAGTCAATGGTTTAGCCGATAGCTAAGCGACTCGAATCATTGCGATTTCCAAATCGGGTGCGTTTCCTTGTCGCAATCAGGGCTAATCGCTGCTACATGATGCCGTAGCGATCCTGTTAAGGGCCTCGCCGGCAGCACCCTCACCCGCCGCGCGAGGGTGTGACGACCTCTCCCGCAAGTGCGGGAGAGGTGGAATGGAGGCGCGCCTGCAGCGCCGCATTAAGCTCCTCGCGCCGGTCCCATAGAGAGCGGTACCAGGCAATGCGGTCGGCAACCTGGTAGGCAAGCATCCGATGCTGCGCGACGTACTGTCGCGCCGCCTCGGCGATCGCCAGCGAAACATCCGGCATGTACAGCAGGCGCAACAGGCGGTCATGCAGCTCGGCGGCGTCATCAAACAGCACGCCGGTGCGGCCATCTTCGATGCTGTCCCGATAGACGACGGGACTTGCCAGCGCGACCGCCCGGCAGGCGCCGGCCTCGATAAACTTGAGGTCCGATTTGGCGCGGTTGAATGCGTTGTCGGACAGCGGCATGAACGCGATCTCGCAGCCGGCCAGCAGTTCCATGTACGTGTCATGGTCGCAGGTGGGCGTGAACTGCTTGTGCGGCGTCTCGAGTGCCTGAAAGAAGGCGCGGTCGTGGACGACCTGGAAGCGCAGGCGGTCGCCGGCGGCGGCGGCAACGGTATTGATCGCCGGCATCAGCGGCTCCCAGTCGCGCTCGCGGTTGAGCGCCCCGAAGAACAGCGTCATCGCCCCCGGATCGCGGAAATTACGCGGCTCCGGCAAGACGCGGATCGCGTTCGGAAAGATCATCACCTCGGGGTTGCGGCTGCGCAGCGTCTCGGCCAGCGCGGGCGTGCTGGTCTGCACGGCATGGACGCCACGGAAGCTGAGCTGCCTCTCCCCGCGAAGGACGGCGAAGAAATCGGGATGGTCGTCGAACTCGGTGATCACCAGCCAGTCTTCGTCCAGCAGGCGCCGCACCGTGTCGGCGCCGTGGGCTCCCGCCAACACCGGCCGATGCAGGATGCAGATGCGCGGCCCCCCTGGTTCGGCCGGCGGCATCTGTGGTGGCGTAACAATGTGCGTGGTGACGGACGGGTCGCTCGCCATCGCCCGCAGCGGGTAAACCACCCGAACATGCGAGACGCCGCCGACCGGCTCCAGCATCGTCGCGGCGACGGTGAGTCGCGGGCGGGCCGTCTTGCGCGCCCGCCAGACGTACTGAACCGCCAGGGCGCGGGTCAGGTATTCCTGCGGATCGACGCCCATCGGGCGCAACGAAGGGGCGATCGCGGTGGCAAAGGCACGTCCCTTGTCGGCGTCGAACACACGCGGATGTACGTCGCACAGCGCGAGCCCCGCTTCCAGCAACATGCGGCGCATGCTGTCCAGGCTGAACCAGCGGAGGTGCGTAGCGTCCAGCAACCCGCTCGGCTCGTACTGCCAGATGCCATGCAGCAGTCGGGCGACGAAGCTCCAGTGCTCCACGTTCGGCACGCAGATCAGAACGGTGCCGTCCTCGCTCAGCGCATCGATATGGCGGCGCAGCGTGTCCCAGGGGTTTTCGAGGTGCTCCAGGACATCGCCGTAGATGATGCAATCGATTCCTGTGTCGAGTTGGAACGGCAGCGGATTCGTCTCGACATCGATGACCGCCACCTGGTCGAGGCGCTGGGCGGCGACGGCGGCGGCCTCCGGGTCGTTGTCGATGCCGAGCAACAGGGCACGCGGATTGAGTTGACGGTAGGCGGCGCCGAGCGCGCCGGTGCCGCAACCAACGTCGAGTACCGTACGGGCGTCGAGCGGGATTCGGTTCAGGAGATCGGCATTGGGCATATCAGGGTAGGATGGCACGCGGGGCTCCAGGGGTCGCAGACGATGCGCAAGCTGTCAGCCGGCCGTTCGCGATGCAAGCGAATCACGTTGAAAAGGGTTCACACGGAGGCCACGAAAATCTGCATCGACTCTCCCGCGTTGCGGGAGAGGTCGCTTGGAACGGGGCCGGCCATGCGTCTGTTGCGCTTGCTGGCCCGGAGGGTTCTTCCTAGGTTGGATTGACGGCGCGCGGCCCTGGCCCCAGAAGAAACGGCCCCTCGTCGGGGATGGGAGACTACAAGTTTGCAGCCGACCGATATCCGAGACCCGGAGTATTTCCACAAGGTCGTGGATTGCCAATGGGCCTGCCCGGCACATACGCCAGTACCCGAATACATTCGGCTTATTGCAGCGCAGCGTTATGCCGACGCGTATATGGTCAACTGGCAGTCCAACGTGTTTCCCGGAATTCTGGGCCGCACCTGCGACCGACCCTGTGAGCCGGCGTGCCGGCGGGGGCGGGTCGAGGAAGAGCCGGTGGCGATTTGCCGCCTGAAGCGCGTGGCGGCGGACTACAAAGGCGACATCAGGGACCGCCTGCCACGAAGCGCCGAACAGCGGAACGGCAAACGTATCGCGCTGGTCGGCGCCGGGCCGGCATCGCTGACCGTCGCCCGGGACCTCGCTCCGCTCGGCTACCATTGCGTGGTGTTCGATCTGGACCACCGCGCCGGCGGCATGATCCGCAGCCAAATTCCCAAGTTCCGTCTGCCAGAGAATGTCATCGACGAGGAAGTGGGCTATGTCATCGATCTCGGGTTGGAGATGCGGCTCGGTGAGCGGATCGACAGCCTGAAGGGGCTGCTGGCAGAAGGATATGACGCGGTTTTTGTCGGCTCGGGCGCGCCGCGCGGGCGTGACCTGTCGATCCCCGGCCGACAGGAAGGTGCGGCGAACATCCATATCGGCATCGACTGGCTCGCTTCTGTGTCGTTCGGCCACATTAGTCAGATCGGCCGGCGCGTGATCGTGCTGGGCGGCGGCAACACGGCGATGGATTGCTGCCGGTCGGCCCGCCGCCTCGGCGGCGAGGACGTGAAGGTGATCGTCCGCTCCGGCTTCGAGGAAATGAAAGCGTCGCCCTGGGAGAAGGTGGACGCGATGCGCGAGGACATCCCGATCCTGAATTACCTCGTGCCGAAGGAATTCACCCACGAAGCAGGCCGGCTGACCGGCGTGCGGTTCGAAACGGTGAAGGCCGAATACGACGCCAAGGGGCGCCGCCGGCTGGTGCCCACCGGGGAGCCGGAGCAGCATTTCGAATGCGACGACGTGCTGGTGGCGGTCGGGCAGGAGAATGCCTTCCCCTGGATCGAGCGCGACATCGGGCTCGACTTCGACAAATGGGACATGCCGGTGGTGGATGAGCTCACCATGCAGTCCACCTTGCCGAACGTGTTCTTCGGCGGCGATTCCGCATTCGGCCCCAAGAACATCATCTGGGCGGTGGCGCACGGGCATCAGGCCGCCATCTCCATCCATCTTCTGTGTCAGGGTGCAGATCTCCGCGACCGGCCGCCGCCGATCGTGAACCTGGCCAGCCAAAAGATGGGCATTCACGAATGGAGCTATGACAACGACATTTCGATCGACAAACGCTATGCCGTGCCGCACAAGGATAAGTTCCTTGCGCTGCGCGACATCAAGGCGGAAGTCGAGCTGGGGTTCGACGATCGGCTGGCCTACAAGGAAGCAGAGCGGTGCCTCAACTGCGACGTGCAGACGGTGTTCACCGACTCGCTTTGCATCGAGTGCGACGCCTGCGTCGATATTTGCCCGGTCGATTGCATCACCTTCACCACCAACGGCGATGAAGCCGAGCTGCGGACCCGGCTGAACGCGCCGGCGCAGAACCCGACCCAGGCGTTGTATGTTTCGGGTGCGCTGAAGACCGGGCGGGTGATGGTCAAGGATGAGGATGTCTGCCTGCATTGCGGCCTGTGTGCCGAACGCTGCCCGACCGGTGCCTGGGACATGCAGCGGTTTCTTCTGGATGTGGCAC
>Ga0335075_10001393_pt1 | contig 40088 bp, 38 predicted proteins | sample Lox_Sample_24_FD_206723 | JGI IMG/M metagenome (GOLD analysis project Ga0335075, IMG submission 206723) | Soil microbial communities from Loxahatchee National Wildlife Refuge, Florida, United States - Lox_Sample_2.4 | ecosystem: Environmental > Terrestrial > Soil > Wetlands | place: USA...
CGTCGTCGTACAGCTTCAGCAGCCCGAACGCCGGGTCGGGCCGCACCTGCGGGTGCGTCACACCCTCATAGTCGCCGCGGCGGCCGGCACTCCAACGGGCCGGCCCGGAAAATTTGACTGGCGGGCACTGCGGCTGAAGCCGGGAATACTGCCCGGCGGGTGACGACAACACGGGACCTTTCGGCCAGGCTGGGCCGGGATGGACCTGGCTAAAGGGCTCGATGACCTGCTAGCGGTGATGCTCGTGGCCGCGCTGACGCCGCTCGTCGTCGCCATGCTGCCGGGCCCGCGCATCCCGCAGGTTGTCATTTTCCTGCTCGGCGGCGTGCTGATCGGCCCGCACGTGCTCGGCTTCGCCGAGTCGTCGAGCATCCAGCTGCTGTCCAACATCGGGCTGGGCTTCTTGTTCCTGCTGGCCGGCTACGAGCTGGATCCGCGCCTGCTGCGACAGGAGCCTGGCAGGCTGGCGATCGGCGGCTGGCTGTTCTCGGCCGCGATCGCCGTGGGCGTGGCGGGCACCTTGACCGCGGCGGGCTACATCAAGGATTACGTGCCGGTCGGGCTGGCGCTGACCACCACAGCCCTCGGCACGCTACTGCCCATCCTGCGCGACAACGGCATGCTCGGCGGCCAGTTCGGCCGCCACGTGTTCGCCGCCGGCGCCGTGGGCGAGCTGTTCCCGATCCTGATCATCGCGGTCTTCCTCGGCCAGCGAGGCAGCTTCGTCGCACTCGCCTCCGTGGCACTTGTCGGGGCGCTGGCCCTCGTGCTGACCGTCGTGCCCTGGCTGGCCAAGAGCGCCGTGGTGCAGCGGGTCGTCAGCGAGGGCCAGGAGGCGACCGGCCAGGTCACGCTGCGCTGGTCCATGGTGCTGCTGTTCGCCCTGCTCGCCGTCGCCGCGCGGTTTGGCCTGGACGTGGTGCTCGGCGCCGTGCTGGCGGGGATGGTGCTGCGCGGCTGGACCCAGCACCTCAAGATGGACACCGAAAGCCTGGAGCACAAGTTCGACGCGGTGGGCTACGGGCTGTTCATCCCGATCTTCTTCATCTCCTCAGGGATGAGCTTCGACCTCAAGTCGATCAGCGAGGACCCGCTGCGCCTGATCGTCTTCTTCGTGCTGCTGATCGTCGTCCGCGGCCTGCCGTCGCTGCTGGTCTACCGGCGCGCCATGCCTCCCGTGCAGCGGGTGGAGATGACGTTCATCACCGCGACCTCGCTGCCGCTATTGATCGCCCTGGCCGCGGTCGGTGAGCAAGACGGCGTCATGCTTCCCGCCACCGCCGCCTCCCTGATCGGCGCGGGCGTCCTGTCGGTCCTGGTGTTCCCGCTCATCGCCGTGGGCCTGCACCGGCGCTCCGCGCTCACGCCCGCCGACGTCGGCATGACCGCGGAGGAAACGCCGCAGGCCGAGCAGGCCTAGCGAGCCAACCGGGCGGCTGTGGCGCTGGCGGGCGCCGCGTCCGGCGCGAACGCGCCGACCACGCGCCGGTACGGCCGGGCCAGCGGCCACTTCGGATCGTTGAGCACGTTGTCGGCGTCGAGCTGACCGAAGCCCTGGATCAGCCTGGCCACCAGGCCGGTCCAGCCGGTCTGGTGGGACGCGCCGAGGCCGGCGCCGTTGTCGCCGTGGAAGTACTCGTAGAACAAGATGAGGTCACGCCAGTGCGGGTCCTCCTGGAACAGCCTGGTCGCGCCGTAGACCGGGCGGCGCCCGTCTGGGCCGCGCAGGAACGTCGAGGTGAGGCGGCGGGTCAGCTCCTGGGCCACCTCGAACAGCGTCATCATCGTCCCTGAACCGGTGGGGCATTCCACCCTCAGGTCGTCGCCGTAGTACCGGTAGTGCGTGATCAGCGCCCGGATCAGCAGCACGTTGATCGGGAACCAGACCGGCCCGCGCCAGTTGGAGTTGCCGCCGAACATCCCGCTCGTCGACTCGGCGGCCTCGTACTGCACGCGGTGCTCGGCGCCGCCGGCGTAGAAGCTGTAGGGGTGGTCCAGGTGCCAGCGGGAGATCGAGCGGATCCCGTGCGGCCCGAGGAAGCGCTCCTCGTCGAGCATCCGCGCCAGGACGCGCCGCAGCTTCTCCTCGTTTACCAGCGACAGGAGCCGCCGGCCGTGGACGCCGGGCGCCAGCGGGTCGGCGATGTTGACCAGCAGGTCCTTGTTCCGGTCGATGAACCCGGCGGCCCGCCTGGCGACCTCCGGGTAACGCTCGAGGACGTCCGGCTCGATCACGGTGCTGGCGCACAGCGGCAGCAGGCCCACCAGGGAACGCACCTTGATCCTGGCCCCTGTCCCGTCGGGCATGCGCAGCACGTCGTAGAAGAAGCCGTCTTCTTCATCCCACATCTCGTCGGGATTGTTGCCGACCGGGTCCATGGCCGCCGCGATCCAGAAGAAGCGCTCGACGAACGTGAGCACGAATTCCTCATAGGTCGGGTCATTGTCCAGCAGGGTCAGGGCAAGCTCGAGCATGTTCTGGCTGAACATCGCCATCCAGGCGGTGCCGTCGGCCTGCTCCAGCCGCCCGCCGGTGGGCAGCGCGGCGCTGCGGTCGAACACCCCGATGTTGTCGAGACCGAGGAAGCCGCCTTCGAACACGTTGTGCCCCGTGGGGTCCTTGCGGTTTACCCACCAGGTGAAGTTCAGCAGCAGTTTCCTGAAGGCTTCCCGCAGGAACGGCAGGTCGCTGTCTCCCAGGTCCGATTCCAGGTACTGCAGGAACAAGGTCGCGAATGCGTGCACCGGCGGGTTGACGTCGCCGAAGTTCCACTCGTAGGCGGGCATCTGCCCGGTCGGGTGCAGGTATTCCTGGGAGACCATCAGGTCGATCTGGTTCTTGGCGAAGTCCGGGTCGACCATGGCCAGCGGTATGCAGTGGAACGCGAGATCCCACGCCGCGTACCAGGGGTACTCCCATTTGTCCGGCATGGACACCACGTCGTGGTTGAACATGTGGAACCACGACTCGTTGCGAGTGCCGCGCTGGGCAGGCGCGCGGAGCGGGTGGAAGTGCCGCTCACGCAGCCACTGGTCCACGTCGAAGAAATAGCACTGCTTCGACCAGAGCATCCCGGCCAGCGCCTGGCGCATGACCGCCTTCTCGTCGTCGCTCACTGTCGGCGGCGTGATGGCCTCGTAGAAGTCGTCCGCCTCGGCGCGCCGCCGGGCGATCAGCGGGGCGGCCCCGTCGAACGGCGCCGCGAGTGCCTCAGGACCCTCCCGGGTCAGCCGTACCAGCACCGATGCCTGCCCGCCGCCGGGCACCTGCAGGGCCGTATGCGCTGCCGCCTTGGTCCCCTCGCCGTCGGGGTTGACCGTGGCCGCGCCGTACAGCAGATGATCGGCGATGCCGTCCTTCGGGAACCCGCTCGCCGAAGCGGCGCCCCAGATGCGGGCCGCGTTGGTCTCGTTCTCGCAGAACAGCAGGTTCGCGTCAGCGGCGGCGTGCAGGTAGTACACACCGAGCTGGTGGTGTTCGGCCCGGATGACCGGGCCGGCCGCCGAGTCGGCCCTGGTGAGCCGGGGCCTCGGCCGGTCGCCTCCCCAGGACCACGTGTTGCGGAACCACAGGGTGGGCAGCACGTGCACCCTGGCGTCCTCCGACGACCGGTTGTGCACGGTGATGCGGCACAGGATGTCCTCGGGCGTGGCCTTCGCGTACTCCACTTCGACGTCGAAGTAGCGCCCCTCGTCGAAGATGCCGGTGTCGACGAGCTCGTATTCGAGCTCGTGCCGCGACCGCTCCCGGTTCACCGCCACCAGGTCGTTGTAGGGGAACTCCGCCTGCGGGTACTTGTACAGCCAGCGCTGGTAGCTATGCGTCGGCAGGTTATCGACGTAGAAGTAGTACTCCTTGACGTCTTCCCCGTGGTTGCCCTCGGAGTTGGTGAGGCCGAACAGCCGCTCTTTGAGGATCGGGTCCCGCTCGTTCCACAGCGCCAGCGCGAAGCACAGCCGCTGCTTGTCGTCGCTGATCCCGGCGAGGCCGTCTTCGCCCCACCGGTACGCCCGGGACCGGGCCTGATCATGACTGAAGTACGACCAGGCATCCCCGTTGTCGCTGTAGTCCTCCCGGACCGTGCCCCACTGGCGCTCGCTGAGATAGGGGCCCCAGGCGCGCCACGGCACGCCTTCCCGGGTCTCCCTGAGCCTGAGCTCCTCTGCGGTAAGTTTCGCGGAACCGTCGCCGGCAGGCCCGCCACCAACTTCGGACATACCAGAATCCCCCCACCGCCATCGGATGTATCACGATTGTTACACGGGCCCGGCAGGCGGTGTCGCAGCGGGTCACGGCTTGGCCACGGAGCCGTTCTGGATTATTCGGAACGGGCCCGTGGTGACTGCGCGCTTGCCCTGGCCGGTACGTAGTCGCCTAATGCCGGAGCGTTAAGCTGTGCTGGAGCGAGTGCCGTTACCTGCGAGAGTCCGGCGATCCGGCGACGGAGGAGCGTGACGGGCGATGACTGATCTCGTCGAGGGGACACATACGACTCGGTCGGCACTGGGCGGCAGCCCGTTCCCGCCGATTGCCGATTACGGCTTCCTGTCCGACTGCGAGGTATCCGCGCTGGTCGCGCCCGGCGGCAACGTGGAGTGGATGTGCCTGCCCCGGATGGACGGCCCCAGCCTGTTCGCCGCGATACTGGATCGCGGGGCCGGGTGGTTCCGGCTCGGGCCGGAAGAGGTCGTGGTCCCGTCGGGACGGCGGTACCTGCCGGGAACGATGGTGCTCGAGACCACGTGGGGTACCCCGACGGGCTGGGCGGTGGTCCGTGACGTGCTGCTCGTGGGCCCGTGGCGGCACGGCTCGTCCAGGTCGGAGACGCACCGCCGGGCGCCGCTGGATCACAGCGCCGAGCGGGTGCTGCTCAGGACGGCCCGGTGCCTGCAGGGGGCGGTTGACTTCGTGCTGGAGTGCGAGCCCGCGTTCGACTACGGCCGACAGCGCGGTACCTGGCGCTACACCGGAGACGGCTACGGGCAGGCTGAGGCCCTCGCGGGCGCCGAGCCGCGGTTCACGCTGACCACGGACCTGAACGTGGGGTTCGAGGGGCCGCGGGCGATCGCCCGGCGCCGGCTCCGGGCCGGGGAGACGGCGTTCTGCGCGCTGTCCTGGCAGGACGGGACCCCGCCCCAGACGTTTGACGAGGCTCACCGGCGGCTGCTGCAGACGGCGCATTTCTGGCACGAGTGGCTCGCCAGGGGCAAGTTCCCCGATCATCCGTGGCGGGAGTACCTGGAACGGTCGGCGCTGACGCTCAAGGGCCTGATTTACGCGCCGACCGGCGCGCTGCTGGCCGCGGCGACGTCGTCGCTGCCGGAGACGCCAGGCGGAGAGCGCAACTTCGACTACCGCTACACGTGGCTGCGCGACGCGACGTTCATGCTCTGGGGCCTGTACACGCTGGGCCTGGACCGGGAAGCCAACGACTTCTTCTACTTCATTACCGACCTCGCCGAGCAGGACGAGGACCTGCAGATCATGTACGGGATCGGCGGCGAGCGGGAACTGACCGAGCACACTCTTGACCATCTGTCCGGCTACGAAGGGGCCCGCCCGGTCCGCATCGGCAACGGCGCCTGGGACCAGCGGCAGCACGACGTGTGGGGCGTGCTGCTCGATTCGGTCTATCTGCACACCAGGTCCCGCGACCGGCTGGACGAGCGCCGGTGGCCGATGCTGGTGCGCCAGGTCGAGGCCGCGATCGCGAACTGGCGGGAGACCGACCAGGGACTGTGGGAGGTGCGCGGCCCGGCCCAGCACTTCACCGCCTCCAAGGTGCTGTGCTGGGTGGCGGCGGACCGCGGCGCCAAGCTCGCGCAGCTGCGTGGTGATGAACAGCGCTCGGCGGCCTGGCGCAAGGCAGCCGACGAGATCCACGCCGACGTACTGGAACACGGCACTGACGACCGGGGCGTGTTCGTCCAGCACTACGGGACCACCGCGCTGGACGCCTCGGCGCTGCTCATCCCGCTGCTCGGGTTCCTGCCACCGGACGACGACCGGGTCCGCGCGACCGTGCTGGCCATCGCCGACGAGCTCACGGAGGACGAGCTCGTCCTGCGGTACCGGGTCGAGGAAACCGACGACGGCTTCAGCGGCGAAGAGGGCACGTTCACGATCTGCTCGTTCTGGCTGGTCTCGGCGCTGACCGAGATCGGAGAGGTAACCCGCGCCCGCGCGCTGTGCGAAAAGCTGCTCGCCTACGCGAGCCCGTTGCTGTTGTACGCCGAGGAGATCGACCCGCATTCCGGGCGGCACCTCGGGAACTTCCCGCAGGCCTTCTCCCACCTGGCGCTCATCAACGCCGTCATCCACCTGATCCACGCGGACGAAACGGACCAGCCCGGTTCCGCGGGAGCGATCCTCGCTGGAGGAGGACATGAAGGCAGTCTCAGTGTTCCCGGCATCCCGCGAAGTCCGGGTTATCACGCGGAAGGAACCGGAGATCTCCGCACCTGACCAGGTGCTGCTGCGGATACTCGACGTCGGCATCTGCGGCACCGACTGGGAGATCTGCACGTTCGAGTACGGGACGCCGCCGCCGGGCGATGACCACCTGGTGATCGGCCATGAGGCGCTGGCCGAGGTCGTCGCGACCGGATCCGCGGTCGGGCGCCTCCAGCCAGGCGACCTGGTCATCCCGTCCGTGCGTCGCCCGTGCCCCCATCCCGGCTGCCTGGCCTGCCGGTCCGGGCATCAGGATTACTGCTACACCGGCGACTTCACCGAGCGCGGCATCAAAGAGGCGCACGGCTACCTGACCGAGTACGTCGTGGAGCGCGAGCAGTACCTGAATCTCGTGCCGCCTGACCTGCGGGACCTCGCTGTCCTGACCGAGCCGCTGACGGTCGCGGAAAAGGCGCTCGCGCAGGTCTCCTGGATGATGCGGCAGCGGCCGCCATGGGTCGATCCGAAGACGCCCCCCGAAGAGCGCGGCCGCGGGCTTTCCGCGCTGGTGCTCGGCATCGGGCCGGTCGGCCTGCTCGGCGCAATGGTCATGGCCACGGCCGGCTTCAGGACCTGGATTTACTCGCGCGAGCTGCCGCCCAGCCCGCGGATCGACCTGGCCACCGCCATTGGCGCGACCTACGTCTCCAGCCAGGACACGACATTCGCGCAGCTGGCGGAACAGATCGGCAACATCGACCTGGTCTACGAAGCCGCCGGGCACTCGCATTTCGCCCTGGAGGCGGTGCGCTGGCTGGGGATCAACGGGATCTTCGTGCTCACCGGCGTCCCCGGCCTGCAGGCCTTCGTCGAGACGGACCCGGCCAGGACCATGCGCGACATGGTGCTGAAGAACCAGGTCCTGCTGGGCACGGTCAACGCGGGGCCTGACGACTTCGGGTCCGCGCTGCGGAACCTGGCTCTCTTCCGGCAGCGCTGGCCCGCGGCGGTCCGGACGCTCATCGCGGGCCGCTATCCCGCGGAGCAGGCGGCCGACTTGATCCTGGGCAGGCCGAAAGGCATCAAGACCGTGATCTCCTTCGACTCTGTGCAGGAATAGCAGCTGTTTGTTTGGATCTGTTCGACCGGGAAAGAAGAGACGCCTGCGACGTTCACATAAGGAGGTAAACCATGACGATCGGCGCAGGCCTTCTCCTGATCGCACTGGGAGCGATCCTCAGGTTCGGGATCTCGACCGTGTCGACGCATGGCTTCGGCGTGCACACTATCGGCGACATCCTGATGCTCGTCGGCATCCTGGGCGTGGTGCTGTGGCTGCTCGTGTGGGCACCCTGGGCGCCGCGCGCCCGTAGCCGCCGCACGGTCGTCCGGCGGGAAGTGCCGCCCGGCGAGGTGCCTCCGACCCGCAGGTACCCGGACGGCAGGGCCTACGAGGTGGACGACACCTATGAGGACGAATACCGGCGCTAAAGCCGTAGGCGAGAGACACCACGGGTCCGTTCTGGATAATTCGGAACGGGCTCGTGGTGACTCCGTCCGCTGACCGCATCACCTCAGCCCGGGCGGGCGCTCAGGATTCCTTCGGCCGGTACTGCAGCCGCAGCCGGGCCTGCTCGGAGATTCCGGCGCGTTCGTTCGCCGCGGCCGCCTGCCTCGCCTCGTCCAGGTCGGCCGGGGTCAGCAGCCCGTTGCTGAACAGGAAGCCGGCGAGGTCCCGCGCGTGTCCCCGCTCCTGCCAGATGAGGCCCTGCAGGAGCTTCTTGTAGTCGGACACCGCGCCTTCCCCGCTCAGGTCCAGCGCGATGACCACGGCGGTCATCGGCACCGGCTGCGGGGCAGGACGGCCGAGGATGAATTCCTGGTAGTAGTAGGCCATCGCCAGCCGCGCCCTGCTGTTGCGCTGGAAGTATGACCGCACGCGGACCGCGGCGCCCTCGCCGGGGGCCTCGCCCGGCCGGCCGTTCCGGGTGAACTGGCGTTCCCTGGTGACCGCTTCGCTGTCGTCACCGCCGGCCGGTTCGGCGCGCTCGTCTGCTGGCACCTCGTGACGCAGCCGCACCACCCAGCTGCCGACGCCGACCAGCCAGCAGCCCGCTTCGAGCGCGACGGGGGCCGCGTCGTAGCCTTCCGGGGCCATCGGGAGCACATGGGTCGCCGTCCGCCGGACCATCTCCGCGCCCGGAAGCGGCCCGGGGACATCGGGCGCCAGGTATACCCGGTGGGACGAGTCACGACTGAAGAGCTCCCAGCCGTGATGAACGTAGCGCAGCCCCGCGCAGCGCGGCGCCCGGTGCAACGTCAGATCGTCGCCGCCGCTGAGCAGCGACCGGTCCAGCCAGGTGATCTCGTCGTGCGCGCAACTGGTCCACTCGCCGCGTTTCGCGGGCAGGAGGGAGAGCTGACCGATCGCCACTCAGTGACAATAGCCTGGCTGGCGGACCTCAGCCGATTTCGACGCGGGACATTACCGCGTCAGGCCGCGACCCCCAGCGGATCGTGTCGCCGTCGCTCAGCGGGTGGTCGGCCCACGCGGGGGTGCCGTTCACGCTGAGGCCGTTCATGCCAAGGTTGGTGACGGACCAGTGGCCATCCTCGAAGGCGAACCTGGCGTGCTTCCTGGAGATCGTGGAGACATTCGGCAGGACCAGCTCGACGGACCCGCGGCCTGCCTCGGCGCCCGTCGTCCGGGTCTGCGCCACCAGGTCGCCCGTGATCAGCCGGAGCACGGGGACGGGCGGGACCGCCGCCTCCATGACCGTGGCCGTGCCGGCGTCGACGTGGGCATCGACGACCGTGCGCGCTTCGCGCGCGTCGACCGTCGTGAGCTCCAGGCTCGGCTCGCGCCATTCCCATTCGTCAAAGTCGGCGTCCGCGTCGGCGTGCTGCGGCCCGGCGTAGGCGAACTCGCGCTGCGCCGCGGCGGTAGCCGGGTTCCCCTGCCGGAGGCGGTACCGGCCCCTGGGCACCCGCTCGTCGGCTATCACGTATGCCTCGACAGGTTCTGACGAGGCGAAACGGGCACGGTGCCTGGCGACCTGCTCCTGGTAGAACTCGGTCACGCTCGAGGTGACCACGCCGAGCTCCAGCCGGTCACACAGCGATGCCATGTCTTGCGGGTTCAGCTGGACCTCGACGGTGTTCGGGGCGAACAGCGTGCCGCTGGGCGCGACCACGAAGACGTCAGGGAGGTGGTTCATCGCCACCCGCAGCACGTCATTCCCGTCACGCCAGGGCCGCGACGCGAGCTGGCGGATCCACGGGTGGTCCCGCGTGACGCCCATCGACCGCAGGAACAGGACGGCGATCGCGGCAGCCGCGGCCAAGGCCACCAGCGCCAGGGTCGCGGAGAAGAAGGAACCGGCTATGAGGTACAGCACCAGCCAGGCGCCCACGATGGCGGCGACCAGGGTCCAGCGGCGGCGGTTTCTGGGCGGGAACGGCGCCCGCGCCGGCCTCCTGCTGTCCAGCCCCCTGTCTTCAGTCATCGAACACCTGCCCTTTCGCCCTCGGCCAATGGGTCAGTCCCCGTCAACAGAGGATGGAGGCGGCGGGTGTGCCAGTCAACGAAAACCGGGCAGCTTCCAGATTCCTGGAATTCTCCGGCGTGCCTGGTGCCCGCTTGGTCGCGAAAATTCGGTCGATTCGCCGGGGGCGCCGTCGCTAGCCTGGGTTGGTGGCCGTGGCCCGGACGTTCCGCAGCAGGTTCCTCGCGACGTTCTCCGGGCCTGGCTACGGCGCGGCGGTCCGGCTGCTCTGGCAGACCAGCCGCCCGCTGACGGTCGCCGTCGCACTGTACGCGGTCGTCGCGTCCGTGCTGCCCAACCTCGTGCTGATCGCGGCCGGTCACCTGGTTGGCGACATCCCGGCCGCCGCCGCGCACGGGATGGCCTCGCCGGCCGGTCAGCAGCTGACCGTGGCGCTGTGGCTCACCGGCGCCGCGTACGCGGCCGCGCTGCTGCTCGGCCCGGTGCAGTCGGCGCTCGCCGCGGTCGTGAAGTGGCGCCTCGTCTACCGCACCCAGGACCGGCTGATCGCCGCGGTGTCCGGGCCCGCGGGCATCGCTCACCTGGAGGATCCCGCGGTGCTCGACGACCTCGCGCTCGCCCAGGGTCAGCTGGTCAACCAGCAGACGGCCGACGCCCCGATGACGCTGGCCATCGTGGTGAGCAACCGGGCCGGCGGGCTGATCGCCTGCGCGGTGCTGGCGTCGTGGCGCTGGTGGCTCGGGCTGGCCATGCTGGTCATGTGGGCGATCGTCCGGCGGCCCCAGCTCGCGGTGATCAGGAAGCAGGGCGCGCTGTACTCGGGCAGCATGGAATCGCTGCGCCGGGCGTGGTACCTGCACCGGCTGGCGTCCACGCCGGCCGTGGCGAAAGAGTCCCGGGTGTTCGGCCTCGGCAGCTGGCTAGTGGACCGCTATCGCAGCCAGTGGCTGCTCGGCATGAGCGCGCCCTGGGCGGCGCTGCGGGAGCTCGACAGGAAGGTGCTCTGGCTGTCCGCGCCGGTGTTCGCCGCCTTCGCCCTGGCCGGGGGCTATCTCGGCTACGCGGCGTACTACCGCGAGATCAGCCTCGGCACGCTCGCGATCATGCTGCCGATGCTGGCGGCGACCACGTCGTTCGGCGATATCTCCTGGGATGACGTGGCGCTGTCCTGGATGCTCCAGGGGCTGCCGAGGATTGGTGAGCTCGAGGGCGAGCTCGCACCGGGCCCGGATCAGCCCGGCACGCTGCCGGCGGCGGGCCTGCCCGCGACCGACGTGCGCTTCGAGCACGTGGGATTCGGCTATCCGGGCGCGGACCGTCCCGTGTTCGCCGACCTGAACCTGGTCCTTCCGGCCGGCCGGTCGACGGCGCTGGTCGGGATCAACGGGGCCGGCAAGACCACGCTGGTCAAGCTGCTCGCCAGGCTGCACGACCCGGGTGCCGGCCGCATCCTGGTGGACGGCACCGACCTGACCGGGCTCTCGCCGGACGCCTGGCAGCGGCAAGTAGCCGTCGTCTTCCAGGACTTCGCGCACTATCCGCTCTCCCTGCGGGAGAACATCGGCTGGGGCGCGCCCGCCCATCTCGGCGACGCCGAAGGGATCGAGGCCAGCGCCACCCGGGCCGGCGCCCTCGGCACCCTGGACGGCCTGGAAGCCGGCTGGGACACGGTGCTGTCCCGCGCCTACGACGGCGGCGCGGATCTGTCCGGCGGGCAATGGCAGCGGATCGCGCTGGCCCGCGCGCTGTTCGCCATCCGGCACGGCGCCACGATCCTGGTGCTCGACGAGCCGACCGCCTGGCTGGACGCCAGGGGCGAGGCGGACTTCTTCGACCGGTTCCTCGAGATCACCCACGGCTCGACCACGCTGATCATCTCGCACCGGTTCTCCACGGTCCGCCGCGCGGACCGCATCTGCGTGCTCGACGGCGGGCTGGTGACCGAGACGGGGACGCACGAGGAGCTGCTGGCCGCGGGCAACCGCTACGCCGAGCTGTTCCGCCTGCAGGCCGCCCAGTACGCGGAGCCAGCGCCGTGAAGGCCCGGTGGCGGATCTGGAGTTCGATCTTCCTGCTGAGCTGGCGGGCGGCACCGGGCTGGCTCGGCTATACCGCCGCGCTCCTCGTGGCGGGCGCGGTCACCTCGATCCTGTACCCGGTGGCGCTGGCGCTCGTCATCGACTCCGCGCTGCGCCGTGAGCTGGGACCGCTCGTGCTCGGGGTGGCCGGCCTGGTCTGCCTCTACACCGTGACCTGGGCACTGGCCATGCTGGCGGGCTCGGCCGGGAGCACCCTGTCCGACCGGACCGCGGGTTACGTCACGGCGCGCGTGGCCGGACTGATGCACGCGGTCGGCGGTGTCGACCACTTGGAGCGGCCCGCCTACCTGACCGAGCTCGACCTGCTCGAGCAGAACCTCAGGCTGCTCGCCAACGGCGCCCGCGAAATGCTCCTCGTCGTCCAGGTGCTCGTCAGGACCGTCGGCATCGCGGTGATCCTGGCTTTGGTCTATCCGCCGCTCGCCCTGCTGCCGCTGTTCGCGGTCGCGCCGGTGGCGGGCGAACGGGTCTCCGTCTGGCTGCGGCAGCGCGGCGACGAGCGGCTGGCGGCGGACCGGCGCCTCGCGAACGAGCTGTTCGAGCTGGCGACGTCGGCCGGGCCGGCCAAGGAGCTGCGGGTGTTCGGCGCCACCAGCCCGCTGCGCGCCAGGCACGCCACGCTCGCCGCCACGGTGAACGCGGGCACCAGGACGACCGCGCTGCTCGGCGGCGCCTGCGGCGCGGCCGGCTGGCTGATCTTCGCGGCCGGGTTCGTCGGCGCTATCGCGATCGTCGTGGTGCGCGCCGTGCACGGCAGCGGAACGGTCGGCGAGGTGGTGCTCGCGGTGACGCTGATCCAGCGGGTGCAGCTCCAGGTCGGTCAGGCCGCGGCGTCCATCGGCCGGCTGCTCACGACCGCGCGCACCGCCGAGCGCCTGCTGTGGCTCGAGGACTACGCGGCCGCCGACCAGGCCCGGCGGCGGGACGCCACCACGCCGCCCCCGGCGCGGCTCACTGAGGGCATCACGCTGCGCGGCGTCACGTTCGGCTACCCGCCGGACGGCGCGTCGGTGCTCGACGGAATCGACCTGCACCTGCCGGCCGGCGCGGCCGTCGCGCTGGTCGGCGAGAACGGCGCGGGAAAGACCACGCTGGTGAAGCTGCTCACCGGGATGTACCAGCCGACGTCCGGCGACGTGCTCCTCGACGGCGTGCCGCTCGCCGGCATCGACCTGGCGTCCTGGCGGGCGCGCACCGCGGCGACATTCCAGGACTTCGTGCGCTTCGAGCTGCTCGCCGGCGAGACGGTGGGGCTCGGCGACCTGCCCAGGCTCGAAGACGAGCCCGCGATTCAGTCGGCGCTGCACCGGGCGGACGCCGCGGCGGTCGCCGCGGAACTGCCCGATGGGCTGGCCACCCGGCTCGGCCGGTCCTTCTCCGGCGGGCGGGAACTGTCCGGCGGCCAGTGGCAGCGGCTGGCGCTCGCGCGCGGCATGATGCGCGAGACGCCGTTGCTGCTGATCCTCGACGAGCCGACCGCCAGCCTCGACGCGCTCACCGAGGCCGCCCTGTTCGAGCGCTACCTGTCGGCCCGCAGGCAGGCCAGCGGCGCGGGCGCGATCACGCTGCTCGTGTCGCACCGGTTCTCCACCGTCCGGATGGCGGACCTGATCGTGGTCCTCGACCAGGGCCGGATCGCGGCCGTCGGCGACCACGAGGCGCTGATGCGGGACGGCGGCCTGTACGCGGAGCTGTACGCACTGCAGGCGCGCGCGTACCAGTGACCGGGCCTGCGCTGGCCGCCCGGCGGGGCAGCGGGCATGATGTTGAGCGTGACCGGTGTAATCGTGGCCTGCTGCCAGCTCGCGCCCGCGCTTGGCGAGCCGGCGGTAAACCGAGAGCTCACCGCGTCCGCGGTGATCAGCGCCGCGGCGGCGGGCGCGTCCATCGTCGTCCTGCCGGAGCTGGCCTCGAGCGGTTATGTCTTCCAGAGCCAGGCGGAGGCCGCGGCCAGCGCCGAGCCGGCCGACGGCGAGACGGTCAGCGGCTGGGCGCGGCTCGCGGCCGGGTACGGCATCGTCATCGTGGGCGGCTTCTGCGAGGCATCGGGCGGGGAGGTCTTCAACAGCGCCGCGCTGGTGGATCCTGACGGGCTCCGCGGCGTCTACCGCAAAGCGCACCTGTGGGACGACGAGAGGCTGTGGTTCGTCCCGGGGCGGGCGGCCCCGCCCGTGGTGACGACGAGGTTCGGCAGGATCGGGATGATGATCTGCTACGACCTCGAGTTCCCCGAATGGGTCCGGCTGCCGGCGCTGGACGGCGCGCAGCTGCTGTGCGCCCCGACCAACTGGCCGGCGTTCCCGCGGCCCGACGGTGAGCGGCCCATGGAGGTCGTGCGGGTGCAGGCCGACGCGGCCGTCAACCGCATGTTCATCGCGGCATGCGACCGCATCGGAGACGAACGCGGCGTCGACTGGGTCGGCGGCTCGGTCATCGTGGACGCCGACGGGTGGCTGCTCGCCGCGACCCCGCAGGCTGCCGGGCACGATCCGGCCGCCGCCCCCAGCGAGCCCGTCACCATCGCCGCCGAGTGCCAGCTCGAGCAGGCCCTGGATAAGGCCGTCGGCCCGAACAACGACGTGCAGGCGGACCGCAGGCCAGAGCTGTACGGCCGGGTCGCCGGGCAGCCGGCCGGTCAGCCGCCGAGCGCCATGAGCCCGAGCAGCTCGTAGCAGACGTGCGCCGCGGCCACGGTGGTCACCTCGGCGTGATCGTAGGCCGGTGCCACCTCGACCACGTCCGCGCCGGCCAGCCGCAGGCCGGCGAGGCCCCGCAGGATGCCGAGCAGCTCCCTGGAGGTGAGGCCGCCGGCTTCCGGGGTGCCGGTGCCTGGCGCGTGCGCCGGGTCTAGCACGTCGATGTCGATCGAGAGGTACAGCGGGCTGTCTCCCACCTGCTCGCGTATCGCGGCGGCGACGCCGTCGGCGCCGATGCGCCCGACGTCCATCGCGGTGATGATCTTGAAGCCGAGCTCGGCGTCCTCGGTCAGGTCGCTCGCGGCGTACAGCGGGCCGCGGATGCCGATATGCATGCTGTGGCCCTCGAGGAACAGCCCGTCTTCCGCGGCGCGCCGGAACGGCGTGCCGTGCGTGAGCGGCGCGCCAAAGTAGGTCTGCCACGTGTCGAGGTGCGCGTCGAAGTGCACAAGGGCAACCGGCCCGAACCGCTCCCTGGTGACTCGCAGCAGCGGGTAGGCGATCGTGTGATCGCCGCCAATCGTCAGCAGGCGGCCGGCCTGGCCGAGCAGGGCGGCGGCGGCCGTCTCGATCTGGCCGACGGCCTCCTGGATGTCGAACGGATTGCACGCGATGTCGCCGGCGTCCGCGACCTGCTGCGCGCCGAACGGCGCCACCTCCAGGCCCGGATTCCAGGGGCGCAGCAGCCGGGATCCCTGCCGGACCGCGGCCGGGCCGAAGCGGGCCCCCGGCCGGTAGGACACGCCGCTGTCGAACGGGACGCCGACCACGGCGACGTCGCAGCGCGAGACCTCATCCCGGCGCGGCAGCAGCGCGAACGTCGGCGGCCCCGCGAAGCGCGGCGTCCGGCTCGCGTCCATCGGCCCGCGCTCGGCGCGGCCAGCTCCGCCAGGCAGATCCTCAGTACCAGCCAACTCGTTCCTCCCGCTGCCAGTTCCCTGCCGTGCTCGTCGCCGCCAGCGTCCGGCTTAGCGGACGGTTCCGAGCGCGGGCAATGGTGCTGACCCGCAACCTCAACGCCGCCGCGGAGCGCACGGCCATCGCGGGAAGCGACGCCGAGTTGGGCCAGATCGATTCGGAAACCGCCGCCTGACCTGCGCCCGGGCGTCGAATGGCGGGGACGTACCTTTTGGGCATCTAAATTTTGCTTTCGCCTGAAATGCTGCTGAGTGTGTGTTTCCATGTGCTCATTGGACCGCATATTGCCTGATGGCAGTGCCGGGGGGCGACATGGAGTATCGCGGTACTGAGCTGTCGGCGCGTGCGAGGCGCCCGGAACCCTCGTGGCCGTCGGTCATCGCGACCACCTTGCGGCTATGGCTCGAGCGCCATTCCATCTTCGGCGGAAAGCCTCCCCGCCGCCGCCGCGCGGCAGTCGTGATTGCGGCAGTGGCAATTGTGGCAATAGGGGCCGGAGTGACGGGCGTCGTCATTGGACGTGCGGCCAGGTCGGCATCGCCCGCCGCGTCGGGAGGCTCGGCGTCAGCATCGGGATCCGCCGCGGCCGTTAATGCGTCCGCCGCGACCCGGGCCGAGGCGGCCAGCTGGATCGCCGGGCAGGTGGCCGCGAGCGCGATCATCGCCTGTGATCCCGCCATGTGCGCCGCGTTGCACGCGGACGGGCTGCCGGCGACCAGGCTGCTTGTCCTCGGTACCGCCACGGTCGACCCGCTCGGATCGGACGTGGTTGCCGCCACCCTCGCCGTGCGGAACGAGTTCGGCACCCGCCTGCAAAGCGTCTACGCCCCTGCCGTGATCGCGAGCTTCGGCACCGGGGCCGGGCGGATCGACATCCGGGCCATCGCGCCCGACGGGACGGCGGCCTATCAGGCCGCCCTCGCCGCGGACCGGCGCAGCCGGATCTCCGCGGGCAGTCAGCTGCTTCGCAATCCGCGCATCATCGTCGCCGGCAACGCCAGGAACGCGCTGAGCGCGGGCGACGTCGACCCCCGGCTGCTCCTGATGCTTGCCGCGCTCGCGGACGAGCAGCGGTTGCGGGTCACCGCCTTCGGCGACCGGTCGCCAGGCGCGGGTCCGGCCGTGCCGCTGCGCAGCGTCCAGATCGCCTCGCTGAGCTCCGGCGCCAAGGCCGAAGCCAGCCTGCGTTCCATGCTTTCGTTCGTCGATGCCCAGCGGCAGCCGTTCCAGCCGCTGCGGGCAGCTCTTGCCGGTTCATCTGAACTCACGGTTGAGTACGCCGCGCCTAGCCCGCTCGGGCTGCTGGGCGGCCCGTAACGATTTTTGTCATCTGGGTAGGGGAGTGACCCATGAAAAATTTGAGATTCATCCGATGGGCGGCCTGTCTAATGGCCGCGGCCGCCCTGTTGCTCGGCATCACGACGGCCGCGTCAGCAGCGACGACTTCCTCGAGTACCGGGTGGGTCCGGCTCGCGCACCTGTCGCCCAACACGCCGGCCGTGGACGTCTACCTATATTCCTTTGGCGATCCGTCGGCCGAACTGGTGCTGCACCACGTCTCCTACGGCACGGTCTCACCGTATGAACCGCTGGCCGCGGGCGAGTACACGGTCGCGATGCGCGGTGCGGGCGCCGCGGCCACGACCAAGCCGGTGCTGTCCGCCAGCCTGACCGTCGCGCCCGGCGGCGCTTACACCGTGGCGGGACTTGGGCCAGAATCCGGGCTGCGGCTAGCGGTCCTGCAAGATCAGCTGAGCGCCCCGGCCGGCCAGGCGGAGGTCCGGTTCATCCAGGCGTCTCTGCGGCAGCATCAGGTGTCGGTGACCTGGGACGGGAAGCCGACGGTCAGCAACCTGACGTTCGGGTCGGTGAGCTCGTACCAGGCCGTGTCCCCGGCCACCGCGACCTTGCACGTCGCCGGTGCGAGCGAGTCCGCTAATTCGACGATCACGCTTACCGCAGGAACCGTGCACACCATCGTGGTCCTCGACGGGTCCAAGAGCCTGGTGCTCGACGACCTGCTGGACGCGGCCGGGAGCGCCGCGGCCCCGGCTGGCGGCGCGGCCACCGGGTTCGGCGGCACCGCGCCACAGGTGCCGTCCCCGCTGCCCTGGATGTACCTCATCGGCGCCGGGGTGCTGCTCGCCATGGTGGGCGGCCTTGGCGTTCGCCTCGTGCCGCGCCAGCGTGGCAGGCATGCCCGGTAAGAGGCGGGCGCTCTTCCTGGTGCTGGCGGCCGGCCTGTTCCTGGTGATCGGCGGTGCCGCCGGCCTGGCGCTGACACGCCAGCCGGTCGCGGGGGATTACGGCGCCGCACCGACCCTGCCGGCTCCGACCGGGCCGGTCGCTGCCGCGCCGCAGCAGCGACCGGCCCAGGTCAGCCCGCCTGTCACGCTGATCATTCCGTCGATCGGCGTGCAGACAAGCATCATCCGCCTGGGGCTGACGGCCAGCGGCACGCTCCAAGTGCCCCCGTCGACAGCGGTAGCTGGCTGGTACACCGGCAGCCCCAGGCCCGGCGCTGTCGGGTCGGCGGTCATCGCGGGGCACATCGACTCCCGCGTTGGCCCGGGGGTCTTCTTCCGGCTGTCGTCGCTCCGGCCCGGCGACCGTGTCTACGTGCGGCGCGCGGACGGCACGCTGGCCGTCTTCCGGGTCACGGTCGTCCGCGAGTTCCCCAAGGACGGCTTCCCCACGTCGGCGGTTTACGGCCCGACTCCGGATCCGGAGGTGCGCCTGATCACCTGCGGCGGCATCTTCGATACCCAGCTTCGCTCGTACCTCAGCAACACGGTGGTGTACGCCGTCGAGACCAGCTGACGATCAACTGGGCCTGGGTGCCCGCACCATCCGGACAAGCTGCGGGCCCTTCCAGAGGCCGGCGATAACGGTCGTGCGATGACTGATCGCCGGCACCTCGCGGATGCTGACGTCGGCGCCTGCCTGCAGCATTGGTCCGAGATACCGCGAGATGTTCCGCAACGGGGCAACGTCGTCTCGCCGCGAGCTCACGAACACGAACCGGCAGCCATCGAGCCGCCCGAAGTCCGGCCATTGCAACTCGGCCCACGCTTCTTCAAGTCGCGGGAGTGACCATCCTCGCACGATATGCAGCTCCCGCAGCGTAGCCATCGCCCACAGGCCTTGTGCGATATTGCCGCCCGTGTTGAATACACCCCAGCGCAGCTCGGGGATTTCGCGGCCGACACAGTTGTAAAGGATGAAGGAGCCCAGGCTGCTGCCGAAGAACCCGAACTCGGTGACACCCTCGGCCGTCAGCTTCGCTATCCGCGACTTGATGTCTTCTCGCACCTGGGCGATGAGCGCCGGAAGGATTGCCGGGTCGGCCTCCGTAAAGACGGCGTCAGTCGTTTCGTACGCCAGTACGTGATAACCCTTCCTGAGGAATCGCCGTATCGAGAAACGCACCTTCTGAATCGGAGCGCTGTACGGGCAAATGAAAATTATCGTGGCTGTCGCCTGCCCGGCCGTGCCGAATTCCTCAAACTGAAACAACCTGTCCTGCATGGGCCAGATGCTATGTCGCCCGGGGACCGTGCAACCCCCGCAGGTGCCGGCCAACGAGGAGGTGGGCATGGAACTGCTGGGGAGCATCAGGATCCATGGCCCGGCCGGGTCGAAGGAGTGGCGATGGCTTTCCGCTTCGGGGGATCAGTGGCCCGGGACTTCGTCAAGCGGCTCGGCGCCGTGGACTTCGTGAACTCGATCGTCCTGTTCTCCGGATCGATCGTCTCCGACAGCAAGCTCTACGGTCCCATCGGGGTCGTGTTCACCCTGCTGACCTGGTTCATCGCTATCGGCGCGGTGATCGTGCTGGGCGCCGCCGGCGGCGCCACCTGGGAGCAGCGAAAAGTAGCAGCGGCTCGACCGGATCCTGAAGAGCGGGGATAGCTGCGGCCCCTATGACGGCCGTTAGTATCCCGGCTCTTCTGTGTCCTCTTGCGGGAGCCCCGGTGCTCAAGTCATCATCTTTCTCATATATCCACTTCTGGGCATTTTCTGAGGAGTCAGTGGTGCCTGCGAGCGAGCCAGCGATGGGCGGGCGGCCCCGCAAGGGCCTGGGACGTCGCACGGTCATCGCCGCGATTCCCGTTGTCGCGGTCTTGGGGGCGGCTGGCTGCACGGCATCGAGTCCTTCCCCGGCGGGCGGTAAGCCGTCCGGACAGCCGGCGGCTCGGCGGTTCTTCACCAGCCATGAGGCCACGGTCGTCGAAGCCGCGACCGCGCGTATCGCCCCCGGCCCGTCGGACGACCCGGCCGAAGCCGGCCATCCGGGCGCGCGCGAGGCAGGCGTGACCGATTACATCGACGCGATGCTCGGGGCAGTCACCGGGTCCGCGTCGATGATCTTCGCGGGCGCACCGTGGAGTAACCGGCACGCACCCGGTCCCGACCACATGGCGGACTTCATCCCGCTCGATCCCGTCGCCCTCATCGCGTGGCGCAAGCGCCTGGAAGGCTGGCAGGGGCAGTACCGGGCGGGCGTCGCGGCCCTGGACAAGCTGGCGGGCGGAGACTTCAGTACAGCGGCGCCCGCGGCGCAGGACAAGATCCTGGCCACGCAGGATACGAGCACGTTCAGGTCGCTGTTGTTCGAGCATACGATCGAGGGCCTGTACGCCAACCCCGAATACGGCGGCAACCGCGACCTTGCCGGATGGCGCGATATCGGCTTCCCCGGGGACATCCAGCCGGCCGGCTATCCGGCTGGTGAGGTAGCCGCCTCCGACGGCCGCGATCCGCTGGCCGCCTCTGGCGTCGTGGCGGACGTGCTCAAGTTCCTCGGCGTGTTGTGACATGGGCAAAGCGATCGTCATCGGCAGCGGCGCCGGCGGATCCGTAGCGGCCATGGAGCTCGCGCGCGCCGGATGGGACGTCGTCGTCTTCGAGAAGGGCCCTAACAGGTTTTCCAACATTGACGGCGAGGGGCCGATCGGGACGCAGTTCTCCAACGACGACCTCAAGATGAATGAGCGCTACTTCGCCGGGCCGGACCCGCTGGTGTTCCCCCGCACCTGGCGGCCGGACGCGGCGACGCCGGTCCAGCACACCGGCGCCGTGAACGAGCTGCCCCAGCTCGTCGGCGGCGGGACCGTGCACTGGGACGCGAAGGTGCCGAGGTTCTGGGACATCGACTTCCAGCAGCTGTCCGCCCTCGGGCCGGTACCGGATGCCGACCTCGCCGACTGGCCGTTCGGCTACCAGGACATCGCGCGGTACTACGACGAGGTGGAGAAGCTGATCGGCGTGCAGGGCGACGCGCGGGCGATCCCGGACATCGTGCTCAAGCACGCGCCGCGAACCGGGCCGTTCCCGATGCCGCCGGGCCCGCAGCAGCGCTCGTCGGTCGCGGTGGCCGCGGGTGCCGCCGCCATCGGCCTGCACCCGTACCCGTTCCCGATGGCGATCAACTCGGTGCCGTACAACGGGCAGCGTGCCTGCAACGACTGCGGTTTCTGCTCCGGCTACGGCTGTCCGGTGGTGGCCAGGCCGTCGGCACTCATACCGCTGCGGCTGGCACTGCGGACCGGGCGCGTGACGCTGACTCCCGAGACGATGGTCACCAGGGTGCGGCTGGCGGGCTCGGGCGCGGCGGCCAAGGCGACCGGGGTGAGCTGGGTCCGGATGACCGCTAACGGGCCGGTGGCCGGCACGGAGAGCGCCGACCTCGTGGTGCTGGCCGCTTCCGCGGTCGAAACCAGCCGGCTGGCGCTGCTCTCGTCGTTCCCCGACGCCAGCGGCAAGCTCGGCCGCAGGCTGATGATGCACTCGTTCATCGACGGCACCGGGATCTTCGCCGACGAGCGGATGCACGCCTATCGCGGCAGGTCGACGACGCAGTGCGCGGAAGACGCCGCCGACCCGGACTTCCCGGGCGCCCGTGCCTTCGCGAAGGCCAACGGGCTGCCGTACATCCGCGGCGGGATCATGGAACTCGGCGGCAGCCAGGACGTGATCAGCGAGGCGCAGGCCTACCAGACACTGCTCGCCTTCACCCGCTCGGCCAGGCCTTTCGGCACCGAGTTCAAGCAGCTCATGCGGTCATCCATCCTGCGCGACCGGCTGGCCGGCTGCTCGCTCGTCGGCGACGACCTCCCCTACCTCACCCACACGGTGACGCTCGACCCCACGGTCAAGGATGTGTTCGGGGTGCCCGTCGCCCGGATCACCTGGAGTTACGGGAAGTACGAGCAGGTATCCCAGCAGTTCTGGATACCGCAGGTGAAGACGATGATGCGGAAGGCCGGCGCCGCCGTGGCCTTCGCGGTGCCGGAGACGGTCAACAGCGGCGGGCTGCCCACCGGGAGTCACCTCATGGGCGGCATGATGATGGGTTCCGACCCGGCCGCCAGCGTCACCGACGGCTACGGCCGCGTGCACGCCCTGGACAACGTCTACGTGGCCGACGGCTCCGTCTTCGTCACCTCCGGCGCGCACAACCCGACGAACACGATCATGGCGGTCGCCTTGCGCAACATGCGCCACCTCGCCGGGTCTGGCGCAGGGTCCTAGCTCCGCCTCGGCACGAGCAGCACCTTGACGGCGCCGGTGCGGCGCGAGTCTTTCACCGTCAGCACCGCCTCGTCCCAGCGCTCGAGCGGGAAGCGGTGCGTGATGACCGGCGTCAGGTCGAAGCCGTCGTGGATAAAGTCGAAGTAGTGCGCCATGGCGTGCTTGGCGACCCCGCCGACCTCCTCGACACCGAAGCCGTTCGAGCCGATAACCCGCAGTTCCTTGAAGTACAGCGGGGTCCACTCGAAACGCCTGGGCGGTTCCACGCCGGAGACGACGAGCGTGCCGCCGGTCGTGAGCAGCCGCAGTGACGTCTCGACGGTCTCGACCGAGCCGATCGTGTCGTAGACGACGGCGGGGCCGTCCTGCAGCCAGTCGCGCTTGCTCCACGGCGTGAGCGGCGTCCCGCCGACGCGGCGCGCGACCTGCGCGACGAGCTCGTCAGGCGTCGTGGACAGGACCGCGTGCGCACCGAGCCGCGTGGCGAGCTCGGCGCGGGCGCCGTGACGCGTCGCCGCCCACACTTCGCAGTTCGGGTACAGGTGGCGCAGCAGCGCGATGAGCGCGAACGCGAGCGTCCCCGAGCCGTACACGAGCACGGGCCCGGCGCCGGATGGCGGCGGCGCGAGCAGGATGGAGCGCAGCGAGACGCTCACGGGGTCGGCCAGCACGGCCGCCTCGTCGGAGATGTCGTCAGGAATGGCGAACAGCTGGGATACGTGCGCGGCGAAACGCTCGGCGTGCGCCCCGGCGGCTGCCGCGCAGTTCCCGAGGTGGATCGAGGCGGGCAGGCGGCCAGCGCGGAAGTTGCGGCACCACGGGTAGCGGCCGTCCTTGCAGGCCGCGCAGGGCGGATCGACGCCGCGCGGAATGCAGGACAGCCACGGGTTGAGGACGACGCGCTCGCCCGTGTCCAGGCGCCGCCCGGCGACCTCGTGGCCGAGCACGTGCGGGAAGGACACGAGCGCGGTGAGCGGGTTGTCGCGGGAGCCGTTCAGCAGGATCTGCTTCACGTCGGAGCCGCACAGCCCGGAGAAGGTCGTCTCGACGCGCACCCAGTCTTCCGCGGGCAGCGGCTGCTCCTCGACGTCCTCGATGCGGACGGGCGCGAAGCGGGAGACGAAGGCCCGCCGGTCCATCCGGCCGCCGATAGTCGAAGCCGCCTCACGCGCGAGGCTGTGCCGGAACACGAGCGCCTTCACAGCGACCCTCCTTCGCGCGGAGCAGGACAAAACTACCGCGAATGCAGTTCACTTCACCTGGGGCGCCTGGTGACCCTGGACGCTGACCCGACGCTAGGTAGGTGAGTGGTGATAGTCCCAGTTGCGGCACGTGATGTTGCGGCGGTCGCCGGAGCGGTGCTCGTGCTCAGCGCGGTAGCGAGCGTGATCGGAACTGTCATCGTGCCGCGCAAGACAGGAAGCAGGCTGACCCGCCTGGTTGCCAGCGTCGTGACCAGCCTGTACCGGCTGATCACCTGGCCGGTGGGCAGCTACCGGCGGCGCGACCGGCTCATGGCGGGTCAGGCGGCGGTCATCCTGCTCGGCCAGCTGGCGATCTGGCTAGTCGCGTTCTATGTCGGCTACGCGCTGCTCATCTGGCCCGTAACCGACGGCATCGGCACCGCCTTCAGCTCCGTAGGAGCCGCCTTGTGGACCTTCGGCTCCGCGGACTCGCACGGGTTCTACGAGACCGCGGTCCTCGATACGGCCGCGATGTCAGGCCTGATCACCGTCACGCTGCAGATCGCCTACCTGCCTCAGATATACGCCGCTTTTAACCACCGCGAGAACGACATCGCGCTGCTGAACTCCCGGGCCGGCTCGCCGTCGTGGGGACCGGAACTGCTGGCCAGGACCTACTACGCGCTTGGCTCCGGTCATTCGACGCTGGATACGCTGCCCGAGTTCTACAGCGAATGGGAACGCTGGGCGGCGGACATCGCCGAGAGCCATGTGACGTACTCCCCGCTGGTCTGGTTCCGCTCGCCGAGTTACGAGGCCTCGTGGGTAACGTCGCTGCTGGCGGTGCTCGACTCCGCCGCGCTCTACCTCTCGCTGTGCCCCGAGGCGGCTCCCGCCGTCCCCGCCCGGCTGTGCCTGCGCGCGGGCATGGTGTGCTTCGGCGAGGTGGCGCGCTCCATCGGCATCGACGTGCCGGCCGAACCCGCACCGGACGCGGGCATCAGCCTCACCTACGCCGAATTCCTGGACGCGGTCACCCGGCTCCGCGAAGTCAACTTCCCGCTTGAGCGGGAAGCGGAGGCCGCCTGGCCGCACTTCGCGGGCTGGCGAGTCAACTACGAGCAGGCCGCGTACGCACTCGCGGAAGCCGTCGACGCGGTCCCGGCGCTGTGGTCCGGCCCGCGCCGTCACCAGGAGGCGCCGATGCCGCCGCTACGACCAGGGCCCGGCGTGTCCATCTAACGCCTCAGCCGGATGTTGCATGCCGTCCCCATACGCGCAATTCTCGGCCTGTGCGGCAAAGCGCCGCCGCCCTGGACAGGAGTTCGCGATGGGAATGCTCGATGGCAAAGTAGCCCTCATCACCGGAGGCGCCCGGGGACAGGGACGGGCCCACGCCGTGACCTGCGCGCGCGAGGGCGCCGACGTGATCATCGCCGACGTCGCTGAGCAGCTGCCAACCGTTGCCTACAAGCTCGCGACGAAAGACGACCTTGAGGAGACTGTCCGGCTCGTTGAGGCTTACGGCCGGCGCGCGGTCGCGGTGCAGGCCGATGTCCGCTCGCAGGAACAGCTGGACGCGGCGGTGGCAGCCGGCATAGCCGAGTTCGGCAAGATCGACATCCTGATCGCGAACGCCGGCATCTGGACGCTCGGCTCGTTCTGGGAACTCACCGACGAGCAGTGGGATGAGATGATCGGCGTCAACCTCACTGGTGCGTGGAAGGCGGCGAAGGCCGTGGCGCCGCACATGATCGGGCGCCGCAGCGGGTCGATCGTGATCATCGCGTCAGTGAACGCGCTGGAAGCCGGCCAGTACACCGCGCACTACGTGGCCGCCAAGCACGGCCTGATCGGGCTGATGCGCAACGTAGCCCTGGAACTGGCCCCATACGGCGTCCGGTGCAACGCCATCAGCCCAGGCGCGGTCAAGACGCCCATGACGAGTCATCAGGGTGCCTGGGACATGTTCGCGGGGCATCCCGGCGGGACCGAGGAGGACATGACCGAAGCCGGGCACCACTACACGCTCCTAGCGGGCACATCCTGGCTGGACCCGCAGGATGTGGCAAACGCCGCCCTGTACCTCAACTCCGATCTGGCATCGCGGGTCACTGGAGCAACACTCCCGGTCGATGCGGGCCACCTCACCCTGTCTGGTTTCAACCCGGTATCCACGCGGTGAGCGCCAGGGCGCACCGATCGCGCTGACACCGTGTCGGATCCGGCGTCGTGGCGTTCGTGGTGAGGGCAGAAGGGGCGTCACCTCGGCGCCCTTTGGCTACCACCGAGGGAGCAAGAGATGTCGCATCCAATCGTGCACGCTGAGATCCGGTCGACAGACCCGGACGGCACCCGCAAGTTCTTCGGAGACCTGCTCGGATGGACCTATCCGGACCAGGGAGCAATCCCTGGCTACACGTTCGTCGACACCGGTGTGCCCGGTGCGTTGTACACGGCGATCAGCCCGCTGCAGGGCGGCGGCGACCCGCAAGGCCACGTCGTAGGCCTGACCAGGCAAGGCTGATCACTGCGGGAGACCCCGCGCGACCTGGATTGCCGGCGGACGGAGACCTACGCTGGCACGACAGGCGTCTTATGGCGAGGAGGCCACGAGTGTCCCAGACCGTCGACCAGCAGGCGAGCGCTGCCGCGTCCGCGACCGATGAGTGGCTTACCGCGTTCCAGAACGCCCTGACGGCGCGGGACGCCGACGCGGCGGCGGCGCTGTTCGCCGACGAGAGCTTCTGGCGCGACATCGTCTCGTTCACCTGGAACATCACGACCGTCGAGGGACCCGCGGGCGTCGCGGACCTGCTGCGGGCCACGCTCGGCGAGGTCGATCCCGTCGGCTTCCGGGTCACCGAAGAGCCGGCCGAACAAGACGGCGTCATCACCGCCTGGATCGCCTTCGAGACCAAGGCCGGGCGGGGCAGCGGGTTGCTGCGGCTCGTCGGCGGCAAGGCGTTCACGCTGCTCACGACCCTCGACGAGCTCAAGGGCCACGAGGAGCCGGTCAACGGCCGACGGGCCCAGGGCGTACGCCACGGCGCCTTCCGCGACCGGGTCACGTGGGCCGAGAGCCGGGCCCGCGAGGCCACCGAGCTCGGCTACACCGTGCAGCCCGAAGTGCTGATCATCGGTGGCGGCCAGGGTGGCATCGCGCTTGGCGCGCGGCTGCGCCAGCTCGGTGTCCCGGCGATCATCGTCGAGCGCAACGAGCGGCCGGGCGACTCGTGGCGCAGGCGCTACAAGTCCCTCGCGCTGCACGACCCGGTCTGGTACGACCACCTGCCCTATCTTCCGTTCCCGGCGAACTGGCCGGTGTTCTCGCCGAAGGACAAGATCGGCGACTGGCTCGAGATGTATACGAAGGTCATGGAGCTGAACTACTGGGGCTCGACGGCCTGCAAGTCCGCCGTCCGGGAGGGGGACGGATGGGTCGTCGTCGTGGACCGGGCCGGGGAGGAGATCACGCTGCGGCCCAGGCAGCTAGTGCTGGCGCTGGGTGCGTCCGGCCTGCCAGAGGTCCCCGAGTTCCCGGGCCGCGAGAAGTTCCGCGGCGACCAGCATCACTCCTCGGCGCACCCGGGTCCCGATAAGTACAAGGGCAAGAAGGCCGTGGTTATCGGGTCGAATAACTCCGCGCACGACATCTGCGCCGCGCTGTGGGAAGCCGGCGCCGACGTCACGATGGTGCAGCGCAGCTCGACCCATGTCGTGCGGTCCGACACGCTGATGGACCTCGGCATCGGCGACCTCTACTCCGAGCGTGCCGTTGCCGCCGGCGTGACCACGTTCAAGGCCGACACGATCTTCGCCTCGCTGCCGTTCCGGATCCTGCCCGCGCTGCAGACCCCGGTTTACAACGCCATCAGGGAGCGCGACGCCGAGTACTACCAGCGGCTGGAGCAGGCGGGCTTCGACGTCGACTTCGGCGACGACGACTCGGGCCTGTTCCTCAAGTACCTGCGTCGTGGGTCCGGCTACTACATCGACGTCGGCGCCTCCGATCTTGTCGCGAACGGCGACATCAAGCTGGCCAAGGGGCAGGTGACTGAGCTGACCGAGAACGAGGTCGTCCTCGATGACGGCACCAGGCTCCCGGCCGACCTCGTCGTCTACGCGACGGGGTACGGCTCCATGAATCAGCTGGCTTCGGACATCATCGGCCAGGACATGGCCGACAAGGTCGGGAAGGTCTGGGGACTCGGCTCGGGCACGGCGAAGGACCCCGGCCCGTGGGAGGGCGAGCTGCGCAACATGTGGAAGCCGACGGCCCAGGAGGGCCTGTGGATCCACGGCGGCAACCTGGCCCTGTCGCGCTACTACTCCCGCTACCTGGCCCTGCAGCTCAAGGCGCGGATGGAAGGCACCCCGACGCCCGTCTACAACCGCGCCGAGGTGCACCACACCGAATAACCCGCTCCTGCAAGCTTCGGTCGGTGCAGAGTCGGCCGCGCCCGTTCTGGATAGGAAAAGCAGGTTTTCGGAACGGACCTGTGGTGTCTCTCCCACCTCAGCCAGAACCCGATGCGGGATTGCGTTTGAAGCTGTTTCTGGCTGGGTCTGCCGCTTTACGATAATCACGTTATTGCCTAATACGCGATTTCGCTTGGCTATGGGGTGGGTTACATGGAGCGGTGCCGGCAATGCGGGGCGGCCATCGAGTCCGGATACCGGTTCTGCGGGGAATGCGGATCTCCCGTCGGGGGATGCCCGTCCTGTGGTCAGCCGCTCATCCCCGGCAAGCGCTTCTGTGTTTCCTGCGGCCAGCCACTGACCGTGGCGGCACCGGCCGCCGGTGCCGCGCCTGCCGCCCCCGCCACGGAAACCGGGGGCCCGGTGGCGGAGCGGCGGGTGTGTTCGGTGTTGTTCTGCGACGTGGTGGGGTTCACGCCGTTGTCGGAGGCCCGGGATCCCGAGGCGGTGCGGGAGCTTCTCTCTCGGTATTTCGCGGTGGCGCGGACGGTGATCAGCCGGTACGGCGGGGTGGTGGAGAAGTTCATCGGGGACGCGGTGATGGCCGTCTGGGGCACGCCGGTCGCCGCCGAAGGCGATGCCGAACGGGCGGTGCGCGCCGCCCTGGACCTGGTGGCCGCGGTCGCGGCGCTGGGCGAGGAGGTCGGCGTGCCCGGGCTGGCGGCCCGGACGGGAGTGGTGACCGGGGAGGTGGCGGTCACCCTCGGCGCGGTCGGCGAGGGGATGGTGGCCGGGGATGCGGTGAACACAGCGGCGCGGGTACAGTCGGCGGCCGAGCCTGGCACGGTGCTGGCCGATGCGGCGACGTACCGGCTGGCGGCGTCGGCGGTGGCGTTCGGCGATGCGGGCGAGCACCGGCTGAAGGGGAAGGCGGAGCCGCAGCGACTGTGGCGCGCGGTGCGGGTGGTGTCGGCGGTCGGCGGCGCGCAGCGGATCGACGGGCTGGAGGGCCCGCTGGTTGGCCGGGACGCGGAGCTGCGGACGGTGAAAGAGCTGTTCCATGCCTCGGCGGACCGGCGGGTGCCGCGCATGGTCGTGGTGTCGGGGCCGGCCGGGGTCGGGAAGTCGCGGCTGGGCTGGGAGTTCGAGAAGTACGCCGACGGGCTGGCCGGAGACGTGTGGTGGCACCGGGGCCGCTGCCTGGCCTACGGGGACGGGGTCGCGTTCTCGGCGCTGGCGCAGATCGTCAGGCAGCGGCTGGCGATCCCCGAGGACGACCCGGGCGAGCAGGCGGCGCGCAAGCTGGCCGAGGGGCTCGACACGTACGTTCCCGACCGTGCGGAGCGACAGTATGTCGGGGTGCGGCTGAGCAGGCTGCTTGGGGTGGGGTTCGGCGGCGATGGCGGGGGTTCGCTGGCGCGGGAGGAGCTGTTCGCCGGGTGGCGCGTGTTCTTTGAGCGGCTGGCGGCGGGCAGCCCGGTGGTGCTGGTGGTGGAGGATGCCCAGTACGCCGACGCAGGCCTGCTGGACTTCCTGGACTATCTGACCGACTGGGTGCGGGGCCTTCCGGTGTTCATCCTCGTGCTGTGCCGCCCCGAGCTCGGAGTGTCCCGTCCAGGATTCGGTTCCGGGCGCAACCGGGTTGCCCTCACCCTCGACCCACTGGACGCCGCCTCCATGGATGCCCTGGTCGACTCGCTGGTGCCGGGCATGCCCGTATCCGCGCGAGCCGCGGTGACCGAGCAGGCGGAAGGCCTGCCACTGTTCGCCGTCGAGGTGATCCGATCCCTGATCGACCGGGACGTGGTCCAGCCGGCCGACGGCGCCTACCGGCTCGTGGCCGACATTGGCGAGCTCCAGGTGCCGCGCAGCCTGCACGCGTTGCTGGCCGCCCGGCTCGATGCCCTGGACCCCGTGGCGCGCCGGCTGGCGTGTGACGCCGCGGTGCTCGGCGCGACGTTCAGCGCCGAGGCGCTGATCGCCGTCTCCGGCCAGGACGAGCGTGCTGTCCGTACCGCGCTTGGTGACCTGGTGCACCGCGAAGTGCTGGTCATTTCCGCCGATCCGCTGTCGCCGGAACGAGGCTCGTACGGCTTCGCGCAGCACATGCTGCGTCAGGTGGCCTACGAGACGCTGTCTCGCCGTGACCGCAAGGCCCGGCACCTCGCCGCCGCGGGCTGGCTCCGCCGTGCCTTCCCCGACGACGGGGAGGAAGCCGCCGATGTCGTCGCCTCCCACTATCTCGACGCGCTGCGCGCTGTCCCCGACGATCCAGACACCGCCGCCATCCATGGCCAGGCGATCGGCATGCTGGTACGCGCCGGGCAACGTGCCGAGCGGACCGGCGCCCCGGCCGCCGCCGCCGCCAGCTACGCCACCGCTGCCTCGCTGGCAGCCGAGCAGGCCATCCCGGCCGCCGAGTCGGCCACTACGGCGGCGGATCCCGACGGAATCGCCCGGAGACCGGCCGGGTTCGTGTGGGAGATGGCCGCTACGGCCGCTCTCACCGGTGGCGAGTGGGCCCTAGTGGTGGAGCATGCCGGGCGGGCCCGGGACGATCACTTGCTACACGGCCGGGTCCGGGACGCGGCCCGCGCCCAGGCAACCGCCGGGCGGGCACTGCGTCACTGGGGGCGGTTCAACGAAGCCCGCGACCAGCTCACCGCCGCCCTGGCTGTGCTGCGGGACGACCCCGACGCCGATACCGTCCGCGCCCTGAACGAAGTCGCGACAGTGGAAGCATTTTCCGGCGCGCCGGAGGCGGACGCGCTGTCCGCCGAGTCCCTCGTCCTCGGGCAGGCGGTCGCCGTCGACGATGCCACGCTGGCAGGCCTGTTCATCACTCGCGGAATATGCATGTCAATGGCGGACCGACTCGCCGAGGGCGCGGCCTACCTTCGGGAGGCTGTCCGGCTGGCCGGGCTGGCGGGCGACACCCCGCTGCTGAGCCGGGCGTTGCTCAACCTGGCCGACGCGGTGACCCGAGCCGACCCGGCCGCCGGCGCGGCGGCTGCCCGGGACGCCGTCGCGCATGCGCGCCAGGTCGGTGCCCGGGACTATCTCGCGTTCGCTGTCGTGAACCTGTCCCAGGCGCTGCTCATGCTCGGCGACTGGGACGCCGCGGCCGCCGAGCTGGACCAGGCCGTCGACGGCGACGGCATAGCCTACGTGGGAACTCTCACCGCCTTCCGGGGGTGGGCGGCGGCGCTGCGCGGCGACGTCCCCGCCGCCCAGGCGGCCCTGGCCGACCTAGACGAGCTATGGCCCAGCGACGACGCCCAGGACCACGCGACCATCGCCCTGGTTGAGGCGTTCACCGCCGCGGCCCGCCACCAGCCCGCCGCCGCCCTGGGGGGCGCCCGCGCCGCCCTTGATTATGCCGTCACCCTAGGGATCGGCCACGAGTGCGGGCGGTGGGCGTGGCCGCTGGCCGCTCGCGCGGCCTGGGATCTCGCCGACGCTCAGGCCGCCGCGGAACTGCTCGCGCTGCTGGACGGCTACCGGCCCGGGCAACTGGTCCCCATGCTGCGCGCCGAGCGCGACCTGGCCCGCGCCCGCCTCGCCACCCTCGGCGATGACCAGGATGCCGCGGGCGCCGCCCTCGTCAGCGCGATCGACGGGCTTCGCCGGCAGTCCACTCCCTACCACCTCGCCAGCGGCCTGCTCGACCACGCCGTCTGGCTCACCGCCCGCGGCGACACTGAGGCCGCCGTCGCCGCGATCAGCGAAGCCACCGCCATCGCCGCCAAGCTCGGCTGCCAGCCGCTGCTCAGCCGGGCCGCCAGCCTCGCCCCCGCTGGGACGCCCCTAGCCGGCTAGGCGGGAAGCTGGCCGCTAGGCCAGGCCGGACAGCACGACGGTGCGGACCTGGGACAGGGCCTCCATCGCGTAGCGGCCGCCGACCCGGCCGACGCCGCTGGCGCTGCCCCCGCCGCCCCCGAACGGCAGGTGGGTCTCCCAGTAGTTCGACGACTCGTTGATGTTCACCCACGCCGCCCGGACCGCGTCGGCGTACCGCAGGCCGGTGCCCGCGTCCGCGGTGTAGATGGACGCCATCAGCCCGTAGGGCAGGTCATCGGTCAGCGTGATCGCGTCTTCCAGCGATGAGACCGTGATGACTGGCGCAACCGGCCCGAAGGTCTCCTCGCGGGCTATCACCGCGTCCCTGGGGACGTTGTCGAGCACGGTGGGCTGCCAGTACAAGGCCGTGGGCCGGCCGGGCTCCGCTGCGCCGCCGGTGACGAGGCCCGCGCCGCGGGCGAGCGCGTCGGACACGTGACGGGCGGTCTTGGCGGCGACGTCGGCGTTGTTCAGCGGCCCCATCGTGGTCCGCGGGTCGAACGGGTCGCCGAGCACGACCTCCTTGCCGACCGCGGCGGCCAGCGCTGCCACGAACGCGTCGTGGACCCGCTCGTGGACCAGGATCCGTTCCGCGGCCGTGCAGCTCTGCCCTGCGCACAGGTAGGCGCCGGTGATCGTCCCGGCGACCGCCCGGTCCAGGTCGGCGTCGTCCATGACCACCAGCGGGCCGTTGTTGCCCATCTCCAGCAGCTGGGCCTTGCCCGCGGCCCGCCGGGCCACCGACAGGCCGGTCTGAGTGGATCCGACGAACGCGACGGCGGCGACCCCCGGATGGCCGGCGATCTCGTCGCCGACGACTGGGCCTGGGCCGGGCAGGAAGGCGACCGTCCCCGGCGGCAAGTCCGCGTCGGCGATGGCGTCCACGAGCACCGCGCTGCACACCGACGTGCTCGGCGCGGGCGCCCACACGACGGTATTACCCGCCGCCAGCGCCGGCGCGATGACCTGCGCCGGCATCGTGTACGGCCAGTTCCACGGAGTGATGACCGCGACCACGCCAAGCGGGCGGCGCTCGATGAGGACCCGGGCCCCTGGCAGCCGGCTGGGCGGGATCGCGCCGTCCAGCCGCAGCACGTCCTCCGCCGCGTCACGCCAGTAGCCGATCAGGTCATCGACTTCCGGATAGGCCTCAGCCTGCAGAGGCTTGCCCTGGTCGAGGGTGAGCGCCCGGGCCAGCTCATCCCGGCGCTGCTCGCAGGCGCCGGCGACCCGGTGCAGGGCACGCGCCCGCTCGAAGGCCGTAGCGGCTGCCCACCCGCTTCGCGCAGCGGCGGCGGCCTGGATCGCGGCGGCCGCGTCGGCGCGGTCGCCCTGGGCTACCTGCCCGATCAGCTCGCCGGTGACTGGGCTGGTGGCCGGCTCGTACCGGCCCGCCCGCGCGGGCTGCCAGCGCCCGCTCACGAACAGGTCCACGGTGCGCGGTGGCTGCGGGGTCATCGAGGTCCCTTTCTGCGTCGCTGACGGTGCCAGCACTGCTAACGGTAGAGAGGCCAGGCGGAGCCGTCGAGGACGGTCGCGGCTACTATCAGTCTCGCTATCGCTGTCAGGTCGCGTCAGATGGAGGACCAGTGGATCCCGAGACCGTAGACCAGAACTACGCCCAGCTGCAGCAACTGGCACAGCAGACGGCGGGGCAGATCCAGGCGCTTGCCGCCAAGCTGCAGGCCGCTGCGGCCGCCGGCGACCCGAACGCTCGCGAGTGGCTGCTGGACCTGAAAGAGATCACGCTGGGAGTGCAGCAAGAGCAGGGCCAGGTCTCGCTGTTGCTGCAGTCCATTCACTCGCTGGTGGACAACCACGTGCAGGCTATGGCGCAGCCGCAGTACCAGCAGCAGCCCCAGTACCAGCAGCAGCAGCAGTATCAGCAGCCGCAGTACCAGCAGGGTGGCTATCAGCCCCAGTACCAGCAGGGCGGTGGCATGCTGCAGCAGTTTCTCAGTGGCGGGTTCGGCCGCGCGATCGTAACCGGCGCGGGTTTCGGAATCGGCGACGACATCATCAACAAGATCTTCTAACACCCTCGGAGCCCGTCATGACGTCCAGTTCGGACAAGCCTGCCGTCGGCGCGGCGGAGTTCAATGCCCTTTACGAGCGGTTGCAGCGCGTGCCGCCCTGGGGCCCGGCGGACCGGCGTGGCGGATTGAACTATCTCACGCCGGACAGGGTGATCGCCGCGGCCAGCGAGATCCGGCTGGGCGCGACGGTGAGCCTGGCAGCGCCGGTCGAGACGGAGCTGACGCCTGATCAGCCTGAGCCCGCCAGCCACGACATGATGGGGCGGCCGGGGGACGACGCGGATCCCGACGGGCTGACCTTCGCGCAAGACCGGATGAGCTTCAACGTGCATGGCGACTCCGACAGCCACATCGACGCCCTCTGCCACGCCATGTACCACAAGACGCTCTATAACCATGTGCCGGCGGCGGCCGTCACCAGGCACGGCGCGGACGAGTTGTCCATCGAGGTGGCCAAGGACGGGATCGCCGGCCGCGGTGTGCTGCTCGACATACCGCGGCTGCGCGGGGTTTCCTGGCTTGAGCCCGGTGACCTGGTGACCGGGGCGGACCTAGCCGAAGCCGCCGCGGCCCAGCAGGTGACCGTTGGGCCCGGTGACTTGCTGTTCGTGCGGGTCGGGCACCGTCGGCGCCGGGAGGAGATGGGACCGTGGGACGTCACCGCGGCGCGTGCGGGACTGCACCCCGGGGCGCTGGAGTTCGTCGCCGAACGTCAGGTCGCGGTACTGGGCTGTGACAGCAACAGTGACGTCTCGCCCAGCGCTGCCGAGGGTGTCAGCCATCCGGTGCACGTGCTCGCGATCAACGCTCTGGGCCTGCATCTGCTCGACTACCTGCAGTTCGACGAGCTAGTCCCGCTGTGCGAGGAGGCTGGGCGCTGGTCGTTCTTCTGTGTCATCGCCCCGCTGCGAGTGCCGCGGGCGACTGGCTCGCCAGTCAACCCGATCGCGATCCTCTAGGCCCCGGTCAATGCGATGACTGGCCGCGCCGGCCTGCACATGCATACCAATCTCGGCGACGGGTGGGATCAGCCCTGCCCGGCTGATCGAAGCGGCACGCACGCGGGGGCTGACGTTGATCGCTGTCACCGACCACGACCATGTGGACGGAGCTCGCCGGGTCGAGGACCTGCTGCACCGGCCGGGCGGCCCGGTGCGGATGATCATGGGGGTCGAGGTATCCACCCGGCACGGGCACCTGATCGGCCTCTTTGTCCAGCGTGCGCTGCGGCCGGGGCGCCCGGTCGAGGAGAGCATCGACGCCATCAAGCAGCAGGGCGGGCTGGTGATCGTCCCGCATCCGCTAGACAGGCTCGTGCCGAGCCTCAGCCGGCGCCGGATCGACGGGCTGCTCGCCGCGGGGTACGCCATCGACGGGATCGAGATCTATAACCCGAGCCCCGCCAACGCGGCGCAACGCGCTGTCGTGCGGGCAGCCAACGAGGAGTGGGGTCTTGCCGAAATCGGCGCCAGCGATGCCCACTTCTGGCAGCACGTCGGCGTCGGCTATACGCACTTCCCCGGAGAAACCACGCACGACCTGCGGCCGGCCATCGCCGAGCGGAAGGTCCGAGCGGGCGGACAAGAGCACCCGCCCGTCCGGCTTAACCCCGCTTCATACGTTGCCCAGTGCGCCTGGAGCTGGTTCGTCGACCCGCCTAACGTCCGCCAGGTCCAGATAGGCCAGGCAGATCAGTGACGCCACGGTCCGGCCGTAATTGCTCCAGGAAGCCAGTGCGGCGCGCTTGACGCGGTTGTCACTGGCGGGCAGGCTCATGACCCCGCGCCAAATTCTCCTGGGTTACGTGGCGCTTGGAACGCCAGCCCGGGTAGCTTGCCGAGGTCGCCGTAGATGCGATGGCGTGCCTGACCGGGAGCGGTGCCCGTCCGAAGGCGGGAATGTCGGCTCGAGCGACCCAATAGACCACTGACATCCGACTCTCCCTGGCATATTTTTCGCATTGCGAAGATCTCACGAAAATTGACTAACTTGTCAGGCTCCAGCGGAAACGTTTTGCGAAGTTTTCAAGAAATCAGGCTGCGGTTGTAAGCGTAAGTTAGGGGTCTCCCGGCCTGCCTGATGAATCGGGATGACATAGGGCGCAAAAGTCACCTCAGGATCGGGAAAATAGGACATAAAACCTGACGATTGCGCCCTATGTAATGACGCGAAGCAGTCCATGCCCGAGGCGGGAATTTAGCCCCGACGGTACGTGTCCGGTCTGTGTATAAAAGCCATGAAATATGGCAATTTGCGGCTGACCTGCGATTGTTCATCAATCGGAAACTCTTTATTCATGCCTTTCCGGGGTTACTCCTCGTGGGACGGGCAAAGCGTAATATGCCCCAGAAAGAGAGGATAAGATGCGAAAAGTACGGGGAAAGCGTGCTGCGGCGGGGGCCGTCGTCGCGCTGACGGCCATGGCCCTCGCGGCGTGCAGCAGCAGCACGACCACCGGATCACCTACGGGCACCGCGGGCGCCGCGGGCGCCGCGGCCAACCTCAGCGGCAAGCTTGACGGGAGCGGATCCACGTTCCAGCTCACCTAAGCAGGCAGCCATCCAGGCCTTCAGGTCCGTCCAGCCGCACATGACGGTCAACTACGGCGGTGTCGGCTCGGGCGCGGGACGTTCCAACCTGGCCGCGGGGACGACCAACTTCGGGGTGCTGTACTTCCCCATCCTGATCGGCCCGATCACGATGGCGTACAACCTGTCGGGGGTCAATGGCTTGGAGCTGACCCCGGAGGTCATCGCCGGCATCTTCCAGGCCAAGATCACGAACTGGGATAACTCCGCGATCGCGGCCATTAACCCTGGCGTCCACCTGCCCAGCACGCCGATCACGCTCGCGGTGCGCTCGGACTCCTCAGGCACCACCCAGAACTTCACGCTCTTCCTGGAGAAAGGCGCGGGCAGCGCGTGGACACTCGGCAGCGCTTCGACCATCAAGTGGCCCTCCACCGCCCGCGCGTCCGCCGGTAACGGGGGTGTGGCCCAGGTCATCAAGTCCACCTCAGGAGCCATCGGGTACGTCGACTATGCGGACGCCAAGGCTTCCGGCCTGCAATTCGCGTCGGTCAAGAACGCGGACGGCAACTTTGTCGCCCCCTCGATTCAGGGGGCGTCCGCGTCTGCGGCCGGGGGGCACGGGCGCGGATGCCTACCCGATCACGTACCAGACGTGGGTCCTGGCATATGAGTCGCAGCCGAACGCCAACGACGCCAGCATGCTCAAGGCCTACATCGGGTACCTGCTCGGCGACGGCCAGCAGTTGCTCAGCCCGCTCGGCTACGCGCCGCTGCCCGGGAGCCTCGACACGATGGCCAAGGCCCAGCTCGACATGATCAAGGGCTAGCCAGCGTAGGGCGCTAGAACCGGCGGCGGTCCCGGCGCATCTCCCGACGGCGCACTCCGGCGACCGACATCGGTGAGAGCGGCCGGCCGAGCGGGTCGATGAACAGCACGCACGGGCCGGCCGTCGCCGGGGGAGTGCCCTGCAGGGTCCGGACGTGGTACTGCAAGCCGTCAGCCGTGACGCTCGGGTCGGAAATGACCACCACGGCCTCCTCCGGGGTGTCCGTCCCAGGCTCGCCCCAGGCCAGCACGGCGTTGGGCGGGTCAGCGGCGAAACTGTCGTCACCTTCGGACCACCACTGCAGGAACCGGTGCGTGGTGATATGGCCGACGATGCGTTCGGGACGGTCGGAGAAGTAGATCGTGTGCGGGGTAAGACCGAGCAGGGTCATGGTCCCGCCATCCGTGCGGACACCGCTCGCGGTCTGTACGAACATGTCCTCCACGGTGGCGGGTGGCGCTTCCGTCATTGGGCCTCCTTCAGCTGATGAGACGCCGCGGCCTGTGCGGCCGCCGCTGTTCTCCTCCTTGCCACTCATCCTTTTCGGAGCCGGCCGGCGGAACGTCATCCGGTGCGGGTGACTTCAGGGGGCACGTTCGGCGAACGCCATCATGCCGCACTCGGTGAACAAGCCGTGGGCGGCCGTTTCGCGGCGTTCCATACCAGCACCGGATCGCCGGTCGGGTCAGCTGCCGCGACGAGCAAGAGTCGGCGTGCGGGAACCGGCAGCGCCTGGAAGCGCCGCAGGAAGCCCTGCCGCCGCTACCCGCAAGGCGCTGACGTTCGGCTAGAGGTCAGCTGTTCGTGATTCCTGCCTGGTAATCGCATCGTTCATGTGACGTCCGCTCACCGTGTCAGCAGGCGGCCTGGCCATGACTGCGACACCCTGCGACGCCAGCCGGATCGCACCGCCAGGAGGAAGAAAAATGAGCACCACGGACACCGTCGCCATGCGGCCGCTGCTGTTCCCCGACGACACGCAGTTCTGGTACGAGACGCTGCGGGCGCTGGGCCACACCGCCTACGGCGGCGCGGACATCGGCGAGGTGGTCACCACCGCGGCACGCATCACCGCCGGCGACTTCACCTTTGACGGGCCGGACCAGCCGGGGCCCCACTACCGCGACGGGCTGGTGTTCCGGCCCAACTGGGAGTCGGTGGTGAGCCCGGTCATCGACTGGGCCGTGGCCCGCCCCGAGGTCGACCCGGAGCGCATCGCCTTGTTCGGCCTCAGCATGGGCGGCAGGCTGGCCCCGCGGGCGGCGGCCTTCGAGCCGCGGCTCAGGGCGCTGGTCTGCATCGACGGGATTTACGACATCGGCCAGGCCTACACTGCCCGCCTGGGCCTGGGCGCGGACACCGAACGCAGGCTCACTGCCGGGACAGACCCAGAGCTCGACGCCGCGCTGCAGCAGTTGATGCAAACGAACTCGCAGGTCCGCTGGGCCTTCCGCCAGGGCATGTGGTCCTTCGGGGTCAGCACGCCACGGGCGTTCCTGGCCGCCAGCCTGGCCTACAACCTCCGCGACGGGATCGCCGAGAAGATCGCCTGCCCGGTGTTCGTCGGTCGCGCCCAGTCCGACGAGTTCTTCCGCGGCCAGCCGGAGGAACTGATGGCACACCTGACCGCGCCCGCGACCCTGGCCAGCTTCGCCGACGCCGAGGGCGCCGGCGCCCACTGCCAGGCCGGTGCCCAGCGGCTGCTGTCCGCCCGGATGCTCGACTGGCTCGACGAAACCCTGGGCACCCCGGAGTAACCGCCTGATCTTCTCGGTGAGGTCTGCCAGAGACTCTTGACGTTCCTATCGACGATAGGTTAATCTCCTATCAACGATAGGAACGTAGGGCGGGAGGACCGAGATGATCACGATCTACACGGCTCAGGGACTGGCAGGCGGACGGCACCAGGAACTGTTCAAGGGAGCAGAACGGCGTCGGCTGATCGCGGCACTGCCCACCGGGCCCGGCCTGCTCCAGCGGTTCGCCCTCCGGGTCGCCGGCTGCGGACGGCGGCCGGCGGTGGTCCGCGAGCCGGCGACGGTTGCGCCGCGGGCGTACGGGCCGCTGGCGATCTGAGGTTAGCCATGGCGAACTCGGTCGCGAAACGCCGCGCAGAGAAGACAGCGGAGCTCGTGGCGTCCGCCTGGACACTCGCCCAGGCGGACGGGATCGCTGGGGTGACGCTGCACGGCTTGGCGCGAGCGGCGGGTATGCGTCAGCCCTCGCTGTACGTGTACTTCGACTCCAAGCTCGCGCTGTACGACGCGATGTTCGCCGACGGCAACCGGCGGCTCCTCGAGCGCCTGGACTCAGTGACGTTGTCCAGCGAACCCCGCGAGGCGCTCAAGCAGTGGCTGCACACGTTCGCCGCGTTCGGCAGCGAAGCCGGTGAGCGCTACGAGCTGCTGTTCCACCGGCCGATCCCCGGCTTTACGCCCTCACCGGAGTCGTACGCGCTGGCCGAGAAGGTGCTTGGCGACGCGTACACGCTGATGCGGGCGGCCGGGGTAACCGAGCAGGGGGACTTCGACTGCATCGTCGCCATGACCGCCGGTATCACCGACGCGCAGATCAGCAACGATCCCGGCGGTGACCGCTGGCTGCGGCATCTGGACCGTCTCGTCGACCTCCTGGTCGACGACGCCATCGCAAGGGGAGCAAGCCATGACCACTGACCGCATCGGCCGCTGCCCCCGGTAAGCGCGTTTTACCGCCACACCACCACCACCACATCACCACCAGGAGGAACCATCATGTCCACCGTCATCATGCAGAAGTGGGATGGCATTACGCCCGACCAGTACGACGCGCTCCGCGAGGTTGTCGGCTGGGACCGCGACGTGCCCGCCGGGATGCACTTTCACATTGCCTCGTTCGGCGACGGCGTGCTGCGCATGACCGACGTGTGGGACAGCGAAGAGCTGTTCGGCGCGTTCGTCCAGACCCGGATCCTGCCCGGACTCCGCCAGCTCGGCATTCCCGGTCAGCCCATGAGGGCGCTGCGCGCTGCCGTAGCGGCGGGAAAAATGGGTGCGGTGCCGCCCGTGACGTCGTTTTAACTGTGGTGCGGATGAGGCCGCCGGTCAGCCTGACGCCGGGAG
>Ga0335075_10001394_pt1 | contig 40075 bp, 32 predicted proteins | sample Lox_Sample_24_FD_206723 | JGI IMG/M metagenome (GOLD analysis project Ga0335075, IMG submission 206723) | Soil microbial communities from Loxahatchee National Wildlife Refuge, Florida, United States - Lox_Sample_2.4 | ecosystem: Environmental > Terrestrial > Soil > Wetlands | place: USA...
AAAGGTCTCGGCGCGCCGGTGGGATCGATGCTGGTTGGCTCGCGCGAACTCATCGACCAAGCGCGCATCGGACGCAAAGTGCTCGGCGGCGGGATGCGACAGGCGGGAGTACTCGCGGCTGCGGGGCTCATCGCGCTCGAAGAGACGCCGAAAATTCTGCATCGCGATCACGAAAACGCGCACCATCTTGCCGAAGGCCTCGCGCAAATGGAAGGCATTGCGATCGATCCGAAGAAAGTGGTGACCAACATCGTCATCTTCGATGTGACCGCGACCGGCCACACAGCCGCCGAAATCTGCGACGAGCTCGGCGAGCGCGGAATCCGCTGCGAGCCATCGCGAAAATTTGCGGTCCGCATGGTGACGCACTACAACGTGGACTGCGCCGGCATCGACCGCGCGCTGGCCGCAATGCGCGATGTCGTCGGCTCAATGAGGGCTAATGGAATTCTCGCTCACTGAAGAACAGGAGCAGCTTCGCCGCACTGTTCGCGAGTTCGCGGAAGGCGAAATCGCGCCGCATGTGATGGAGTGGGACGAAGTATCGAAATTCCCCTCCGAACTGATTCCCAAGCTGGCTGACATGGGCTTTCTCGGCGTCGTCTTCCCCGAAAAATACGGCGGTGCGGGAATGGGCTACACCGAGTACGCGATCATTATCGAGGAGCTCTCGCGCGTTGACGGCTCGATCGGGATAATCGTCGCCGCGCACAATTCGCTCTGCACGAATCACATCTACAAGTTCGGCACCGAAGAGCAAAAAAAGAAACACGTCGTTCCGCTGGCGCAGGGCAAAAAGCTGGGCTGTTGGTCGCTTACGGAGCCCGGAGCCGGCTCAGACGCGGGCGGGACGCGCACAACCGCTGTGAAAAAAGACGGCGGCTGGACGATCAATGGGTCGAAAACGTTCACGACGAACGGTCACTATGCCGACGTCTGCGTCGCGATGGCCGTCACTGACGCGAACAAGAAGCATCACGGAATATCCGCATTCATCGTCGAGAAGGGAACGCCGGGCTTTCGTCCCGGCAAGAAAGAAAACAAGCTGGGCCTCCGCGCCAGCGACACGAGCGAAGTTGTCTTCAGCGATTGCCGCGTCCCCGGCGAGAATCTTCTCGGGCAAGAAGGCGAAGGATTCATCAACAGCCTTCAAATTCTCGACGGCGGCCGCATCTCGATCGCCGCGCTCGGCCTTGGCATGGCGCAGGGGGCATACGAAAGCGCGTTGCGCTATGCGAAGCAGCGCAAGCAGTTCGGCAAGTCGATCGCCGAATTTCAGGCTATTCAATTCAAGCTAGCCGACATGGCGACGCAAATCGACGCCGCGCGCCTGCTCACGTATCGCGCTGCCTGGCTCGTCGACCGAGCCATCGCTTCCGGCGACGCCCACGCCCGCTTCACCAGCGAGTCGAGCATGGCGAAGCTTTACGCCGGAGAAGTTGCGGTCCGTGTGGCGAACGAAGCCGTGCAGATTCACGGCGGCTATGGCTTCATCAAGGACTATCCCGCGGAAAAATATTATCGCGACGTGAAGCTCTGCACGATCGGCGAAGGCACCAGCGAAATTCAGCGGCTGGTCATCGCGCGCCAGCTTCTTGGCAAATGACGACGTCTCGCTAAATGACAACTTCTCGGCAAACGACCTCTCGCGGGATGCCTCTCTCCATTCATGATTGGGCGGCACAGATTCGCGCGGGCGATGTGCGTGCGATCTCGCGCGCGGTGTCCGCCATAGAAAATCGCTCCGGCGAAACCGAGCCGCTGCTGCGCGAGCTTTTTCCGTCGACAGGCCGCGCATATCGCGTCGGGATTACGGGCGCGCCGGGGACGGGCAAGAGCACGCTCGTCGATCGGCTCGCCGCGCAATATCGCAAGGACGGCAAGACCGTCGGCATCATTGCGGTCGATCCATCCAGTCCGTTCACCGGCGGCGCAATCCTTGGCGACCGCGTCCGCATGCAGGGGCATGCGAGCGATTCCGGCGTGTTCATCCGCTCGATGGCGACGCGCGGCTATCTCGGAGGACTCGCGCAGGCCGCGGGCGACGTTTCGCTGCTTCTCGATGCGGCAGGCAAAGAAATCATTCTCATCGAGACGGTCGGCGTCGGCCAGGGCGAGATCGAAATCATGCGTTTGGCGGATTGCACGGCCGTCGTGCTGATGCCGGGTATGGGCGACGACGTCCAAAATCTCAAGGCCGGACTGATGGAAATCGGCGACATTTTCGTGCTCAATAAGTGCGATCGCGAAGGCGCGGATCGTTTCGAACAGCAGCTGCGCGCGATTCTGCAGCTCGTTCCCGGACGCGATGGCTGGCACGCGCCTGTCGTCCGCACGATCGCCACCGAGAACAAAGGAATCGCGGAGCTCGAAGCCGAAATAGGAAAATTCCGCGCGCGCCCGGTCGATTCGGCGAAGCGCGACGCTCGTCGGATCGCGTATTGGAAGGAATGGCTGATCCGCCTGTTGCAGGCGCGAATCACCACGCGCATCGGCGATCATTTTTCCGAGGCGCAATTCGATCAGCTTGCCGCTACGGTCGCCGCACGCCAAAAAGATCCTTACGCGGCTGCGAGCGAGATTCTGTCGCGCTCAGGACTGGAATAGCGGAGCGTCCGTCGCGCGTGCATCCGCACGCGCCTTGCCCGTATAATCGAACGCGTTCATGAAACTCGGCAACCTCGAATTCCACGTCATCTCCGACGGTCACTGCTACCTCGACGGCGGCGCGATGTTCGGCGTCATCCCCAAGCCTCTGTGGGAGAAAAAGGCGAAGCCCGACGCGCGCAACCGTATTCAGCTTGCAATGAATTGCCTGCTCGTATGTGCCGGAGGAAAACGTATTCTCATCGAAACAGGCGCCGGGACGAAGTGGTCTCACAAGCTGCGCGACATTTACGGTTTCGACGGCTCGCGCCTGCTGAACGGGTTGCGCCATCATGGGCTGTCCGCGGAAGACATCGACGTGGTAATCGACACGCATCTGCATTTCGATCATTGCGGCGGCAACACACGCATGGAGAAGGACAAGGTTGTCGCCACATTTCCCAACGCCCGCTACGTTGTCCAGCGCGGAGAGTACGAACATGCGGTGAATCCCACGGAACGCGATCGCGCGAGCTATTTCAGCGACAACTATGTTCCGCTGAAAGAGGCAGGGAAGCTGTCGCTGCTGGAGGGCGACCGCGCCATTGCTCCGGGCGTCGAGCTGATTCGCGTTCCGGGCCACACGGCGCACATGCAATGCGTGAAGCTTTCCGGAGGCGGCAAGACGGCCTTTGCGTTTGCTGACTTGGTTCCTACGACGGCGCATCTGCCGTTGCCGTGGATCATGGGATACGACCTCTATCCCATGCAGACGCTCGAAAATAAGAAAAAGTGGATTGCGCAGGTGATTCGGGACGAATGGCTCGCGCTGTTTGTGCACGATCCGGCGATCCCGGCCGCGCATGTGCGCGAGCTCGACGGAAAATGGGAAGTAGAGCCGGTACACGTCAGCTGATTCGCTCGCGAATTGAAAAAGGTTTCGTGTCAGGGACGACCTGCCTACCGCAGGCTTAAGCTCCGACATAATCCGGCGGATTCCCGTCAGGGGTTTCAACCGCTGAGGCCGACGCTCTGGTTTTTGTCGGCAGTCTCTCGTAGTTGGTACCCACGACGAATCCGGGTGTTGGATTCATCGTGGCTGTTGTGAATCTTGAGACGGTTCGATTCATCCCGAGGGGAAATACATAGATGGCAAAGACGAAATCGCGAAAACAATCGCAGCAGGAACAGGTCAAAATCGGAATCATCGGCGGAAGCGGTCTTTATTCGATGCCCGGCCTGACGGACACGCGGGAAACACGCATCAAGACGCCGTTTGGCAGTCCATCCGACGCGATCGTGATTGGCTCGCTCGAAGGTCGACGGGTTGCTTTTCTCGCACGGCATGGACGCGGCCATCGCTTCTCGCCCACCGAAATTAACTATCGCGCGAATATCTGCGCCATGAAAATGCTCGGCGTCGAGCGGATCATTTCGGTCAGCGCGGTCGGATCTTTGCGCGAAGATCTCCCGCCCCTCGACTTTCTGGTGCCCGACCAGTTCTTCGATCGCACCCGTCTGCGCATATCGACTTTTTTCAGCGATGGCATCGTCGCCCACGTCGGCTTCGACAAGCCGACTTGTGCCGATTTATCCGCGCACGTCGCCGAAGCCTGTACACGCATCGGCGTCAACGTCCACCGAGGTGGAACGTACGTCTGCATGGAAGGCCCGCAGTTCTCGACCCTCGCGGAATCGCATACGTATCGCCAGTTGCGCTTCGACATCATTGGCATGACAAACCTCACCGAAGCGAAGCTCGCGCGTGAAGCCGAGATTTGCTACGCCACGCTGGCGATGATCACCGATTACGATTGCTGGCATCCGATGCACTCGGCCGTCACGCTCGAAGAGATTATCGGGAATCTGAACAAGAACGCGGAGAACGCTCAGCGCACGATTCGCGAAGCAGTTGCCAAGCTTGGCGACGGGCGCGCCTGTAAGTGCCGCTCGGCGCTCGCACACGCGATCATCACGGACCGCAAGTTGATTCCTGCGGCGACGAAGCGCCGCCTCGCCCCCATCATCGGCAAATACATCTCTTCGTAGCGCCGGAGCCTGCCTGCCGCAGGCACGTGTCGCTGCATTGAGCGACCTAATCCGCAGATGCAGTTCCCAGCCCGGGGAGCCGTTCTGTCTGCGGTTAGACGCGCCGTTGTTGTAAAATCGCGCCATGAACCTACACGGCGTCTTCGCACCGCTCACAACGCCCTTCGCGCCCGACGGCAGTCTCGCCGCCGACCGCCTGCGCGAGAACATCGCGCGTTACAACGAAACTCCGCTCGCTGGTTACACGATGAATGGCTCGACCAGCGAGTCCGTGCTCCTGTTGTGGAGCGAAGTATATCGGGTGTGGGAAACGGGCAAGAAATACGCCGCGCCTGGAAAAATCCTCATCGCGGGCACCGGCGCGGAATCCACGCGCGAGACGATCGAGCATACTGCTCGCGCCGCGGAGCTAGGCTTCGCCGCAGCTCTCGTCCGCACGCCGAGTTTCTACAAGCCGGCCATCAACGATGAGATGCTCGCCGAGCATTACATCCGCGTCGCCGACGCCGCGAAAATTCCCGTGCTCGTCTATTCCGTGCCTACTTTCACGCATGTCACCGTCGAGGCATCGTTGATCGTGCGCGTGGGAAAGCACCCGAACATCATCGGTATGAAAGACAGCTCTGGCAACGTGGAAGGCGCCGCAAAGATCATCGCCGCGGCCCCGAAAACATTTCAGACGCTGGTTGGATCGGCGAGCACGTTCTACGAGTCGCTTGAGCGCGGTGCGTGCGGCGCAATTCTCGCGGTTGCCAACGCGCTGCCCGAGATGTGCTGTGAAATCTGGCAGGCGTTTCAGAACCGAAAGGCCGAACGCGCGCGCGAGCTCCAACACAAGCTCACCGCCGCCGGGAAGATGTTCGGTCCCCAATACGGAATCGCCGGGTTGAAGTACGCCCTCGACCGCAGAGGCTACTACGGAGGCGATCCGCGTCCACCGCTTCTGCCGGCAGGCGAGGCCGCGCGGCGCGAAATTGACGCCATGCTCGACGAGTTGCTCGCCGAAACCGCCTCTCGCCGCTGAACACTTTTCAAACAGGTCGATGGTTCATGGGTGGAAGGGAATCGTCTGGTCCAAACTCCATCTGGGCACGGACGTACTAGAGCCAGCGCTTTCTGTCTACGCTCGATCCGAGGCGCGAATTCTGAATCCTGTTTTCCGGCCCGTCATCCAACACTGAGGCCGATCAGGGGCGCGAAAATGATACGGTTGTTATCACCAACGACGATGACCGCCAGGTGTTGCCGGGCATCGCTCTGCTGCGTTCTGCCTTCTACCTTCTGCCTTTTGCCTTGTAACTTCCGCCTTCTACCTTCTGCCTTGTGCCGGGTATCATGATCGCCTCGATGGAATCGCACTGTCTTCCGTTTCGCGACGTCCCTCACACTTCGGAGCTTTTCTCCACTTTCCTTGAAAATTTTGAACGCGTTTCGCCCTACTACGCCCACCCGCCGACCGTGCCAGGCATTCTCGACGCCGCGCGCGAAGTGCGGCTCGATCCCGAAACGCGGCGCGGCGTGGTTGAAGTTCTTCGCGAGCAGAACGCGCGCCTTGGCGCGGGGGAAGATGCGAGCGCGAACCTCGACCGCCTGGCTGCTGGCGCTGTTGCGATCGTGACGGGTCAGCAGGTGGGTCTCTTCTCCGGTCCAATCTACAGTTTTTACAAGGCCGTGACGGCGATCCGTCTCGCTGAAGCAGTTGCGAGACGCGGACTCGACGCGGTGCCGGTCTTCTGGCTTGCAACCGAAGACCACGATCTCGCCGAAGTGAACCAGTCATTCTGGCGGACGCGTTCCGGATTGACGCGCTACGAAATGCCGGAACAACCGGAAAACGCGGGTAAGCGGGTCGGCGAAATCGTTTTTGGCCAAGCCATCGAGTCGATGGTCGAACAAGCCATCGCCGGCCTTGAAGGACCTTCTGCGGGGCACATCTCTAACGCGCTGCGTGAGTCGTATACGCCGTCTGGCACCTACGGTTCAGCCTTCGGAAAATTGCTGGCTCGAGTGCTCGCAGGCCGGGGAATGATTTTCATCGATCCACTGGACGCCCGTCTGCACCGATTTGTGGCGCCTATTTTTCGCCGCGCCCTGCACGAAGCCGACGATCTTCGCAGTGCTCTTGAGGCTCGCTCGAAGGAACTCGAATTGCGCGGCTTTCACGCGCAGGTGAAAATCGCGCCCGGTTCCACGGTTCTCTTCTTCAATGTCGAGGGCCGGCGCCATCCGCTCCGCGCGCAAAACGGCAGATTCATTGGCGGCGACGCTGAGTTCAGCGTCGACGAGATCAGCGCCGCGATCGAATCGACGCCCGAACTCATCACGCCCAGCGTCTTGCTTCGGCCCGTGGTTCAAGACGCGCTGCTGCCAACCGTCGCGTACGTTGGCGGTCCGGCCGAGGTCGCCTACATGGCCCAGGCGCAAGTGGTATATAGGAAAATTCTTGGGCGGATGCCGGCCATTCTGCCGCGATCGAGTTTTACGCTTGTAGAACCACCCGTCGCGCGCATTCTTTCAAAGTACAGCCTCGATTTCCGCGACGTGCTGCGGGGCCCACAGCATGTCCGCTCTATGATGGAGCAACGAGCGATTCCTAACGCGCTCGCCCGCCGTTTTGAAACGGATGAGGAGCAGTTGCGCGCGATGCTGAAATCCTACGCGGGCACCATTGAGAAGCTCGATGCCACGCTGCTGGGCACGCTCGAAGCCGTCGAAGAAAAAATGCTCCATCAGTTCACGAAACTGAAAGAAAAAGTAGGCCGTGCGGAAAATTTCCGTACCGGCCTGCTCGACGCGCATCAAACCGCAATCTTCGAGTCTCTTTATCCGAATCACGAATTGCAGGAACGCACGCTCTCCGCGTTGCCCTTTCTCGCCGCCTACGGAACGGAGCTACTGGACGAACTGGCCCGCCTTTCCTCGATTTCCGATTCCGCCGAGGCGCAGCCCTGCCTCGATCAGCACCACGTCTTGTTTCTATAGCAGGCTCAGGCCCTCGGGCAGTCGGTTTTTAGGGGGTCGGAGCTTCAGCTCCGACATAACGATGCAGTCTCATCAGGGGTTTCAGCCCTGAGGCGCGCTTCTGGTTTTTTTCATAGCCTCCCAGTTTGTCACGAATCGGGCATAGGCTGCGCGCATGGTCTTTGCCCGACTACTGCGCCTTCTTCGCTCGCCCTTTCTCGCGCATGCTAGAATCATTTGGCGCATAATCTATTTGCCCACGCCTTTGGAGGCCGATCATGAAGATCACACCGGGAAAACAAAAGGGGCTCGAAGCGGTGTCCGACGGGCGCGGCGTGATCGCCGCCGCCGCTATGGACCAGCGCGGCTCGCTCAAGAGCGCAATCGCCAAGGAAAAAGGAATCGACAAGAAGGATGTCTCGGCCAAAATGCTTGAGGAATTCAAGACGGCCGTTGTGAAGGTCCTGACGCCCTATGCCAGCGCGATCCTCCTCGATCCCGAATTCGGCCTTCCTGCCTCCCGCGTGCGCGCCAAGAATGCAGGCTTGCTGCTCGCGTACGAAAACAGCGGTTACGACAACACGCGTCCCGGGCGCCTTCCCGATCTGCTCGACGTCTGGTCCGTTCGTCGGCTCGTCGAAGCGGGCGCCGACTGCATCAAGATTCTGCTTTACTACACGCCGTTCGATCCGCCGCAAATCAACGAGATCAAGCACGCCTGGGTCGAGCGCATCGGCGGAGAATGCGCCGGCGCCGACGTTCCGTTCTTCCTCGAATTTGTCGGATACGAGGAGAATGGAAGCGAGAAGAGCATCGAGTACGCGCGCAAGAAGCCGGAAGTCGTCGCGGGCAGCATGGCCGAATTTTCGAAGCCGCAGTACGGCGTCGACATCCTCAAAGTGGAAGTCCCCGTCAACATGGCGTTTGTAAAGGGCACCAAGGCGTGCAAGGGCGAATTCGCCTACACGCGCGACGAAGCCAAGGAACATTTCCGCCGCGCCGCTGCCGCCGCGAAGAAGCCGTTCATTTATCTTTCGGCCGGCGTTGACAACGACGTCTTCGCCGAAACGCTCGACCTCGTCGCCGAAACCGGAGTGAATTTTTCGGGCGTCCTCTGCGGCCGCGCCACCTGGAAGGAAGGCATCCCCGTTTACGCGAAGCAGGGCGTCAAAGCCTTGGAAGATTGGCTCGCCGGCACAGGAGTCAAGAACATCCAGAACGTCAACGACCGCCTCAAAACCGCGCGGCCCTGGTTCGGATTCTATGGTGCCACATCGCCCGCAGCCGTGACCGCCGGCTAATGCGTCCGGAAGAGTGTGTCATTCTGAGGCCCGTTCTTCGGGCCGAAGCCAGCCTGCGACAGGCAGGAATCTCTCTTGATTCCGTCACATGGTGGGTTGGGTTTTCGTAGTCCGTGTTCATCTGTTCTTATCTGTGGCTAAAGTCGTTTTCGCCGGGCATGCCAATCCACACCATCAAACTTCGCACCTCTTGTCGCACGGAAATGCAAAACGTGACCGAGCAGGTGACCAAGGCCGTCCGCGACTCCGGCTGCACGCACGGCGTGTGTCATCTCTACGTTCCGCACACGACCGCCGGCGTCATCATCAACGAAGGCTACGATCCCGACGTCGCTCGCGATATGGAAGGCGCTCTCGATCGCCTCGTTCCGGATAGCTCGCACTTCCGCCATGCGGAAGGGAATTCTGATTCGCACATCAAGACCGCGCTGATCGGCTCCTCGCAATCCGTCTGGATCGAAAACGGGCGCCTCGCGCTCGGCCGCTGGCAGCAAATCTTCTTCGCCGAATTCGACGGCCCTCGCTCCCGCGAACTCCACGTCAAAATCGTCCCCGACCCCGCTTAGATCCGGGCCTCGGATTAGTGTTTGTCGGCTAGCAGGGATATGTTGTGGATTTTCGGAGGCTCCGCCAGCAGCTCGGCCGCCTTTGCCATGAGGGCCTTAGCGATTGCGCCGTTGAGGTGGGCTTGCCGGCCCGCTTCCGTATCGAACGTGTCGAAAATGCCGTAGGTGCCTTCGGACTCGGAGAAGGCGTACCAAGTGATGGTCTGGGACTCCTGCTGAGCCAGAGGCAGAGCCGACTTCAGGAAAGCTTCGACCTCTGCTTCCTTTCCGGGCTTGGCTTTCAGATGGGCGTACAGCGCAAATTTGGCCATGTCGTTCCTTTCGTCAAGCGAGTGTCGCAAAAAATGCTCCCACTCAGCGATTTGATGACGCCGAGATCAGAAAGAATACGGGAAAATGAGGGGGGGTGTTGGCGTGCTCTTCGGTCTTCAACAGAATCCCCTGCACCGGAATCGAGACGTTGCGCAGCGGGAAAGCCGTTCTGTAAACTCTTCCGGCTTCCTTGGAGACACAAATGTCACTTCTTGTTGTCGGTTCGATGGCTTTCGATGCGATCGAGACGCCTTTTGGTAAGGTGGACCGCACGCTCGGAGGCGCGGCGAGTTATTTCGCCCTGGCGGCGAGCTATTTCACGCCGGTGCGCGTGGTGGCGATCGTCGGCGACGATTTTACGGACAAAGAGCGGGCAGTTTTTCGCGGCCGCCATATCGATCTGACGGGCGTCGAGCAGGCACCCGGCAAGAGCTTTTTCTGGGCCGGCAGGTACAGCCAGAACATGAACGAGCGCACGACGCTCGCGACCGAACTGAACGTTTTTGCGAACTTCAAGCCGACGCTCCCGGACGCGTATTGCGATTCGTCATTCATTTTTCTGGGAAATATCGACCCGACTCTGCAGCGTTCCGTTCTCACGCAAGTGCGCTGCAAACCGAAAGTGATCGGCCTCGACACGATGAATTACTGGATCGAGCGCACCCCGGCCGAACTGCGCGAGACGCTCAAGCGCGCGCAGGTCTTGATGATCAACGACGACGAGACGCGTCAACTGACAGGCGAGCACAACCTGCTGCGCGCGGCCAGGAACGTTTTCAAAATGGGTCCGCGCACCCTTGTGATCAAGCGAGGCGAGCACGGCGCGCTGATGGTCCACGACCGGTTCATTTTTTCCGTGCCGGCTTTTCCTCTCGAAGAAGTTCACGACCCGACTGGCGCGGGCGACAGCTTTGCCGGCGGCTTCATGGGCTTTCTTGCCGGAGCGGGGCGCGTGACCGACGAGACCCTGCGTCAGGCGATGGTCTATGGCTCAGTGATGGGAAGTTTTGCAGTAGAACGCTTCGGTGTGGAACGGCTGACGCATTTGAAGAAAAGCGACATCAAAAAGCGCGCCCATCTCTTTTCCAAGCTCACCGCGTTCAAGTTGTAGCGAGTTGTGATTCCGCTTCGTTTCGGCGGAGTCTTACAGCCGGTGTCATCCTAAGCCTGCCCGCCCTGGCGGGCGGAGCGGCCACCCTGTGCAGGCCGCGGAGTCGAAGGCTCTCTCTGCTTCCTTACCATTGACCTAAACACTCAGAACCACGTGCTTGCCCGATAGCGCCGGTAGCCGTCGCCGAACGCCGCCTCAAGCACCCTTTCCTCTCGTTTCACGCGGCCAATCTGGAATGAGTACAACGCGAGAAAAACCGCCAGCAAGATCCAGTTGCCCAGCGCTATGAACAGACCCACATACGCGATTCCGCCGAACAGGTAAATCGGATTCCGAAATTTCGCGTAGAGCCCCGTCGTAACCAGCTGCCGAGCCTGCGCGCCGACCGAAAACGACTGGCCAAGCTGAATCCGCGCGAGTCCCCAGAGGCAGGTTCCTACCGCCGCGATCGATACTCCGATCCAGAAGCGTGCTCCGTAATCGCGTTGCGAAATCACGATGGCGTAAAAAACTGCCAGAATTACCGCGTCGATGTAACGAACCACGCGCGAAAGGACCGGCGAGCGGTCAATTCGCGCCCCGGCTTTGCCGTCCGGATCGATCACGTTAGAGTGCCCTCGGCTGAAATTTGGGCATAATGTACACCCGGCGAGCGCAAAAGCCAAAAGCAGGCGCTGCAGTTCGCCTGGGCCAACCTTTCTGTTTACTTCCGAATCCGAGTTGACGGGCTGCGCGCCGAGATGCTATCAATTTCGTTCCGTTTCAGGAGGAATTTTGCGAACCGCTGTGCCCTCGCAGAGTTTTCCCGTGTACGTGAATGTCGATTTTGTCGGCTCTCGTTACCCCATCGCGCAAAGTCCCTGCGCTTCCGGCGTCGCGGGGCAGCGCCAATCCAATTGACTTCCGTGAGCCGAGTCTCGCATCCGGGCCCGAAGCTTGCCCCAACGTGCGCTTGCGCGCCTGGGACGTCCGCACAAAACCGCGTCGCGGTGGCAATTTCATGCTGACCTGTACTTCGACCGGAATCGTGCGTGCGCGTTACGCCGCGTTGGTCGCGGCAGCGCTGGCCCTTCTCGCAGTATTTGGATGCGGCGGGGGAATTACATATAACGCCACTCCTCAGATCACTGGACTCGTTCCGCCGGAGGTCACCGCAGACAGCCAGGCATTTACGCTTTTCGTGAGCGGGTCGCAGTTCATCAGCACGACCACTGTTGAGTGGAACGGAGCGGAGATTCCCACCGTTTACGACACCGCAAGCGGGCAACTGCTCGCGTCCGTTTCGGCAGCGGACGTACAAACTGCCGGCGTCGCACAGGTGACCGTCACAAGTCCCGCACCGGGCGGTGGAAGGTCGCTTGCCGTCGCGTTCACGATTGACCCGGGACAGAACAATGGGCCGGCAATCACCTCGCTTTCGCCCACAAGCGCCCCGCTTAACGCTGGCGCCCTCACGTTGACCGTAAACGGCACGAATTTCGTGCAGGGCGATTACGTGACGTGGAACAGCGGAACCCGCACAACGACATTTGTCAGCTCGACGCAGCTGACTGCGGACATACTCGCTACGGATTTGACCGTGCAGCAGGTCGCCAGCGTGGCCGTACACACTTCGCAGGTCAGTGTGGCCTCGCCCTCCGTCGGGTTCCAGGTGGGAAGCTCAACGAGCGGCAACGTAAAGTTCCCGCAACTTGTTTCGAAGGCCGAAAACAACGCCGTTGCCGATGGCGAAAGCTCATCGCCCGCAATCAGCGACGATGGCCGCTACGTCGCGTTCTATTCGAACGCAAAGAACCTCGTTTCGGGTGGTACCACAGGAAACGTTTTCCTTCGCGACACGTGCGCAGGGCAGCCGGCGAGTTGCTTGCCCGGTACGGTCGCGGTTGACGTTGCCCTGAATGGAGCCGGCCCGAACGGCGCGGCTGCAAATCACGTCGCAATCAGCGCGGACGGCCGCTACGTTGCGTTTGCTTCAAACGCGACGAACCTCACCTCGGTCACCCTTCCGGCTGGTGAACAGCGAATCTTCGTCCGCGACATGTGCGTCGGCGCGACTGCCCCGGCGCCGTGCGCGCCACACACTGAATTAGCGTCCCTGGATGGTGAAGGAATGATTGTGGCAGGGGCACAGCCAGGCATCAGCGCGGATGGACGCTTTGTAGCGTTCAATGCGGATCTATTGAAGGGAAGTTCGAGCCTCGCGGCCATCAGCACGGACGGGCGAGTTTTCCGTTCCGTTAAAAACGTTAAAAGCTTTGTTCAGAGCGCCGTGATGGTTCGGGATACGTGTCATGGCGCGGTTGCGACATGCAGCCCGCAAACGCTGATCGCATCGGCCGGTAGGAACGTGAGCCTCGACGCTGCGCCCGCGATTTCGAGTTCCGGGCGGTACGTGGCCTTCGTGAGCGCGGCAAATACCACGACGCCGTCGCAGGCATACCTGCTGGACACATGCTTCGGGACGGACTTCGAGTGCGCTCCTTCGACTGTGCTTGTTTCGGCCGCCCGGGATGGGCACATCGGCAACAGATCGAGCGGGTCACTCGCGATCAGTGGCGATGGTCGTTTCGTGGCATTCGAGTCCACCGCATCGAACTTGGCAGACGGCTCAGTCAGCGGGGAACAGATCTATCTGCGCGATACCTGCGTCGGCCCGACTGCGCCATTGGGTTGCACGCCATCGACAACTCAGATTTCCGGCATCGCCGTTATTTCTGGAATCGCGACTGGAAACTATTCTCCTTCGATCAGCCCTTCCGGACGATACGTCAGCTACGTCGCGAGCGAGCAGGATGGGAAGACAGCGCCCAACGCCGCAACCACCGGCGACATCGTGGTGTATGACACCTGTTTCGGTGCAACCAGCGCGTGCTCGCCACACGCTTCGGAGTTGATCGCCGCGGACCCATCCGGGAACCAGTCGCCGCTGACCAGCGACATCCGCATAGCCGTCCCCGTTACCGACGCCGGATTTGCCGCGTTCTTCACTCAGCAAACGGTGCCGGCTGTTCGCGCCAGCGGCCTCGGCGACGTCTTCCTTACGACCACTCCGTTTCGCCAATAGATCGTCACGAATCCATCTTCACGCTGTACTCGTCTGCGAAATAGCAAGGCCGGCATCAACGAAGGCATTTCGGGCCCGCAGGACCGCAGATACTCCTTGTTGCGGCTACTCAGATCGGCTGGCAAGCCGTCAACCGAACCAATAAGGTCAGCAATCGCATCCAGCGAAGCAGGGCGATGACGCTGACGCGGAGCGCGCTTAAGCCGCTCGCGAATCACCTCGGATTTCGAAACACCACGATCCCGCGCTTCTGTTTCAATGTCGGCGGCCAATTCACGAGGCACTCTGACGGTAACGGTTCTCACAGACCAAGTGTAATACATGCGCTAGGCCGAAACGCGAGCGGTCGCAGGTCTAATACATTCTTCTTGACAATAATCGTTATAACGTCTATAATATCGCACGATGAATAAGGCAGTCCACGACGGGCGCGGTAAGCGGACCACTGGCAACGTTGAGGAAGCCGCCTTCCTCGACCTCCTGCGCACCTGCGACGTATTGAGTCGCGGCCTGCAAGATGTGCTGAAGCCGACCGAACTCTCGCCGACCCAGTACAATGTTTTGCGGATCTTACGCGGCGCAAGGGAAGGGCTTATGTGTGGAGAGATTGCGAACCGCATGATTACGCGCGATCCCGATATTACGCGCCTTCTCGACCGCATGGAGAAGCGCGGCCTGATCTCCCGCAGCCGGGAAACCAAAGACCGGCGCGTGGTTCTGACTCGTATCACGCAGCAGGGATTGAAGATACTTGCCGAACTCGACGGCCCCATTCTCGCCGCTCATCGCAAGCAGTTAGGCCATCTTGGGCCGGCGCGACTGCAGCAATTGGCTCAACTGTTGCGCGAAGTGCGCCACGAGGCGGCCTGATTTTTAGGCTTTATATATGTTGCAACGAATATCGTCACAACGCATCTAATCCCAAGCGAGAGGAGAATCACCGTGAGCACGAGCACCAGCGTTATTCCGCAAACCACCACTTGGAACATTGATCCGGCGCATTCCGTGGCCGAATTCAAGGTCCGCCACATGATGATCGCAAACGTGAAGGGGCACTTCAGCGGTATTACGGGGTCGCTGACATTGAATGACGGCGACGTGACCAAATCCAGCGCCGAAGCCTCGATCGACGCTTCCTCGCTGAATACCCGTGAGCCCCAGCGCGACGCGCACTTGAAAAGCGCGGACTTCTTCGATGTGGAAAAGTTTCCGAAGCTGTCGTTCAAGTCCACCCGCATCACGCGCGGCAAAGAAGGTGAACTGCAAGTCGCGGGCGACTTGACAATTCATGGAGTCACTCGCAGCGTTGTCTTTGCCTTGGACAGCTTTTCCGAGCCGGCCAAGGACCCGTGGGGCAATGTTCGAATCGGCCTTTCCGCAACGACGAAGATCAATCGCAAAGACTTCGGTCTTACGTGGAATGCGGCGCTCGAAACGGGCGGAGTTCTCGTCGGCGATGATGTCACAATCACCCTCGACGTCCAGTTCATCCGCGCGTGATTGGTGTAGGGCCCGGCGTATCGGCCTTCCCGCGTTTCAAATGAACGCGGGATTTGCGGGCTCACGCGCGAATATCAGGATGGCGTCGACAGGGGCGGGTCTCTCACCGGTTCCACGCGGGAATGAACAACATCGAATCTGCGCGCAACAGGTTTGCGCAGAAGGAGACACAAATGTCGCTTCGTCCAGTCAGAAAGATTATTGAAACGAAGCCAACCATCGAAGGCGCCGGCGTAAAGCTGCAGCGCGCCTTTGGCTTCGGGCAGACGAGGGATTTCGATCCTTTCTTGCTGCTCGACGATTTTCGCAACGACAATCCGGACGACTATCTCGCCGGATTCCCATGGCATCCGCACCGCGGAATCGAGACCATCACCTACGTTCTCGCCGGTTCGGTGGAACACGGAGACAGTCTCGGCAACAAAGGCAAGATGACGGCCGGAGACGTCCAATGGATGACCGCCGGCAGCGGCATCCTGCATCAGGAAATGCCCAAGGGCGATTCTCAGGGACGCATGCACGGTTTTCAGCTCTGGGCCAATCTGCCGTCGTCCCTCAAAATGACCGACCCGCGCTACCAGGACATTCCGTCGACCGAAATTCCGGAAGTGGCTGACGATGACGGTACTCGCGTGCGCGTTATCTGCGGCAACTTCTGGGGCAAGACGGGACCGGTCGAGGGTGTCGCAGCCGATCCCAGCTATCTCGATGTCTTTGTGCCTGCGGGAAAGCGGAAGCAGCTCAAGATTGAGACAACACGCAACGCATTCGCCTATGTATTCTCAGGTTCCGGCACGTTTCGTGACGCGTCCGACCCTCGCGCTGTTTTGACCGACAAGGTCATCGACCCGAATGCGCCTCCGGTTTACGACGCCAGGAACCATTCGCTCGTCCTATTCGATCGCGGTGACGAGATCACTGTTCAGGCAGGCGATGCAGGCATTCGCTTCTTGTTGGTCTCCGGTAAGCCGATCGAGGAGCCGGTGGCCTGGTACGGCCCAATCGTTATGAACACGCAGGAGCAGTTGCGTCAGGCGGTCGCCGAACTCCACACCGGCGACTTCATCAAGCACCGCTAACTGTCGAAGTCGGCGCTGGCATGGATCTCATCGATCCCATCCCGGATCAGAGGAGTCGATCGGCAGGATCCTAGCCGGCGTCTCCGCCCAGCATCGCAGCGACATCCCAGGTTCGGTCGCTTCCGCCGTCGACGTCGCTACCTGCTCTTTCGCCGCTAGAATTTCGTCACTTCGCTGAAATGGAAGTTGCGGACCTTCATTGCCGGCACGACCATCTCGAATGATTCCTCGCCGGCCGCGCGCACGGGTGCTCCGAGCATCTCCACATTCGCCAGCATCTCGATCACGCTCTGATTGAACCGGAAATTCCGCACGCCGCCAACAACTCTCCCGTTCTCGACCAGAAACGTCCCGTCGCGCGTCATCCCCGTCAGGATCTTCTCGTACGGATCGACTTCGCGGATGTACCACAATCGTGTCACCAGAATTCCGCGCTCCGTCGAGCCGACCATCTCTTCTACGGCCTTTTCTCCGCCCGCAAACACCAGATTCATCGGCGCCTCGCCATACTCATTCGGCAGCGAGAATCCGTGTCCCGTCGGCTTCGCCTTCATTTTTTTCGCCGTCGCTCGTGAGTAAACCAGATTCTTCGGCACGCCTTTCTCCACCAACTCGACCTTCTGCCGCGGCACCCCTTCACCGTCGAACGGCGTTCCCGTTTGCAGTGGATGATACACGTCGTCCCAAATCGAAATGTTTTCGCCGAGCAGCTTCTGCCCCACGCGCCCGGTGAAGCACGACCGTTTGTCGAGCACCGCCGTGCCGGCAAAATCGTAAAAAAGAAAGCCGACCAGATCGAGCACCGCCGGCGGCTCGAGTATCGCCGTGTAATGTCCGGCGGCAACTTCGCGCGGATTGCGCGAATCCGTGCACTTGCGGCTCGCCCGAGCGGCAAGTTCATCCGGCTCGATCATCCCAACATCTGGCGAATTCGCCTTTGCCCATCCCGACGAATTCTGCTCCAGGATCGTCACCGAAAATTCCGCGCGCGTCTGCCCGTATCGGGCGAACAAGCCCCTCGAATTCGCCAGCACCGTTTGCATCGAGCCCGACGAAAAAATTCCCGCCGCGGTCTGCTTCGCTTTTTCCGCCATCTGGCAGACGCGCTTCACCGCCCGCGCCCGATCTTGCGGCGTCGTTGCAGCCGTCTGCGCGAAAAACCTGCTGACCTTCTGATATTTCTGCGCGCGCAGCATCGGCATCAGGTCGGGACTGCGCGGTTCGTTCCGCGCCAGGCTGACCGCGGCGTCTCCCGCGCGCCGCAGCGAGTCGTCGTCCGCTTTATTTGTAGTGGCTCGTGCCGTGCGCCCGTCGACCACCGCGCGAATTGAAATCGCCAGCGTCTGGTCCGCAACATTCTGGTGAATCGTGTTGTTTGCGAACCGCGTCAGCGCATCCGTCGTCGACCATATCTCGACTTCCGTCTCGTCGGCGCTGCTTAGCTTCAACACCCGCTCGGCGATCCGCTCGAGGTCAGGCGAACCCGGCGCGAGCTTTCCCGTTTTCCTTTTTCTCTTTTCCATTTTCCGATTAGGTCGACTCTGCCGCTCTCTGTCTGCGCAGCGTGGTCTTAAGGTTTTGCCCTTTTCTCTTTTCTCTTTTTCATTTTCGGCCGGCCGTTGCGCGATTCCACCCAACGGCCTTTTCTCTACTGCGAATTTCTCTGCGACCTCTGCGCCTCTGCGGTAAAAACCCGTTTGCTTCTGGCCCTCTGCTTTTTCTCTTTATTTTGCGAACGCGATGCCCACCTTTATGTTCCTGAACCGTGCCGGCGCCGCGCCATGTCCCGTCCCCATCGTCTGCTGCGGCTGGCCTTTTCCGCAGTTTGGCGTGCCCCACAGCGTCCAGTGGTCGCGCGAGCAGATCGCGTCGCAGCTATTCCAAAACTCTGTGGTGATCCCGCTATAGCTGGGATTCTTGATCATGCGCGCCTTTTTGCCGCCCTTGATCTCCCAGCCGATTTCCGTCGAGAACTGGAAAAGATAGCGCCGGTCGTCGATCGACCACGATCTGTTCGTCTCCATGTAGATCCCGTCGTCCGTGTCCGCGATCAAGTCGTCGAACTTCCACGTGCCCGGATTGATGCTGATGTTCGTCATGCGGATAATCGGCAGCCGGTTCCAGCTTTCTGTGCGCATCGTTCCATTCGACCGCTTTTCGCCAATCGCCGCCGCCGTTTCGCGATTGCTCAGATATCCCGTGAAGAGCCCGTTCGTGATGATCGGCGTGCATTGCGCCGGCACGCCTTCATCGTCGTACGCGAACGTGCCCAGCCCCGGACCATGCGCCAGCCGCGCATCGGCCACCACATTCACGATGTCCGACCCGTACTTCAAGTGCCGCAGCTTGTCCACCGTCAGAAAACTCATCCCCGCGAAATTCGCTTCCATGCCCAGCACGCGATCCAGTTCGATCGGATGCCCGATCGACTCGTGAATCTGCAGTCCAAGCTGCGAACTATCCAGAATGATCGTCTTCTGCCCCTGCGGGCATTGCGCCGCCGAATGCAGCGCGACGCATTCTTCCGCAACGCGCGGCGCGTTTCCAACAAGGTCCAGCTCCTCGATCAATTCGTATCCGCGCAGCATGTGCTGGCCGCCGAAGCTGTTCGGATACGACCGCTTCTGAATTTCATTTTCGGCGAACGCCGTCGCCACAATCCCCGCGCCCGATTGCATCTTGATCTGGTGGATCGCCGACCCGATGCTCGATACGAACATCTGCTCGATCCGCTTGAACGACATCGAGCCTTCCGCCACCGTTACGCCCTTCACCTTGCGCATTTCTTTGTCGGCGGCCATCAGCAGTTCGATCTGCCGTTCCACCGGGATGCGGAACGGGTCTTTCAGAAACGGGTTCTGCCACGTGTCGACGTACGCGTTTTCCGGCGCCAGCGCGACGTCTTCGCGTTTTGCCAGCGCCGACGCCTTCGCAATCGCCACCGCCTGCGCCGCGCACGCCTGCACGCCTTCGCGCGTCAGCCGGTCCGTCGACGCGAATCCCCACGCGCCGTCGGCAATCACACGCACGCCGAGGCCCAGCGATTCGCTTTCGGCCAGCGTGCCCACTTCGCCGTTCTTAACCGAAATCTCTCGCTGTCGAATGTCCATCACGCGCGCATCGGCGTACGTCGCCCCGCGCCGCTTCGCCGTTTCAATTGCCGCGTGTCCCCACTCTTCCATCATCGTTCTCGCTTGTATCTTCTTCCGTCCGTCGTCTGCTCACGGCCGCAGTCCCGTTACTCCGCCATTTTCGCACGCAGACGAAGCACACATTCATACCTTATCGCCGCGCGCTCGCGCAAGCACGCGCAAAAGGCAGTGGTTGCTATGCGAATCGGGAAAGCTGCGGCGTGTTTGGAGTGGTTGTACTACGGAGCGCGATAAATCGTTTTGTGAGCAGGCAGTATCGCGCCAATAACTGCGCCAAGCCCAGCGCCGGCCACCGCGCCTATAGCAGCGATTCCCCCTCTTCCAATGGGCTGGACGCAGAAGGATTGCGAATTTGCGCATGAGGAATAGGTGGCTGCGCCTATTCCAGCTCCCACACCTGCTCCCACCGCGCCCCCGATCAGGGCGTTGCGCACGCGGTGGCTGCCTGCGGTCACGCGCAGAACATTCTCGCGCTGAATCGTCTCGTCGCCGCTCTTTTCGTGCACCACGATTGCAGCGTTGGTTACGGACGAAAACGTTCCCGCATGTTTCCTCTGGGTTGTGTCGACCACCTGAATTTTCTCGCCCGGCTGAAGACCGCTGAGATTCTCCCACGCGGAGGGCGCTTTCCTGCCTCCACCCCACGAAGCGCAAGCCACCGCCAGCACGCACGGAATCAAGAACGCGGATCGCCTCACGTTTGCCTCCCACGCAAGAACACTTGGCCTCGGAAAAATGATCGGGATGGACGGCCTTTTATCACGCGATACGTCAGCTGTCAATAAACAGAGATTTTCGCTGTGCTTTCTGTGGTCATCCTTGTTCTCTCTGCGTTCTCGATTTTTTCCCTGCGGCCTCTGCGCCTGCCCGCCGCGGCGGACCTCTGCGCTGTGACTCAGGTTTTTCTTGCTCGTCTCGATGATTTTCTCCGTGCCCTCTGTGGTGATGGTTCACGCGACGTTACAATGCTGCTGTAGCTCGTTGCGGGAGGTGTCCTCATGAAGCGGTCAGTCGAGACATTCTGGGCAACTTTAGGGGAAGGAAGCCTGATTCTTGTTTTGGCCGCAATCGCCTGGGCCGTGCAACAGCCGCTCATCTTTGCCAGCCTCGGGCCGACGGCCTACGAACTGGTCGAACAGCCCCAGCTCCGCAGCGCCAGGACGTACAACGTTATTGTTGGACACTTGGTCGGCATCGGTTCTGGATTTCTCGCGGTGTACCTGTTCAGCGCATGGACTGCCCCAAGCGTACTATTTGCATTTACCTTAAGGCGCGGCGGGGCTGCGGTTTTTGCTGCAACGCTGACCACGCTCGTCAATCTCGTTCTCCGCGCGAGCCAGCCCGCGGCGCTGGCCACCACATTGCTCGTTTCACTTGGAGTGATGCAGAGCGGCCGTGACGCTGCCAGCATGATCGTCGGCGTCCTCATCATTGCTGCGATAGGACAGCCGATGCGCCACTTTCGCCTGAAATACACCGAACCACGCCCCGGCCCCATCTCCCCTGGTTAGGGCTAGGCAGTTAATTCTCTTCGGGTCATTTTCGCGCAAACGAATCTCTTTTGAGAGTTCCTGCAAAGCGGGGCGTCACGAGGGCGTCATGTTCCGTGTGATTGAGTATGGATGCGAGTACGGTCATCGCGGGAAGCGAGCGTCGTCTTTTGACTTTCAATTTTTGACTTTCAACTTTCAACTTTCAACTCTTAACTCTCAACTCTCAACTCTGAACTCTCACTTTTGACTCCCGGTGTAATTCGGATTTACTCCGTGTTCTCGGATCTTTTCTCCGTGTCCTCTGTGTTCATGTTTTGTTCTTCTGCGTCTTTCAGGCTTGCTCCGCGTCCTATGCGGCAATGTTTTGTCTCGAATCTCCGCACCCTCTCAGATCATGCCGCTGTCGACTTTCTAAAAAGTTGCGTTCAACTTTCAACTTTTAACTCTCAACGCTCAAGTCTTAACTCTTAACTCTCAACTCTCAACTCTGAACCTCTGAACTCTCTCTCAACTCTCGCCTGTATTCCGGTACAATCAGCCGCGATGAACTCGGTCAGCTCCAAGCTCAATCGTACCGAAGCCGGCGCGCTCGTCATCCATTGCGGCGACTACCGCTTTCAATCCGCTCTTCATGAATTTCTGAATCGCACCTTGAACCTCGCCAGTTACGACCTGATGGTCATTCCCGGCGGCCCGCTCGGCCTGACGCTCGCCGATCCTTTCCCGAAATATCAGTGGGCCAGCTGGAAATGGCTGCGCTTCTTCGTCGAGCAGCACAAACTCACGCGCCTGATCCTGATCCAGCACCAGGATTGCGGCTTCTACAAATCAATGGCGGAGCATCTCAACTTCTCAATCGAGTCGCTTCGTGAGCGCCAGGAGCAAGATCTCCGCCGCGTCCGCGAATCCGTCAGCAGGGAACTGCCCCACCTCGCCGTTGATCTCTACTACGCCGGCTGGAACTCCTCCGACAACGTGACCGTCACATCAGTTTCGCTCCGATAACTTCTCGCACCTGTAGCTCCGGTGGGAGCCCCCGACTTTTTTACCCTGAGGCACGAAGGGCAGTCGGGGGAGCAGCGCGTTTTCTGCGCTGCGAAAGGCGCACTCCTTCATGCCGTCAGCAACGCAAAATGGAGTGGGCTTTAGCCGCTGGGATGAACGCTTTGAGGTTTAACGTAGCGCTGCGGGCTTTAGCGCGGCAGCTTTTTGCGGATGCCCCATCCTTCGCGGTTTGTGCGAAGGGTGGGTGTTTTGCCGTTGCGCGTCAGTCAACGCAAACGGAATCGGCTTTACAGTTCGCGGGGAAAGGCGGTTTTTAGGGGGTCGGAGCCTGACTACCGCAGGCAGGCTTCAGCTCCGACATAAGCCAGCGTCTTGATCAGGGTTTTAACCCACGAGGCGCAGATTCTGACTTTTTCCGCAGGCTCTTTAGCCGTTGGGATCAGATGTTTTTGAGGTTCAACGTAGCGCCGCGGGCTTTAGCGCGGCAGCCTCTTGCCCTGGCCTCTTTCTTTCTCGACTGACAAGCGCCGGAGCCTGCTCGCCGTGGCGAGGCACGATTGTACTTAGGCCGGCGCGCAGCGAGCCTGCCGATCGGCAGGCTAAGCGGAGTGCCGGTAACACCTAACCACTCGTTTACCCTGAGTCCGCCCCAGCGCGGACGAAGGGCCGCTAGCTGACTGTGCGATAATGATTCTCCGCCTGCCACGCGCAGGCACACATGAACAAACTCTCCGGCAACGAGATCAGAGCCACATTCCTGCGCTTCTTCCAGGAACGCGGCCACCGCGTCGTCCGCAGCTCCTCGCTCGTCCCGACGAACGATCCCACGCTGCTCTTCACCAACGCCGGAATGAATCAGTTCAAGGACGTCTTCCTCGGCGCCGAACAACGCGACTATTTGCGCGCTACGTCCTGCCAGAAGTGCGTCCGCGCGGGCGGCAAGCACAACGATCTCGAAAACGTCGGCTTTACCAATCGCCACCACACGTTTTTCGAGATGCTCGGCAATTTTTCCTTCGGCGATTATTTCAAGAAAGAAGCGATTGCCTACGCCTGGGAACTCGTCACTTCGCCGAACTGGTTCGGGCTTCCCCCTGAGAAACTCTATTTCACCGTTTTCGGCGGCGCCGACCTCGGCAAGACGACGAAGCTGCCCCCCGATCACGATGCTCGCAAGCTCTGGATCGATACAGGCGCGCAGAAAGACCGCGTCTTCGAAATCCCCGGCCTGAAGGACAATTTCTGGCAAATGGGTGATACCGGCCCGTGCGGTCCATGCAGCGAGATTTTCTTCGACATGGGTCCGAAAGCTTCCGAGCAAGGGCATGCCGACTGCAAATTCCCCTGCGACTGCGGTCGCTACCCCGAAATCTGGAATCTCGTCTTCATGCAGTTCAATCGCGATGCGAATGGCGCGCTGAATCCGCTCCCCAAACCCTCGGTCGATACCGGCATGGGCCTCGAACGCACCGCCGCCGTCCTCCAGGGCGTGATCAGTAACTACGACACGGACTTGTTCAAGCCTCTCACGGCTTGGGCTGCAGGCTTGTGCGGGAGAGAACTAGGCGAAGACGCAATTCAGCCATCTCTACGCATAATCGCTGATCATTCTCGCGCGGCGACATTCCTGATTTCCGACGGCGTGATTCCGTCCAATGAAGGCCGTGGCTACGTGCTACGAAAGATTATCCGTCGCGGGCTGCGTCATGCGCGCATGCTCAACGCACCGTCGCCGTTTTTCTCCGTCATGTCCGATGAAGTCCGCAAGCTGATGAACGAAGCGTACCCGGACCTCGCCGAGCACGCGAAGCGCGTCAACCGCGTTCTTGATGAAGAAGAAAGTCGCTTTACTCGCACCGTCGATGTTGGCTTGCGAAAGCTTGAAGAGACGATTCGAGACCTGAACGTAATGGCCGAGGACTTTTTGAAGAACGAGGAAGCGAAGCTCGGGCATCGCCCTCGACTGGGTCAGGCGATCCCGGGGGAACAGCTTTTCTTCCTTTACGACACCTATGGTTTACCACGCGATTTTATCGATGACGTAACGCGAGACGCAGGTATTAAGGTCGGGTGGGAAGGCTTCGATCGGGCGATGAACGAGCAGCGAGCGCGTTCTAAGGCCTCCTGGAAGGGCGCGCACAAGGAAGTTGCCAAGCCCGTCTACACCAAGCTGCGCGAAACCATGAAGACCGAGCCCGATTTCTATTTCGGTACGCGGACGCGCGACGCGCGCATCGAAGCCATCGTCAAAGACGGCTGGCTCGTCAACGAAATCCCGCGCGGTGCTGAAGCCGAAGTGATCCTCGACCGCACTACCATCTACGCCGAATCCGGCGGGCAGGTGGCCGATCGAGGCGCCTTCTACAACGACTCCGAATCGCTGCAAGTGGCCGAGGTAAGCGGCGCCTACTACCCGGTCAGCGGACTTGTCGCTCATCGTGTCGTCGCCAAAGAAGATTTGCACGTCCACGACCGCGTCACCATCGTCGCCGATCCCGAACGGCGCGTCCGCGACATGCGCAATCACACCGCGACGCATTTGCTGCACGCCGCTCTGCGCAATATCCTTGGCACGCACGTCAAGCAGGCCGGCTCCCTCGTCGCGCCCGATCATCTGCGCTTCGATTTTTCTCATTTCGCGCACGTTGATCCCAGCGAACTCGCTGAAATCGAGCAGCAGGTGAACGAAGAAATCGTCAGAGACCTGCAATTGCGCACGGACATCGTGAATATCGACGAGGCGCTCTCCTCCGGCGCCCTCGCCTTTTTTGGCGACAAGTATCCCGAGGCGAATGTCCGCGTCGTCACGATCTCCGACTCCACCTGGCCGCGCGGCTTCTACAGCAAGGAACTCTGCGGCGGAACGCATGTCGCGCGCACCGGTGAAATCGGCATTTTCAAGATCACGTCCGAAGCTTCAACCGCCGCCGGCGTCCGCCGCATCGATGCAATCTCCGGGGACCGCGGACTTGCTGAATATCAGCGCGCGTTAACCACCCTGCGGTCGGCCGCAAGCCTCCTGAACACAAACGAGGAGGAACTGCTATCCGCCATCGAGCGCCAGCTCGAAACAACACGCCAGCTCGAAAAGCAGCTCGATGCCCTGAAACGCAAATCGGCCGGCTCGCAGGCGCAGGACCTGCTCGACGCCGTTCGCAAAGTGAAGGACGTATCCGTTGTCGCGGCGAAGGTTCCCGGTGTCGACCGCGAGAATTTGCGCCAGATGGTCGATACCCTGCGGCAGAAGCTCGGCTCGGGCGTCGTTGTTCTCGCCACCTCGGATGACGGCAAAGTTGCACTGATCACCGGAGTCACCAAAGATTTAACCCCGAAGCTCCACGCCGGCAAAATCGTCCAGGAGGTCGCAAAGCTGATCGGTGGCTCCGGTGGAGGCCGCCCCGACTTGGCCGAAGCCGGCGGCAAAGACCCCTCCGGCATCGACCAGGCCCTCAGCAGTGTCTATTCCACGATCGATCGCATGTTGTAGCTCAGGAACGCCAATCTCCCGATTGGCGCTCTTCGCTTGCGCCTTCCCGCCGTGCCGTTGTCTCAACGCTTTTCGTGTCAGCCCCGGACTTCAGTCCGGGGAGCGCGTGCCGGTAGGGTGTTTCGGCACGCGCGAAAGAGCACCGGTAAGTAAAATGAAAAAACTGCCGGGCTTCAGCCCGGCCCTCGCTCATAGTGCCGTCTCGTTCCGCGGGACGCAGCGAACCCTGCCTGCGGCAGGCAGGTCTCGCCGGGTGCCGCATCGCCTTGCAGGTGGGATTTTCGCGCTACGCGCCAATCATTCCTCGAATCCGAGCACGGCATAGCGAAACAAAAGCGAACACGAAAACCCCTCAAAAACTGATCGATACGCATGTCGAACAGATTTTCGCGTAAGTCCTGTTGCAGCAACAAAAGTCCGGAAATTGATCGATACACTTTTGACATGTTTTCACTCGCTTTTTCCGCCCTCTTCTTAGTGGTTCTAGTACTATGAGTTACGAATCGGTGTCACAAAGGACACATCCTGTGTAGAAAGGGACGCGAGTACCGTTTACCCCCTTCTCCCTCGGTTCTTATAATTGCCTCGCGCCAGAAGCCTGCCTGCCGGCAGGCTCGCCCGGAGTCCCAATTTTGCGGGGCGGGCGTATGTCTCTGGTTTTCTGTAGCTTGTGCATCCGCAGGACTTGTTCGTTCGAATCGGAAGTAGGAAATCCGGTGCTCGCTCTGCGCGCTACGGATCTCTAACGTTCTGCCTTCCCAAGGCCATGACCATGGGCATCACAAATCGTTCGGTCGGTTCCGGAAGCTCCAACGGCGGCAAGCAGAGAGGCTTTTCTCGTCTGCGAAGATTACCCTTGCCATCTTGGAACATTCTCCGACTCTCGAATGTTGCAATCTGGGTCGCGGTGGGATTGGGAGTCCTAGTCATACCTACCCGCGCGCAGATTGCATCGTATGTAGATGAACACGGAAACCTCGTCTACACGTATCAGGGTTCCGCGGTTTCTCGCGGTGAAAGCAGTTCCATTGCGAACCAAGCATCGCGAAGTGATTCACGGACCGCGCCGCCGGCAAAACTGCAACGCATCGTCGACGAAGCGGCCGAGAAGCACAATCTCGATCCCGCGCTGGTGAATGCTGTGATCAGCACGGAGTCGGGATGGAACCCGCAAGCGGTTTCCAACAAGGGAGCCATGGGATTGATGCAACTTGTCCCTGGCACGGCAGAACGTTTTGGCGTCGAAAATCCTTTCGACCCCGCTCAGAACATCGACGGCGGGGCCGCGTACCTCAAGACGTTGCTCGATCGGTACAACGGCGACTTGACTCTGTCACTTGCGGCATATAATGCAGGTGAACACGCCGTTGACCGAAACGGCGGCGTTCCCCCATTTTGGGAAACGCGAAGGTACGTGCGAAAGGTGAAGGACGCATACTTCCGGCCTGGCTCGGGCCGTAACCCGGAATCGGTGTGGGCTCCTCCCAAGGAGCCTATCCGCAAAGCGGTAAACGGCGAGGGTCAGGTTGTTTACACGAACGAATGAGACATAGGCATTCGACTTCTCTTCGCTTTCGGGCTGTTTCCAACAGGATCCCAGGGCTAACGCCGATAAAGTCGGTCCTGATCCTGGCCTCATTGATTCTTTGCCTGCCGGTAGCTGCTCGCGCCGATCATGACTCTGCAGCACGCGACCAATTTGCGGTTGCAGTGCGGATGCGCACGATGCTGGAGGGCCTGCTGCCGCGCGATCGCTCCGCGGCAGACTACAAGAAGACGATCGACGCATACCAAAAGGTCTACCTGCTTTCCACCGACGCGCCGGAGGTGACTCCGTCGCTGATTGCGGAAGCGGAGCTTTACCGCGAGATGGGACACTTTTACGACCGAAAGTATTTTCAGGCGTCGATCAACATGTACAAGTTCCTGCTGGCTCAGTATCCGGGGACGCAGTACCGGGCCGAGGCGCTGTTTGCGATCGCACAGATTCAGCAGAGCGAGCAGGGAAATCTAGAGAGCGCGGCGGCAACATATAAGGACTTCTTGAAGCATTATCCCCACGGCGATCACGCGGTTGATGCGCGTAAGGCATTGGCGCAGATCGCGGCGGGTTCGAGTGGGCCAGCGTCGGGCGCACCAGACTACAGCGGAAGCGTCGTTGCCGGTGGTGCATCGACTGCTGTGCCGGACTCGCGCGAAGCGATTGCTCCCAGTGCCGACAATTCAGAAGCGGCGCGTGCCGGCAGCGGAAATACCTATTCCGGTGTTGAGAATGTATCGCGGACGCCGGCCAGCGATCTGGCTACGCTTGGGCCGATCCTCGAGCCGCGCGATCCGCAGAAGGCGTGGGCGGCCGTCGAGTCAGTACAAGCGTTCAACACAACAGACCACACGCGAATCATCTTGACCCTCAATGACACTGTTACATTCGATTCGGCACATCTGCCCTCGCCGGACCGCATCTACTTCGATCTGCACAATGCGCGAGTTGGCTCGCGTATGCACGGCAGGTCGATCGATTTTCAGACAGGGCTGTTGAAATCGATGCATGTAGGTCAGAACAAGCCCGACGTTGTCCGAATCGTGCTGGATGCCACCGGAACACGCGATTATTCGGCAACGCTAGTTGGCAAGCCGTACCGGCTAGTGATCGATTTGTGGACTGGTAGCCCGAGTGTTCCGAACAGAGCGTCGCGCCCAACCATCTCGGCAGAAAACACCCCGGGCACTATGTCAACGGCAAATCAGCCTGTTAGTTCCGACCCGTCGGGCAATTCCGTTCCGGTCGTGCGAGTCGCGGACGAGACTCTGACCGTTAAGGCCCCGAAGGTTACGGCTGGTGTTGCGCCACGTCTCGATGGCGCGGCGAGCGCTCGAACGACAGCACTGCTTCCTGCACCGTCGGAACCAAAACCGACCCGCGATGGCGGCCGCTCGCTGAGCCGCGAATTGGGGCTGAAGATCAGCCGAATCGTGATTGATCCGGGGCACGGTGGGCGTGACACCGGGACCATTGGGCCCCACGGTTTGATGGAGAAGGACGTATGTCTCGATGTGGCGCTGCGGCTCGGGCGCATCATCGAAAAGAACCTTCCCGGTGCGCAGGTGATCTACACGCGCAAGGACGATACTTTCGTTCCACTTGAGGAACGCACGGCCATAGCGAACAACGCGAAGGCCGATCTCTTCATATCGATCCATGCGAATTCGAGCCGCGACCATTACGCGCGCGGCATCGAGACGTATTACCTGAACTTTGCTACGTCGCCCGAAGCGATGGAAGTCGCCACTCGCGAAAACGCCTACTCGACGGAGTCGATTCACGATCTGCAAACCCTCATTCAAAAAATCGCGCGTAACGACAAGATCGAAGAGTCGAAGGAACTGGCGGCGGATATTCAGGGTGCGTTGTCGCACAGATTGGAGCTGATCAGCGCGAGCGAGCATAATCGAGGCGTGAAGCGCGCTCCATTTGTCGTGCTTATCGGTGCGAATATGCCATCCGTCCTTTCCGAAATTTCCTTCCTCAGCAACCCGGTTGACGAACGTCTGCTGCGCGAGCCGGTGCAGCGCCAGCGCATCGCGATGGGAATTTACCGCGGAATTGCGGCCTACCTGGCCAGCATTAACAGCCTTTCCTACAACAAGCAGAGGTTCACCGCCGACGATCGAACCACTGCCGCCGGACAAGTGGCCGCTTCATCGACCAGCGGAACGGGTCCTGGATCGCACGACTGACCCTCTCGCATCGATCGCATCCCACTGCACTTGACAATATCCTCCGGACCAGCCATCTTTATTGGCTTTCCCTTTTGCGATATTTCCCGTGCCGAACGGCCGATTTGTGCTGGGTGGGGAAGCCAACTTTAGCAATCGTCGAGTTTGAGAACGAAACGTGCGCGTACGCATCTGCTTTCACGATCGCTGCTTTGACGGAGCATGTTCCGCTGCCGTCTTCACGCGGTTCTACCGCGAGCGGATCAATGCGGAGGCAGAATTCCTCTACACGGGCATGACGCATAAAGCGTCCCAACCGTTCGAAGACGGCCTCTTCGACGGCGATGAGAACGCGATCGTTGATTTCAAATACTCGAGTGCGCCACAACTGACCTGGTGGTTCGACCATCATCAGAGCGCGTTTTTGAAGCCCGAAGATGCCGAGCATTTCCGGCACGATCGTTCAGCGAGAAAGTTTTACGATCCCGCTTACAAGTCCTGCACCAAATTGCTCGCGACGGTTGCAGCGGACAAGTTCGGGTTTGAAGCCAAGCCTCTGGCCGAACTGGTTCGCTGGGCAGACATCATCGACGGAGCGCAATTCAATTCGCCCGAAGAAGCCGTTGAGCTAGCCGAGCCTGCGATGCAGCTTGCGCTCGTGATAGAGGCAGCCCCGGAGACAGACCTGGTGCCGAAGCTGATTCCCGATCTGACGAACGGCTCCCTTTCAGAGATGGTTGAACTCCCCATTGTAAAGAAGCATCTGGGGCCGCTCCTTGCCAGGCATCGACACTCAATGGACATCATGCGCGAACGTGCGGACTCGCGCTGTGGAGTTGTTTATTTCGATGTCAGCGACCTCGACCTCGAAGGCTATAACAAGTTCATTCCGTATTTTCTATATCCGAATGCCATGTACTCGGTTGGTGTCAGCGCGTCACCCTCGCGCGCGAAAGTGTCCGTCGGAACGAATCCGTGGAAAGAAGCGCCGCAGGACGTGAACCTGGCATCCCTGTGCGAGCAGCATGGCGGTGGAGGACACGCTCGCGTGGCGGCAATTTCATTCGGCCCCGGTGACCTGGTAAAGGCGCGCCAAGTTGCCAAAGATATTGCAGCGACGCTCCGGCGCGCGTCCGGGTCGGTGTCGAACGTCCGGCCCATCGCGTGACTTTGCCGCCTCTTTGACCACACGCGCGGGCTGGCGCGTGAGAAATAGTAGCTGATTTGGCTTTTGGTGCTTCCCTCGTCACATTTTTTTGGCGTGTTATACTCTGTGGATTGCGGGCCGCTAGCTCAATTGGCAGAGCAGCTGACTCTTAATCAGCGGGTTCCAGGTTCAAGTCCTGGGCGGCTCACCATTTCCCCGTAAGTGCTCTGTTTCGTTGGTTCCTGAATTCCGTTACTGGGTTCGGGACGGACTTGGGTCCGATTTGGGTCCAATATCGCGCCGACCTTCTCGACCGCCGTTCGTTGCGATTCGGGAATCACCTGCGTGTAGATGTTGAGCGTCATCGATACGTCGGAATGGCCCAAGATCGACTGAGCGATGCGGGGAGGTACCTGTGCTTCGCTGAGCCAAGTCGCGTGGGTGTACCGGAACGTATGCCATGAAGTGTGCGGCAAGCCGAGGGCCTGGCGCGTTGGCTCAAGCATTCGATTCCGCAGGTTCTTCGGACTGAGTGGCGTTCCAATTCGCGTCGAGAAAACCAGGTCGCTCTCGCCCGTCCTCTCAGAATGTGCCTTCTGATCCGCCAATACTCCATGCAAAGCCCGACTGATCGGAATCGTGCGGCGGCTACTCTGAGTCTTCGGAGGGCCGAAGCGCCCCGAATAGCTCTCTTCCACCGCAAGAACGTTGTCGAGCAGGTCGACACGTCCCCATCGAAGACCAAGAATTTCACCGATGCGCAACCCCGTGAGAACCGCAACCGCTACGACTGAGCGACACGGCTCGGGCAAGGCGGCGCAGAGCAGTCGAATTTGATCTGCGTTGAGGAACGTTCTTTTTTTGGCGAGACCTTGGCGGGCTACACGACAACCGCGAGTCGGGTTTTCTTCGATGAACCTCCACTCGACGGCTGATTGCATGACTTTGCTCAACGTGGTTTTCATCGCATGTACGTGGGCGGCGGAGTAGCCGAGCCGCAGCTTATCGGCCAAGAAGCTTTGAACCTCCCAGCGGCTGATCTCGCTGAGACGCTTCTTTCCAAAAGCAGGAATTACGTGAGTCCGTAACTTCGAACCGTACGTCTCGGCCGAGCCGGGCCTGTCTCCGGACGCAAGCGGCATCACCACACGTTTGTTTATCCGCAACGTCTCGGGATCGAGCAACGGCATCGCAGCTGGTACCCAGCGCTCTCGTACAAATTGCTCAAAAGCCATGATGGATCGCGGCCCGTGTTGCTCCGCGTTGAGCTTGCGGAGCCGGTGCGCCGCAACCAGCATGGCCTGCCTTTTGGTGCCGATTTCGTGAACTGCACCAAGCACAACTGACTTCCGGATGTTAGCTGTTTTTCCACTCGGAAGGAGCACGGGCTCGTAGTAGCGAAGCACATACGCCTTCCTTCTCTGACCTCTGGTTAGGATGCTCCCTGTTTGGTAGCGATGGCGCGCCATCATAATTCTTCTCCTTTTCGATGGCCCGCCTAGCTTGTTCTGTGCCGCTTTTGAGTTTAGTACTAGTGTCAAGCAGCGTTCGAGTCTTGCCCATGAGCAGCAACCCAAGCGAGCACCTCGTCTCGGCGGAATCGCCAGTATTTTCCGAACCGGTAGGCCGGTATGCGCTCAAGTGAGCGCTGTCGCGTTCGCCCGTAGACCCAAGAGGCTGGCACGTGCAACAACTCAGCTACTTCTTGCACGGTGAGAAGGCGCATAGATTCGTCCTCATCCCCGTTTACAGAGATCGACGCCGTGGACAGACTCTTTGAATTCTTCGAACCGTTGAGATGCATCGTTCGCACAGGACGCAGAGTAGTGCAGCGCCGAGGAATGTCAAATTGGCACGGGAAGATTCGCCGGTGACTTTTCGCCTTGGAACTCTCATTGGACGGACCGCGCCGGGGCTTTTGTTTCGTCCCCACGGCTAAGTGTTCGCCGGGTGCACGCTTTCTACTGTCTTGCTCACAAGGCCGGCGCGACGCGGACTACTAGCCAGCTTTTTCGCCGATCCCTTGTTTCATGGCTAACTTTTCGTCGCTTTTGGTAAATGAGACAGGCTTTATGCCTTGACTCGCAGCGCCTCGCCGAATTCGGCGCGGACTGAGCCGACTGTTTTCCAAACGAACGCTCGTCGAGAACGACCGATCACCCGCGGCGGTCAAGCAGCGAGGGCTCCGTGGGCCTGCGGTCGATTTCAGTCTTTGAAAGCGGAAAGGTGATGCTTATGTCGAGTGGGAATTGTTTGACAGAGGGATTCTCGCGTACAGGAACATCGCAAACAATCGAGTATCGCTCGAATCCAGAATCGCACGCTCTGGACCTTCAGACGCTCCGATCTCGTTTGGCGTCCGCGGCGAGCCCGGGAGGGCTTGTCGGCATTTCCGCGCCGATGCGAATGGTTCACGATCGGATCCGCAGGGCGGCGGACCGTTCCTTTCCGGTACTGATTCTCGGCGAGACTGGCACGGGGAAGGAACTCGTCGCTCGATATATCCATAATCTGGGTCTGCGTCGGCGCGCTCCCTTTGTTACGGTCGATTGTTCGTCCCTTTCGCCGACTCTGATTGAATCCGAATTGTTCGGTCATCTGCGAGGCTCATTCACGGGCGCAGATGCAAACAAGAAGGGGCTGGTTGAGAGCGCCGACATGGGGACTCTGTTTCTGGACGAGATCGGAGAACTGCCAATTGATTTGCAGGTGAAAATTCTTCGCGTAATTCAAGAACGTGAGGTCCGACCGGTCGGGTCGACATACGCCATACCCATAAGCGTCAGATTCATCGCGGCGACGCACCGCGATTTGCGGAATGGTGTCGATAAGGAACATTCAGAAGTGATCTGTATTATCGCCTGAATGTCATTCCGATCGAGATGCCGCCGTTGCGTGAGCGCAAGGCCGACATACCGCTGCTCGTCGCGGCATTCGTTGAAAAACACGCCGACCCAGCGCGCCCCATCGAGACCATTTCCGACGATTTCTGGCACTTCGTAACTTCTCTCAGCTGGCCGGGAAACGTGCGCGAACTCGAGAACTTCGTCGTGCGGTCGGTCGCCCTTGGTTCGGGCCCGGTGCTTCGGAACGAAGATGAGTGCGCAATGCCCGGCAATACCACGGCCGATCCCTCGGGTGGGGAGATGGCGAGCCTAGCTCAACTAGAACGGCGCGCGATCATGAAAGCGCTCGACACTGCTAAGGGAGACAAAATCGCGGCTGCAAGAACGCTGGGAATTGGCAAGACCACCCTCTATCGGAAACTCAAGGAATACCAGCAGAAGCCCGAATAACCAAAGGGATGAGAAGGCGCTGCGAAGTTGGCGTCGATTGATTCGTTCTTCGCCCCCCTAATCCACCTATTTGGAGGTTGCCGTGCGTCTCGCCGGTCGAGCACGTCTTGGCTTTTATCCGCTTCCGGGCCCGGAGGCGGAGCGGATTCGGCGGTTCCTGTTGTTTCCACACGAACGCTGCTGTGCGTTGGACCCCTGTGTGGGGGACGGCTTGGCTTTCACTGAGATCGCCTCTGACGAGCGAGTTGTGCGTTATGGCGTCGAGCTAGATGCCGGCCGGGCCGACCGGGCTTGGAAGGAAGGCATCGAGGTAATCCATGGCAACTGCTTTGACATGCAGTGCCCGGTCGAGTCGTTCTCCCTCATTTACTTGAACCCTCCTTACGATTTTGAGATCGCCGAGGACAGATCGCGGCGCATGGAGCGGCTGTTTCTCGATCATGTCTACCGCTGGCTGAAGCGTGGTGGTGTTCTGCTGCTCATCATTCCTGGCAAATCTGCGGCCGATTGCAGTCAAGTGCTCGCACACCAGTTCCGCGACGTTCGGATGTATCGCCTGACCGAGCCAGAGAGCGTCAAATATGGCCAGATCGCTGTCATGGGAGTGCGGTTGACAAGAGCTGAGAAGGAGCGACTCCAAGACCGCGAGATCACGGGTGCACGGTTGCGCTACGAGACGCTTGCGAGAGATTGGGGAAAGCTGCCGCCGCTCTCGGTTCCCGACCACCAGTACGTAGTCCTTCCGGGTGACCCGGTGAGAATTGTCTATCGCGGTCTTCCGCTGGATGAGATTGAAGATCTGCTTCCAAGATCGGCCGCGTACCGCCGGGCCGCCTCAATTTTGTTCGCGCAGCAGTCAGAGGTCGCTGGCCGCCCTCTCACGCCCTTGCACGGCGGTCACGTTGGGTTACTGTGTACGGCCGGGATGCTGAACGGAATTTTCGGAGAGGGCGAAATGCGACACATCGCGCACTGGCAATCCGTCAAGCTGGTCGACAAGTCAGAGGAGGAGGAGGACGGTGCGACCGTGATTCGCGAGAGAGAACGCTTCTCAAACGAGTTGACGTTGGTCTTCTCCACTGGGGAAATCAGTGTCCTAAGGTAATTCCAACAAGACTCAAACGACGCTCGAAAGTTCCATTGAATGCCGCCAAGCGGATTCGTTGGCGCGGAGGAAACGGAATGCAAAATGCCCACGAGCGTTTTGGAGTCCTCGAATTCACGAAACGCACGAAGGACATTACCACCCGCGTTCGAGTTCACATCGACCGAGCCGTTCTGGAACCCGCGATGGATGACCGAGGGCAGGCACGCGCGCACTTGCTTTCGGTGATCGGCGGGGATTCAGAAATCGGCGCGCTTTGGGCAGCGCTTGCCGAGGCGGCTGTACTCCGAATGTATCCAGCCGGACATGCAGGCATTGCGGTTTGCCTCGGACCTGAAGCCCAATGCTTTCGTGGGAGCGTGGTATTGCCGGGCAGGACACGTCCAGTCCGTCATTTGGTGGCAGTGTCTGCCGAATTGGCCAAAACCAAACCAGGAACGGACCACGCAGGCGCACGGACAATTCTCTCCCATGACGATCCGCTGTTCATCTTCTATCGCATTGCGTACCGTTATGGCCTGCCCGTATTGCCGGAGTGGGCGCCCTGGTTTATGCAGCAACTCAAGCGGCGCAAGGCCGTGCAGCCACTCGTTGGACTCGCCTGTTCCCCAGTCCTGGTGAACGGAATGAAACAAACATTTTTGGCCTGGATCGGCAAAGCCTTGAAGGAAGGGTCAATCCGCTTTCCTGAGCAGAACGGACCTATTTCGTGGAGCCTGCCCGTCACCTTCTTCGAAGGGCCCTCCTCTGCCGGACTCGAACGGTGATATAGACCAAGAACTGAACCACTTGTAGGTTCACACCTCTACCGCTGACCGATTTTTCTTCATCTCAAGCAAAAAAGAGGCGATCCCGTGGAACGACCGAAGGACATTAACGGCTATTTGCGTCTGTTTGCGCCCGAACTCGGCGAAAGAATCCTGCAATCTTATCCGCCGTTGCATGCCATCGATGAACCAGCTTGGCCGGCGGTCGCACGGTTATTGCGAAGGCCCTTTGCGGCCCAGAACCTTGCAATTATGGGTGTCGTGAAGCGTTGGAATGAGGCTCGTGCGGCGGCGGTGATTGCAGAGTGCGGGACTGGCAAGACCCTCATCTCACTCGGGGCGATCGAGGTTCACAGTGACGGAAAACCGTTCGCGGCGCTTGCCATGGTTCCTCCGCAACTGGTCGAGAAGTGGGCGCGCGAGGCGTTTCGAACGCTGCCCCACGTTCGCGTCTTCTTCATAGACGGGCTGCGCAGTCACACGAACTCGAACGGGCGCTCAGGCGTCAATGAAGTTAGGCTGCGGAGTGGCCGCATTGTACGCGACGGACTGCGCACCACTTTGACCGAACTCCGGCTGAGACGTGCTTCACGCACGGCTCGCGCGCGTTGGGATTCAATCTGCGGCGTGCCCGCACTGTTCATCGTCGGTCGGGATCGGGGCAAGCTAAGCTATTTCTGGCGGCATGCGTACGCGCTTGCACGATGTGGGCGTTATCAAGGAAGCGTGACAAATCCGGACAGCGGTTGCCCGGTGTATCTCGGCGAGGACGACGAACGACTCCTCTCCATCGACTTCAAGAAGGCCAAACTCAGCGAAATTCTCGGCAACGATCGCGGCGATGAATCCCGGCGTTCTCGGCGGGCTCTGTACAGCGCGCTGTGGCAGGCCGATCGAACGAAGGTTCGGCGCTTTGCGCCGGTCGATTTTATCGGCCGCTACATGCCTGGTTTCTTCGACTACGCAATTGCCGACGAAGTGCACGAACTCAAAGGCGATACGGCCCAGGGCAACGCCCTCGGCACGCTGGCCGCCTGTGCGGAGCGTACCGTCGTTCTGACCGGCACACTTCTCGGAGGCTACGCCGACGAAGTCTTCAACATTCTCTTTCGTCTCGAATCAGCCAAGATGGTGAAAGAGGGTTTCGAGTTCGGCGAAGCCGGCGTGAGAGTTTTCACGGAGACCTACGGCCTGCTTGAGAAGGTGACTGTGATTGATCCCTCAGACAACGCCTGCTCAGAAGCGCGGGTCACAAAACGCATTCGTAGACGACCCGGAGCCTCGCCACTGCTTTTCGGGCGCTTCCTGATGAGCCTGGGAGCGTTCATCTCGCTGGAAGACATCTCGGAAGCGTTGCCGCCCTATCGAGAGGAAGTTCTCAGTGTGGAGATGGATGCACCCTTGAAGCAGGCTTACAAGAAGCTCGAAGAGGACATAAAGACTGCGCTCAAGGCGCATCGCGGGAATCAGTCGGTGATGAGCGTTGCACTCAACGCCCTGCTGCTCTATCCGGACCGGCCCTTTCGCCTCGGCAATCTGTACGGTTGGGAATACGACTCAGAGACACTGCGCCGAGAAAGATTCCTAATCGCCGAGACGCAGAACCTACGCGAAGACCTCGCGTACGCAAAGGAGTGCCGCCTGGTACAAGAAGTGAAGGCGGAGCTCACGCACGGCCGCCGCTGCCAGATCTACGCCGTCTACACTCAGAAGCGCGACGTCACAACAAGGCTTGAGCACATTCTGGCAAATGAGGGGATTCAGGTCGCGCTCTTGACGACAGAAGTTCCGCCCGAGTCTCGCGAGGGGTGGTACGAGCGCCAGCTTCGTGCGGGCGCGCAGGCCGTGATTTGTCATCCGAAGTTGGTGCAAACGGGGTTGGACTTGATCGAGTTCCCGACGATCATCTTCTACGAGACTGGCTATTCGATTTATGTTCTTCGGCAGGCCAGCCGCCGGAGCTGGCGAATCGGCCAGCGACTTCCCGTGAAGGTGAAATTCCTGCATTACGCGGAGACGATGCAAGAGACATGTCTTCGCTTGATGGGCCGAAAACTGCTTGTTTCCCTGGCGATGGAGGGAAAGTTTGCCTCTGAGGGCTTGCAGGCCATCAACGACGATGACGACATCCTGATGGCCATGGCTCGAGAGCTCGTGACAGAGAAGGGGATCGGGGAGAGAGCCGATGCAGTCTGGTCCGCCTTACAAAAGAAACAGGAGGAAGTTTTCGCGGTGAAATCATTCGAGACAGAACTTGCCATGGACGGTGTCCAAAATCTCGGGGTCGCTGAAAGTGGGACCTTCATCCGGCCGGCGAACCCGTTATCCACGGTCGCTACTCCCTTTGAACAAGCTCTCCGCAAGACTTCTCGACGTGAAGGCGGCCCCGAGGGGCAGCTCACGCTGTTCTGAGATCATTTCGGAGACGGACGTGAACTGTTCAAGTCCTGACCGGGCAGGGAACTTTGCGATGAGCGAAACTGTCGCGAGCCAGCAGAAGGGGTAGAATCAACCAAGAAAAAGGCTAGTCGGTGTGCCGTAAACAAGCTCTCGTTCCCTCTTTGAGGAGGTGCAAAGTGCTTGCTCTCAAGCTCACGGCGTTGCCCGAAGCACAGAGATTACTGTGGCGAGATTTGGAGCAGACTCCTCGGACCTTTGTCCTCTATGGCGGCACCGCGATCGCATTACGGCTCGGGCACCGGCAGTCGGAGGATTTTGATTTCTTTTCCAATGACAGCTTTGAGCCGAGCTCGTTGTTGACCTCGTTGGAATACCTTAGGGATGCGCGAGTCGATCAAAGGGGGGACAACACTTTAACGGTACTAGTCGACCGGAGTGGGCCAGTCAAGCTTTCGTTCTTCGGCGATGTTCGTATGGCGCGAGTTGAAGACCCGGAACTCGCAGCCGATAACGGTTTGCAAGTCGCTTCTTTGCTCGATCTGGCTGCAACCAAGCTCAAGACCATCCAACAACGTGCCGAGGCTAAGGACTATCTGGATCTTGGCGCGGTCCTCGCCGCTGGGATCAAACTATCGGACGCACTGGGTGCGGCCCGCGCTGTGTACGGGAACATATTCAACCCCATGGCGGCTCTCAAAGCTCTGACATACTTCGAAGACGGCAACCTGCGGAGTCTTTCTTCAGAAGCAAAACGCTTCTTGGTTACAGCGGCCGAGGCAGTTCGCTTCGAATCGATTCCGCTGGTTCGGGCGAAGCCAGGAATCGCTATCGGGGAGGCGCCATGAAAGCCTTTTCCCCAGAACTGCGAGCTGTCGCGGAGCGTGTGATGTGGTTCGAGACGGCTGAAGACGCACTGCTGTCCACGGAGAGATTCCTGGCGTATTTGATGACGCATGGAACTCTAGAAGAGCTTCTGATTGCGAGGAAGTATTTTTCGAGTGAGGAATTTGACCGAACCCTCCGGAATGCGCCGCCCGGAATCTTCGATCCTCGTTCATGGAACTACTGGAATCTCGTGTACAAGCACGTGCCTGTTCCTCCCCTTCCCAAACGCGTCATTCCATGAAGTGAATCGCCCTTCCGCGGCGCGATTTCAAACCCACTGCCGCGCAGCTGCCAGACGTGAAGGCATTCAGAGAGCCAGGTCACGATGTTCTGGAGACGGTCTCGACCCAAAATCAGCCAGCTTATGAATCCAGATAGCACAAAGGAGGAGGGGAAGCCCTATGGCCATTCTTGGATTAACACACGATGAGAGCGGGGCGGCGCTGGAAAGACTTCCGGTAACGGTTAAAGTCGCGATCGGAGAGGGGCCGGAACCAGGCAACGGAAATAGCCATCCGCGAAGATTGGACCACTTCGTTTTCAAGCGGAAAACACTTCACGGCCAAGATGTCGTTTGGGAGCCGGCCCCGGACATATGCAACGCACATGGGGAGAAACCAACCAGCTTAGGGATCATCTTTCTCAATGACGACCCCCGCGAGGTCCTCCGAACCGAGTATGCGCTGTGGACACCCTCTGGATGCAGGTGCCATGGTGAACTTGTGCAGGTCGCGGTTGGTGGCGGACACCGCTGCGAAATGCGGGCTACACGCCGAACGCTGAAGCACCCCAAAGGAGAGGACTGGCCTGGAAATTACCGGTACATTGGTGGACCGAAAAAGGGCCAGCCGGTTGAGCCCTGTGGCGATGGCTGCCCAGACCTAGAACGCGGTGATTGCAAGCCCTCGGGTGATCTCTACTTTATCCTGGAGAAGTTCCCAACGTTCGGCGCCATCTGCCGGCTGCACACGAGCAGTTACCGTTCGATTCGCAATCTGTCGAACGGCCTGATGCAGATTCGGCGGTTAAACGGAGAACGTTTGGGCGGGATCAAAGCGACCCTCAACGCCAGCCCGGAGAAAGTCTCGTACT
>Ga0335075_10001395_pt1 | contig 40027 bp, 37 predicted proteins | sample Lox_Sample_24_FD_206723 | JGI IMG/M metagenome (GOLD analysis project Ga0335075, IMG submission 206723) | Soil microbial communities from Loxahatchee National Wildlife Refuge, Florida, United States - Lox_Sample_2.4 | ecosystem: Environmental > Terrestrial > Soil > Wetlands | place: USA...
CCCCAAACCATAGTCAGCACGTCGCCGACATTGATGTCGGGATCGACGATGCCGAGAGAGAGATACGAGCGCTCGTTGAAGGAGAAGCCGGCGAACATCGACATGCCGACAACCTTCGAGCCCTTGACGATCATGTCGGCATTGGTCGAGGCGTAGTTCGCGTTCGGAATGTCGATGTATTTGAAGTTCTCGACGCCCGGCTCGAAGAACGAGCGGAAGATGCGGCCGACATCGTCGGCGTTCCATTCGAACGTCACCTTCTTACGGTGCGGCTTGTTCGCCATCTTCTCGAGCGCCTCGCGGCCGATGAAGTCGTGGTCGAACTTGACGAACGGCCCATAGCCCAATTCGTAAGGCGTGACGTAATAGTCCTCGATGTTCTTCGACACGAAGCTTCCGCCGATCGAGCCGCCGCCTTCGTAGCCTTCGGCCGGGAGATATTCGCGATAGGCCTTCATCTTCTCGCCGGTGTAGACGGCCGGCAGCGGCGACGGGATCCAGCCCGATTCCAGCGTGTTGGTCGCATAGGCGCGCGAGCCGCAGAGCCTGAGCCCAAATTCCTTGCCGGCCTCGAAGATCGCATCGCGGATCTCCTCGCCTTCCTCATACGGACCCCAGATTTCGAGGCCCGGCGCGCCGGACATGCCGTGACGCAGGCAGCGCACCTTGCGGCCGGCAATGTTGACCGTGTCCATGGTGAAGAACTTCACATCCGGAATCGGGCCGCCATTGACCTTCTCGAGTACCTTCCAAGCGTTCGGACCCTGCACCTGATACCGGTAGCGCTTGCGCGTCACGGCCTTCGGGCCGGGACGCGAGGGCGAACGGTCGTCACGCTCGGTCGTCACTTTAAAGCCGCCTGTCTTGGCGTGGTACTCGATCCAGTTGATGGTCGGCACGCGGCCGACGATCAGGCATTGGTTCTCGGCTAGATGAAACAGGATCACATCGCCGATGACGTAACCGTCATGGCTGACCGGAACGAATTGCTTGGCGCGGTTCACGGGGAAATTCGCGAAGCTGTTGATGCCGGTATAGGAGAGCAGCTTGATCGCGTCCGATCCCTCGATCATCAGCTCGGCCATGTGGTGGGTCTGGTCAAACAGCACGGCCGTGTTGCGCCACGCCCACTGCTCGTCGCGCCACGAGGTGAACTCGTTCGGCACGACCGGATAGATATAGGCGCCGATCTGCGAATTGCGCAGATGGTCGACCACATTGCCCTTCTCGGCGAGCAATTGCTCGAGGTTCTTCTTCACCATTGTCGTTCCTTCCCTGTAATCTGGCTTTTGATCTGAATTATCGAATGGTGCGGATGAGAGCGCCGCCGGGGACGCGTTTCAGCGCCTTCTCGTGGCTCACCGCGACGCGCAGATTGCGCGCCGCGAGCCGGGCATGTTCGCGCATGATCGCCTCGGCGCGCGTGCCTTCGCGATTGGCGATCGCTTCGACGACGCAACGGTGCTGATCCTGCGCGACATGCAGGATGCGTTGCGATTCCGGCAGCAGGGCCTGCGCCATGACGAAGCCGCTCGGTGAGGCGAAGGGCAGCGCGACGGCGCGTTCCATCTGGCGCTTCAGCGTCGGGCTCTCAGCCATGTCGATGATCAACGCATGAAGCCGCGCATTGGCCGCGACATAGCCGGAGAACGCATCCTCGTTAGCGAACTCCTGGTTGATGATCTCGTCGAGTTCCTCGAGGCAGACGTTCAAGGCGGTTAACCGCGAAGACGAGCCGCGTTCGGCGGCAAGCCGCGCCGCGAGGCCTTCAAGCGTGCCGCGCACCTCGATCGAATCGAAAACGTCCTGCAACGAAAAGGAGCGGACCGCGAAGCCGCCGGAGGGGATGGTCTCGATCAGCCCTTCCTCGCCGAGCTTCTGCAGGGCGGCGCGGATCGGCGTGCGGGAAATCCCGGTACGCTCGGCGATCGACAGTTCGGAAATGCGCTCGCCGGCGGCCAGCACGCCTTCCAGAACCAGTTCGCGGATGGCGAGTAGCGCCTTGACCGACTGCGACTGGCTGCGGTCGGTTTCCAGCTCGCTGGATGTGGCGGCAGTTGCTCGGCCCATGTGATCCTCCGGCGCACAGAATGCAGCCTGTATACAGTTTGGAGAACGACGCAGAACCTGTCAAGCGGTGGCGACAATTCCGCTGCAACTTGGGAGCGAATGAAGCGCCTGCCGGCGACATCCCGGACAAGTGAGCCGAAGCAAGGTCATAACGGCACGAGAAACCTATGATCTATAACGATCTTGGCGGCGCGGGACCCCGTCTGCAGCGGCCCGCGAAGTGCGCATGGCGAACAACAACACGAGGCGGAAGACGTATTGCCAACGGCGCGAATCTTGGCAATTATCATTGAGCGCCGGTTGGCGTTGGATCGATTTCTGTATACACCCACAGGCGGCCGCGGCCTGGTATGGGCGGGAGAAGCGGCACAGGGAGGAATTCATATGTTTGCAAGAATGACGCTTGCCGCGCTCGGACTTGGCCTTGCCATGTCGACGAGCGTTCTGGCGCAAGAAACAGTCAAGATCGGTGTCATTGCGCCGTTCTCCGGGCCATTCGCCGATGCCGGCGCGCAGCTCATCGCCGGCGTGAACCTCTACATCGCCAAGAACGGCGGCGAGGTTGCCGGCAAGAGGATCGAGATCATCCAGAAGGACAGCGGCGGCGCAGCACCCGACGTTGCAAAACGCCTTGCACAGGAACTCGTGGTGCGCGATCAGGTCGACATCCTCGCCGGTTTCGCGCTGACGCCGGAAGCGCTCGGCGCCGCCGATGTCGCGACCGAGGCCAAGAAGCTGATGGTGGTGATGAACGCCGCGACCTCGATCGTGACGGAGAAGTCGCCCTATATCGTGCGCACCTCGGTGACGATCCCGCAGGTCAACTACGTGTTCGGCAAGTGGGCCTTCGAGAAGGGCGGCGCCAAGGCTGCCTACACGTTGGTCGCCGACTACGGTCCGGGCCTCGACGCCGAAAAGTCGTTCGCCAAGGGCTTCACCGAGGCCGGCGGCCAGATCGTCGGTGCCGACAAGACGCCGGTGCAGAACCCCGACTTCTCGGCCTTCGTGCAGCGCGTGAAGGATGCCAACCCGGAATCGGTCTACATCTTCATTCCGGGTGGCGCGCAGCCGGCCGCGATCGGCAAGGCGCTGGCGGAGCGCGGCCTGACGCCGCCGGCCACCAAGCTGTTCGGCCAGGGTGAGTTGACGCATCCCGAAGCGTTGGAGAGCATGGGCGACACCGCCAACGGCATCATCACGACCTTCCACTACACTCTGGAGCGTGACGATCCGATCAACAACGAGTTCGTGAAGGCCTATCAGGACGCCAATGGTGGCCGCAGCCCCGACCTGTTCTCGGTCGGCGCCTATGACGGGATGCATCTCATCTACGAGACGCTGAAGAAGGCCAATGGCGACACCACCGGCGACGGCCTTGTCGAGGCTGCCAAGGGCATGGCGTGGGACAGCCCGCGCGGCCCGATGTCGATCGATCCCGAAACCCGCGATGTCGTGCAGACCGTATATATCCGCGAGGTGAAGAAGGTCGGCGACAAGCTTCAGAACGTGATCATCGACCAGATCCCGGACGTGAAGGATCCGAACCACGGCGCGGCAAAATAAGCCACGCTTGCTTCTGCACTTGACTGAAAGCGAACTGGCGGACAGGTAAAACCGTGATCAGCCAGTTCGCCATTGTCCTGTTCGACGGGTTCGCCTTCGGGATGCTTCTGTTCGTCCTGTCGGTCGGGCTCTCGGTGACGCTCGGCTTGATGAATTTCATCAACCTCGCGCACGGCGCGTTCGGTATGCTTGGCGGCTACATCGCCGTCGTCGTGATGCGCCGGCTGGGTCTTCCCTTCCTCGTCGCGCTGCCAGCCGCTTTCCTCGGCGCAGCCCTCGTCAGCATCGTCTTCGAGCGCACGCTCTTCCGCCGGCTTTATAAGGCCGGCGAACTCAACCAGGTGCTTTTCACGATCGGTCTGGTCTTCGTAGCGGCAGCGAGCGCAGCTTATGTGTTCGGCACCGGTCTCCAAGTCATCCAGATGCCGTCCTTCCTGCGCGGATCGGTTGAGATCGGCGGCATGCGGTTCGGCACGTACCGCATCTTCCTGATCGTCGTCGCACTCATCGTCACCGCGCTCCTCTATTTCGGCCTGGAGCGCACTCGGCTTGGCGCGCAGATCCGCGCCTCGGTCGACAACCAGCGTGTCGCGCAAGGTCTCGGCCTCGATGTCGAGCGCATCTTCGCCATCACCTTCGCGCTGGGCAGCGGCCTCGCCGGGTTAGGCGGCGCACTAGCCATCGAGATCGTCGGCCTCGATCCGTCCTTCGGCTTCCACTACCTCGTCTACGTGCTGATCGTCGTCGCGGTCGGCGGCCTCGGCTCGATCACCGGCTCGTTCGTCGGCGCAGCGCTGCTCGGTATCAGCGACGTCGCCGGGAAATATTTCGTGCCGGAGATCGGCTCGTTTCTGATCTACCTCGTGCTGATCGCCATCCTCTTCGTCAGGCCGCACGGCCTGTTCGGGAAGCGCTGACGCGATGGCCGAGATCACGCAAACCATTGTGGACGCGCGCGGCTGGCTGAAACTTCAGACACGCTGGTCGCCATACGAGATCGCCTTCTGGGTCGCGACGCTGCTGCCGTTCTTCTTCCTGCCGACCTATCTGTCGCTGGCCAGCCAGATCGCCATCACCGCCCTTTTCGCCATCTCGGTCGATCTCGTGTTGGGATATGCCGGCATCGTCACGCTCGGCCACGCCATGTTCTTCGGGCTCGGCGCCTACGCCTCCGGGCTGATCAGCGCCAAACTCGGCTGGAACGAACCGATCAGCGGACTGATTTTCGGCGGCCTCGTTGCCGGTGCCGTCGGCTTCATCGTCTCGTTCATGATCGTGCGCGTCCAGCACCTGGCGCTGCTGATGATCACGCTCGGCCTCGGTTTCCTCACCTATGAGCTCGCCAATGCGCTGAGTTCGATCACCGGCGGCACGGATGGCCTGCAGGGCGTCGATATCTCGCCGATCTTCGGCACCTTCAACTTCGATTTGTGGGGTTACACGGCCTACGCCTATTCGCTGATCGTGCTCTTCATCGGCTTCCTGATCAGCCGCCGCATTGTCAACTCATCGTTCGGACTTGCGCTGCGTGGCGTGCGCGAGAACGTGAAGCGCATGCCGGCGATCGGCTCCGACTATCGTTTCCATCTGCAGAAGATCTACACGATCTCCGCCGTCATGGCGGGCGTGGCGGGCGCGCTGCTGACGCAGACCACCGAAACGGTTTCGCTCGACACGCTGAGCTTCAACCGCTCGGCCGATGTTGTCGTCATGCTCATCCTCGGCGGTACGGGCCGGCTCTACGGTGCGATCCTCGGCGCCATCATCTTCATGATCGCGCGCGACCAGCTTTCGGGCCTGAACCCGCAGTACTGGTATTTCTGGATCGGCATCCTGCTGATGGTTGTCGTGCTCACCATGCCGAAAGGCATCCTTGGCGGCCTTTCGCGGCTGATCGGCAGGCGGGACGAATGAGTGCCGCCCAACCGATCGTGCTCAGAACCGACGCGCTGAAGAAAAGCTTCGGCGAGTTGAAGGTCGCGCGCGACATTTCGATCGAGCTGCCACGGGGAGCGCGCCATGCGCTGATCGGCCCGAACGGCGCCGGGAAGACAACCTTCATCAATCTCATCACCGGCATGCTGAAGTCGGATTCCGGACGCATCGAGCTCGACGGCAAGGACATCACCCGCGCGCCCGCCGCCGAGCGTGTCCGCGCCGGCCTGACGCGGACGTTCCAGATCAACACGCTCTTCCCCGATCTGACACCGGTCGAGGCCGTCACCCTCGCGGTCACCGAACGCGAGCGCACCGCCGGGCAGTTCTGGACCGGCCTTCCATCGCACCGTGCCGCGATCGACGAAGCCGTCGGCATTCTCGAGCAGCTTCGCCTCGCCGACGTTGCAACGCGCAAGACGCGCACCCTGCCCTACGGCCAGCAGCGGCTTCTTGAAATCGCGCTGGCGTTGGCAACAAAACCGAAAGTGCTGCTCCTCGACGAGCCCGCCGCCGGCGTGCCGAAGGACGAGAGCGCCGCGCTGTTCTCGGTCATCGCGGCGCTGCCCAGCGATATCTCCGTGCTCTTCATCGAGCACGACATGGACATTGTCTTCTCCTTCGCGACGCGCATTATCGTGCTCGTCTCCGGCGGTGTGCTGATGGAAGCAGACCCGGCAACCGTGCGCTCCGATCCACGCGTGCGCGAAGTCTATCTCGGACACGCCGATCTCAGCGGAGTCGGTCATGGCTGAGCCGATCCTCGAATTCCGCGACGTTCGATCCGGTTACGGCGAGGCCGTCGTACTCGACGGCATTTCGTTCGCGCTGCCGGCGAATGGCAGCCTGGCGCTGCTCGGACGCAACGGCGTCGGCAAGACGACGCTGCTCTTGACCGCCATGGGTTTTGTCCGGCTGGCGCGCGGTTCCGTTTCGCTCGCCGGCAAGGACATCTCGCGGCTCGCGCCGCATAAGCGAGCGCATCTCGGCCTCGGCTGGGTCCCGCAGGAGCGCGACATCTTTCCGTCGCTCTCGGTGGAGGAGAACCTGACCGTCGCGGCGCGTCCCGGCCGCTGGGCGCTTGAAGCCGTCTACGGCCTCTTCCCGCGTCTGAAAGAGCGCCGCGGCAACATGGGCAACCAGCTCTCCGGCGGCGAGCAGCAGATGCTGACCATCGCGCGCACGCTGATGACGAACCCGTCCGTGCTGCTTCTCGACGAACCGCTGGAGGGGCTCGCCCCGATCATTGTCGAGGAACTGACCGCGGCGATCCGCAAGATGGCTGACGAGGAAGGCATCGCGCTCATTCTCGTCGAGCAGCACGCGCGCGTGGCGCTCGGCCTGACCGACGATGCAATCGTCATCGAGCGCGGCCGCATCGCGCACCGCGCCAAATCAGCGGAGCTTCTCCAGGACCAGCCGACGCTCGACCGTTTCCTCGGCCTGCAACACCGCGCCGCCTAGGCGGCTGTGCGCCGCTCCGGGAACAGTGACAGCAGCCCGTCCCGCGATGCCGAGCATACACCCCGCTCGGTGATCAGTCCGGTCACCAGCCGCGCCGGCGTTACGTCGAACGCCGGGTTCGCGGCGCCAGTGCCCTCCGGCGAGATGCGGACGCTGACCGTTTTGCCGTCCGGCCCCCTGCCCTGCACGAACGACACTTCGTCGCTCGACCGTTCCTCGATCGGGATCTCGCGGATACCGTCATTGACGGTCCAGTCGATCGTCGGCGACGGCAGGCCGACATAGAACGGCACATGATTGTCGTGCGCCGCGAGCGCCTTTAGATAGGTGCCGATCTTGTTGCACACGTCGCCCTGCGCGGTCGTACGGTCCGTGCCAACGATCACCATGTCCACCATCCCGCGCTGCATCAGATGTCCGCCGGCATTGTCCGTCACCAGCGTGTGCGGCACGCCATGGCCACCAAGTTCCCACGCGGTCAGTTGGGCACCCTGGTTGCGCGGGCGCGTCTCGTCGACATAGACGTGGATCGGAATGCCGGCATCCTTCGCCAGATACATCGGCGCGGTTGCTGTCCCGTAATCGACGGTCGCCAGCCAGCCGGCATTGCAATGCGTCAGCAGATTGACGCGCTCGCCCGGCTTCTTCTTCGCGGCGATCTCCTTGATGATCGCAAGACCGTTGTGCCCAATGCCCCGGTTGATCTCGACGTCCTCGTCGGCGATCTCGGCGGCGCGCTTGTAGGCCGCTTCGGCGCGCGCCTTTTCCGGCAGCGGTCGCAGCACGCCGCGCATATCGTCCAGCGCCCAGCGCAGATTGATCGCGGTCGGGCGCGTTTCATTGAGCCGCTTCCATGCCGCATCAAGTGCGGCATCCGACGGATCGCGCGCCATCTCGATCGCCACGCCATAGGCGGCGGTCGCGCCAATCAGCGGTGCGCCGCGCACCCACATGTCACGGATCGCCGTTGCCACCGCGCCGATGTCCGACAGCGTCTCGACGCGGAATTCATGCGGCAACCAGCGCTGGTCGATGATGTCCACCGACGCGCCGTCGGCGTTCAACCAGATGCTGCGATAGTGCCGATCTCCAACCTTCATGCGCCTGTCCTCGTCTTCCTGAATTCGCTAGCGCAGCGTCGCCGCGATGTTGCCGCCGTCCACTGTCGTCACGTCGCCGGTCGTGCGCTCCGCCAGCGCATGGTGCAGGAAGGCCTGCGCGACATGCTCGGCGCCGACTTCCAGCCCGAGCAGATTGCCGGACATGTAGTCCTTCTCGGACAGGCCGCGCGCCTTCGAGCGGCTGGCGATCATCTCGCCGGTCAGCAGACCGGAGCGGATGCGGTCGGCGTTCACCGCGTTCGAACGCACGCCGATCTTGCCGTATTCCAGCGCATACTGCCGCGACAGAAATAGGGTCGCGGCCTTGGGCAGGCCATAGGCGCCGAAGTTCGCGCCCGGGTTCACCGCCTGTTTCGACGTGTTGAAGAGCAGCGCGCCGCCGGTTCCCTGCTGCTTGAAGATGCGAACGGCGTTCTGTGCCACCGTCTGGTGCGCGAAGAAATTCAGCTCGAAACTCTTGCGCAGCAGTGCATCATCGATGTCGCCGATCGCGCCTTCCCAGGCGGCGCCTGCATTGGAGACGACGATGTCGACGCCGCCATACGTCGCGACCGCTCTATCGAAGGCGGCGCGCACCGATTTTGGATCAGTGACGTCGCATGCGACGCCGATCGAATTGTTGCCGGCGGCCTTCGCCGCCGCATCCGCCACCTTCTGGTCGAGGTCAGCGACAACGACATGCGCGCCATTGGCGGCGAACAGTTTTGCCGTCGCGGCGCCGATCGCCCCGCCGCCGCCGGTGATGAAAGCGATCTGGCCGGTCAGCGGTTTTGGCTTCGCGCCGGCAAGTTTTGCCTGCTCCAGCGACCAGTATTCCAGCTCGAACAGCTCCGGCTTGGTCAGCGGCTTGAACGTGCCGACGGCTTCGGCACCCTCGACCGCTTCGATCCACATCTCGCCCACATCCGACGCGATCTTTGCGTCCTTGAGCGTGCGGCCGAAGCCGAACATGCCCATGCCCGGAATCAGGATCAGCCGCGGCATCGGGTCGAGCATCGTGCGCTTCACGTCATCGCGCGCGTCGTTCTCGGTGAAGTAGCGCGTGTAGTCGGCAACGTATTCCGCCACCGTCTCGCGCAGCGCGTTGGCGTCGGATGCCTTGGAAGCATCAAGCACCATCGGCCCGGTCTTGATGCGGATCGACAGGTCGGGCGTGCTGACACCGGTGTCGGCCAGCCGCTTCAGGTCACTGACTGAGAGGAAATCGCGCACGCGATCCGAGGTGCGGAAATCCGCAACCATGCGGTCGAACACGCCTTCGCCGCGGTCGAACGCCACCGCGCCGCGCAGCAGCGGCACGATCTCGCCCGGCGCAGGCAGCTTCGCGCCCGAGGCCGCGACCTTCGCCAGCTTCTTGCCGCGCGCGGCGATGTAGTCTTCGGCCTTCGTCACATAGGCGATCATCAGCTCGTAGGCTTCGCGCGCGTCTTCCGCGAAGGTGAAGATGCCGTGCTTGTCCAGGATCAGTCCCTCGACCGAGGTGTCCTGCTCAAAGATCTCCGCCGCGGCCTTGGCAAGGTCGAAGCCCGGTTTGATGTAAGGCACGAAGCCCATCTTCGGCCCGAATACTTTTCGGCTCAGCTCCTCGCTGTTTTCCTGGTCGACGATCGCCAGCACCGCGGTCGAATGCGTATGGTCGACAAAAGTGTGTGGCAGGAAGGCGTGCAGCAGCGTCTCGACGGACGGATTCGGTGAGGCGGGATCGATCAGATTGGCGCGCTGCAGCGCCACCATGTCTTCATCGGAAAGCTTTGACAGGTTCCGCGCTTTCAGCAGCGGCGCCATCTTCACCGCCGGCAGGCCGGCCAGCTCGATGACGGCCATGTCCCAGCCGCTGCCTTTCACGCACAGCACCGGCCACTCTTCGCCCAGCAGGTCGGTCACCTTGCTTTTCACCGACGTGTTGCCACCACCGTGCAGCACCAGCCGCGGCTCGCCGCCGAGCAGTCGCGTCGTGTAGACGCGGAGCGCGAGATCGCGTGCGACGCCCTTCTTCGCATAGTCCGCGACCATCTTTTCGGCGTCGGCGTCGTTCCAAAGGTTCTTCATCGGTGTCCAGCAATCCGTCTAACTCGTTGAATTCAGGCCGCCTGCGCGGCGCTCTTCTTGGCTATCAGTTTTTTGGCGAGCGAGCTCGTCAGCACGAGATGCGTGGCGAAGCCGCCTTCGAGTGCTGCCATCAGCGGGCCGAGCTTGCTGTCCTGCTGCACCACCAGCAACCGCCGCTGGATGGCGCGGATCGAGTCCAGGTCGGCCGAGATGAGTTTGCGGTTATAGGCGCAGTCGAGCAACTGGCCCTTGCCGTCGATCAACTGCCCGGCGATCACGCCCGCCGCGCCCTTGGCGCGCAGCCCGCGCAGCTCAGTCTTGGACAGCGCGCCGCATTCGACGATGTGGCTGTCGTCGTCTATGCCGCCCACCGAGAACAGCGCCAGCGTGCACTCAGCAATGCCGTCGAGCTGGTCGCGCAGCATCGGCTCGGCGCGCAGTTCGGCCGCCAGCGTCTCGCTGGAAAGAACCAGCGGCGCGTAGATGTTGATGCCTTTGGCGTTCAGCCGCCGCGCGATTTCCATCGTGCACTGGTCCGGGCGATAGGAATAGGGCGCGCCGAGATTGCCGCAGAGCTGCACGACGGTGACGCCTTGCAGGTCGGCAAAACTCATCACGTCGGCGATCTGATAGACGGTCTTGCCCCAGGCGACGCCGATCCGGTCGCCTTTCTTCACCAGTTCCAGGAAGACGCTTGCCGCCAGCACCGGCGTTTCCGCCGATGGGTCGAGCGCTTCCTCGCTGGTCGGCACGATCCACACCGATTCGAGGTCGAGCAGATCTTCGAGCTGGCGCGCCAGCGCGTCGTCGCCGAACAACTGCGTCGAAGTCGAGATGCTGACGATGCCGGTCTCGCGGGCTCGCTTCAGGTACATGGCGACCGTGGCGCGCGAAATGCCGAGCCGCTGCGCCACCTCGTCCTGCCGCAGCCCATGCGAATAATAGAGCCAGGCGGCCTTGTGGACGATCCGGTCGGCGGAACGCAGCGCCATCTCAGCCTTCCAGGTTCACATAGCTGGCCGGGAAGAAGCGCGGCGTGCAGAGGCAGTAGAACTCCAGGTCGCCAGCGCCGGTGTTCTCGATGCGTTGCGCAGCCCCCGCCGGGATCACGAACTGGTCACCCTCACGCAGGCTTTGCTTCACGCCATCGACCTCCAGCATGCCCTCGCCCTTGCGCACGATGTAGCGCTCGGTGACGCCATCCAGCCGGTGGAGTTGCGTCGTCACGCCGGCTTCGACGCGTGCGATCGCCAGCGAAGCCTCCGGCGACACGTCCGAATTGTGCAGCTCCGTGATGAAACAGCGCTCGTCGGTCCAGAATTCTTCCCTGTTTCCTTTTGGGACGAAAGGCTCCCCGGTCATTCCAGCCACATCCTGTTGATGGTGACAAATGCGAAGTCGAATTGACAAATGCTAAGTTGGGTCGCAGACTTTGTCAAAACCGATCTGGTCTGGACAAGCGGATTGTGCCGTGCAGGCATTCCGGTTCCGGGCTTGGAAGGGCCTAGAAGAAACTGAAACGTCCGGCTGAGCCGCAGGGGCAGCGCCGGCAAGCTGACAGGGGAAGCAGATGACTGGATTGTGGAAATCGATCGTTGCCGCCGGCGCACTGAGTCTCGCCGCATCCACCGCGATCGCGCAGGACAAGATGTTCGTCTACGTGTCGCCGGATCCGATCGGCGTGAACGCCTTTCTGCAGATGGGCAAGACGGGCATCGAGGCGGCGGGCGCGAAATACGGCGCCGAGGTGAAGACCTTCGAGTCGAAGACCGCCGCCGAGCGCATCGAGAACGTCAACGCCGCGGTCAATGAAGGCGCCAGCATCGTCGTCATGCTCGGCTTCGAGTTCAACGACATCGTCAAGGAAGCGGCCGCAGCAGCACCTGACGTGCAGTTCCTCATCGTCGACCAGTGCATCGAGAACCAGCCGGTCAACGTTCACTGCGCCGTCTTCCGCGAATACGAGGCGAGCTACCTGATGGGCGTCGCCGCCGGCATGCTGACGAAGTCGAACAAGGTCGGCGTCGTCGGCGCGCTCGATATCCCCTTCCTGCACCGCTACACGGACGGCTACGCCCAGGGCGTGAAGTCAGTGAAGCCGGATGCCGAGGTCGACATCCGCTGGGTTGGCGGTGACAATCCGTTCGCCGATCCGGTCCGCGCCAAGGAACAGGCCGTGGCGATGAACGCAGCCGGCGCCGACTTCATCTACACCGCGACCGCGGGCGGCGACTTCGGCGTGTTCGAGGCTGCGAAAGAGAAAAACTTCAAGGTGTTTTCGGTTGACGTGAACCACTGCCCCGAAGTTCCCGGCCTCATCGTCGACCAAAGCCTGAAGCAGGTCGACAATGCCATGGTCGCGGCCATCGGCCAGATCCTCGAAGGCAAGGAAAAGACCTTCACGGCGCTCGGCATCAAGGAAGGCGGTGTCGGCGCGATCGCGCTCGACGAAGCCAAGATCGCCGACAGTAAGTGCCTGATCGCCGACCATCCGGACGTCGCTGCAAAGATGCGCGAAGTGGCGGCCACGATCGCCGACGGCACGCTGAAGCTCGAAGACCCGATGTTCGCCAAGTAAGGCGGGCACCCTAATATTGAATCACCCCCTCACCGGCGCTTCGCGCCTCCTCTCCTCCTGCCCCGGGGAGAGGAGAGCCGGCCGTACTCCTCGCCCTCACGTCGTGGGGGAGAGGTGGTTTGCGAAGCAAACCGGTGAGGGGGCAAATTTCAAGCTCACGCAAACATCGACCTGATGCACGCCGCGCTAAAGGATATCCGCGTCACCTTCGGCCCGCTCATCGCGGTGGACAGCGTGTCGATCTCGATCGGCGCGGGTGAAGTCCATGCGGTTGTCGGCGAAAACGGTGCCGGCAAGTCGACCCTGATGAACGTGCTGTTCGGCTTGATCCGTCCCGATGCCGGCAGCATCGAGATCGACGGCAAGCAGCGCAACTGGACCTCAGCGCAGGACGCCATCCGCGCCGGGCTCGGCATGGTGCACCAGCACTTCATGCTGCAGGAGCAGATGACGGTGCTGGAAAACATCGTGCTCTGCGGCGAGCCGGTGAACCGTTTTGGCTTCGTCGACTTCAAGGGCGCCCGCAAAAAACTCGCCGAAGGCTTCAAGGAGCACGGCATCACCATCGACCTTGACGCGACGGTGAGCGACCTTGCCGTCGGCCAGCGGCAGGTGGTCGAAATCCTGAAGATGCTTTATCGCGATGCCCGGCTGCTCATCCTCGACGAGCCGACCGCGGTGCTCACACCGCAGGAGAAGGACCGCCTGTTCGGCATTCTGCGCAGTTTCGCCAGATCCGGCCGCTCGATCATCATCATCACCCACAAGCTGGACGAGGTGGTGGAGATCGCCGATCGCGTCAGCGTCATGCGCGGAGGCAAGCTGATCTCGACCGGACCGCTCAAGGACACGTCGAAGGACCGCATCGCCCGCGAGATCATCGGCGGCGACCTGCCGCCTCCCATCAAGCCGCTCGCCCGCGCACCGGGCGAGACCGTGCTGTCGGTCAAAGGCCTCGTCGTCAAATCGCGCGACACGAGCGTCGGCCCCCTCTCCTTCGATGTCCGTGCCGGTGAGATCGTCGGCATAGCCGGCGTCAGCGGAAACGGCCAGGCCGAGCTGATCCAGGCGCTTGCGGGCCTGAGATCCATCACCTCCGGCGAAATCGCCCTTTCCGGCAACCGTATCGACAGGCTCGACGTCGCGGCCCGCCGACGCGCCGGCCAGAGCTACATTCCCGAGGATCGCCAGCGTGTCGGTCTGGCGCTTGGCGCCACCGTCGCCGAGAACGCCAATGCCGGCCGCGACGACGTCTCCGGCTTCGTGCGCGGGCCATTCCTGAATCGGCCTGCCATGGCGCGTTATGCGCGCGCCATCATCGACCGCTACCGCATCAAGGTCGGGTCGGCTTCGGCGCTCGCCTCCACCATGTCGGGCGGCAACAAGCAGAAGCTCGTCGTCGGCCGCGAGCTCACCCGCGAGACGCCGCTGGTGATCGCCGAGAACCCGACCTGGGGCGTCGACATCGGCGCGATCGAGTTGATCCACGCCGAACTGGTCCGTATGCGCGATGCCGGCCATGCCGTGCTGCTCGTATCCACCGAGTTGGACGAGATCCTTCGCCTCTCCGACCGTATCCTGGTCATGTATTCCGGCTCGCTCTCCGACGAAATTGCCGCCGCCGATGCCGACCGCAACCGGATCGGCGCGTTGATGACGTCGCGCGCCGATGCGGCCTTGAGGAACGTCGCATGACGGTGCGCAGCGAAAGCCTCTTTAGCGGCGACCTGCTGCCCTGGATCTATACGCTGGCCTGGATCCTCGCCATCCTGTTCGGCCTGATGCTGCTGGTCAACGCGCCATTCGGCGACGCGCTCTCCGGCTTCATGGCCGGCGCCTTCGGCGGCCGGCGCTGGGCCTATCTGATGGCGACGCTGTCGCGCGCGACACTGATCATCGGCATGGCGCTGTCGGTGATGATCTCCTTCCGCGCCGGCCTGTTCAACATAGGCGGCGAAGGCCAACTCGTCGCCGGCGGGCTGGTTTCCGCGCTCGTCGCGATCCTGCTGCCCGGACCGCCGCTCTTGGTGCTCGCCGTCGCGATCCTCGCCGGCATGGCGGCCGGCGCGCTCTGGGCGCTGCTTGCCGGCGTGCTCTACATCTATGTCGGCGTGCCACTTCTGGTCGGTTCGCTGCTGCTCAACTTCCCGATCCGCTACATCGCGTCATACCTGGTCGCGCATCCCTTCCGCGACGTCCAGTCCGGCATGGTGCAGTCGCACCTCGTGCCGGAAGGCACATGGCTCGCCTATTTCCCCGGCGTGCGGCTCGATGTCGGCATCCTGTTCATCGTCGCGACCAGCATCTTCGCCATCGTCTACAGCCACACGACCCTGCACGGTTACCGCGCCCGCCTGAACGGCCTGTCGGCCGATTTCGCCCGCGCCGTCGGCCTGCCGGTGACGCGCCTCACCTTGCAGACGCTGGCGACGAGCGGCGCGATCGCCGGTCTGGTCGGCGCGATTGCCGTGTTCGGCATCCACCACCGCTACATCGACGGCATGCTCGTGCAGCCGCTGTACGCCTGGACCGGCATCATCACCGTGCTGCTGGTCGGCATGATCCCGTGGCTCGTTCCTTTCTCCGGCTTTTTCTTCGCCGCCATCCAGACGGGAGCCGCCGGCATGGAGCGCTCGGCCGGCGTGCCGAAGGACATCGCGCTGGTCATGCAGGCGGTGATCATCCTGTTCGTCGCGAGCCGCGTCTCCGGCGCGATCCTCTCATCGCAGAACAAGGCGAAGGGAGGCGATGACGGTGCTTGACCTGCTGTTCGACGCGTCCTTCCTCGCCTCTGTGCCGCGCTTCGTCACGCCGATCCTGCTGGCAGCGCTCGGCGGCGCCATCTGCGAGCGCGCCGGCGTCTTCAACATCGGCCTCGAAGGCATGATGCTGACCGGCGCCTTCTTCGCCGTCGTTGGCGCCTATTTCTCTAGCTCCGCCTTTGTCGGCGCCCTCGCCGCGCTGGTTTCCGGCGCGCTGATGGGCGCGATCTTCGCCGAGTTCAACCTGCGGCGCGGCGGCGATTCCATCGTCGTCTCGATCGCCATCAACCTTCTCGCCGCCGGCCTCTCGACCTTCCTGCTTGGCGCGATTTTTCACGTCGCCGGCGCGTTCAACGACCCGGCGATCGCCGGCCTCGAACCGGTGCACATCCCGCTTGTCGAAGACATTCCCGTCATCGGCCATGTCATCAGCGGTCAGTCCCCACTGTTCTACCTCGCGTTGCTGCTGGTCTATGCACTGCACGTCTTCTTCGCGCGCCACCGCCTCGGCCTGCGTATCCGCGCGGCCGGCGAGAACCCCGCAGCGTTGACCGCCGGCGGCGTCAACCCGCTCTGGGTGCAGGCGATCGCGCTCCTGATGTGCGGTGCGCTCTGCGGCCTTGCCGGCGCGCAACTCTCCATCTCCAACGTTAATCTGTTCGTCGAGAATATGAGCGCCGGCCGCGGCTGGATCGCCGTCGTCGCCGTGCTGCTCACGCGCGGCCGGCCGTGGCCGCTCTTCTTCATCGCGCTTTTGTTCGGCGCCGTCGACAGCCTGTCCTTCCGCGTGCAAGGCGTTGGGCTGCCGCAACAGTTCACCGACATGATGCCCTATCTCGCCACCCTCATCGTGCTCACCGCGCTGTCGTGGTGGCGCATGCGCCGGCAGGCCTAGAGGAGTTCCGCCGTGACCGATCTCGTCATCAACAATGCGATTGTCGTCACCTCCGACGCCAAAGGCACCATCATCGACAAAGGCGGTGTTGTCGTCACCAATGGCCGCATCATGCAGGTCGGCACCGTCGAGCAACTGGCGCCGATCGCTGAGAGCGCCAAGGAAGTGATTGACGGCAGCGGCCACATCCTGATGCCAGGCATCGTCAACACACATTGTCATGCGGCGGACAGCCTGTTCCGCGGCCTTGTCGAGAATTTGCCGCTGGAGCCGTGGCTGCAAACCGTCTGGAAGGCTGAGGGCGTCATCCTCAATCCGGAGACTTCGAGGCTCGGCAGCGTGCTCGGCTTCGCCGAGCTGCTGCTCTCAGGCGTGACTTCGGTCGTCGACATGTTCTGGTACCCGTTTGAGACCGTCGCGGCGGCACGGCAGCTCGGCATGCGCGTCTCGACCGGCGGCATCTTCTTCGATCCCGCAGGCGTCACCGCGCTGAATATCGATAAACGTGTCGCCGAGGCGCAGCGCTTCTTCGATGAGTTCGGCAAGGTCGACGATGTGTTTCCCGCCGCGATGCCGCATGGCACCTACACGGTCAGCCCGGAAAACCTGAAGGCCGCATGGGCGGTGTCGCACAAATGCGGCGGCATCTTCTGCACCCATTGCGCCGAGACCCGCGCCGAGCAGGCCGATATCCAGCACCGTTATGGCCGCACCGTCGTGCGCCATCTCGATCATCTCGGCTGCCTCGACCGCCGCACGCTGCTCGCACACTGCGTCCATCTCGACGACGAGGAACTCGACATCATTGCGCGCACCGGCGCGCATGTCGCCCACAATCCGATGTCTAACATGAAGCTCGCGTCGGGTTTTGCGCGCGTGCCGGACATGCTCGACCGCGGCATCAACGTGTCGCTCGGCACCGACGGCCCGCTCTCCGGCAACGATCTCGACATGTGGATGGCGCTGCGCCTCGCCGCCACGATCCACAAAGGCTACACCGGCCGCGCCGATATCATCTCGACGCGCCAAGCGATGGACATGCTGACCATCAACGGCGCCAAGGCGCTCGGCGCTGAAGACCGCATCGGCAGCCTGGAGGTCGGCAAGTTCGCCGACATGGTGCTGGTCGATGTGAAGCGTCCGCACGCCGTGCCGATGTTCGATCCGATGACGCATCTCGTCTATTCCACCAACAAGTCCGACGTGCGCCACGTCTTCCTCGGCGGCGAGCAGGTCGTGCGCGACGGCCAGCTCACGCGCCTTTCGCTCGACGACACGCTCGCCACGGTCGAGCGCATGGTCCCGAAGATCAAAGCCACAATCGCCTGACAGGATATCCCATGGCCGAAAGCCAATCTCAGCGGCTCGCCCGCGCCTATTCCTCTGTCAAAGACCGCGTCGGCGCGCCGTGCGAGATCGCACTGGTGCTCGGCTCCGGCCTCGGTCACCTTGCCGAGGCAGTGGAGGACGCGACGATCATCCCCTACGGCGAGATCGACGGTTTTCCGGTGTCCACCGCACCCGGCCATAAGGGTCAGTTCGTCATCGGCACGCTGTTCGGCCGCCGCACCATCGTCATGCAGGGTCGCCTGCACCGTTATGAAGGCTGGCAGCCACGCGACATCGCGCTCGCCGTCTATCTGCTGAAGCAGCTCGGCGCTCACACATATGTCGTCACCAACGCCTCGGGCGGCCTCAATCCCGATTTCCCCGCCGGCGAGGTCATGCTGATCGAGGACCATCTAAACTTCACCGGTACCAGCCCGCTGATCGGCGGCAATGACGAGGCGATCGGCCTGCGTTTCCCCGATCAGTCGCGGCTCTACGATCCGGACCTGCGCGCACTCGCCATCGAGTCCGCCATACGGAGCGGCACCAATCTGCTGCGCGGCATCTATTGCGGCGTCAACGGCCCCGAGCTGGAAAGCTCGGCTGAGCGCCGTTTCTTCCGCGCGGCCGGCGGCGACGCGGTCGGTATGTCGACCGTGCTCGAAGTCATCGCAGCGAACCACGCCTCGATGCGCGTCATCGGCCTCTCCGCCATCTGCAATGCTGCGACCGGCGGACCGGACCAGCAGCCCGATACGATCGAATCGGTCGCGGAAGTTGCCGCCATCTGCGGCGAAAAGCTCGTCAAAATTCTCGAATATCTGCTGCCGCGTCTGCCGGCTGCGAAAGCTTAGGAAGACGCAATGACTGCAAATATCCCATCGGTCGCAAAACTTCTCGACCTCTCCGGCCGCACCGCGATCGTCACCGGCGCCAGTGGCGGGATCGGCTCCGGCATCGCTCGGCGTTTTGGCGAGGCTGGTGCGCATGTCATCTGCCACTATCATGGCAACAAAGCCGCCGCGGAAGCCGTCGCCGCTGCGATCACATCGGCCGGTGGCAAGGCGACATCGGTCAAAGCTGATGTATCCGCCGCGAAGGACATCACATCGCTGATCGAGGCCGCAGGCGGCGCTGACATCCTCGTCAACAATGCCGGCATCCAGCCAGTAAAGATGTTCAACGATCTATCCGAGTCCGACTGGACCGAGATGATGGCTGCCAACGTCGCAGGGCCGTTCCTTCTGGTGCGCGCCTTCGCCGATGCGCTGCGCAAATCCGGCAAAGGCGGTGCTGTGGTCAACATCGCCTCGATCGAAGGGCACAACCCCGCGCCCGGCCACGGCCACTACGCAACCTCGAAGGCCGCGCTGCTGATGTTCACCAAGGCAGCAGCGATGGAGCTCGGCGAGCACGGCATTCGCGTCAACTCGATCTCGCCTGGCCTGATCCACCGCGGCGGAATCGAGCAAGGCTGGCCGGAGGGAGTCGGCCGCTGGAAGAAGGCCGCCGCACTCGGCCGTCTTGGACGGCCCGAGGATATCGCCGACGCCGCGCTCTTCCTCGCGTCGGATGCGGCGCGCTGGATCACCGGCACGGATCTGATCGTCGACGGCGGCGTCATGGCCCGTCCCACCTGGTAGTGGCCAACCTGGTAATTCGCAGAGGTTTGAAATGAGCAGCTTGCAGGACAAGGTTTATGTGGTCACCGGCGGCGCGGGTGGCATCGCACGCGGCATTGCCGACGCCATTCTCGAACTGGGCGGCCGTGTCGCGCTCTTCGATCTCGACAACGCCAAGGTCTCGGCAGCCGCGGCCGCACTCAACGTTCGCGACCGCGCCATGAGTGCCGTCTCCGACGTCACCAGCCTAGACAGCCTGAAAGCGGCCTTTGCAGAGGTTTCGTCGCGCATGGGTCGGATCGACGGGCTCGTCAACAATGCCGGCATCGTACGCCTCGGACCCGCCGACGAAACGACGCCTGCCGGGCTTGACCTCGAACTCGCGGTCAACGTGAAGGGCGTGCTGCTTGCCTCGCAGGTCGCCGCGTCGCATTTCGGCGACAAGGGCGGCTCGATCGTCAACATCGCGTCCAATGCCGGCAAGGTCGGCTACCGCAACATGGCGGGGTACAACGCCTCCAAGGCCGCGGTCATCAACTTGACCCGCTCGCTGTCGCTCGAATGGACCGACAAGAAGATCAACGTCAACGCGGTGTGCCCGGGTGGCGTCGCGACCGACATGCTGAAATCGGTCGCCGACTTCCTCTCCCCACGCCTCGGCCAGGACAAGCAGGCGCTGTTCGACACGATGTTCCCGGCACAGCTCGGTCGTCACATCCAGCCGATTGAAGTCGGCCGCGTGGTGGCCTTCCTGCTCTCCGATGCTGCCGTGATCATCCGCGGCCAGTCGATCAATGTCGATGGCGGCGACACGCCCTACTGATCGGCTCAGGCGCGCGGCACGTCGATCTCGAACCGCGCGCCCTTATCGCTCGGCGCGAGTCGTATCGAAGCTTCGTGCGACTTGAGCAACGCTGACACAATGCCCAGCCCAAGTCCGGTGCCACCGGTCTCTCGGCGCGTCGTGAAGAATGGCTCGAAGATGCGGTCGCGATTGTTTCGCGAAATCCCAACGCCATCGTCTGCGGCCGAGATCCGCACGATCCCATCTGTATCTTCCGCTGCCAGCTTGAGGTGTGTCGCGCCATGCTGCGCAGCATTGTCGGCCAGGTGAGAAATCACAATCGCTGCATTCTCCGACGACATCCTGAACCTGACCTCCGCGCCCCGCTCCACACCAACCGCCAAGCCTTCGATCGCATTCAGCTTCTGAACCGCTTCCGCCAGCGTCGCAGTCTCGCCCGAAACCCCGGCATTTTCGGCGCGCGCCAGCTCGATCAGCCGGCGCACCAGCCGGTTCATCCGGTCGGCGTCGGCGACAATGTTGTTCTGGAAACGCGCCCGTGTCGTCGCATCCATCTCATCGCCTGCATCGCGCAACAGTTCCGCCGCGCCCTGGATCGAGGTCAGCGGCGATTTCAGCTCGTGCGATACATGTGTCGCGAAAGTTCGGATCGTGTCAGACCGCGCCTGCAGTTTGCGCGCCATGTCGAGGAAAGCGTCCGACAGCTCCGCCATCTCCTGCGTGCCATGGTGGTCGAGTGGGCGCATGGCCGTGCCGTCGCCAGCCGCGATCTTTGCCGTCCGGTCGATCAGCTCATGCATCGGGCCGGTGATGGCGCGCACGAAGACGAAGCCCAGCACCAGCGCCACGCCCAGCACGCCGAGGATGACGACGCCGTAACGCGTTGCATCGGCATCCGCCGTGCCAACCAGGTTTTCGTAGAGCCGCAGCGTCATGATGCCTATGACCGGCAGCGCCATCACCATCAGCAGGATCGCCAGGACGACCAAGCGGATCGATGGCCGCCACTTGCCGCTCACGCGCACCGCCCGAGCCGGAAGCCGACGCCGTGCACCGTTTCCACCACGTCCGCGCAGCCCGCGGCCGCGAACTTGGCGCGGATGTTGCGGATATGGCTATCGATCGTGCGGTCGGAAACGTGGATGTTCGCGGCATGGCTGCCATCCATCAACTGGTTGCGCGTCAGCACATGCGCCGGACGCGCCATCAGGCTCTTGATGATGGCAAACTCGATCGGCGTAAGATCGATGCCCTGATCACCCACGCGCGTTGATCGCTCCGCAACGTCGAGCGTCAGCCGGCCACGCACCAGCGGCTTGGGCGCAACCTCTTCCGGCTGCACGGAACGTGCGCGCCGCAGAATGACGTTGACCCGCGCCACGAGCTCGCGCGGGCTGAACGGTTTCGTCACATAGTCATCGCCGCCGATTTCCAGACCGAGAATGCGGTCGATCTCCTCGTCGCGGGCGGAGAGAAACAGGATCGGCACGCTCGACGTCCGCCGCACCCGCCGGCAGACCTCCAGCCCGTCCATTTCCGGCATTCCGACATCGAGCACGATCAGGTCAGGCGGTTGCTGCTCGAAGCGCTTCAGCGCAGCCACGCCATCGGCGACGGCATCCGTCGCCATGCCCGCCTTTTCGAGCGCGAAACAGATCACCTCGCGGATATGCGGATCGTCATCAGCGACAAGGATTTGGCGCGGCATGATGCAAACTCACATCGCTGGTTCGGGCGCGTCCGAGGGATTATTGATGATGAGCTTGTCAAGATAACGTCCCAGCCGCCATTGGCGGAACGTCCAGGCGCGCCATTCCTCCTGGTTATAGAAGAAAATCGTTGTCAGGGTTGCGAACTCCATCGCCACTCTGCCGCCTGCTGGCGAATGGACTGCGAGCGGATTTCTGAGAAGCGTCTCGATGGCCGGCAGCGAGGCCGGTCCGAGCGACAACAGATAGTCCACGTCCAATCCCCTCCCACCGCCGCCCATTTCGCGGCTGTGCGTCACGTTGTAGGTCGCAATCATTGTGGCGAAGTTGATGAAGCAGCAAGCGTAGAGAACAGCCGAAAGCGTCAATAGATTGGCCGAGAGCAGCCATTCGTTCGACTTTCCCTGCCAGATACGGGCGATGATCAGGAGAAGGCCAACCGTGACCAGGCCCATCCAGATGAAAGCCGCGACGCGCCAGTGGGTCAGCGAATAGATGCTCACATAGAGGTCGAGCCGCAGGATAGACGAGATCACCAGTACGACGTTCTGCGCGGTCCAGAGATAGACGAGCCGCCGGATCAGCGCGTCGCCGGAGGTCTCGCTTCCGGGCCGCATGGCGATCAGCACGAAGGCCGCGGCGAGCAGCGCGGTGGCGATCAGCGGGTAGGCGCCGCGATGGGCGTAGGCCGCGTAGGTCATGCCGTTCGGCAAAGCCACGCCGCCCCAGAGGTACGCGGCGTCGAGGATTGTCTGCACGGCGAACAGCGCGTTGAACAAGATAAGCGAGCGTAGGATCGCTCCTTTGCCGAAGATTGTACCCGTTCGCGCCGCCGCGGCATCGGCCTCAGGTTTCGGTGCTTCCACAGCTTGCGCGACCGCACGCGGCCGGCGCCGCCACCTCGGCAGTCTCGGCCGCAGGAAGGGCCAGACGAAGATCGCAACAAGAATCCAGAACGCGAACCTCACGGGATCGAGAAGATCGAACACGAACCAGATATCGATCTGCGCCAGCCAGCGGTCGATGACGGGGTTGGCGATGCCGAACAGGATCAGGAACACCGCGCCAAGCACTAGCGGCATCGTCCAGACGGCGAAGCTGCCGAAGCGCGAAGCGGTGCGGCCGAGCCGTTCGGCGCCGTTCTTCGCCCGGGCGACATCGAACGGCAGCCGAAACGGCGCGATGAGCAGGAAACCGGCGACCTGCCGTGACATACGCGCGGCACCGCCTCTCAGGTGGCCCGACACCGACAGCGCAAAGATCGTAAGCCCTATAAGCGCGACAGAGACCGACAAGGCGCTGACATTTTCGAAGAGCGGCACAATGGCCAGCGTTGCGATTGCCGCATGCGCCAGTTTCGCCGAATGCAGCAGTCCGACCGCGGTGGCCAGCAAGGCCGCGAACAGGAACAGCGTGATGCCGACCGGTTGGTCGAAAAAGAGAAAGTCCGCGGCGACGATCAGCAGCAGCGCCACGACGGCCTTCGCCGAGAATCTATTTTGCAGGTGGAATTGGTTCATCGAAGGGCCCTGACGGTGGGATAATCGGCGGTCTTGTCCGCCGATAGGCGGCGCAGCGGCAGGATCGTGGCGAGACGCGCCGGCTGCGGTGGGTCCGTCAGCCACCAGCCGTCAGTCAGGAGCCGTTTCGGTAACCGGGAGGCCTGTGCCTCGCTGTCATCTCGTTCCGTCTGCATACCGGTTGAATGCCCGCGCGACGTGAAAACAGTCTGAGCGGAACGAGGAGAGTTTCAGGAATTTTCTGCAGTTTTTGTGCAGGCAGCTCGTCGGCTGAAAGAAGCGATCGACCTCAGGCCAGTGGCTGGCACGATGGCTGCCGTCATCATCTGCGCGCCGAACACGTTCGACGCTTGACGCGCGGCAGCACTCAGTGTCACATTAATCCGTAAATGAGATATAAGTTCCATTATTATGGAATTGGGAGGAGCTAGAATGAAGCGCTTGTTTTATGTCGCCGCCTCACTTGCTGCGCTGACGCTGCCGTCGGCCGGGTGGGCTGAACCCCAAAAGGGAGGCGTTATCGACGTGGCGACTGTCGGCGAGCCGCCGACGCTCGACCCGATGGCCTCGACGGCCGATCTGGTCGGCATCGTCACCCAGCACATCTTCGAGACGCTCTACACCTTCGGCACGAACTGGAGCATCACGCCGCTGCTGGCGGCAGACATGCCGGAGATCTCGGCTGACGGGTTGACTTACACCATTCCGCTCCGGACCGGCGTCAAATTCCATGACGGTTCGGACATGGATTCGGCCGACGTGCTCGCCTCGTTGCAGCGCTGGATGAAGGTCGCCACCCGCGGCAAGCAGGCGGCGGAAGTCATCGCCAATGTCGAGGCGCTCGACGCCAGCACGGTCAAGATCACATTGAAGAAGCCGTTCGCGCCGCTGCTCTCGCTGCTTTCGCTGAACAACGCCGCGGCAATCGTCATCCCGTCGGAGAACGCCGGCGAAGACCCGATGACCAAGTTTGTCGGCACTGGCCCGTACCTGCTCAAGGAGCGCAAGCCGGATCAATACATCCAGCTCGCCCGCTTCGACGGCTACAATTCGCATGACGGCGAGCCGAACGGTTATGGCGGCGCGCGGAAGCAGTATCTCGACGAGATCCGCTTCGTGCCGGTTCCCGATCCAAACACCCGCGTCGAAGGCGCGGTCGCCGGCCAGTTCGCCTATGCCGACGCGCTGCCGGTCGAGTCCTATCAGAAGCTCGCGGACGGCAAGACCGAGCCGCTGATCCTGAAGCCGTTCGGCTGGCCAGTCCTGGTCATGAACACGAAGGAAGGACTGAACTCCAACATCAAGGTGCGCAAGGCCATCCAGGCAGCGCTCGCGCCGAACGACATGCTGACCGCCGCGTTCGGGTCGACCGAGTTCTTCGCCGTCGACGGCTCGATGTATCCGGAGGGTTTTGCCTGGCATAACGCCGTCGGCATCGACGCTTACAAGCCGGACGGCGACATCGAGGCAGCCGCGGCGCTGTTGAAGGAAGCAGGTTACGACGGCACGCCGCTGCGCATCCTGACCAGCCGCCAATACGAATTCCACTACAAGATCGCGCAGGTGTCGCAGGCCTATCTCGAACAGGCCGGATTCAAGGTTCAGCTCGACGTGGTGGAATGGGCGACGCTGACCAAGAACCGCCAGGATCCGAAGCTGTGGGACATCTACACGACCAGCAGCCCCTTCCTGCCCGAACCGTCGCTCAATGGCTTCATGTCCGACTCGACGCCGGGCTGGTGGTCGACGGATGCCAAGCATAAGGCCGTCGAAGCCTTCAATGCGGAGGCCGACCCGGCCAAGCGCGCCAAGCTCTACGAAGCTGTGCAGCAGGTGATCTATGACGAAGCGCCGATCTACAAGGTCGGTGACTACAACGCGCTCGCAGCCCAGGCGCCTGCACTCAAGGGCATGACGCCGGCGCCGTGGCCCTATTTCTGGAACGCCTATCTGGAAAAATGAGCCATTCCTCTTGCCGTTCCCGCTGATCGGCGGGAAGGCTGGGTCGGGCGCCGGTCGGTCCCGGCGCCCGACCAGCGGCCTTATGGCTGCCTGACGACACTCAAACCGCGCGGAAATGAACGCTGATGCTGCGCTCGATCCTGAACCGGCTGCTCGGCATGATCACGGTGATGGCGCTGGTCGTCACCATCGTCTTCGTCATCGTGCGCGTCACGCCGGGCGACCCGGCCGCCGTCATGCTCGGTCCGGAGGCGACCGCCTCCGACATTGAGGCGCTGCGCGTCAAGCTTGGCCTCGATCAACCGATGCCGGTGCAGTTCCTGCGCTACGTCGCCGGTGTCGTGCAGGGCGATCTCGGCCAGTCGATCTTTCTCGGCCAGCCGGTAACCACGGCGTTGCTCGATCGCGCCGAGCCAACCATCTTCCTCACCATCTTCTCGCTGCTGATCGCCACGGCCGTCGCGCTGCCGGTCGGCATCCTGTCGGCCTACAAGCGCGGCTCCTTTTTCGATCAGACGGCGACGACGCTTGCCATGTTCGCCGCCAGCGTGCCGAGCTTCTGGCTGGGCCTCCTGTTCATCCAGTTCTTCGCCGTTCACCTCGGCTGGTTCAACACGTCGGGGTACGGCGGACCGGGTGCTTCGCTCGCTGTGCGGCTGAACCATCTGGTTCTGCCGGCGCTGACGCTGGGGCTGATCTCATCCGCGCTGATCACGCGCTTCACCCGCGCCTCGATGCTCGACGTGCTCAACGACGACTATGTACGGACCGCCCGCTCCAAGGGCATGAGCGAATGGCGCGTGGTGCTGAGGCACGCCTTCAAGAACGCACTGATCCCCATCCTCACCGTGATTGGCCTCACGGCCGCGCTTTTGATCTCGGGCGCGGTGGTGACGGAAACCGTGTTCGGCCTGCCGGGCGTCGGCAATCTCGTCGTCTCGGCCGTGCTGAGGCGCGACTATCCCGTCATCCAGGGCGCGTTGCTGGTGATCGCCGGCGCCTATGTGCTGGTCAATTTCGCCATCGACATGCTCTACCTGCTGGTCGACCCAAGGGTGCGCTACTGATGGGCGCGATCACCGTTCCGCTTCAGTCCGAACCGAGGTTCGTGTCCAGGCTGATGGCGCGGCCGACCTCCGCGGCCGGCGTCATCGTTCTCGTCGTCATCGTGCTGGCGGCGATCGCCGCGCCGCTGATCGCGCCTTACGCGCCGGGCAAGCTCTCGATCGCCAATCGGCTCGATCCGCCGGGGCTCGAACATCTTTTCGGCACCGACGATTTCGGCCGCGACGTCTTCTCGCGCATGCTCTATGCGGCGCGCACATCGCTCTCGGTCGGTTTTGCTGTCGTCATCTTCTCCTCCATCATCGGCATCGTGCTCGGGCTGATGGCCGGCTTCTTCCGCAAACTCGACACACCGATGTCGCGGCTCATCGACGCCATGATGGCCTTCCCCGACATCTTGCTCGCCATCGCGCTGGTCGCGGCTCTCGGCCCGTCGGCGATCAATGTCGTCGTCGCGCTGGGCATCGTCTATGCGCCGAGGCTTGCGCGCGTCGTGCGCGCCTCAACGCTCGTCATCCGCGAGCTGCCCTATGTCGAGGCTGCGCGCGCGCTCGGCGTGCCGACGCCCATCATCCTAGTGCGCCATGTGCTGCGCAACGTCACCTCGCCGCTCCTGGTGCAGGCCACTTTCATTTTCGCCAACGCCATTCTGGCGGAAGCCGGTCTTTCCTTCCTCGGCGTCGGCATTTCGCCCGACACGCCGACCTGGGGCACGATGATCAGCGTCGGCCGCCAGTACATGGATCAGGCCGGCTGGATCATGATGTTTCCCGGTGCGGCTATCGTCGTCACCGTGCTGGCGCTGCAGCTCGTCGGCGACGGCTTGCGCGATCTTCTCGACCCCCGTCTGGCAAAGGATATCTGATGTTCGGTAACCGCTTTCCCGAAGCGAAACAGCCGCTGCTGATCAAGGGCGCCAAACCCGTCGGCTTCGACCAGTCTCTCAGCCCGACTGTCGACGTTCTGGTCGGCAAGGACGGTCGCGTCGCCGAGGTCGGCGCGACGATCGCCGCGGGCGGCGACGTAAAATTGGTCGAAGCGAATGGCGCCTTCCTATCACCCGGCTGGACCGATCTGCATGTCCATATCTGGTATGGTGGCACCGACATCTCGCTCCGGCCCGAACAGTGCGGCGCGGCACGCGGCGTCACCACCATGGTCGACGCCGGCTCCGCCGGCGAGGCCAATTTCCACGGCTTCCGCGAGTTCATCATCGAGCCAGCACGGGAAAACATCTACGCCTTCCTCAACATCGGCTCGATCGGCCTCGTGGCCGGCAATCGTGTCTCGGAACTGATCGACATGCGCTCGATCGACATCGACCGCACCATCGCGGCGGTCGAGGCGAACCGCGACGTCATCGTCGGGCTGAAGGTCCGCGCCAGCCATGTGATCACCGGCGGCTGGGACCTGACGCCGGTCAGGCTGGCGAAAAAATTCAGCCGCATCCTCAAGCTGCCGGTCATGGTGCATGTTGGCGAACCGCCGCCGCTCTATGACGACATCCTGCCGCTGCTCACCGAAGGCGACATCGTCACCCACTGCTTCAACGGCAAGGCCGGCGGCTCGATCCTCGAGGATGAGGATCTCTATCGCCTCGCCGAAGACGCGGCGGCACGCGGCATCGTGCTCGACGTCGGCCACGGCGGCGCGTCCTTTTCCTTCGATGTGGGCAAGGCCGCGATCGAGCGCGGCCTGCCGCCGACGACGATCTCGACTGACTTGCACAACCGTTCGATCGACACGTCGGTCTGGGACATGGCCACCACTATGTCGAAGCTGCATTCGCTCGGCATGAGCTTCGAGGACGTGGTCGTCGCCTCCACGACCGCACCGCGCCGCGCCATCAGGCTCCCGACCGAGAATCTGCTCGAGAAGGGCAAGCCGGCCGAATTCACCGTCTTCGATCTCGTCGAGGCCGACCTGACGGTGAAGGATTCGCAGGGCAAGGCAAGCACGCTGCATCGGCTGTTCGAACCACGCTACGCGATCCTCGGCGCCGAGGCTGTCGCCGCTCATCGCCACGTACCGGCGGAGGGTTCTGGCAGCGGCCATGTCTGCCCGCACTGCGGATGGAAATCATGAGCGACGCGCTGACGCCCGATGCCATCCTGTCGGTCCGCGACCTGAAGACCTGGTTCGTGACCCGACGGCTCACCGCCAAGGCGGTGGACGGAGTAACCTTCGACCTGAAGCGTGGCGAGACGCTGGCGGTCGTGGGCGAATCCGGTTCTGGCAAGTCGGTCACCAGCCTGTCGATCATGGGCCTGCTGTCGCGGCCGGGGCGGATCGAGGGCGGCAGCATTCTGTTCCGCGACCGGCAGGAGCGCGTCCACGACCTCGCGACCTTCGGACCGAAGGATTTCCGCCGCATCCGCGGCAGGGAGATCGCCATGATCTTCCAGGAGCCGATGACCAGCCTCAATCCGCTGTTCACCGTCGGTGACCAGATCGGCGAGATGATCGCGTTGCATGAACCGGTGACCCGCCATGAGGCGCGCCAGCGCGCACTGGCGATGCTGAAGCACGTCGAGATTCCCGACGCCGCGTCGCGCCTCGACGACTACCCGCACCAGATGTCGGGCGGGATGCGGCAGCGGGTGATGATCGCCATGGCACTGGCGTGCAAACCATCGCTGCTGATCGCCGATGAGCCGACGACAGCGCTCGACGTGACCATTCAGGCGCAGATCCTCGACCTGCTGCGCCGGTTGCAGGCCGAGATGAGCATGTCGATCCTGTTCATCACCCACAATCTCGGCGTCGTGGCCGAGATCGCCCACAACGTCGTCGTGATGTATGCTGGCCGCGTCGTCGAGCAGGCGCCGGTGAACGATCTGTTCGCCCACCAGCACCACCCCTACACGCGAGGGCTGCTCGCCTGCACGCCCAACGCCGCGCGCGACATCGATGCCGGTGGCGAGCGCCGCGCGCTCTATTCCATTCCAGGCAGCGTGCCGCCGATCACGGCGCTGCCGCCGGGCTGCGCTTTCCAGCCGCGCTGCGAGTTCGCAATTGCGCCGTGCACGGTGGCGCCCCCGCCCCTGCAGCCCGCTGGCGCACACGGCTCCTCCCGCTGCATCCGGAGCGCCGAGATATGAGCGCTGTCGTGGAAATCGATCGCCGGACCGAGGCGCAGCCGCTGCTCTCCGTCCAGGGCCTGACCAAATATTTCCCGGCGCGCAATGGCCGCATCGTGCATGCCGTCGAGGACGTCAGCTTTGACGTGAGGCGCGGTTCCACCGTCGGCCTGGTCGGCGAGAGCGGCTCCGGCAAAACCACGGCCGGACGCGCGATCCTGCGCCTGGTCGAGCCGACCGGCGGCAAAGCGCTGTTCGATGGCACCGACCTGTTTTCGCTGTCGCAGTGTGAGATGCGCCGCTATCGGCAACGGCTGCAGATCGTCTTCCAGGACCCCTTCTCCAGCCTCAATCCGCGGATGCGGATCTCCGCGATCATCGGTGAGGCGCTGGATGCGCGCGGTTTCGCGCGCGGCAAGGCGCGCAAGGAGCGCATCGCCGAACTGCTGTCACTCGTCGGCCTGTCGCCGGACCATGCCGACCGCTTCCCGCACGAATTCTCCGGTGGCCAGCGCCAGCGCATCGGCATCGCCCGCGCGCTCGCCGTCGAGCCGGAATTCGTCGTTGCCGACGAACCGGTGTCGGCGCTCGATGTGTCCGTGCAGGCGCAAGTGCTCAACCTGCTCGGCGAATTGCAGAAGAAGCTTGGACTGACGCTGCTGTTCATCGCTCACGATCTCTCCGTTGTCGAATATCTGTGCGACGAGGTGGTGGTGATGTATCTCGGCCGCGTGATGGAGCGTGGCCCGAGCCGCCTCGTCTACGGCGCGCCGCGGCATCCTTATACGCGTGCGCTGCTTGCCACCGCGCCGGTGCCCGACCCGACCCGTCGCCGCACCCATGTGCCGCTCACCGGCGACATACCGAGCCCGATCAACCCGCCGTCGGGATGTGTCTTCCGTACCCGCTGCCCGGAAGCGATCGCCGCCTGCGCCGAAACGATTCCGCCGGTCGAACATATCGGGCGCGACCATCATGTGGCGTGCATACGCCACAACGACATCAGACCGACTGGAGTTTAGCATGACCCTTTCCGAGCCAACCCGGCGTACGGAAACCACACCTTATCACCGCCTCGCGGCGCTCGGCATCACGCTGCCCGAAGCGCCTGCGCCCATCGGCAATTTCGTGACGCATGTCGAAGAGGGCAAGCTTTTGTTCCTTTCGGGCCAAGGGCCGAGCGAGTCCAGCGGCAGACTGCGCACCGGTAAGGTCGGCACCGAGATAAGCCTCGAACAGGCTTACGATGACGCAAGGCTGACCGGCATCAATCTGCTTGCCGTCATGCATGTGGCGCTCGGGGATCTGGGCCGCGTCCGGCGCGTCGTGAAGCTTTTCGGCATGGTCAACGCCGCCCCCGATTTCGCTGACCATCCGGCGGTCATCAATGGCTGCTCGGATCTGTTGGTGGACGTGTTCGGGCCTGCCGGCGTTCATGCCCGCTCAGCGGTTGGCCAGGGTTCACTGCCGGGCCAGATTACCGTCGAGATCGAGGCCGTGGTGGCGATCGACTGATCGACCGGCCACGACGACCGCCCTCGCCTCTTTCGCTTGCAAGTCACGAACTGGAACACTGGGATATGACGCAACAAAACATCCGCAACCGTCTCGGCCTTCGGCCTGTCATCAACGTGTCCGGCACGATGACTGCACTCGGCGCATCGATTGTCGTGCCCGATGCGGTCGAGGCTGTCTCCGCCATCCTGACGGAATTCGTCGAGATGGGCGATCTGCACCGGCGCGCGAGCTCCATCATCGCCGAGCTGACCGGCGCAGAGGCGGGCTTCGTCACGGCATCCTGCTCTGCCGCCATCAGCCTGGCAGTGGCTGCGTCGATGACCGGCTCGGATCTTGCGGCGATCGAACGGCTGCCTGATACGAGCCGGCTGAAGGATGAGGTTGTGATCCAGTCCGGCCACATGGTCGGTTATGGCGCGCCCGTCGAACAGGCGATCCGCCTCGCGGGCGCCAAGGCGGTCCCGGTCGGCCAGGCGACCAGCGCCCATGCCTATCAGCTTGCCGGCGCCATAACCGAGTTGACCACCGCGGCCGTTTATGTCGTGTCGCACCATGTCGTCGACTACGCGCAGATCCCGCTGAAAGTGTTCTGCGACACCTGCCACGCGCACGGGGTGCCGGTGATCGTCGACGCGGCGTCGGAGTACGATCTGCGCGGTTTCCTCGCGGATGGCGCCGATCTGGTGCTCTACTCCGGCCATAAATTCCTCGGCGGCCCAACCTCGGGAATCGTCGCCGGTTCGAAGGGGCGCGTCCGGGACGTCTACCTGCAGAACCGCGGCATCGGCCGCGGCATGAAAATCGGCAAGGAAGGCATCGTCGGCACGCTCGCCGCATTGCAGGCCTGGAAAGCCCGCGACCACTCCGGAATTCGTGCCCGCGAGCGGCAGGCGCTCGATTGCTGGCTGGATGCGCTGGAGAACCATGCCGGCGTGATGGCGCAGATCGTTCCCGACCCGACCAACAATCCGCTTGACCGGCTGAAGGTCTTTGTCGACCCGAACGAAGCCCGCATCACCGCCTGGGATCTGGCCGATCGTCTGGCGGCGGGCGACCCGCCGGTGATCGTGCGCGACCACGAGGTCGAACACGGGTTTTTCTATCTCGACCCCTGCAACCTGCACCCGGAAGAGGAATTCGTGGTGGCGCGGCGGCTGGGCGAGGAACTCGACCGGGCGCGCAAGTCCAACGTGGTTATCGCGACGCCATTCAACGACCGCCTGCTGGCGCGCGAGGCCGCTATCCTCAAATGGCCCGATTGACGGCTGTTGCGAAAGGCGCTGCCGTCCTACAAATGATGCATGACAAAGGGGCAAGCTGACCCGATGACAACCACAATCGCCGAAGGGGAGGCGATACAGGACGCCACGGCGCGACCGCGCCGTTCGCGCACCAGCGGCATCGACCGGGCGCTGCAGGTGCTCGACTATCTGCAGAAAGTCGAAGCGCCGGCAACCGCCTACGAAATCGCGCGTGACATCGGCGCTCCCTTGTCGACGATCTATGTCATTGTCGACGATCTGGTGGAGAAGGAACTGCTCGACCGGCAGGAGAACGGCCTGCTGTGGCTCGGCCCGCGCCTCTACCATTACGGGTTGACCTACGCCCGCACGCTGGACCTGCTGACGGTCGCGACGCAGGAGATGCATGAACTGGCCGAGGCCTCCAACGAAACGATCCAGATTTGCGGCCGCGACGGCGACCACATGGTCGTTCTGGCCATGGAAGAGGGCAAGGATCATTTCCAGGTTACCTCGCGAGTCGGCACCCGCAGCCCGCTCAACTGGACCGCGTCCGGTCGCGTCCTGATCGGCCATCTGCCGGAAGCGGAACGGCGCGCCATCTTCGCGCGCTGCGCCACCGCCTCGCCGACCGGCCGCGCCGAAACCGATCCAAAAGTGCTCGCTGGAATTTCGGTCGCCGCGCTCGAAGACGGCCTGTCGATCCAGGCCGGCGATTCCGACTTCTCGGTGGCCTGCATTGCCGCTCCCATCCGGGACAACCAGGGTTCCTGCCGCGCGACGATCTCGATCGTGGTGCCGGACATCAAGCTGAACCAGAAGGATCCCGATCTCATCGCGCTGGTGAAAGCCAGCGCCCGCCGCATCGAATCGCGGCTGGGCTGGCTCTCGCGCAGAGGCTGATCGCGCCGCCATAAGGCACGCGCGAGCAGCAGGGCGAACTACGCGCCGGGCGCGCCGGCGGCTTGCATATCGGTCCAGATCAGCTCGATGACATGGCCGTCGGGATCTTCGATCGCCCGGCTGTACAGCCAGCCCATGTCCTGCTTTTCACGGATATCGGCCCTGCCGCCGGCGGCAGTGCCGGCTTTCGCCGCGACATCGATGTCGTCCCGGCTTTCGCGCGACAGTGCCAGCAACACCTCGCTGGTGCGGTGCGCGTCGGCGATCTGCTTTGGCGTGAAGGTCGAGAAATAGTCACGCGTCAGCAACTGAAAGGTGATGGCGTCCGACCAGACCATCGACGAGGAGGTATCGTCGCTGAATTGGGGATTTTTCTCGCAGCCGATCGCCTCGTAGAAACGGGTTGCCGCGGCGAGGTCCGATACGGGCAGGTTCACAAATATCATCTTGGGCATTTGGCTCTCCGAAGGGTGGACCCTTCAAATAGATTTTCTCGTCGTTGCTCACAATCCATAGACAGCGGTAAGAACTATCCAGAAAAGTGGGATAATCAATGAGCCGGCTCGACGACCTCGATACGTTTATTGCCATCATTGAGAGCGGCAGTCTGACGGCCGCGGCCCGCCGGCTCGGCCGGCCGGTGCAGTCGGTCAGCCGGTCCCTGGCGACGCTGGAAAACAATATCGGCGTCGAGCTTGTCCGCCGCACGACGCGTCAGCTCAGCCCGACGGAAGCCGGGGCGGAATTTTACCGGCGCGTGCAACCCGCCATCGCGGAGATCAACGAAGCGAGGCTCGAAGCCGGCAGCAAACTGGTCGAGGCGAGCGGCCTTCTGCGGGTCGGCGCTCCGACGCTCTTTGCGCCACCCTATGTCGTCCCCGCCGCCGCCCAGTTCATGGCGCGCTATCCGCAGGTGGAGCTCGACCTGCGGCTCTCCGGACGCTTTGTCGATCTCGTTGAAGAACGACTCGACGTCGCGATCCGGATTGGCGAGCTTCGCGATGCCGATCTCAAGGCAAAGCGTCTAGGCGAACTGCGTCGCGTGTTCTTCGCCGCGCCGGACTATCTCGCAGCGCACGGCCGGCCCGGCCATCCGCGCGATCTCGTGCGTCACCAGTGCATCGTGCGCTCGGAAGGGGCACCGCATGTGCGCTGGCCATATATGGACAAGGGCGTGTTGAAGGACGTCCAGGTTACCGGACGGTTCCGGTCGGACAACAGCGCATCGACGATGCGCGCCGCAGCGACCGCGGGGCTTGGCATCGGGTTCGCCCCGCTCTGGCAGATCCTGGAGTTCGTCGACGACGGAGAGCTCGAATTGATCCTCGCCGATTTCGAGCCGCCGCCCGTACCGATTCACGCAGTCTGGCAAGGTGGAAGGCTGATGCCCGCGAAAACGCGACTGTTCATAGACATGCTGGCGGACCATCTCAAAACGGCGAGGCTGCAGTGAAGAGTTCATCTGCCGTCGCAGCGGCACGTGATTCCTACAGACAGGCTGTTCGCCATATGGCGGCCCAGCGTTCGATCATATGCAAAGTGCCAAGCGCCCGTGCAGGTGCGCTACCTTGATCTTGATGTGCGGACCGATCTTGCCGACCTCGCGCGTCAGCATCAAGCCATTGTGGATGCGATCGTCGACCGCGACGAACACCTGGCGGGGGCAACGATGCGGGCACACCTGCGCAACGTCTATCGCTCCATCGAGCAGCTCACGACCAGTCATCATGCGTTCTTCGAGGGCGAGTCGATAGAGCGCCATCCTCGCTTTAGCGCTCAGCCGAGAACTCACCTGACGGCGTTGCGGTAGATGCAGCGCCTATCCCTTCGAATAACTCGGGACCCTAGAGCGCCTGCACCGCCTGCCAGACCGTCTCGTCCACAGGCACTCCGTGCTCCAGATTGTAGCGACGCTGCCGCTCCGCACCCTCGCCCGGGAACCGAACATCCTCGGCATCACCGGCATGCCCCTGCTTCAGATGCGCTGCCAGTTCGTCCAAGCGGTCCTGGAGTTCCCGCGGCGGCAGCATGCGTGCGACATCGATGGCGATAAAGACCTGGCTGATGCCCACATCCGCGGTCGTTTCGGTTTCCACCTCGCGCGACGCCAGCCCGTCTGACAGCACGGCGGCCATGGCGTCGAGCACGAAGGCCAGCGCCGAGCCCTTCCAGTAGCCGGTCGGAAGCAGCCGGTAAGCGCCTGCCTTTAGCGTTTCGATGATCTCCTTGGCGTCACTGGTCGGCTTGCCGTCGAAACCGATGGCGCCCGGCACCGGCAGTTGCCGGCCTGCGAGCGCCGCCTCCTGGATCTTGCCATAGGAGAATTGCGACAGCGCCATGTCGACCAGGATCGGCGGCTCGCCGGGCAAGGCGAAGACGATCGGGTTGTTGCCGAGCCTGGGCTTTGTGCCACCCCAGGCCGGCATGCCGGGCCGCGCGTTCGTCCAGCAGATGGCGGCGAAGCCCGATCGCGCCGCCTGCAGGCCATAAGTCCCGCCCCGCAGCCAGTGCGTGGTGTTGCGCGCAGCGACGCAGCCTATGCCGTTCTCGGCGGCGAGTTCCATCGCTCGGGCCATGAAGCGCGTGGCCATCACCGGCCCGAGACCGCGTTTGCCGTCCCAGCGCTCGATCGCGCCGAAGGCGGCAACCTGCTCGGGCTCGACATTGGGCACGATCAGCCCCTGATCAATGGTGCCTACAAAATGCGGGAAGCGTGTCACACCGTGCGAGGTGACTCCGTCCAGGCTGTTCTCGGCGATGATCCGCGCACAGATCGCCGCCTGCTCGCCACCGACGCGGCGCGCCGCCAGCACACGGCGTACCTGCCCCTCGATATCCTCGCGGCGAATGCGGATGGTCATGCCTGGCTCCCGGAACGGAAAGCCTACCATCTATCAAAGCGAGATTTTGTGCAACCGGTTTCCTAATTCGAGCGCTGCACCACCTGTCCTTCGCGACCGGCGGGCCGACGGTGCAGGGCAGGATTAGGCGCCGCGGTCGTGCCGCGAATCACCAGATGAGTGTCGAGCACGTGGCGGACGTCACTGGCCGCGCGCGTGCGCAAGGCGTCCATGAGCAACGATACGGCGATCTCGGCCACTTCGACGCAACGGTTCGACACCGTCGTCAGAGGCGGATAGGTCGTGGCGCCGAGTACATCATCGCAGCCGATGACGCTGAACTGACGCGGCACGGAGATCCCCGCATCGGCAAGGCCGGCAAGCAGGCCCTGCGCGAGCAGGTCGTCGAAAGCGAAGGCTGCCGTCGCGCCGGTGGCCAGGATCTGGTGGGCGGAGCCGCGGCCGGCTTCGTGCGTCGGCTTGTGCGCCGCCACCGCGCTCACCTCGATCCCGTGATGCTTGGCGGCCTGCCGGAGCGCAGTGCGCCGCTGGCGGTTGGCCCACGAGGTGGCCGGTCCACTGAGATAGACGATGTGGCGATGCCCGAGTTCCGCGAGATGCTCGACGGCCTGGGCAACGCCGGCCCCCGAATTGATCAGCACCCGCAGCATTTCCGGGAAATCCTGGTTGACGAGCACCAGCGGACGACGCCGCGCATGCTCGCGCACCTGCGCCTCTGAAAGCCGCGACGACACCAGGATCAGCCCTGCCACCTGATGGGTGAAGCGCTCGACAAGCTGGTTCTCGCGCTCCGGCTGCTCATCGGAATCGCCGAGGAACACGCAGTAGTCATACTCCTCGGCCTTGCGTTGCGCCGCCTGGATCAAGGGCGGGAAAAACGGGTTCGCGACGTCCGGTACGATCAAGGCGATGTTCTTGGACTGGCCGGTCGACAGCGCCTGCGCGACGGGATTGGGCGTGTAACCGAGTCGATTCGCGACCTCGAGCACGTGCTTTACGGTTTCGTCGCTCAGCCGTTCAGGCTGGGTGAAGGCGCGCGACACAGTCGAGCGCGCCACATTCGCCTCCTCGGCCACCTGGCTGATCGTCGCCCGCCGCCGTCCCGAACCCGTCATATCCTGCCTGCTCCGGTCGCCAATCGATGATGCATGTTGCCATGGCGTGCGCAACGGCTGCCATCAAGAGACATAAGAACGATCAAGTTGACTGGCAACCGGTTGCACGATACTGCTTCATTTCGTGATCCTGTCCCTCGCATTTCGACCTATGAACCCATCCTTAAAATTCCCGACCCCAGTCCCGCCTGCCGAACTGTTTTCGCCAGTCGCCAGCGTTGAAGGTTGGCGGAAACCCCAAAGACCGCCAATCTCCCGCCTTATGAGCAGGGCTGACATGTCGGAGATGGCTGCGGCCGGGCCAATCGCAAACACGCTGGCGGAGTTTTCCGGCGAGGGCACGCCATGGTGACGTCGACTGAGATTGCGACACGGCCGGGTTTTACCGTCCGCCCGTTCGCCACCCGTGAAGAGATGGCCATAGCAGCAGCCGGCGATATCGCAGCCTGTTTACGCGAACTGCTCTCAACGAAGCGCCAAGTGCGGATGGTTTTCGCATCGGCGCCGAGCCAGGCCGAGATGCTGGCCGAACTCTCCCGTCAGCCCGGCATCGACTGGAGCCGGGTGACTGCCTTCCACATGGACGAGTATATCGGGCTGCGCCTCGACCATCCCGCTGCCTTCGGCGGATGGCTCAGCCGGCATTTCCTGGAAAGGGTGCCCCTCGGCGCCCGCCACCTGATGGAGCCAGGCAACGATCCGGAGGCGAGTTCGCAGCGTTATGCCCGTCTGCTTGCCGAAGCCCCGATCGACATTGTGTGCCTCGGGATTGGCGTCAACGGCCATATCGCCTTCAATGACCCGCCCGTCGCCGACTTCGCCGATCCGCTCGACGTCAAGGTGGTGACGCTCGACGAAACCTGCAGGCGCCAGCAGGTCGATGAAGGCTGCTTCGCGCGGATCGACCTCGTGCCGCGCCGGGCGATGACCATGACGATACCGCGCCTTCTGGCCGCCGGCCGGCTGTTCGCAGTGGTGCCGGGCGCGCTGAAGCGCGACGCGGCCCGGCGCACGCTGGAAGGTCCGATCGAGACCGCCTGCCCTGCCAGCATCCTGCGCACGCATGAGAACTGCACACTCTATCTAGATAAGGACTCCGATCCCAATGGCTGAGATGGACCCCAACGCCTTGTGCGCCGACTACCTCGCGCGCCTTCATGCGCTGATGCAGTCGATCCTGACCGAGGAAGCGGATGCGCTCGACCGCGCCGCGACGAAGCTCGCGGACCAGGTCGCGGCCGACCGGCTGATCCACATTTTCGGGCCAGGCGGTCACTCCAACCTTGCGAGCCAGGAGATATTCTTCCGCGCTGGCGGACTGATGCATGTCGCCGCCATCCTTGATGAAGGCACGCTGCTGTCGAGCGGCGCGCTGCGCTCGATGGCGATGGAGCGCACGCCCGGCTACGGCAAGCTAGTGATCGCGGATCGTGAGCTGGGTCCTGGCGATCTTCTCATCCTGGCGAACGCCTATGGCATCAATGCCGCGCTGATCGATGCCGCGCTCGAAGCCCGGTCGCGCGGCGTCTTCACCATCGGCGTCAGTTCGCGCCGGCATGCCTCGGACACGAAGCCGGACCACCCGGCACGCCACCCCAGCAAGCAGAACCTGCACGACGTGGTCGACATCGCGATCGACACCAAGATCCCGGTCGGCGACGCGCTGATGCGATTGCCCGGCATGGGCGACCCGATCGGCGCCAGTTCCACCTTCGCCAATGCGATTGCACTGAACAGCCTGGTGCTGCGCTGCGTGGCCAAGCTGCTCGAGCGCGGCATCGAGCCGCCGGTCTGGCGCAGCGGCAACGCTCCGGGTGGCGACGAAGCGAATGCGCGCTTCCTCCACCGCTTCCGCAACAGGGTGCGTACCCTGTGAGCCAAGGCCTGCTCATCGGCTGCGATCCGGCAAGCGGAAATCCGCTTGCCGTTTCTTATGCCGAAGGGCGCATTACCTCTATTACTGAGGGATCGCCGGACGCTCGCGGCTTCCTGTCGGCGGGTCTTGTCGACCTGCAGGTCAACGGTTTCGCCGGATACGATCTCAATGCCGGTGGCCTCACCGAAGCGACCGTCAGTGCACTGACCCGCGCACTCACCCGCAGTGGCGTCACGACCTTCGTGCCAACGCTGATCACCGCGCCGGAAAAGGCAATCGCCGCGGCGCTGGCGACCATCGCGGCCGCCAGACGGGCCGATCCGCGCGTCGCGCACGCCGTGCCTTACGTGCATATCGAGGGACCCTGGCTTTCACCGGAAGACGGGCCGCGCGGCGCGCATCCGAAAAGTGAAATCCGCACGCCCGATCTTGCCGAATTCGATCGCTGGCAGGATGCCTGCGGTGGCCTCGTCGGGATGGTGACGCTGTCGCCTCACTGGCCGAACAGCGCCGAGATCGTTCGCGCGCTGGTCGCGCAGGGCATTCATGTCGCGATCGGCCACACCGAAGCGGAGCCCGGGCAGGTCAAGGATGCGATCGACGCCGGCGCACGGCTTTCGACACATCTCGGCAACGGCGCGGCCCAGCTGTTGCCGCGTCATCCGAACTTCATCTGGACGCAGCTCGCCGACGAGCGGCTGAGCGCCAGCCTGATCGCAGACGGCCATCACCTGCCGGCAGACACGTTCAAGGTGATGCTCCGTGCCAAGGGACTGTCCCGCGCGATCCTCGTTTCCGACGCGACCACGCTCGCAGGCATGCCGCCCGGCATCTACGAGCAGCCGATCGGCGGCAAGGTCGAGCTGTCGGCCGATGGCCGGCTGTCGCTGATCGGCACTCCCTATCTGGCAGGCGCCGCCGTCGTCGACATCACGCCGCCCGCCGGGCTCGCCATGTCCGGTTTCGTCGCCCGCACCGAGCCGG
>Ga0335075_10001396_pt1 | contig 39995 bp, 32 predicted proteins | sample Lox_Sample_24_FD_206723 | JGI IMG/M metagenome (GOLD analysis project Ga0335075, IMG submission 206723) | Soil microbial communities from Loxahatchee National Wildlife Refuge, Florida, United States - Lox_Sample_2.4 | ecosystem: Environmental > Terrestrial > Soil > Wetlands | place: USA...
ACGAGACCTACATCACTCCGGTGGAAACTCATAATCCGATGGAGATGCATGCCACGGTCGCCGTGTGGGACGGCAGCAAATACACGCTGTACGAAAGCTCGCAGGGCGTGATGAACCATCAGAATGTCCTTTCTCAGGTGCTCGGCGAGCCCCGGGAAAATGTTGAGGTCATCTCCCGTTTTATCGGATCGGGCTTCGGCGGCAAGCTGTTTCCCTGGCCGCATTCCGCGATTGCTGCGGCCGCCTCGCGCAAGCTCAACCGGCCGGTAAAGCTCACCCTCAGCCGCGCAATGATGTTCTCGAACTCGGGCCATCGTCCGCGCACGCAGCAGCGCATGCGCCTGGGCGCGACGCCTGACGGCAAACTGGTTTCTCTGCAGCAGGATTATCGCAACCACACCAGCTATGGAGACGACATTCGCGAAAATTGCGGAGAGGCAACCCCTTTCCTCTACAGCACAGCAAATCTCAAGGTGACCTCCGCATTGGTGCGGCGCAATGTCGGCACGCCCACACCCATGCGCGGCCCCGGCGCTGTCCCTGGACTCTTCGCGCTCGAATCCGCAATGGATGAGCTAGCGATCAAGCTGAAGAAAGATCCAGTGGAACTGCGTCTCTCGCTGGACACCCTGATCGACGAGGAGAAGAACAGGCCCTTCTCGTCACGGCACCTCAAGGAGTGCCTGCAAATGGGATCGGAAAAATTTGGATGGTCGCGCCGCACGCCCGAGATCGGCTCCATGCGCAAAGGCGATCTGATCCTTGGATGGGGCGTTGCCGCTGCCTCCTGGGGCGCGAATCGCGGTGTCTGTGACGCCACCGTAAGCCTGCTCCACGACGGCACGGCGCGTGTCTTCTGCGGCACTCAGGACATCGGCACCGGCAGTTACACGGTCATTGCACAGGTGGTCAGCGACAAGACCGGTATTCCTGTGAACAAGATCGACGTCGTTCTCGGCAGCAGCTCACTACCGCCCGGACCCACCTCCGGCGGCTCCACAGCAACCTCTACTTTCATGCCCGCAGTGATCGATGCTACGAATGCGGCGGTGAAGGTGGTGCTCACCGTGGCGTCCAACACCAAAGGCCTGCCCTTTCAGAAGGGACAGGATCCGCCGCCGCTGACGATGACCGGGGGCCGTGTGCACGTGAAAGGGGAATCGCCTGCGAACGGTGTGCCTTACGACGAAATCCTCCGTGTCGCAAATCTCGCCAGCGCCCGCGGCGATGGCAGAAGTGGAGGCCTTGGCGCGGACCCGCGCTCCCATAACTTCTCGACGCATTCCTTCGGTGCACAGTTCGTGGAGATCGAATGGGACCCAGGCATTGCCCGGCTGCGTGTGAGCCGCGTGGTCAGTGTGATCGATGGCGGGAGGATCATCAACAAACGCACTGCGACGAATCAGATCGAAGGTGCCGTTGTTATGGGTGTGGGTATGGCATTGTTCGAGGAGACTATCTATGACCCTCGCAACGGCCATGCCATCAACGACAATTTTGCCGACTACATCGTGCCCACCATTGCCGATTCTCCGCAAATCGACGTTCACTTTCTCGACATCCCCGACCCTCTGCTCAACGAATATGGCGCCCGGGGTATTGGCGAGATCGGACTTGCAGGCGTCGCCCCCGCGATCACGGCTGCCGTTTATCATGCTACGGGAGTGCGGGTGCGCGAACTCCCGGTGCGCATCGAGGATCTGTTGGGCGCGCACGTCAACGCATGAGCGGCTGGTGCCGCGTGGCTAAAACTTAAATTTTCACCCCACGGGGGAGAAACATATTATGCCCATCGATCCAAAAACTACGGCGCTGCTTCTGATTGAATATCAGAACGACTTCACCAGCGAAGGCGGGGCGTTGCACACCGGCGTGAAATCGGTGATGGAGAGCACGAACATGCTTGCCAATACGAAGCGCGCCGCAGACGAAGCACGCGCAGCCGGCGTTACCGTGATGTTCGCTCCCATTTCCTTTGCAAAAGGGTATGGTGAAATCACTCCGGATCCCTACGGCATACTCAAGGGAGTGGTCGACGCGAATGCGTTTGTCCGGGGAACGTGGGGTGCAGAGATTGTCGATTCGCTCACGCCGCAACAGGGCGACATCGTCGTCGAAGGCAAGCGAGGTCTGGACACCTTCGCGAGCACGAATCTGGATTTCATCCTTCGCTCGCGTGGGATAAAGACTCTTGCTGTTGCCGGATTCCTGACGAACTGCTGCGTGGAATCCACCGCTCGCACCGGCTACGAGAAGGGTTTCAGCATCGTTGCCCTGTCCGACTGTGCGGCAACACTCTCAGACGAGGAGCAGCGCTTCACCTTCGAAAAGAACCTTCCTATGTTTGCGCGCATCCTTACGCACACCGAGTTCCTTTCTGACCTGAGTCGCTGATGTGATCAGTTGCCCAGCGTCGGAAAGACGCGTTCGACCAGCGTTGCGAAGTGCCGATCTTCCCGGATGGAATCGAAGCGTGGATCGACCTTGATCCAGATGAGTTCCGGTTCTCGATCCTCGACTGCCTGCGATAAAAGCGAGAGCGCGTCTTCGTTATTCCCCAGGGCCAGCGCCAGAAGCGCCTGACGAAATCTGCTCATGGCCACGTCGTCGGACAGCAGCCGGAAGCCATCCACGATGCGCATTGCCTGGTCCTTTTCTCCAATGAGAGCCAGGACTTCCGCGACGCCTGACATCATGGACAATTGGGCGCCCAGGTCGGGCCTGATTTCATCAACCAGTTGTCTGGCTGTTTCCCGGTCGTTCACATGAGCCGACATCAGGGCCAGCACCAATCGCGCCTCGACCGGGAGAGGGCCAAAGATCAGCGGCTGTGAAAGCTCCTGCAGCCCTTCCTCGTATCGCCGGGTCAGGTGCTGGAATTTCGCGCGCGCGACCTTCTGGCGATTGGAAAACGGATCAATGCGCTGCGCCATCTCCAGATAGTGCGATGCCTCGTCGACGCGCCCGAGAGCGGCGAGGAACAGCGCGTAGCGTCGCGAAGAGGAGACGTGCGCGCCCAGTTCCATGCCGTTGCAAAAGCTTTTTTCCGCACTCTGCCAAGCCCATTCGAGAGCTTGTGCGCTTCCCAGGCACGAGTAGGATTCGATCATGCCGGCGTCTACTTCAATCGCCCGCAGAGCCGATTGTTTTGCCTGTAAGACCAGGGGAGCAGAAGGTATCACGCCGCGCAATGCCAGCTCGGTGTTGCAATGGGAAACACCGCACAACGGGCGGGCGTAGGAAGGAGCCAACTCCCCCGCTTCCTGAAACTTCAACAGAGCCGCAGGTATATTCGATGCCGGCCCCTCGTCGAGCAGGGCTTCTGCATGCTGGATCAGCGGATAGGCGGCGAACATCAGCGCTCCCGCAGTCGCCTTGCGTTTGCGAATGAGGGACTGTTCCGGGCGCGCCCGGTGAATAAACGCGGTTGCAATCTGTTCCTGCACCTGGAGCAGGGCTTCGGCACGGGCTTCGGTTTCGAAGCGATGCGAGCTCAACTGGAATCCATCCGAGCTCAGCACCCTCCCCGTCACGCGAAGCCGGTTATGATCCTCTCTCACGGTTCCTTCGAGAATGTTCGACACAGCCAGCTTCTGCGATAGTGACGGAATGTCGTAAGGCGCCGCGATCATCTGTGCAACAGAAGCGCCCGAGATCACCCGCACGCCCTCTGTAAGGGTCAGATGATGGATGACTTCGTCGGTAATGCCCTGAGCGCAGAGCGAAGAGAGTGGGCGATTCGAAAGATCGACGAAAGGCAGCACAGCGACTGGCACTCCGGACCCGGCCGCCAGCAAATCGCCGTTGTTATTGCTGAAGGACAGTGCCGCGGCAACCGATTCATTCCGGTGAAATACGGGGACGTACGTGCCGGCACGGAAGTAAATGAAGACCGGATCTTCTTTGCCATCGGAGTCGTAATATTCCTTCAGCTTTGCCCGAAGGCGGCGCGCTTCTGTCCGCACGATGGAATCCTGGCTGGGATGATAAGGAGGCTTGCGATCATAGACCTCGGTGCCAATGACGTACTCCTTAAGAGACTCTGCCTTTCCCCGAAGCACAGCCTCAACCGCAAAGCGCAGGAAGCGCCCTATCCGATCCGACTGCGTGAACAGCGGGCTTTGCAGAATACGCGAAAGCTCTGAGCGGACTTCCTCTTCACTGAAGTTTTCTGATGTGGACAGCTGTGCCAAGACCCGGGAATCCTCAATTTCTATCCATTATGGAGATACATTGAAGCTCGACTTGATCATAGCGCGCGTCGCCGATTCTTTCTCCTCGAACATGACTGTTAGCTAACGGTTGCTCACTGCCGGGAGCGGCTCAAAAATGCCATGCTCACAATCGAGGATGAAGAAATCACATTGTGGACGAGCGGCAAAATGAGGTTCGAATCCTGGCTATCGCGTCCGGTCCCATGCGGACGGCGATCGCCCGTCAACTTGAGCCCTTGAATCCTTCGATTCGCTGTGTCACGAAGCCGGCCGAGATCGCCCATCTCGTCAGCGAGGGAGATGTCTTCGAGGTAGCCATCTTCCCGGCGGCGCTCGCGGACTCCGAATGGTGGGCCTTCTGGGGTGAATTAAGCCTGCTGAATCCACGTCCGGCGATTTTGGTCTACGCCCGCGCGACGTCGTTCGAATTGTGGAGCAGCGTGCTGGATCTGGGCGGATATGATGTGATCGTCGAGCCGTTTTCAGATCGCGAGATTCAGGATGCTGTCAGGCGTGCTGCCCTCAGCTTCAGGGGTAGACTCGAAAATCATGCACCGCAATCCTGACGGTCTGCATCAACGAGTCGGTCAGCTCATTGGTTCGGTGATCCAGCCCGAAAAAAGCAGCCCACAAAAAGTAGCGAGGAGACATGTTCAGAAATATCGCCGCAGCGTATGACAAATCCGGTGAATCCGAGCGGGCGCTTATGGTGGCGATACGTCTCGCCACCGCGCTCGATGCGGATCTTCACACAGTTACCGTCGCCGAAGAGCTGCCTGCGTATACTGCCTATGGCGTCGCCGGCGATCCCTCGGTCATTCGGACTCTCAGCGAGGACCGCTCGAAGTTCTATGCGTCTTTGCAAGACAAGGCTCGTGAAAAAGCCTCGGCCGAAGGTGTGCAGGTATCGACGCATCTGCTCGACGGAGAAAAGGTCGACGCCATTGTTCACTTTGTCCGCGAACAAAAGATCGACCTTATGGTAATCGGGCTTCATCATCGCTCCCTTCGGGTTTCCCGTCTTTGGAGCACGGTATACGAGCTGGCTCAGGAGCTGCCCTGCAGCATTCTCGGCGTTCACTGATCGATAAGAAGCAGGAGCCTGTAAGCATGTCAAAACGCGCAGTCATTGTCCCCATCGTCACGCTAGGCGTTGCTGCGGCGCTCTTATTTACAATTCGCGGTTGCTGGACTACCTGGGAAGGTGACCGCGCCGAGCAGCGAACAGATGACGCCTACGTGCGGGCAGATGTGACGCCGCTGAGCACCCGCATCTCCGGCACCGTCCGCACGGTTGCGGTGAATGACTATCAGCCGGTGAAGGCCGGCCAGCTCATGGTCCAACTTGATGACGACGATTACCGGGCAGAGCTCGACGAAGCTAGGGCGGCTTTGGCAGGGGCGCAGGCGCAACTGGCGAGCAACCAGGCGGCCAAGCGTATCCAGGATGCCAAAATTCAGAGCGCCGAAGCGAGTATCGTTCAGGCAACTGCGGCCGCTGGTGCAGCGAAAGCCGGAGTCGACGCCATCAGCCCCGAGGTTGAGCGAACGAGCCTGGAACTGAAGCGTCAGCGTGCCCTGCTGGCGGGAAAGGCGGCGACCCATCAGCAATTCGAACAAGCCACTGCCGCCGCCAATCAGAATGCCGGGATGCTGGCAAGCCGCCAGGCCGATCTGGACCGTGCGCAAGCGGCTCTTGCCAGCAGCCGCTCGGCGCTCCAGGCCGAAGAGCGACAGCGCGCTGCCCTCGATACTCAGGACGGTGTTTACCGCGCCCAGATTCAAGCCAAGGAAGCGGCGATTGTGGTGGCTCAGGTCAACCTCGGTTACACCAAAATTGTCGCGCCTGTTGACGGCGCGACCGGCGAGCGTCACGTGCATGAGGGGCAGCTCGTCGCGCCGGGCATGCAGGTCATTGATCTCGTCGAAGGAGACGTCTGGATTCAGGCGAATTACAAAGAGACGCAGCTCACCAACATCCGCCAGGGCGATGCGGCCGACATCAGAGTCGACGCGTTTCCAGGCGTCGTCCTTCACGGCAAGGTTGCCGAGATTTCCCCGGCGAGCGGATCGCAGTTTGCCTTGCTGCCTCCGGACAATGCGACCGGGAACTTCACAAAAGTGGTGCAGCGCGTCCCCGTGAAGATCGTGCTCGATCCGGGGCACCCATTGCAGAATCTGCTTCGTCCGGGATTCTCGGTCGTGGTCACAGTGCATGCCTCCGGCAAAGACGGCAAGACCAAGAGGTCGCAGAGTTGAGCACTCCTCCGGCCAATGCGGGAGGAACGCCTTCCGCCGTAATTACGACTCATCCTGTGCTGGGAGTCTTTGGAGTGCTCCTCGGCGCTATGATTGCCACCTGCACGGGGCGTCTGATCAGTGTCGGCCTGCCCGACCTGCGTGGCGCATTGCACCTCGGAGTCGATGAAGCCTCGTGGCTGAGCACAGCCTTCAACGCGGCCTTGATGTTCATAGGCCCATTTTCCGTTTATCTTGGCGGTCTGCTTGGAGCGCGACGCGTGCTGCTGGCCTGCGCGGCACTCTTTACCATCATTAGCCTGCTGCTCCCTCTGGCTACCAGCCTGCCGGCAATGCTCATTCTGCTCGTGCTCGCTGGCTTAACCGCGGGAACCTTCTATCCGCTCACGCTCTCCTTTGTTCTCCGCAATCTGCCCATGCGCTTCATGCTTCTCGGGATCGCGATGTATGCCGCCGACATTCTTGTTGCGACGAACTTCGCAACCTCACTCGAAGCCTGGTTCTTCGATCATCTGTCGTGGCGCTGGATCTTCTGGAACGGCGCGGCATTGACGCCCGTGATGATGATCCTGATTTACTTCGGAATTCCCTGGCAGCCGTTACCGCATCCGAAGGAAGGCCAGCCCAGGCCGAACTGGAGAGGGTTTCTATATGCCAGCCTTGGTTTCGCGCTCTTGTATACAGCGCTCGATCAGGGGCAGCGCCTGAACTGGCTGAATTCCGGCACGATCGTTGCCCTGGTTGCGTCGGCAGCGTTTCTCCTCATTTCAAGCGCAGTTCGTCACCTCAAGACGCCGAATCCGCTCATCAACTTCAAGTTTCTTGCGCGGCGAAACACGATATTGCTTTCCGGGGTTCTGATCCTCTTCCGCTTCGCCATCCTGACGACTGTCGTCATTATTCCGAGTTACCTCGGTTCGGTTCAGGGCTACCGCCCCCTACAGACAGGGCCGGTATTGTTATGGGTGGCGTTCCCCCAGCTTCTGCTGGGTATTCTCGCAATTTATCTGCTGAAGTACATTGACGCCCGCCTCATTCTTACAACCGGTTTTGCGTTGGTAGCGATTGCCTGTCTCATGAATGCGCGAGTCTCTTCCGTCTGGGCCGGAGGCAACTTCCTGGCCTCTCAGGCGGTGATGGCAGCTGGTTTGGCCCTGGCCTTCAACTCGCTGGTCGGCGGGATCATCCTTGAAGTTGTCAACACCGGCGCCCTCAGCCGTCCGATCGATGTCCTCACCTTCGCTGGATTTTTTCAGACGGTCAGGCTTTTCGGTGGAGAACTCGGGGCTTCCTTCATGCAGCACTTCATTCCGATCCGGGAGGAATTCCACTCCAATATCCTCGGTCTCAACGTCCAGCTTGGCCAGCCGGCGACGGACCAGCGGCTTGCCGGCTTCACTGCGGCACTGGCAAGTCATTCGACCGGACTGGCAGCCGCTGGGGAACGAGCCGGGGCGATCGTCAATCTTCAGGTCAGGCAGCAGGCCTTCACGCTAGCCATCTCTGACGCCTTCATGCTCGTAGCTTGGTCGGCCGTCTGCTGCCTGCTCATCGTCGCCTGCATGGCCAGCGTCCCAACTCAATTTCGCGCTGTTGTCACAGCCCCGGCCACGCCGGCATGACCGCGCACTCAAGGATCGCGATATGTGGCTGACGAGAACAAAATACTTACCCTGTCTTTGGGCCCTCTGTCTGTGCCTGCCGTGTGCGCCCGTTGGGATGGCACAGACGCAGGAGTCTGGCCCGATGCGCCTGACTCTCCCTCAGGCCATCGATCTTGCGATCAAGCAGAATCGCAGTCTGGGCCTGGCGCGCCTTTCTGTAACTGATTACGAGCACAAAAAGGAAGAGGCACATTCTGCCTATCTCCCCCAGATCAAGAACGAAAGTGGCGTTCTGCACATCACAGAGCTGTCCGGGGTCGAAATTCCTGTCGGGACGTTCGGAGACACGCAGGTAACAGGCCCCATTCCCGGACAGACTCTCTTCATTGACCAGGGAGCTCTGACCACATACACCAGCGGCACCGGACTGGCACAACCGCTGACTCAGATGTTCAAAATTCGTCAATCAAATCGCGCTGCCGACGCGGACATCAAAACTGCAAAGATCCAGGTCGATCAGGCGGAAGACGACGTCACCTTTAAGGTGCGCCAGCTTTACTATGCACTGCTGATCGCGCAACTCAAGGAGCAGGCGGCGGTAGACGAAATCAGCGCCAGCCAGGTGAAAGACCAGGAAGCACAGGATGCGGTGGCCAATGGCAGCGCGTTGGACATTGCTGTCCTGGAGAGCCGCGCAGGATTGCTCGATGCGAAACAGGCATCCCTCACCCAGCGCCTCCAGATCCACTCCCTGTCTTTATCATTGAACGACCTGCTCGGTGTGCCTCTGAATACTCAGCTTGAGCTGGAGAGCGATGCTTCGGTTGCATCGTTATCCGTGCCGAGTCGTGAGGAATGCATCCATATCGCCGAGGACAATAGTCCTGAGATTCGAGTTGCGCAACAGTCCGTCGAGAAGGCAAAGGCCGGCCTGGCTGCAGCGAAGGATGCCTACATCCCCGATGTAACCGCCCTGGCGCGGTACAGCTATCAAAGCGGAGTACCGTTTCTCGTGCATAACTTCGGCACATTCGGCTTCTCTTTCACCTACGACCTGTTTGACGGCGGCCGCCGCGAAGCGGAAGTCAAAGACTCGCGAACGCTTCTCTCTCAGGCCGAGCTCAATCTCGTCAAAGTAAAAGAAGAGGTGACTGTGCAGGTGGAAACGGCATATGACAAGGTCGAGCAGCTGCAGAGTATGGTTGATGTCGCCGATCAGGCCTTGAAAGTGAGAACCGAGGCCGCGCGCCTTTCCGATCTCCAGTTCGAACAAACAGCCGCACTCGCTTCAGCCCGGGCAGAAGCACATGCCAAGGTGCTTTCCACAAGAGCCTCTTACCTCGAGGCAACCTTGGATTTGTCGCTCGCTCAAGCCGATCTCAAGCGCACCATCGGACAGAGTCCTCGCTAGACGTCCTGATTTAACTGACGACGTAGGGCCGCATCATCTCGTTGTCTTCATGTTCGAGCATGTGGCAGTGCCACACATAGCGTCCGGGGCGGCCTTCGAATTTGGCGATGATGCGGGTGACCGTGAACGGATCCACACGCACAGTATCCTTCCATCCAAGCTCGTTGGCGGAGAGGGTTACAGCGGGCCCGGTGAAGACGATTTTGCCTGTGAGCTGATAGACCGCCACATCGAAGGGTCGGCGATCGAGCACCTGAAACCTCACCAGGTGCAGATGAATCGGGTGGGAGTCGTCGGTAAGGTTGATGAAAGACCAGATCTCGATCGAATTGAGAGCCGGAGTCTCTGTGACCGGCATGTCCCAATGCGCGCCGTTGAGCAGCATCACACTGGAGCGGCCAAGACGGTTCTGATAATCGGCAAGCGTAAGCTCGCGTGTGCGCACAGCGGCAGACTCCGGGATGCGCACCACGGGGCGCAGCGAGGGCGGCAGCGATGAGCGGGCCGCGGATTTATCCGCCGAAACGCGAAACTGCAGGATGATCGCGACGTCGGTGCGCAGGATGACCTGCTTGCCGGCAAAGGCCGCGAAGTCAAAAACAACGTCAGCGCGCTCACCCGGTCCGAGGATCAGGAGATCCGTTTCCGCCGGTGCTGGAAGCAACCCTTGCTCACTGGCGATTTGATGGAAGGCCAGTGTCTCCGATGTGAAGTTGTCCTCCGGCGAGAACGAAAGCTTGTAGTAGCTGCCGTTCGAGCTGTTGAGCAGATGCAGCCGATGCCGCCGCGGCTCAACATCGTGATAGGGAAAGATCTTCCCGTTCGCGAGAATGGCGCTTCCGTAGTACTCCGATACCCACGGCGCTTCTGGCTTGGTTGAGACGGGATAAAAGATCCGGCCATCGGGATGAAACGAGCGATCGAAGAGCGCGAGAGGTATTTCGTACCGGCCACTGGGCAGTCCGAGACCATCCTCAGCCGCATCACGCACCAGGTAAAAGCCCATGAGCCCGGCGGCAGCATTGAGCCGGGTGATTCCCATGGCATGGTCGTGATAAAAGAGCGCTGCCGCGTCCTGCTGGTTCGGATAGAAGCAGGTAGCGGATTGGCCGGCCGTGAACCAGTCTGTCGGGTAGCCGTCGCTTTCCGGCCCGGTACGGCCGCCGTGGAGATGAACGACCGTGCGGACATTGGGCTTATCGCTCTCGGCTCCGTGAAGAGTGTGGTCAATTGCAAAGAGGTGCTGGCGTGGCAGCTGATTGACCCACTCGACCAGGATGGGCTGACCGCTACGGGCTTCAATGGTCGGGCCGGGACACGAAGCGTTATACCCCCAGAATGTAGTCGGCGGCACATCGCGATGCACCTTCGCCTGAAACTGCTGCATGACAACGCGGTACCACGGGATCTGTGTTGCCGGATCTGCCGGGCTGGGCCGCGTACCGGCCGGCGTGGCGACTGCCGGGATCGGAAGTGGGTTGACGAAGCGGGCGAGAGAACGCGTGTCGAGCAACTGCGGAGGCGCGCTTGCCGGGCGCATAAGGTGAGCGCCGTGCGCTGCGCTCGCGGCCGTGAGCCAGCCCATCTGTTCAAGGAAGATCCGCCTGGTGGTTCGCATCGTAAGCCCTGCATTTCTCAGCCTGAACGGATGAGATTGCTGAGTGATGAATTTGCGCCGGCTTCACCGTCGCGATACGCACGAATATTGAAGGCACGTTCACGAATATGTGACCAAGCGAGGCATAAACTCGCGGCGTCTCTGGCGTGTTGGTTGTTGCGTTCCTGGAGAATTCGCCGGAGCAAAAGGAGATTCCCATGAAGCCTTTCTCCCCGATGCAAGTGTTATCGAGGCTGGGTATTCCGCTTCTGATGACATGCGCTACGCTTACCCCCGCCGCCTTCAGTCAGGAAGTCACCTTTTCTCCTTACATTCAACTTGGCGACAAAGGGAAGCTGGGTCCGTCCGATCAGATCGTGATCGCGTGGCAGACAGACGAATCAACCCCGAACGCCTCCGCCTACAAAGTTGAGTTTTTCGAGGATGAACACCACCGTCAGTCCGTTAGTCCAAAGGGGCGCGTGATCGACAATTACCTGTCGGCCGACCCTTCGCTGCCCCCGGTTCCTGGCGCCTACGGTGCTCACACGAACTACACCGCCGTGCTGCGCGACTTGCGGTATGACACGGTCTATCAATACCGCGTGACCGGCCCAGGCATGCCGAACGGCGGATTCTCATCGTCGTTCCGGACACGCAAGCTGGGTCCGGTCTATTCCTTCGCGGTCGAGGGCGATGAGGGCTACTTCCCGGTGGTCCCCAATTCAAGCCCGGCGCGGATTGTCGACTATGAGGCGCGCATCGCACACCTGATTTACGACGCCGCAAATATTCAGCTCTCGAATCAGCCATCGCGCCCTGAACCCGATTTCATCCTCAACACCGGCGACAACGTCTACAACGAAGGCACCGAAGACAACTATCGCGACTTCTTCTTCCCGGTCTTCAACAGCGACGAGGACTCGAACGAAACCGGAGCGCCCATCATTCGCAGCATGCTGTTCTTCCCTGTGGATGGAAACCATGACCAGGGAAGCACCGGTGTCTCGGCGAATCTTCTGGCCGACAATTCCGCACCGACCTTCAGTGGAAACCTGAGCGGCGGCGATGCGCTTTCCTTCTTCAATGATTTCTATTTCCCGCAAAACGGACCCAAGGGATACGACATTCAGTTTGCGTGGAACGGTGACACATCATCGGCAACCGGGCTCACCTTTTCCTACCAGGGCCAGAACTACACTTCTCCCGCGGCCATCGCGGCCTTCCGCTCTTCGACCAAGGTGGATACCGGACACGGGCCGAGTACGCAGATCGATCACCAGAGCAACTACTCATTTGACTACGGCAACGCCCACTTCCTCTTCCTGGACGCGAACCCGCACCTCTACAACGACAATCTGCCCAGCACGAATGCCTTCAACGCTCCGCCGCCAGTCTTTACTCCGTATCCAACGGCGCTGGGTCAGTGGGTCATCAACGATCTCGATTCCAGCAAGCAGCTCTGGAAGATCGTGGTCTATCACCAGCCGGCATTTACCTCCGGTGATGCAACCATCGTGAACGATCAGATGCGGGCGGTGGCCAAGCTGCTGGAGGATCACGGTGTGAGCATCGTCTTTAACGGTCACGATCACAACTATCAGCGTACCCTGCCTATGCGGGCCACAAGCAGAACTGCGGGGCCGGTGAGCACCACGGCCGGCACCCCGGCTGTCTACGTCGATCAGAACTTCAATGGCGTGACAGACACGGTGCCCGATGGAGTCCTGTACATCGTCGAGGGAGCAGGCGGCAACCGTGACTTCGACGGCGATTTCGCTCCTCCGCGCGGCAGTGGCGTGGGCCTCGACCAGGACGACTCGGCGACCGGCACATTCGTGGATGAGCCTGGCCTGACCGTTCCCCAGGGGCCGGGATCATGGCTGGATACGAACCTGAGCAATCCGGAAATGATCAATTTCCTTCCCAACGCCGGCCAGGGTACGAAGATCACCAAGGTGTTCAAGTCGAAGGTATTTTCCTTCGGCGATGTTCTCGTCGATCGCAACAAGCTGACCTTGTACCAGATCAGCGAGCCTCTCCAGTCCACATCGTCGGCGACCTCGTCCGATCCGGCTCCTTACGGAACCGACATCAACGGGCAGCCGCTGAACGATCCGATTCCTGATACGGAGATCGATCCTTCGACCGGGCAAGTCGTCTCCAATCCGGCAACGGGCGCGTCCGTTCTACTCGACAAGTGGACAATCATCAAGCCGGAGCTCTTCAACAGCGTTACGGCCACGTTATCCGCTCCAGAGAAAGCGCATCTCGGCGACGGACTGACGTACACCGTGCGCCTCAGGAACCATTCGCAGTATTCGTTGAACGGAACTCAGGTCAAACTGGTGTTGCCGGGCAATGTGACGTTTGCCGGAGCCATCGGTCCAACGACAACAATACAGGGCAACGAAGTCGTCGTGACGATCGGCCGCCTGGCCAGCGGTGCCGAGCAAAGTGTTTCCATTCCCGTCCGGGTATCGGATCGCGGACGGCTCGACAGCTTCGCGGTCGTGACTTCATCGACGGCGTCGCCGGTAGTTTCAAATCGGGCGTCGACGGAAGTGATCCGCTAGATCCGTTTTTAACTTGAATCCTTATAGCCCGGCTTTCACACAGCGGGGCTTTTTCTTGTTCACTCCAGGCTTGCATGGCGGGCAGCATCCAGCACGGACTCGCTGGAACATCTGAAATAATTTCAGGTGTCTCCACCGGATGAAGCCAAGAAGCCACTCGCGCATAGGTGCTGTCATTCTCGCCGCCGGCAGGTCAGCGCGGATGGGCGCGCCGAAACAACTGCTTGCTCTCGGTACTGGCACTATCCTGGAGCAGACCCTGCATAATGTTCGCAAATCCGCACTGGACGAAGTCATTCTCGTTCTGGGCGCTTCAGCGGATTCCATTCATCAGCAGCTTCCAGTCCCCATCCTGGATGGCGTTACGATTGCGATGAATGAAGCCTTTGAAGAGGGAATGGCAAGCTCGCTGCGAGCCGGGCTTTCAGCCCTAAGTCCCAATGCAGGCGCTGCACTGATCGTCCTGGCCGATCAGCCCTTCATTCAGCCGGAAACCTTCGACCGTATCGTCGAAGCGTACCGCCATTCCGCTGCCCGGATCGTGATCCCAACGCACAATGGCTCACGCGGTAACCCCGTTATGCTGGACCGATCTGTCTTCGGCGACGTGATGGCGCTTGAGGGAGACATCGGCTGCCGCGCGATCTTCGCAAGCCATCCCGATGAAATCCTCAAGGTCGAGGTAGAAGATTCAGGCATCCTGCTCGATATCGACAACAGGGATGACTACGAGCGGCTGCGGCATCTTGACCCTGGGAGATGAACGAACAAGAACCTGACCGCCGGCTCGTCGGATCGAAGTAACTCCTTACATCAATTCCGCAATGAAGGACTGCGAGACCTCGGGAGGAATGCGGTTGCTCTGATGGGCGAGCGGCCCGGCGTTCAGTACTGGTTCCGCTCCATGCAGTGTGGGTATATCGGTGCGCTCAAAAAGTCTCCCGATCGGAATCTCGTCACCCCATTGCTGCGATTTCTCCATCGCCGCCATCCAGTTGGAGGGATCGTACTCAGGGTCATCCTCGACCTTTTTCACCCTCGGCCGGAACCACTGGAAAGTATTGTCGTGGTTGTAAGTGACGCATGGGCTGAAGACATCAATGAACGAGAAGCCCCTGTGCTCAATCCCGCGCTTGATCATCTCGGTAAGATGCTTCTGGTCTGCGCTAAATCCGCGCGCCACAAATGTAGCGCCTGCCGCAAGAGCAATTGCGATGGGATTCACCGGCGACTCGACGCTTCCGTATGGCATGCTCTTTGTCTTCATGCCCAGCCGGCTTGTGGGCGATGTCTGACCGGTGGTGAGTCCATAAATCTGGTTGTCCATCACAATGTACAGAAGATCGACATTGCGACGCATGGTGTGCACGAAGTGATTGCCGCCAATGCCGAAGCCGTCACCGTCGCCTCCGGTAACAAGAACGGTCATCGCGTGATTCGCCAGCTTCATTCCTGTCGCGACAGCTAGGGCCCGGCCGTGCAGCGTGTGCATCCCGTAGGTATCGATGAATCCCGGAAAGTTCGAAGAGCATCCGATGCCGCTGATGGTGACGACATCGTGCTTCGGAATTTGTAACTCTACGAGAGCTTTTTGGACAGCCGCGAGCACGCCGAAATCGCCGCATCCCGGACACCAGTCTGGATCGACCTTGCCCTTGAGGTCCGCCATTACCATCGTTTTGGGAGCCGCCACTTCGGTTGCCATTTTTGGTTTCTCCTTCACGGAAGATTGATTGCGCTTAGACCATTACCTCGTGCGAAGGAACAGAAAGTTGTGTCTTGCCTGCAAGCTGTTCCTTGACAGCCTCCACGATGTGGTGCGGCATGAATGGCTCGCCATCGTATTTGCGGATATTGCCGTTCGGCACAAAGCTGGTTTCACTGCGAAGATAGCGGGCAAACTGGCCGCTGTAGTTGTTTTCGACAATGATGGTATGCTTTGCGTCCTTCAGCAGATCGAGAATCGCTTCTCCATGCAGCGGAACCAGCCAGCGAATCGGCAGATGATTCGCGGAGATCCCCGCCTCACACAAGAGTTCGCATGCCTCGTCGATCACTCCGTAGGTCGATCCCCAGCCGATGAGCGTGACATCGGCATTCGCAGGACCGTGCAGCTGCGGCAGCGGCACTGACGCGGCAATGCCGTGCATTTTGCGCATGCGCTTTTCCATCATGGCGCGGCGTTTTGTCGTGTTGGTGTATTCATCGCTGATCAGCACGCCATCTTCGTCGTGCTCGTCGCTCGATACCACGTGCGTGTGGCCGGGAACGCCAGGAATGGCGCGGGCCGAAACGCCGCTCTCGGTGATTTTGTATCTCTTGTATTCGTTGTGATCGCCTGCGCCGTTCGCGGTGATCAGTTCACCGCGATCGATGGGCGGGTTAAACTCAAGCTCCTTAGGATCGACACTCAGGCGTCCTTCGGAAAGCAGCAGATCGCACAGAACAATGCCCGGACACTGGAAGCGGTCGGCAATGTTGAAGATTTCCGGGATCAACGTGAAGCAGTCGCCGATGTCGAGTGGAGCAGCAATCACTCGCGGATAGTCGCCAAACGCCGCGCCCAGTATCTGCCAGAGGTCTCCCTGCTCGGTCTTCGTTGGAACGCCGGTGGACGGGCCGGCCCGCTGGCAATCGATAACGACAATCGGGATCTCTGCCTGAGCCGCCAGCCCAAGCCCCTCGCTCATCAGTGCAAAGCCGCCGCCGGACGTCGCACACATGGCGCGAACACCCGCGTGCGCTGCGCCGATGGCCATGTTGATGACGCCGATCTCGTCCTCCACCTGGCGCACCATGATTCCTGCTTTGCGCGCGTGCTCCGCCATCCAGTGCAGAACGCCTGTGGACGGGCTCATCGGGTAAGCAGAATAGAACTTCACGCCCGCCGCTGCGCCTCCCATGGCCAGCGCCGTATTGCCGCTGAGCACGGCGTAGCGAGCCTCAGTCATCGGCAGCGGCCATTCAAATGCCTTGAAATTCTGCGTGGCGTAGTCATAACCGGCACGCGCAAGATTGACGTTTTCGTCAATCACCTTTTGCTCTTTCTTGCGGAACTGTTCAGTCAGCACCTGCTCGAGCGCGGGAAATCCAATGCCCATCATGCTGAGGGCTGCGCCAATCGCGAGCGTATTTTGCGCCACCTTGTTCTTACTTATGTCGGCGAGCTGCGAGACAGGTATGGCACAGAGCTGTACTCCGGCGGCAGGCGTTCCAGGCTGAATCGAATCCGCGTTATAGAGGCAGGCGCCGCCCGCGCTGAGAAGACTCAAATGCCGATCCATCGTGTCCTGATTCAGCGGGATCAGCAGGTCGAGCCGGTCGCCCATGTTGGAGATCTTCTTCGGCCCGGTGCGAATGGTCAGAAATGTATGGCCACCGCGGATGATGGACTGATAAGCGTTGTAGGCATTCAGGTGCAGACCACGGCGGCTGAATATCTTCGCAAAGATATCGCCGGGTGTGGCTACACCCTGACCGGCAGCGCCTCCAATCCCGATGGCGAAGGAACGCCCCATATTCGCCTCCCTCGCCGGCCCATAAAGAATTCAGGGTGCCCGCAATTGGTTCAGCACCATTGCGCCGGCGTTCTCGCGAGTGTTCGGATTCTACGGCGCGCCCGGGAGGCTGGCAAGCAGGATTAAGCCTCTTCTGCCGGCGCAGCAGTCAGCCGGAGCGACACCTCCTGCGTCCCCAGCACTGGATGCTTTCCTCGCAGCGTCACCGTGCCCGCTTGTTCTTTCGCCCGTATCCAGATGGCTCCCGTGCCTCCGATCAGCGCAAACGGGTTATCGCCGATGATTTCCGCTGGCCCTTCGAGTTCAAAGATGATGGGATCGTTGGCGAAGGGTCGAACCTGCCCGTATTCATCGTTGACGCGAAGAACAACACGGGTAGTATCCGCTCCGTCGGCAATTAATTCCGTGTCATCCGGCAGCAGCGCGAATTGCTGATCGATGCCCTTGCCGGAATATTTCTTGCTGATCACCTGCTTGCCGCCGATGTATCCGTCGATGCGCAAGTCGCCCCAGTCGCGCAGTTGTTCGCCCAGCGGCACTGAAAATGGCGCGTACTTCAGGTGGGCGAACTGCTTGCGGTCCGGGTCGCCCTCGGCAACCATCCGATATCCCTTGCCGTCATCCACCCAGAACTTGAGATGATCGCAATTTGACGAGACCAACGCGACAGTGAATCCGATCGACTCATCGTTGCGGGCCCAGTGGAATGCCGGCTCGAGCACAATCTCCTCGCTCGGATCGCACTGCGACTTGTAGAATCCCGCTGCTGGTTTCGGTTCGCGGAAGATATCCGTGACGCCGTGGTAGCAGATGCGGTCGCCTGATCCGAAATTGGCGTGCGTGTTGTAGTCGAAGGCGCACCAGCCGATGCCGCCCGCGTATTGCGGATTCGAGGCAAGCTGATCATGTACCCGTGCATGGCGAATCGTGTGCTCGCGCAGCCGCTCCAGGCTGTCGATGGTCTTGGTCGGATAGGTATGACCCACGAACTCCGTGTTCAGATACTTCGGATGGTTCGGTGGCTTGAGCGGCCATCCAAAGTCGTTCATCGTGAAAACGTCTTCGAGAAACTCCGACTCCTGGAAGTAGCGGATGCCTCCCGTCTGCCGGCTGGGATCGAGAGCATGCGCGAGCGCATTGGTGCGCGTATAGAAGTCGTGGTTGTCGCGTGACTCATTGATGCGCACACCCCACAGGATGATCGACGGGTGATTCCAGTCCCGCCGCACCATGCGGCCCACATTGTCGACTGCGATATCCTGCCAGGCCTTATCGCCGATATGCTGCCAGCCGGGAATCTCCTCGAGCACCAGCAAGCCGATCTCGTCACATTCATCGAGAAAATGCCGAGACTGCGGATAGTGCGAAGTGCGCACGATATTGCATTTCAGCTGATTACGCAAAATCTGGGCATCGCGCTTCTGCACGCGGCCGGGCATCGCCTGGCCCACGAACGGGAAGGTCTGGTGCCGGTCGAGCCCGCGCAGCTTAATGATCTTGCCATTCAGAGAAAATCCTTCATCGGTGAACTTCGCATCACGGAAGCCGAAGCGCCGTGTGTCCTCGTCGACGACCTTGCCCTGTTCAAGCAGGCGCACGCGTATGTGATACAGCTCCGGATGCTCAAGGTTCCACAGCCGGATGCTCCCCAGATCGCTCAGCGTGACGGCCTGAAGCGCGGGTTTGCCCGCCGCCGGCGCATCCGCGGCGATCGTCTGCGTAGCCTTGCTTACGACTTTGTCACCGTCCAGTAGCTCGACTTCGAGCGTACGCGGCGTCTTCCACGACGACGCGGGACCGTCGATGTAGCAGCGGACCTCGAGTGTCCGGTTGTCTCTGAGTACATCCTTCGGCATCGCAAAGATGTTCTCGATATATGTCTCAGGAACGACCCGCAGCCAGACCTCGCGATAGATCCCGCCGAAGGTCAGGTAGTCGACCTCGTAGCCAAAGGGTGGAATATCCGGACGTTCAGTCGAGTCGACATCGACGGCGAGAAGGTTTTGTCCCTCCCAGTTGATATGTGGCGTCAGCTCAAAAGAAAACGGTGTGTAGCCGCCTTTGTATTCGCCGAGATTCTGCCCGTTGATCCACACCGTCGATGCGGTCATCGCGCCTTCAAAATCCACGAAGACGCGCTTGCCCTTCGCTTCGGCAGGCAACTTGAAAGGGCGGCGATAGAGCGAGACGAACTCGTAGGATTTCTCATCAAAGCTGTGCCAGGGCAGCCGCTTGTTGGTATGCGGAATCACGACCTGATCGAAGCTTGCATCGTCGAATTCAACGGCATGACCGCCATCGACAACCTTCGGGCTGAAGCGCCAGTTGCGGTTGATCGGCAGCATCATCCGCCCCTGCTGCTCATCCTTTGCCTGAGCGCCCGCCTCCGTCGTCCCACCCTCAGCCATTGCCAGCTTCGGAGTGAGAGCCGCACCCGCCAAAACCGTTCCCGTCTGCACTAAGAAATTGCGTCGATCCATCCCATGCCTTTCATGCACAGAGCTCCGCCTGCCAGACGCAGCACTGAAAGTAAACGATTACACCCGTCAGTTGACCATATTTGTCTCAACAAATCGCTGTCAATTCCTGACTAACGCGTGTCGAGCCTAAAACGTGTCCAGGTAGACGTGGATCACGCTTCCTTCGTGTTTGAAATTCAGCCCGCGGTCCGTCTGGTCGCCATTCCAGATGCGGAGAAATTTCCAACTCCCGTTTTCGTAGCGCCCCTCGTCGGCGCGCACAATGTCCATGCGCTGGCCGGGCAGCTTTCCCGGCCGATGAAAGGACACGCTGGCCTCGATGCCCGTCACCAGGAACTCGTTCGGCCCAAGCTCGGCCACCAGTGCCCGCCCATCGTGCTCCTTCGTTCCCGGCGGCAGTCGGCCGTCATGCTGAGGAAAACCAAACGACACCGTCGCCTGCCAGTCGCCGAAGTCGATTTCCTGCCGCGGCGCGCCTTCTTCTTCAACCGCCGTCTTCAGCTTTCCGGCAAACTCCAGGCGCGCCACCTCCGCGTCCATCGGTCCGATCAGCGCGTAGTTCTCCGCGTGGCCCCTGGGATACGCATCACCTGCGTAGGTCCATCCCGTGCCGTCCACGCCGAAAGGCGAGAAGCCCACTGCGCCCTTACCCAGCGCGGAAAAGAAATACTTAGCGAAGCCGTCGCCCGATCCGGTCTCCGGAACCCAGACGGGATTATCCGGGCGGCCGTAGGTATCGAGGATGCCGAGGTAGAACCCAGGCTCGTCGCTGTAGATATCCGGCCCGATCATATCGATTGCCGGAGCATTGACCTTCCATACGTCAATCATCTTCTGGACGGCTCCGCCGCTCGGATAGGCCAGCCCTGGTACCGAGATGCGCCTTTCGGGCAGCTCCGCCGGAGGATAGCTGAGCCACACATTGATGTACATCGGCAAGGGGAGTTCGGCCTTGCCCGCGGCTGCGACTTCATTCACATATTTCGACTGGTAATAGGCCTGAAAGGTCTCGTCAGCGTCTGCGCCGAAGGCCTGCTTCCACGTTCCCGGCTGGCGATGAAGCGCCGCGGCGAAAGCCGCCGGCACCTGCTCGCTGAACTGCTTTTCCGCCATGGGCGAAAAATCGCGCACTGTGCCAATAGCTCCCGACTCATTCTCGACCTGCATCATCAGCACGGTGTGATCGGTGCCGTCGATTTCACGTAGGTGATGCATCAGAGCAGCGAAGGCGGTTTTGTCCGCTTCAAGGTTTGCCGGAGCGTTGGCCGAGAGCACGTCGATTGGCTCTCCGTACGCGTTGATCATGCGCGGGTAATGCTGCGGATCGCTTTTGACCCAACCCGGTGCGTAATGCATATTGCCGTTCTTCCATGTGCCGAACCAGAGCAGCACGAGATGCAGTTTGTGACTACGCGCCTGCTGCACCAGATCGTCTACAACCGAGAAATCGAAGCTGCCCTTCGTCGGCTCGATCTGCTCCCAGTAAACCGGAGCCTCCACCGTGTTTGCGTGCATGGCCTCGACCGTCGGCCAGACCTGCGGTAGCACCGACGGCCACGCGCTGGAATTATTGATCTGCGCGCCCAGGATCAGGTAGGGTTTGCCATCAACCATCAGGGCGAAGCGCCCATCCTTTTTCACCAGTTGAGGCATATCCGCCGCACGGGCGGCCGAGGCAGAAAGGCAGAGGGACAGCACAGCAAGGCAGGCTGCCTTCCAGAACTGAGACATGCAACTCCTCCGATTGAATTTCGCTTTGAAGCATACTCTATGGCCTGCCTGCGCCCGATTTTCCTGTTATGCCGTTCGCTTCTGCGATAACTTTCCACGCATGCACTTTCCTCGAACGCTCTTTGGCCTTCTGCATGGGGTCGTACTTGTGCTTGCCGCTTCTGCCATCGCGCAATCGACGCAGCGCGCCCGCGACCTTGGCGTGCCTTTCGACGGAACACCGGGTCCGCTCGACGCCATCACCGATGTCCGCGGTGTCGAAGTCGGACAGACGACGCTGATCTCCGGCGATGGCCCTCTCAAGGTTGGCGAAGGGCCGGTACGGACCGGCGTCACAATCGTCTTTCCGCGCGGCAAAGCCAATCACGACCCCGTCTATGCCGGATGGTTTGCGCAGAACGGCAACGGCGAGATGACCGGCACCACCTGGGTCGAGGAGTCAGGCTTTCTCGAAAGCCCGGTCGCCATCACCAACACGCATAGCGTAGGTGTTGTCCGCGACGCCATCATCGCCTGGGCCGTCAAGCACAACGCGATGAAGCAGGATTGGTCGCTGCCCGTCGTCGCCGAAACCTGGGATGGATGGCTCAACGACATCAACGGCTTTCATGTGAAGCCCGAGCATGTCTTTTCCGCGCTCGACTCTGCGCACGGCGGTCCCGTCGACGAAGGTGCAGTCGGCGGCGGCACAGGAATGATCTGCTACGGCTTCAAAGGCGGCATCGGCACCGCCTCGCGCGTTCTCACGAAAGAGCAGGGAGGTTATACCGTTGGTGTTCTCGTCCAATGCAACTGCGGGCGCCGCCCTCAGCTCACCATCGCCGGGGTTCCTGTTGGCAAATTGATTCCGCAGAGTGTTCCGTACTCGATGTTCAAGGATCAGAAGGGCGGGGAAGCGGAGGGCGATGTCGGATCGATCATTATCGTTGTCGCGACTGACGCTCCATTGCTGCCGCACCAGTTGAAGCGCATTGCCCGCCGCGCAACCATGGGACTGGCGCGTACCGGCTCAACCTCCGGCAACGGCTCGGGCGATATCTTCATCGCCTTTTCGACTGCCAACCCACACGCCGACGCCGAGCCCGGCCCGAACACTGTGCTCGTGGTCTCGAACGAGCGCATCACGCCGCTCTTCAATGCGACCGTCGAGGCGACCGAAGAAGCCATTGTGAATGCCATGGTTGCCGCCAAAACAATGACCGGCATCGACGGCCACACGGCGATCGGCCTTCCGCACGACGAGCTTCAGAAAGCCCTGAAGCAGTACAACCGTTGATCTTCAGGCAGCCTTGGCATGCTTCTTTTGCTCCGCGATCTTTTCCGAGAGCAGCTTCTTCGCCCGTTCAAGCTTTGCGCGGCGGGTAGCGCTCAAGCCCTTTCCTGCGCGATTGATGAAGTAGGTGAGCATCCGCATCCCTGAGCCTGGACCCTTCGGCGACACGCGCTTCGATGCCAGCGAGCGCGCAATTTCCTCCGGAGACTTGGTGAACAGTCCCTCGGAAGGATGCGTGGAGTCGGTCTTGACGTCCTTTACCCAGCGCTTTTTGGTAGCCATCGCAGTTCTCCCTACGCGTTAAGAAGCGCTCGGGGGGAAAAACGATGGACGGAAAGCTTGCCGGAATGCCGCGGAAGATCAGGCCGCCATCTCTTCCGCTTCCGCTGCGGCTTCTTCCGCGCGCGATCGCGGGATGAATGCACGAACCGGATAGGAGACAAATGTCGCGACTAGCCGGGGCATCCGCTTCATGTCGTCGCTGAAGGAGCGGCTGTTCTCACCAACGATCATGGCCCCATTCTGCATCACGTGCCAGTGGAACATTGCCGAAATCACCGTGACGATCAGTGCGCCGACGCCCAGGGCGCGCATGTTTCCGTGATCCAGCCAGAGATGCAGGGCGGAATCTGCAGCCAGCGATCCAAGCGGAACGGCGAGCACCACTACGGTCCACGCCAGCCGGCGTGGCTGTAAACCCAGAGCCTGCTGCTGCCATGCCGAGAAGATGCCGGCCGTCAGCAGCACATAACATGCCTCAACCGCGCCGAAATGCTCACGCGCATGCAGAGGAGAATGCCACAGCGCAGCCATGCACGCTCCAGCCCGGAAGATCGCGGTGATGAGCGCTGCCTTCCAGTTCCAGTGCGTCAGCGGAAACAGCCAGGCGTCGAATCGCGATGAGTGTCGCATCTCAATGTGATTACGCCCTAGCTACGCGAAGCCCGTGTCAACGCCTGGTTAAATTAACGCAACACCTGCCCCGGGCGTCCTCCTGAAGTGAACGTCTTGGCCGTTCCTCTCTCAGACCTCGGCCCACCGCCGCAGCAGGTTGTGATAAATGCCGGTCATCTTGACGGCCAGCGGCGAATTCGGATCTTCGGAGCTGACGCGCTGCGCCGCCTCATCCAGATCGAACAATAGCGTCCGCTCGCCGTCATCGCGAACCATGCTCTGGATCCAGAAGAAAGACGAGATGCGTGCCCCACGGGTGACCGGCCGCACGTTGTGCAGGCTCGACGAGGGATAGAGCACCAGGTGCCCGGCGGGCAGCTTCACCGTATGGATGCCATAGGTGTCCTCGATCACCAGCTCGCCGCCATCGTAATCCTCCGGCTGGCTGAAGAAGAGCGTCGCCGAGAGATCGCTGCGCACGCGATGCGAGGTGCCTTTCACGTGGCGGATGGCATTGTCTACGTGAGTTCCGAACGATTGGCCGCCCGAGTAGCTGTTGAACAGAGGCGGGAAAACCTTCGCCGGCAGCGCCGCAGAGATAAACAGCAGGTTCTGGCCGAGCGCCCCCAGGATCATCTGACCGATTTCCTCGGCGACAGGATGTCCTTCCGAAATCTGCAGATTATTTTTAGCGAGCGAGGACTGGTGGCCGGCCGTCACGCGCCCGTCGACCCAGTCGGCTACCGCCAGCTTCTGTCGCGCGTGGGCCACTTGCTCAGGAGTGAGCGCATCGGGGATTGTCAGTAGCATTTTTTTCCTTGTTTCTTATTTGAAGTTGTATTTCAGGCCGAAGAGGGCCGAGGTTCCTGCGCCGGGAACGAGGTGGCCGGGGTGAATCTGATCGACGTAATTGCGGTCGAGCAGATTGTAGACATTCACCTGCGCGCTCAGGCGGTCCGAGATCTCATATTTCGCCATTGCGTTGGCGACCCAATAGCTGGGAACGGCCTTTGGCAATCCAGTAGTAGGATCGTTCGGCACCGTGGAGCTCGCCGTTCGGCTGTCGACAAAGTTTCCTCCTCCGCCCACTTCCCATCCGCGCGGCAGGTGGTATTCCGTCCAGAGGTTGAACAGGTTGTCCGGCACATTGGCGAGTTGAGAACCGACCGACGCCGGATAGAACTGCGACTTCACTACTTCGCTGTGCATGAAGGTGTAGCTCGAGAGCACCTCCCAGCGATCGGTCACATGTCCCTGGACTTCGAACTCAGCGCCATCCACCCGCTGATTTCCGGCCAGCACGTAAAGAGCGGAGTTGGTCGGCGAGGCCTCGCGGGCGTTTTCCTTATCGGTCCGGAACAGCGAACCGCGCATCGTAAGCCGTCCGTGGTTGACATCCCACTTGCTGCCCGCCTCAAAGGTCTGATTCTCCTCGGGAGGAAGATTCGCCGTGCCCTGGCTCAGCGACAGGCTCTCCGCGGATGGATTGAACGATGTGCCGTAGTCGAAATAGACGCTGCCGTTCGGCTTCGGCTTGTAGACCAGAGCACCGCGCCAGGTCGGCTTCTCATCCACCTGCTCGAATTGCGAAGGAGTGACGACCACCTGGCCCGGAGCCGGATAGGTCCAGTTCGCGGCGTTGTAACTCGCGTCAAAACGGTCCCAGCGCGCGCCTCCGGTGAGCTCCCACTTCGGACTGATCTGGATGTCGTCCAGCAAATACACACCCACGCTCAGCGCGCTGGTATGCACATTGGAACTGGGAAGAGCCGTGCCGCTGAAGGGCTGGCTTTCATTGGGATCAAGAAGCTTCGTTGTCGGCACCGTATTGATGCTGGCCACATTGCCGTTCACCAACTCGGTTGCATAGAAGGTAGGACGCACCGGCGATGAAGTCTCACGCCCGCCCTCGACGCCGAGCACCGCTGTCTGTCGAAAGCCGAAGGCCTTTCCGCTCAGGCTGACATCCGCCTGATCCCACAGGAAGGTCTCCGTGCTGTCGGTTGCAATCTGGTTCCGGTTCACCAGCACCTGATCGAGCGGCGTCTGCGGCGTAATGGTGCCGCTGGTTGCCGTATTCACCTGCGGCTCGGTGATGCGTGCGCTGCGGACATAATTCGCATAACGAGCCACGTTCCGCAGAATGCCGTGACCGCCCAGGTCATGCTCTGCCTTCACCGTGCCGATATTGACATCGGCGTGGAGGTAGTTCAGATCGGAGAATCCGTAGTAGTTGTGCCGCGCTACCGGAGCGGGCTTGTTGAAGTACCACGGCAGGCCGTAGTCCGGGATGTCGTCTTCGGTGAAATGAAAATAGCTCGCCGTCAGCCGGTTCGCCGACTGCAGACCGAACGAGATCGACGGAGCGATGCCGTAATGGCGATTCACCGTCACATCGCGCTGGGAGACGTTCGCTGCGCTGCCCACCACGTTGAGCCGGAACGCCGTCCCCTTGCCAATCTGCGGAAGCGGTTCGTTGATATCTGCTGCAAAGCGCCGGGTAAAGTCGGTGCCCAGATTGCCGTTCACGCTCACATAGGGGCTGAGCAGCGGCATCTTGCTTTCCTGGTTAACGACGCCGCCCGTTGATCCCCGCCCAAAATCCACGCCCGCCGGCCCTTCGAGCACATCAACCTGCTCGTAGTCGAACGGGTCGCGATAATAGCTGCCGAAGTCACGCATACCGTCGAGGAAAATATCGTTGCGTGCAGTAAAGCCGCGGATGGTCAGGTTATCTCCCTGTGATCCGCCTTCGCCCGCCGCGAGGCTGATGCCGGGCGCATTACGAAGCGCATCGCGAAGCGTCGTCGCGCCCTCCTGATCGAGGACCTGTCGTGGAATCGCCGTGATCGATTGTGGAGTGTCGATCAGCGGAGCAGGGAACTTTGTGAGGGCGATGCTGTCGGGGATTTCTGACCTCACTTCCACCGATTGAGCGCTCTTTACTCCGATGAGCACCTGGTCCTGAGCGGTGAAGGTGAAGTCTAGGCCTGTCCCCACGAGGATCTGCCGGAGTGCCTGCTGTTCGGAATAAAGTCCGGAGACGCCAGGAGATTTGAATCCCGGAACCGTCGCGACAGGAACGCTGTAATCGACCGTCACTCCGCAAAGTTTTGCAAATTGTGCGAGCGTCACGTCGAGTGGCCCGGCGGGGATCTCAAATCGCCGTACCGGCAGTTCCGCCTGACCGTTTGGCTGGCCTTTGGGGTTCTGCGCGGTAAGCAGCATGGCTTTGCTGCTTCCAGTAGCCGCGTACGCCGCGATGGTTCCAACGGCAAGCCACGCGCGGCGACCGCTCAGGGTTCGCCGCCTCTTGTTCTCCTGCTTCTTGCTCACGCTAGTCTCCACAAAAAATGTCAAAGCCGAGCAGCGGACACGGGGGGACGTTCCTCTGGGCTCACTTTGCAGGTTGTAGGGGTGGCTTTCGGGACTTATAGTGAGGAAAGTCCATCGTCCATCCGGTCGTGGCGTCCTTGATTCCCCGTGCTTCTCCGCCAAGAGTGTGGCGCGGGGATCAGGACTCAATTTCAAAAAGCCAAAATCTTGTATATCGGACTGCTTCAGTCCGAATTCAATATACGACAGAATAAGTCGCAGTTCAATCTTAGCTGCTGATTAAATTTTCATGACAACCCGGTCATGTCCGGATATCTTCAAAGAAAGTTGTGAAGAAGTTGTAGGGAGGTTCTTATGATTTCTCTGCACGACGGACAATGCGGCCTCTGCAGCCACTTCGGTGAATCGCACCAGAGTGCCGACCAGAAATTGATTAAGATCCGTACCACCAAGAGCGCCCCAGAGGACCTCGTCGATGACTGCGGTCATCCTCGGCACTCATCGCTGCACCTCAAGGTCACACCAATCAGCGGGTGCGACGGCTTCGAAGCCGCGATGGCCGCGTAGAGCCCTTGCAACTGGCTATACTTGATCCAGGAGCGCTATCGTGCACCTGGAACGCATACTCGCGACCACGCGGTCGACCGTTGCCGAACGCAAGAGCCGGGTGAGCCTCGAAGACCTCGAGCGCGCAGCGGCGGAGCACACGCCGCGAGGCTTCGCCCGGAACATCCGATCTGTGTCGCAGCACGCGCCGGCCATCATCGCTGAGCTCAAGAAGGCATCGCCTTCGAGGGGCCTGATCCGCGCAGGCTTCGACCCTGCCTTACTGGCCCGCAGCTTCGAAGCCGGCGGCGCTGCGGCCTTGTCGGTTCTCACCGATGAGCCCTACTTCCAGGGAAGCTTGCGAAATCTGGAGCTTGCCTCGTCGGTTACAGCCTTGCCCTGCCTCCGCAAAGATTTCATCGTCGACGAGTACCAGATCGTCGAAGCCCGCGCTCATCGGGCAGATGCCATCCTGCTGATTGTCGCCGCCCTGTCTGATCACGAGCTCTCGCAATTCACCAATGTCGCTCACAATTACGGTCTTGATGTGCTGTGCGAGGTGCATACGGCGGAAGAGCTCGACCGCGTCTCCGGTCTGGGATGCGATGCTTACGGTGTCAACAACCGCAACTTGAGCACGTTTGAGGTAACCCTGGAAACCTCTATTGAGCTCGCCGATCGCCTGCCTGCTTCCGCTGTGCGAGTTGCCGAGAGTGGCATCCACACCGCCGCCGACATCGACCGTCTGCGCGTCGCTGGCTTCGATGCTTTCCTGATTGGTGAATCGCTGATGCGTCAGCCCGATCCGGGAGCAGCGTTGCGGCATCTTGTTTCACCCGCTGTCGAACGCGTTGCCGTAGAACAGGTTTAGCTATGTGGGTCAAAATCTGCGCTAATACCAGCCTCGAGGATGCGCAGCTCGCCGCTTCGGCTGGAGCTGACGCCGTGGGCTTCGTCTTTGCCGAGAGCGTCCGGCGGGTCACTCCGGCACAGGTTCGCCTGATCACTCCTCATCTGCCCGCGAGTCTGGAGAAGTACGGTGTCTTCGTCAATTCCGGCCTCGATGAGATCGGCGCAATCATCGACGAATGCGGCCTTACCGGCGTGCAACTCCACGCATCGCACGATGCAGCTCTGGCGCAGAAGCTGCGCGAACGCTTTCCGGGCCTGAAGATCATTCGCGTGCTTCACTACGGCGGCGATCTCGAAGAGCGGCTTCACGAAGCCCGGCAGGACGACGCGATCGACGCGGTGCTGGTCGACTCGCGCACCGCGACCCTCTTCGGCGGCACCGGCCTTCGTTTCAACTGGCGAGAGGCGCGGAAGAATTTTTCTGGCGCAGAGCATCTTCGCCTCATCGTGGCCGGCGGTCTCAATCCGGATAATATCGCCGAGGCCATCGAGACATTGCGCCCCTGGGGTGTCGATGTGGTCAGCGGTGTAGAAGCTGCGCCGGGTAAAAAAGATCCGGCCCGGTTGAAGGCCTTCATCGAGAACGCGCGCATCGCGGCGGCCAGGGCAAAGCTGGAGGCGGCAGTCGAAGCTTGAAGGATGATGACAACAGTGCCGGAGGAAAATATTTTGCCGTTTCTCTCCTGCCCATGTATCTTGGAAATCAAGATGACATACGGACCTCGCCAGTTTTTCGGCTTTACGTACCGCTATTGGCGCTCAATAGCGGCTCTGGCGGAACGTCCCGTGCACATCTGAAGGCACCAGCAAGAACATCAGGACGAACTTCCACAAGAGCCGCGATCATGAGATCGGGGCTTTTTTCATTGCACGCAAGAATGCTGTTTCGGAAGGAAACCTTGTGAGTAGCGCAGAAACACTCTCTCGAACCACGACGCCGGATCACTTTGCAGGCCGCTTTGGCGTCTATGGCGGACGTTACGTGCCCGAAACCCTTGTCGCCGCCCTCGATGAACTCGACCACGCCTACGCCGAGGCCAAAGCCGATCCCGCCTTCCAGGCACGTCTCGATTCGCTGTTGCGCGATTACGCCGGCCGGCCAACGCCGCTCTACTTCGCCGCGCGCCTTACCGAAGAACTGGGTGGCGCGAAGATTTATCTCAAGCGCGAAGACCTGCTCCACACCGGAGCGCACAAGATCAACAACTGCATTGGCCAGGGCTTACTCGCCGAGCGCATGGGCAAGCGCCGCATCATCGCCGAGACCGGAGCCGGCCAGCACGGAGTTGCAACCGCAACCGTCAGCGCTCTCCTCGGCATGGAATGCGTGATCTACATGGGCGACGAGGACATGCGCCGCCAGGAGCTGAACGTCTACCGCATGCGGCTGTTGGGTGCCGAAGTGGTCAGCGTCAGCTCCGGCTCGCGCACGCTCAAGGACGCGATCAACGAGGCCATGCGCGACTGGGTCACTAATGTCCGTACTACTCATTACCTTCTCGGCAGCGTCCTCGGCGCTCATCCCTATCCGGCCATGGTGCGCGACTTCCACCGCGTCATCTCCAAAGAAGCGCGCCAGCAGATCCTCGATAAAGAAGGCCGTCTGCCGACTGCCATCATCGCCTGTGTCGGTGGCGGGTCAAATGCGATTGGCGCCTTCTACGAATTTATCCCCGATACTCAGGTCCGCCTCATCGGCGTCGAAGCCGGAGGCCGCGGGGAAAAGCTCGGCGAGCACGCGGCTCGTTTTCATGGCGGATCGCCCGGCGTACTGCAGGGCACCTATTCGTATCTGCTACAGGACGAAAATGGCCAGGTCGCGCTGACACATTCCGTTTCCGCCGGACTTGATTACGCATCGGTCGGCCCGGAACACGCCGCCCTGCACGACTCCGGCCGCGCGGAATATGTATCCGCGACAGATCAGGATGCCCTTGCGGCTACTGTCCGCCTTGCCCGCACTGAAGGAATTTTGCCTGCTCTTGAAAGCGCACACGCTGTTGCCGAGTGCATCCGGATCGCTCCCGTCATGCCCCGGCATAACATACTCGTAGTCAATCTCTCAGGACGCGGCGACAAAGACATGGGAATACTTTCCCGTGAACTCAACCTGAAGGGAGCGCTGTAGTTCCGATGCCCATTCACTTTGCCCCCAAGCAGGAATCCGGACCTGGGCTGGTCGCCTACCTCACCGCCGGTGATCCCGATCTCACTACCACGCGCGACATTGCTCTCGCCGCCATCGATGCCGGCGCGAACGTCATCGAGCTCGGCGTGCCCTTCAGCGATCCACTCGCCGATGGGCCAGTGATCCAGCGGGCCAGCCAGCGTGCGTTGCGGCACGGCACGAAACTGGGCGATGTGCTCGCAGTTGCCGCTGAACTGCGCAGCGCGCGCCCCGAAGCGGGATTGGTCATCTTTTCTTATTTCAATCCCATCCTGCGCTACGGTCTTGAGCGCTTCTGTGCTGCCGCCGAAGCGGCCGGCGTAGACGGGGTGCTCGTCACCGACATGATTGTCGAAGAGGCCGGCGAATATCTCGAACATCTGAAACGGCATCATCTGGCTCCGATCTTCCTCGCCGCGCCCACCAGTCCCGATGATCGTCTGCAGCGGATTGCGGCAGCATCGCAGGGTTTTGTCTACGCGATCTCGCGCACCGGCATTACCGGCACGCAGCGAGCGCTGGCCGCCGATGCCGAAGCTCTCGTCTCGCGCCTGCGCCGATATTCGCAGCTGCCCATCGCCGTCGGCTTCGGTATTTCGAATGCGGAGCATTTTGCCGCCGTGGGCGAATTCGCTGACGCCGCTGTGATCGGCAGCGCGCTGGTCCGGATCATCGAGCAGGACATCGAGCGGGGTGCGCCGCAGGAAGCGCCCAATTCCATTGCGCGATTTATCAGGGATCTGCGGACACCTGTTCTGCAGGTCCCTTAATTTCAATCGTTCAGATGTGGCATATAACTTACGCGGCGCGCTTGAAGCGGCTCTACAAGGGGAATGCATGGAAATCGAAGATTGGCGACGGAAAATTGATGAGCTGGACCGGCAGATCGTCGCGCTCATCAGTGAGCGTGCGGAGGCGGCGCAGGCGATCGGCAGGCTGAAGCGAAGCACTTCGATGCCTATATATGAACCGAATCGCGAGCGCGTGATCTTTGAAAATGTGCGCGCGGCCAACCGGGGACCGCTCCCCGATATTGAGCTGACGCACATTTACGAACGCATCATCGACGTGATGCGCGCGCTGCAGCGGGAAGAGCTGGCATCGAAGGGCAGTCCAACCGGAAGCGGAGAGTAAAAGGGCGCTCATGAGCCGCCCAGGACAGGAAAAGGAATCATGATAGTTGCAATGCAGGAAAGAGCCACCGATGACCAGATACAGGCGGTGGTCGAGCGAATGATGGAAGTGGGATTCAACGTGCACCGAACAACTGGAGCAGTACAGACAATCCTCGCTGGCGTAGGCACGCCGGGACAGTTCAACCACAAAGACTTCGAGCTGCTCTCCGGTGTTGCCGAGGTGGTTCGTATCTCGTCGCCTTACAAACTGGCGGGACGTGGCTTCCGGCCCGAAGGCACCATTGTGCAGTTTCCCAACGGGGTCTCTGTCGGCGGCGAGGAAGTCGTCGTCATGGCAGGTCCGTGTTCGGTAGAAAGCCGCGAGCAGGTATTTTCAGCGGCCGCGCAGGTGAAGGCGGCGGGCGCAAAGTTCCTGCGTGGAGGCGCATTCAAGCCGCGCAGTTCGCCCTATTCCTTCCAGGGCATGGGGCTGGCTGGTCTTGAGCTGCTGCGCGAGGTAGGCGATGTCACGGGTCTGCTCATCATCAGCGAAGTCATGGAGATTTCGCAGATCGAGCTCATGCTGCCCTACATCGATTGCTTCCAGGTAGGCGCGCGCAATATGCAGAACTTCAACCTGCTGCGCGAGCTGGGGCAGGTGCGCAAGCCGGTGCTGCTCAAGCGCGGCATTGCCGCAACCATCGAAGAGCTGCTGCTCTCGGCCGAGTACATCCTCTCCGGCGGCAACTACGACGTTATTCTCTGCGAGCGCGGCATCCGCACCTTCGAGACCTATACTCGCAATACGATGGACATCTCGGCGATCCCGGTCATCAAGAAGCTCTCGCACTTGCCCATCGTCGGCGATCCTTCCCACGGCACCGGACGGCGCGACATGGTTGTGCAGATGGCGCGTGCAACTGTGGCTGCTGGTGGCGATGGCCTGCTCATCGAGGTACATCCTAATCCAGACAAGGCCGTATCCGACGGCGCGCAGTCGCTCTTTCCCGACCAGTTTGCGAAGCTCATGGACGAGCTGCGCGTGATCGCCCCAGCAGTGGGCCGTACTATCGCGCAGCCCGCCGCTGTGGCTGTCTAACCGGCATGCCGATCGAGCGCATCGCTATCCTGGGCACGGGGCTCATCGGAGCCTCGGTCGGGCTGGCGCTGCGCTCTCACGGATTTGCCGGCACCATCAAGGGATGGGACCCCAGCACCGCTGAGCTCTCTGTAGCAGAAGCCAGCGGGGCAATTCATGCGGCTGCTCCCGACCCCATCCAGCTTGCCCGCGAAAGCCAGCTCATTCTGCTGAGCGGTCCGGTCTTCACAATGCTGGAGTGGCTCGACCGCCTTGCTCCCGTACTGCAATCAGGACAGCTCATCACCGACGTCGGCAGTGTGAAGAGCGCCCTCTGCGAACACGCGCGTGCCCGCTATAACCTTGTCCACACTGCGGGCTTTCTCGCCGGGCACCCCATGGCCGGCAAGGAAGTCAGCGGAGCAGCCAACGCCGACGCGCATCTCTTCAATGGCGCGGCATGGCTCTTTACTGAAACGCCGGAATCGTGCGCGATGCATCCTGCATCACGGGCCCTCGCCGATGAGTGGCGCGCCTGGCCGGCGAAATTCGGCTGCCGTGTCATCGATATTGACCCCGCCCGCCACGATGTTCTCTGCGCCTGGGTGAGTCATCTGCCGCAGTATCTTTCCACTGCTCTGAGCGCATTGCTCGAGGATGAATTTCCGGAAAAAGACGAAATGCTCGCCATCGGTGGCCGTGCTCTGCGCGAGATGACGCGCCTGGGTGCCAGTCCCTATTTGATGTGGCGCGACGTGGCTCACACCAACACTGAGGCCGTGGCAGCGTCTCTTCTCGCGCTTGAGCAGCGCCTGACCCATCTGCGAGAGAACCTCAAGATGCCCGAATTGCGTGAAGAGTTCGAGAAGGCAAACCGCTTTCGGTCCGCGATGGCTCCGCCGAAAAAGTAATCGGCGTTAGTATGTTTGGCATGCGCCACATCGTTGTTTTTTCTGCTCTGTTTCTCGCCGTGCTCTTTGCCGCCGCCCAACAACCGACAACTCTCCTCGTTGACGTTGACCATCGCCCCGCGATGAGTCTTGACGGGCCGTGGCACTACATCGTCGATCCCTTTCATGGCGGTTGGGGCTCGATTACCTCGAACAGCGATACTCCCGGCCCCCGCGGCTACGCGCGCGATCTGCATTATGTGCCCGGCGGCCCGATGCAGGAATATGACTTCGCCAAAGCGCCGACCATCAATGTGCCCGGCGACTGGAATACTCAGAAGGAAAGCCTCTTCTATTACGAAGGGCTGCTCTGGTATCAGCGCGACTTCGACTACCACCGTAAGCCGCACACGCGCATATTTCTCCACATCGGAGCGGCCAACTACGCCGCCCATGCTTTCCTCAACGACGTGCACGTGTGCGATCACGAAGGTGGGTTCACGCCCTTCGATTGCGACATCACCAGCGCTGTGAAAGACGGCAGCAACTTTGTCGTCATCGCCGTCGACAACACGCGCGCACTTGACCACGTGCCCACCATTAAGAGCGACTGGTGGAACTACGGCGGCCTTACCCGTGAAGTTTCCATTGTCGAAGTGCCCGAATCGTTCATCGATGACGAAACCCTCTACCTGACGAAATTAGGCGAGATTCAGGGCTACGCCCACGTCGACGGTGCTCCTGCCGGGACGAAGGTTACTCTCCGTATCCCCAATCTCCACGCGGATCAGACCGCTGTTACCGATGCAAACGGCCGGGCTGGCTTCTCCTTTCATCCCGACGCCCTCGAGCGCTGGTCGCCTGAGAACCCGCGCCTTTACAAAGTCGAGTTCGCCGCCGGCGACGACCATCTCAACGACGACATCGGCTTTCGCACCATCGAAGTGCGGGGCGACGAGATTCTGCTCAACGGCAAGTCGATCTTCCTGCGTGGAGTCAGCATCCAGGGCGAGGCCCCGTACCGCTCCGGGCGCGCATGGTCGGAGAAAGACGCGGATACTCTTCTGGGTTGGGCAAGCGATTTGCATTGCAACTTCATCCGGCTCGCGCACTACCCGCACGACGAGCACATGACGCGCCTCGCCGACAAGCTCGGACTCATGGTGTGGTCGGAGATCCCCGTCTACTGGTCGATCGATTGGACCAATGAGCACACGCTCGAAGTGGCAAAGCAGCAGCTTCATGAGATGATCCGCCGCGATCACGACAAGGCATCTATCATCCTGTGGTCGATGTCCAATGAAACGCCGATCAGCGACGCTCGCACCGCATTCATCGAAAAGCTGGTCGCGCAGGCGCGAGAAGAGGACCCGACTCGCCTCATCACCTCGGCGATGCTCACGCCCTTTCACGGAAAAACCGCTGTGCTTGACGATCCGCTCGGCGCCTCGCTCGACGTTCTCGGATACAACGAATACATCGGCTGGTACATGGGTAAGCCCGAAGACGCGCCCTCCTACAAATGGGAAGACCCGATGCACAAGCCGGTCATCATCAGCGAATTCGGTGGCGGCGCAAAGGCCGGTCTGCATGGACCCGCCGATCAACGGTTCACCGAGGAATATCAGGCCGAGCTCTTCAAGCAGCAGTTCGTTATGCTGGGCCAGATGCCTTTCCTGCGCGGCATGACTCCCTGGGTTTTGATGGATTTCCGTTCACCAACGCGCCTGCTGCCCGGCATTCAGGATGGCTACAACCGCAAGGGCCTCGTCTCCGATCAGGGCGAGAAGAAAAAAGCCTTCTTCGTTCTGCAGGATTACTACGCCGGTTTGCAAAAATAATCGCTGTTCAGCTTTGTGATCCGCTATCTTCAATACACCGCACTATATTTATGAGGCCGCTCATTCTGATGAAGACCGCCCGTCTCTTTTGTGCTTCTATCGCCGCTGCCCTTCTCACTGTCTCCGCCATCGCACAAGAGAAGCCTGAACAGCCAGAAGAAGACTACGTCAAGGCGCACTACACCAAGTACGAATACCGCATCCCCATGCGCGACGGCGTATACCTCTTCACCGCAGTCTACGTCCCGAAAGACGCCTCGCAGACCTACCCCTTCCTGATGGATCGCACACCGTACTCCGTTGCGCCCTACGGTGAAGACCAGTACCCGAAGCGGCTGGGGCCATCGGACGAGTTCGAGAAGGCAGGGTACATCTTCGTCTATCAGGATGTGCGCGGACGCTACATGTCCGAAGGTACCTTCGTCGAGATGCGCCCGCACATCGACGTCAAGAACTCGCCGAAAGACGTGGACGACAGCTCCGACACCTATGACACCATCGAATTCCTCCTCAAGCACGTGCCCGGCAACAACGGACGCGTCGGCATCTGGGGCATCTCCTATCCCGGCTTCTATACTTCGGCCAGCATTATTGACTCGCACCCGGCGCTTAAGGCAGCATCGCCGCAGGCGCCCATGACCAATCTCTTCATGGGCGACGATGCCTATCACGGCGGAGCTTTCATGCTCGACGCCAATTTTGGCTTCTACGCCTTCTTCAGACCGCAGGACAATCCGACGACACCGAAGCCCGCGTTGCGCTTCGACTTCGGCACTCCGAATGCCTACGAATTTTACCTCAAGGCTGGGTCGACTTCGAATCTCGACAAGGTTTATCTCAAGGGCACGAACCCCCTCTTCAACGATCAGCTCTACCACACCACCTACGACGATTATTGGAAAGCTCGCGATCTCTCACAGCACATGAAGAACATTCACTGCGCCGTGCTCACAGTTGGTGGTTGGTTCGATGCCGAAGACCTCTCCGGCCCCATGCGCACCTACTACGCCATCGAGAAGAACAACCCTGGCACAGTGAATACTATCGTCGAGGGCCCCTGGGTGCACGGCGGTTGGGCGCGCAACGACGGCGACCATCTTGGAGACGTGCACTTCAACTCGAAGACCAGCGAGTACTTCCGCAGGAACATTCAGTTCCCGTTCTTCGAGTACTACCTGAAAGACAAGGGAAAGCCGATGCCCGAGGCATATGTATTTGAAACAGGTACAAATGTCTGGCGCGAATACAATTCCTGGCCGCCAGCTCAGGCGAAGCCGCGGACTCTCTACTTCCACGCCGGGGGTAAGCTCTCCTTCGATCCGCCCGCGGCGAGCGGAGGCTCCGATTCCTACGTCAGCGATCCGGCGCATCCGGTGCCTTTCGTCGGATATGTAACCGACACTGTGCCACAGCGCTACATGGTCGACGACCAGCGCTTCGCCGCCACCCGTACCGACGTTCTCGTCTACGAAACCGAGCCGCTAGGCGAAGACGTAACCATCGCCGGCCCCATCTCTCCGAAGCTCAAGGTCGCAACCACAGGAACCGACTCCGACTTCGTCGTCAAGCTGATCGACGTTTATCCCAACGACTATCCCGACCCCGACACAGGCAGCGCCACGGGCAAGCGCGTTATCGACACTCCCGCGCTGCGCATGGGCGGCTATCAACAGTTGCTGCGTGGAGAGCCGATGCGCGGCAAGTTCCGCAACAGCTGGGAGAAGCCGGAGCCCTTCGTTCCCGGCAAGATGGCTGAGGTCGATTTCACCATGCCCGACCTCGACCACACCTTCCGCAAGGGACACCGCATCATGGTGCAGGTGCAGAGCTCATGGTTCCCGCTCGTCGATCGCAACCCGCAGACCTTCACCGACATCCCTAGCGCCAGTCCCTCTGACTTCAAGCCCGCGACCGAGACCATCTTCCACTCAGGCGATGCCGCTTCGGGAGTGGAAGTGATGGTTCTTCCCCAGCCCTAGAAGGTAGAAGAGAAAGATTAGTAGAGCCCTACGCGCCGGCACGCCCCAGGCCAATGCCGATCACGTAGGTCACAATCCCTTCGACCGCGCCCACCAGCGTCATCTCGGTTCCGCTCGCCCACCACGAGCGCACCGTGATGAGCGACTTTGCGGCGCCGACGGCGAAGTGCGCAATCAGCGAGACGACCGCCGACGTGATAATCGCTGAATATCCACTGAGAAAGAAGAAGGGAATAATCGGGATGAATGCGCCGACCGCAGTCGAGATCGCGCCTGAAACCGCCGACGTGATCGGATTGCGCAGTGCGTCTTCCGTCGAGCTCAGCCGTTCCGCCGCCAGTGCTCGCAGAAGCTGTTCTTTGTCTTTCGCGATGTGTTCGACAAAATGGTCGGCGTCGTCTTCCGGCAGCCCCTTGACCTGGTAGTAGAGCGACAGCAGTTCGCGCGCCTCCGGCCCATTCATCTCGATTGCCTCGCGTTCGCGCTCCACTTCCGCCTCGTAGATCTCGCGCTCGCTCTTTGCTGCGAGATACGCGCCCGACCCCATCGAGAGTGCGCTTGCGATCATCCCCGCTATACCGGCCAGCAAAACGTAATGGCTGGCGCCCTGCGTGGCTCCCGAAACCCCCGAGACGATCCCGAAGATCGCGCCCAGGCCGTCGTTCACGCCGTAGATGGCATCGCCGATCCAACCTGCCGTCTGTCTGCCGGAGCTTTTGCCGCTGCGCTTCGCCAGTAGCTCATTGAGCAGAGTCTGAGCCTTTGCCGCGTCTCCGTCCGCGTGCCGTCGCGGATACCGCTGGCGGATGAGGCTGCTCAGCTCCATATAGTGTTCGCGCTCTTCCTCAATCACCTGGCGCAGGATGGCCAGACTCGGCGCGTCGTTGAATTCCTTCAGTTGCTGGCCGTACAACGCGATGGCGCGGCTCTCGTCAATCTCAAGCCGGCGCAGCGCCATGCGCTGGCCGCCCAGCCGGTTGGCAAGGCTGTCTGCGTCGCCGGTTGTCTTGCCGCGATATTGTGGCTTCGCGCCGCCGAGCTCGAGGATCCGCTTCTCCCACTGCGCGGCGTGTTCTGCTTCGGCTTCGGCCATGTGTCGCAGCGTCTCTTTGCGCAATGGATCGTCATCGCGCTCCGAGAGCGTGCGATACGTGTAGTAGCCGCTCATTTCGGCCTGCCAGTTGCCTTCGAGAGCCGCAAGCAGTTTGCGGAGTTTCGGCGTCGGCTTAATTTCCGGCTGCGAGTCAACCGCCATGCAGTCTATTCTCCGATTTGATAGCTGAACGTGAACCGTCCGATCTGCATGAGTGCGCGGTCCGAAGGTGGCCAGATGCGAAATGATTCTACCCGAGTGATCGCAGGATTCAATGTCGCATCCACACTCCCCAGGGGTTTCCCCGAAGCCGCTTCATAGAACTTCACGTTGAGACCGGCCTCGGTATGCTCCCAACCAATGACATAAGCTCCAGGCTCAATTTGGAAACCGTCGATCTTCAGCGGAACCTCGGTCAACAAATAATGCGAATACTTGCCATCGGCCGAATACCCCGCGGTAATCAGCACAACGCCGGCGATAAATTTCCCATGGCCGTCTGTGATACCCGACGCGGTTCGCATCTCTGTTTCGATGCGTTCCTGTTGCACGGGCGCACGGGCGGGAAGCAGATTCTTCAGCTCGCTCTCGGTCGCCGGACGCCAGGCGGCATTCTTCGCTGTCTGCCCGGCCGCGAACCAGCCGATGAAAATCAGCGCCGTAATGGCGATAAGCCTTCGCATGGTCGCGCCCCGCTTCCCGTGTCAGTCAAGATGAACAATACCGCGCTGCAGCGCAGTTGTTGCTGCCTGAGTGCGATCGTTGACGCCCAGCTTGCTCAGCAAGCTGTTAATGTGGGTCTTCACCGTGGCCTCTGAGATGTGCAGATCGGTGGCGATTTCCTTATTGCTGCGTCCGGCCACGATCCGCTTCAGCACTTCCAGCTCGCGCGACGTCAGCGCCGGGCCGCCCATGCGCTCGGCCAACTTCTCGGCAACAAAGGCGGGAATCTTCGACTTGCCCGCATTCACGGCGCGGATGGCTGCCGTTAGCTCATCGGCATCTGTGCCCTTCAGCAGGTATCCCTTCGCGCCCGCCTGCAGAGCGCGATAGATATCTTCATCGCCGTCAAAGGTCGTCAGCACGATGATCCGCGCCCCTGGAGACTCCTCGCGGATCTGCGAGATGGCGTCTGCACCGCCCAGCTTCGGCAGCCGCAGGTCCATCAGCGTAACGTCCGGCTTGAGCCTGCGATAGATCTCCACCGCTTCCAGCCCATCCGAGGCTTCGGCAATCACCGCCAAATCCGGAACAGTATTCAACAGCGCGACTAGTCCCTGCCGCACAACCGTATGGTCGTCCACCACCATAATTCGAATCGGATCGTTCATCTCACTCTCATTGTCTTTCATCCGCCGCAACTTCAACATGTACTCGCGTGCCCTGGCCTTGCTGACTGCTCACCGTCAATGTGCCACCGATCTCTTCGGCGCGCTCCCTCATGCCAGCAATTCCAAAATGTCCATCCTGCGCCGATAGAG